>Ga0208300_100423_pt1 | contig 31552 bp, 23 predicted proteins | sample 23_taG_FD_184096 | JGI IMG/M metagenome (GOLD analysis project Ga0208300, IMG submission 184096) | Marine viral communities from Cariaco Basin, Caribbean Sea - 23_WHOI_OMZ (SPAdes) (version 2) | ecosystem: Environmental > Aquatic > Marine > Oceanic | place: Caribbean Sea: Cariaco Basin...
TAGCGCCCCGTTGCACAGCAGTAGCGCAACATGCCCGGATAGCTCAGTTGGTAGAGCAGGGGATTGAAAATCCCCGTGTCGGTGGTTCGATTCCGCCTCCGGGCACCACTCTTTCCCTCCAATCAATCACTTAGGAGGGCTTTAAGAGTTGTCCCATCATTAGTCCCCACATCCCAGATTTGCTTAGAAAACACTCAAACTCTGTCCGAGTGCAATCTTTTCGTACTCCTTCACGAAATTAGCTCTGTACAACCAAATCTTCCGTAACCGCCTGTTTTGCCTCTCCATTCAACCACAAAGTCACTATTCAGCCAATTGCCTGGCCAAACGGCGTGTTCGTCTATCTTAGGACGAGACCTCTATAGAAGGAACTCATTGACCGAAAGATGCCACGAAAGGCAGACCTGATCGTGCCAAACATACTGTGGCCGCAGATTGGAGCCATGACTTGGCCGCTAGGGTCGCAACCTCTTAACCCCAGTCAGAGGGACAGGTTATCAAGGAGGTGACCTTAAGTAGGACAGCTACTGGCAGTTGCTTCTTCTCATTCTTAGATTTTCGCTGAAGCTAATGCTGCACATAGCAGCTGTTATTTTGGCAGTTGGGCTGAAGATATTTAATTGACCCTATGCGCCGCACCTAACCAACCTTTCCAATATGGCACCGGCTTGAAGCACATCCATCGGACGCTCTCATCAGGGCGCAGTTGAACGCAAGCATTATGTGTATTTACACAGACTGTATGCTGGAACAGTTATTAACCAGGGTGTAGGCTGGCCTTGTGTACACAAATCGTACACCAATCAGTCAGGGTAACCCTAAAATGCTCACACTGTTAAGGACGTTTCAAGATGGCTGTCAAGCACATACCAACCGGTGAAGTTCACAGCGGTAACAAAGGCGGTAAAACTGGTTGCGGTTTCGATACTCGTGACAACCCCAGCCACTGGGTTTCTTCGCATGAAAGAATCACATGCGGGAAAAACGGCTGCAAAAACTGAATTTTACATGGATTGCGTCCGTTGCGGTTGATCAGAGATCAACTCAAATGGGGCAAATCTTAATGACCAGTCAAATGAGCATGTTCTGGCCTACGGCCTCTACCGGACGTACTAGTCGGGCACCGCATATCAAGGGCGTTGGGCGGATGATAACAGCGTCGCTCATTTGTACCTTGAGGCTGTTAAGGCCCACCTTGATGACATCGTGGAGATAATTCCCAATGAATGATGTGGTTCGGGAAGCTGCCGCCGGACAGGCTGGACAAGAGGAAATCCTGCTCCCCGCAATCGTTTGGCAGAAGAAACACAGCATCGGTGAAATAGCCCATGTCTTGCGCCCCGAGCGCAGCGAAAGAATTGTCGAACGCATCAGTATTAACGTCTCACCACGAATAGAACAGCCTTTGCTCATCCTGGAGTCGGGTGAACGCATCGTTCTCACCAAAAGGAAAAAATGTCCCGTCCCTAACGGTGTAGACGGCGTTTTGCACGAGACTGCTATCGGCACGCTTGACTGGCAGTTCCATCATGAACTCGCAGGGCAATCCGATGCTTTGCAGTGGGCAAAGAAAAGGTCACAAATTTCTGAATCTTGGACAAGTGGGATCCGGTATGCCGTGGAACATGTTGATGGTGACGGTAATGTAGTGCAGCCAGGATTGCGTCCCCCTCAAATCGGAGCTTTGCACGCCATCGGTGCGCACTGGAGTCTTTACAACACCCCGGCCACGACCGTCATGCCGACCGGTACCGGGAAAACAGAGACAATGATCGCAGCTTTGATCGGACAGGTAACGGGTACGCTACTCGTGATCGTGCCTAACTCTCCTCTGCGAGCACAGACAGTGAAAAAGTTCCTGACGTTGGGGTTGCTTCGGAAACTTGGCGTCATTCCAGAGGATGTGCTCAATCCAGTAGTGGGTGTAATCAGTAATCGCCCTCGTTCAGAGACCGATCTCGATATCTTTGACGCCTCCCATGTTGTCATTTCTACGATGGCTGCTGTCAGTCAGGGAACGGCAGCAGAACTAATTCCAGAAATGGCCGAGCGATGCGCATGTCTTGTCGTTGACGAGGCACACCATGTGGGCGCAAAAAGTTGGACAGCCTTCAGAGATAAATTTCGGTCAACACGCATCTTGCAGTTCACAGCAACGCCGTTCAGGCGTGACGGCGTTCTGGTGGACGGAGATGTAATCTACTCCTATCCGCTGCGTCGTGCACAGGAGGACCAATATTTCAAACCGATTAAGTTTGATCCAGTTTGTGAGATTGAAGTGCGGGACGCGGATCGTGCTATTGCAGAGAAGGCGATCGCTCAACTTGATGCCGACCTTGATGCGGCGCATGACCACTTGCTCATGGCACGATGCAAACGGATTGAGCGCGCCAAGGAGATTCTGACGCTCTACAAAGAAATAGCGCCAGGTCACAATCCGATCCTTATCCACTCCGAGGATCCCTCGTCGGCAGAGTACCTAAAATGCCTATACAGCCGTCATAGCCGCATTGTCGTTTGTGTCGAGATGTTAGGGGAAGGATTTGATCTCCCGGAGCTCAAGATCGCCGCGATTCACGACACGCACAAGAGCCTCGCTGTACTACTTCAGTTTACGGGCCGTTTTACCAGGACTGCAGGCAGCACGATTGGAGATGCGACAGTGGTCGCAAATATCGCCGATCAAGATGTGTCTGCAGGACTGGAAAGGCTTTACAGTGAGGATGCAGATTGGAACACGCTTCTTGCAGAGATGAGTTCAGATGCAGTTCGCGAACATCGTGAGCTTGTTGAATTTCTCTCGCAGTCGGTTTCACTGACAAAAGAAGTGGACGATGATTCGTTGGCTTCGATTTCCCCTACGTTACTCCAGCCGAAATTCAGCATGGTCGCGTACAGGGCCAGCCAGTTCAATCCGCGCCGCTTTCATCATGCTGTGCCGGCTGGCGTCGAAGTTCACGGGGTGTGGCTGCATGCCGAATCCAGAACCCTCTACTATGTGACAAAGACAGAACCGCCCGTGCTATGGACGCGCACGCAGTCGATCACGGACCGAGAATGGCACTTATATGTCGTTCACTACGCAGCAGATCTAGGCTTGCTCTTTATCCACTCCAGCGACAAGTCATCTTTGCACGAGACCTTGGCGAAAACCGTCGCTGGCGAGGATGTCGTTCTTGTCCGTGGTGATCCCGTTTTCCGTACGCTAGCCGGGATCAAGCGGCTTCAGTTTCAGAATGTTGGCGTTACTAAGCATGCACGCCGCAATCTGCGATATGCGATGTACACTGGTGCAGACGTTCGCCAAGCTTTGGAAATCTCTCAAACCGCTGGTTCTACTAAATCGGTTCTTCAGGGAATGGGGTTCGAGGATGGACTCCCAATTGCTATTGGTTGCTCCTTCAAGGGAAGGGTGTGGTCTAAGCAACGCGGGCCAATTGCTCACCTAACTAAATGGTGCAATCGAGTTGGAGCGAAACTGATTGACCGCACAATCAGTACGGACGAGATACTTCAGAATGTGTTGGTGCCGGAAGAGATTGATCGGTTTCCGGAGGCAACCGTGCTCTCCCTCGAATGGCCGCTGGAAATTCTTCAGCAACAAGAGGATAGAGTGCATATTATTCGGGATGGCATCGAAACCCCGCTTTATTACTTTGATCTGCGCTTTACCGAGATAGATGAAGATCGTCAAACGATGCGATTTTGTCTCGAATACGATGGAGAGCTGTCCGATTATGCCTTCCGGCTTGGTGTGGCCAACGCCTATGAATTTGTTCACGTGGCCGGCCCAACTCTTTCCATTGGTATTGCCCGCCGGCAAGTCCTGTTATCTGATTTCCTGAACGATTACCCGCTCCTTGTTCGCATGACTGACCTTAGCGAGTTGGATGGCCATTTATTGATCAAGCCTGAGGAGGCTCCAGAGCTGTCCTTTCCCGCCGAACACTTTGATGTATGGGATTGGAATGGCATTGATGTCACCAAAGAATCAATGTGGCGTGGCGGTGAACGGCATGAGGACACGGTTCAGGCTCGGGCGGCACGGCATTTCCTGGATGCAGGCTACGACGTGGTTTTCGATGATGATGCCTCCGGTGAGGCGGCTGACCTGATCTGCTTCAAGATTGATAATGAAACCATCCATTTTGCTCTTGTTCACTGTAAATTTAGTGAAAATATCGGCGGCGCCCGGCTTCAGGATGCTGTTGAAGTCTGCTCACAAGCGGTACGCTCCGGACGCTGGCTCTGGAAGTTCAAGGATTTGTGCCGTCATGTATCTAAGCGGGAACAGCGCTTGCGGTCCAACACTCGTCCAACCCGCTTCCTTCGCGGTGGCACTCACGAAATAAACAACACACTTCGCGCAAGCCGGTTTAAGGAGGTCCAGGGGCAGATAGTTATTGTCCAACCTGGTATATCGCGGGCAAATCATAGCGACCGTCAGGCCACCATCCTCGCAGCTGCCCATAGTTTCCTGATGGATACAGTTGGTGTGCCGTTATGCGTGGTTTGCGCGCAATAAATGAGACGAGACTTGCCAGTCCTTTGAATCTTTAGCCTGAACTGAGCGACACCAAAATCCTCGCTAAGTGAGCTCTCCAGCCAATTGCTTGGTCAAACGATGCGTTCGTGTATTGTGGAATCAGACCGGTCGACAATCTGATTCCAACACGGAGCTATTCCTATGAAGTACGAACTCAGCCAAATCAGCGAGGTGCTGAAAGAGGCCCTCATCATTGCCTGGACACTTGACCAATTCCAAGCTGCGAAAGTCACTTTCGAACTGTCCTGTTTCGACGGCAGCACAGCAACGGTCACCGAAACACTGGGTCATCTGGACGAAAACACCGATAACTCAGGATCATCCACCCAACGAACCCCGCCAACGCGTTCACTCGTGGATCAGCTAGGCGACATCAAGCAAAACACTTGGTTCTGACGGGAGAGTGAAAATGAAATCGATCAACCAAGCGAAACAACTGGCAAGCGCACTTGCCTCGGAATTTGGCTGCGAGGATCTGCACATTAATGTGCAAATGCGGCGTGGTGAGAACTGGATCAATCTGGACATGTACCAGAACTCCGAGGAGCCAGAACGTCTCCTCGCGACGTTGGACTTCGATACCGGCTCGCACATGCTGGTAGATAACGCGAAAACCCTGCACTAACGCTGCGGCCTCCACGACACGCCCCGATCACTCCCTTGTGGCCGGGGCATTTTTGTGGAGACGCTACGTAAGCTATGGGAGAACGCCCCTCTGGATCTGCTGAATAAAACATCTCAGGCGATGAATATTTTCTTGAGAATCCAGCATGTCGTTGGGCGCCATGTTGCCAAGGAAGGGCCTGTTCCGGCTCATCCACTCACGAGCTTCCTTTTCATTGCCTTCAAACAGATCAAGCGCCTCGCTCCAAACCACACTTTTGAGTTCAGAGATGCTCTGCTGGCTGGGGAAGTTCACGTCCCCGCTCTCCGGAACCCCGGTGTCATTTGGCACTTTCTGGTCTGTCATAGACTTCTCCTTTGACCCAAATTGAACCGGCAAGCACATCCTCCAGCATATTACGGTTTCTGTTGTTTTACACCGACACTGGTAGGCCGGCCACCCCTACCTTTTGGCTGAGTTATGCCCAGCGCTCCCAGCCAGCTCTGATCACGCCCCAGAGCCATTACCAGCAACGCCAGGGCTCTCATGTGCTCACGCCGGGTGCGTTCGGAGGCAGAGTGGTTCGGCAACCACTCGTTCCGAAAATATTGCGCATGCTTCAGCTTGATCTGCTCTGGCCTCACCACCTCGGGAAATCGCTTTTCAATGACCACGACGATGTTGTGGATGCGGTTGATGTAGCGCTTGCGCTCATTCGGTTGAAGTCGTCTGAAATCGAGATTGTCCAGCACACGATCAAGCTGCATGTCGCGTCCCTCCAATATAGGAGCTCGCAACACTTATCCGGTTATGCCCCAGCTGCCTGGAGACCTCCGCCCGGGCAATTCGGTCCATGACCGTATCTCGAATCGGTTGTTTGAGCGGTGATGGCCCATCCAGGATTTCCTCGTAAACATCCTGAGCAAATCCTGCCCGCAATTCCTGGAAGGTTGGGACACCGGCCCTTTTGAGAATCAGCCGGCATGGATTGATCTCACGCAGCAAAAACCGCTTCACGGTGTCGGTTTCAGACAGCAGATTTTTTGAGCCCTTCGGTCGAACATCGATCGCGAACTGGAGGGCTTCCATGCGAAACTCGTTGGCCCGGACGGTGCGGTCGCGACTTCTCCTGCCCCCCTTGGCGCCCTCAAGAATGGCAGCCTCGCCTGTCCTTTTGATTTCTCTCATCATTCGGTCAAGGTCCGCTAAAATCGCCTCTCGAACCCTCATACCCCAGGCTCGGGCAAGCAGAATCACTGCGGAACCCCGCTCAAATCCTGCGACGATCGCCCTATCTGCAGCGTCCTTAGCATCGACAACATCTGCCTTGATCTCCCGAGTCCGCACCGATTTCCGGCAAACACCAAGAACTTCCTTCCCTGAGATTTTGAGAACGTTATCACCACGGAATGCCCGCATGATCACGTTCACGGTACTGATCAAGTTATGCGCGTACGCCACACTGACCTGGGCATCAACCGTGCCATCAGGCCACTGGAACTCTCCTTCAATCCGCTGGCGGACATACAGGCCGAAGCCCAAAACAAACTCCCGATCAATATCCCGAGCATCCTTAACCCCGTGGCGCCGGCAGAACTGAACAAATGTAACCGCCCGCTGTTTATGCGTTGCTCGCGTGTTGTAGTGGGACACGCGGCTGTAGTAGTCATCCAGCGCTTGCTTTACCGCATATCCGAGCTGGCGACCCTTTCCGAAGTTTTCTTTGTTACTCGGCCGTTTCTTACGGGACGAGCGTCGCCCTCGTGAAATCTGTTTGTTACTCATAACAACCTCCTCAATGATCAGATAGATGTACAGATGTGCGCGGCTAGCCATGTGACATTTGGGGCTAAGAGCCGGCCCCCGCGCTGATACTCCGCCCCAGAGGTCACATTAAGTGTGAGAGCAGGCCCGGAAGGGCCGCCTGAGGGAGCATCCATCGTGCTGCTGTACACCAGCACTCATTCGTCACCATTGCGGTACCGTTAAATGCTGCCTGTCGATGATCGACTGACGCATTCCGGGGAGCGGCATCACGTGATCAGCGTGATACCCGCGGGGTGGGTGTGCCGTGAGGCGGTGGGATGGCCAGGTTGAGTGAGCAGCCAACGATAATCAGCGCTGGTAGCGTTCCCTGCTGCTCGTCTGCGGGTAGTTAACGTAGAGTTTTCCCGCAGTTTTCCAGCCATTAAAAAGAACCGTAAGCATTTGATACAAATGCCTTTTTAGTTCCTACTTCAACATTCATCTCATTAGGTAAACCGCGTTACGCCGGAGTGGAAAAACGAGATGTTTTTTTGGAAAAGCCAGCAGAATCACTGGCAATAGGAGAGGGCTCGGAGGCAATGCTTCCGATGTGGGGAAGGATCACGAGGATCATTTTGAAGGGGGACCGAAGCGGTCGTTTCTAGTGCCCCGGGCGAACCGGGATTTATTGCTACATTTAGAGTGCCAGCTAACACTTGCCCCGCTCAGTCATGAGACTGAACGTTGAATGGGCCTTAAGAATAAGTTTGCCCACCGCGAGGCTCTCTATCAAGCTGCGAAAACGCAGATTTTCCGCACAAACTCAGGAATTCCGGCGTTCAACGCCGCTCGCCCCGAAGAATCTCGCTTTCCTCAGCAGCTCCAAGGAAGCTCTCCTCATGACTTGCTGGCGGAAAATCAGGAACATAGACTACAGAGAACACGGCAGTCATGCCCACAGGAGGGCCGATTTTGGAGATGATCGACAACATCAACCGTTTGCTCGGTGATGATCTGAAGGAACAGGTAAGCCCGGGCTCCCGGTTGAGGATTGCCGCGTCCTGTTTCTCCATCTATGCCTTTGAAGCACTAAAGGCAGAGCTCTCCAACATCGACAGCCTGGAGTTTATTTTCACGGCGCCCACCTTCGTACCCACGGAGGTGACCGACCGAATGAAAAAGGAGCGCCGTGAGTTTTTCATTCCTAAAACTCAGCGTGAAAACGGCCTCTACGGTACCGAGTTCGAAATCCAGCTACGCAACAAACTCACCCAGCGCGCGGTGGCCCGGGAATGTGCTGCCTGGATTCGCCAGAAAGCGACTTTTCGCTCGAACAAAACCAAAAGCCCGATGCAGCCGTTCATTCACGTTGAACGGCAAGGTCAAAGCTCCGCTTACATGCCAGTTAACGGCTTCACTGCGGTAGACCTCGGCTATCAGCAAAGCGACGCAGCATCGAACTTCGTGAACCGGATGGACGACCCGGCCCACGCAAAAATGTACCTGCAATTGTTCGAACAAATATGGACGGACCCGGAGAAAGTACAGGATGTCACCGAGGCCATATGCGAACACATAGAGTCCGTTTATCAGGAAAACTCGCCCGAGCGCATCTACTTCACCATGCTCTACAACATCTTCCATGATTTCCTGGAAGATGTGGATGAGGACGTACTACCCAACGACCTGACGGGCTATCAGGACACGCTGGTCTGGAACAAGCTCTTCAACTACCAGAGAGATGCTGCAACCGGCATTATCAACAAGCTGGAAACTCACAACGGCTGCATCCTGGCGGACAGCGTTGGCTTGGGTAAGACCTTCAGCGCTCTGGCCGTAATCAAGTATTACGAGCTACGGAACCGGGCCGTGCTGGTGCTTTGCCCGAAAAAGCTGGCGGATAACTGGCGGAACTTCAACAGTAACCTGACCACCAATATATTCGCCAAAGACCGATTCAACTACGATGTGCTCTGCCACACCGACCTCTCCCGCACCTCCGGTGAGTCTTTCGGCATCCCGCTGAACCGGGTGAACTGGGGCAACTACGATCTGGTCGTGATCGATGAATCCCACAATTTCCGGAACAACGATGTTTACCGGGACCGGGAGACCCGCTACCAGAAACTGATGCGCAAAGTGATCCAGGCTGGTGTCAAAACCAAAGTACTGATGCTTTCCGCAACACCGGTAAACAATCACTTCACCGATTTGCGCAATCAGCTCGCTCTGGCTTACGAAGGCGAGTCAGAAACACTAAGCCAGCACCTGAAAACCAAAAGCAGCGTGGAGGAGATCTTCCGACGGGCACAGAAAGCTTTCAATGCCTGGTCCGCCCTTCCCCCTGAAGAACGGACCGCAGCGTCCATACTTAGGGCCCTGGACTTCGACTTCTTTGAGTTGCTGGATTCCGTAACCATCGCCAGGTCTCGCAAACACATCCAGACCTTCTATGACACGACGGACATCGGCCAGTTTCCGGAACGCCTGAAGCCTTTATCGTTCCACTGCCCGATTACTGAAAGAGAGGACGTGCTGGACCTGAACACCATTTTCCGCCAGCTTTCGTTGCTCAAACTGGCCGTATACGCGCCCATCAGCTACATCCTCCCCAGCCGTCTGCGTAAATACGAAGAGCTGTATGACACCGAGGTTGAAGGCGGCAAAGGCAAACTGAGGCAGGCAGACCGTGAGCGCAGCCTCCAGGCGCTTATGACTACCAACCTGCTCAAACGCCTGGAAAGTTCTGTCTTCGCCTTCCGGAAAACCCTGGGCGTGCTGCAGGCCAACATTCAACGCACATTGGACAACATTGAAGCGTTCGAAAGCAGCGGCCTTACGACAGAAATCGATGATGATCTGACGAACTTAAGTGGCTTCGATCCGGACGATGAAGATCTCTCCGGCCTCAACGAATTTTCCGTTGGCAAGAAGATCAAGATCAGCCTGGCTGATATGGATCTGCCTTCCTGGAGGCACGAACTCCTCGGCGATCTGGAGCTGATCACTGCGTTGCTGGATTCGGTAAACCGTGTGCAGCCAGAAGACGATGCCAAGCTTCAGCACCTCCTGCAGCTGATTCGCCAAAAAGTGGAACGCCCACTCAACCCCGGGAACAAGAAGGTACTGGTTTTTACGGCCTTCGCAGATACCGCCCATTATCTCTACGACACCCTCTTGCCCTTGGCGGGCGAGCTTGGCCTCAACATCGGGAAAGTAACGGGCTCAGACGCGCCAAAATCGACGCTGAGGAAAGGGTACGACTTCCAGAGCCTGCTTACGCTGTTCTCTCCCCGCTCCAAGGAAAAGGCCACGGCGCTTCCGGATGAACCCGCTGAGCTCGACATACTCATCGGCACGGACTGCATTTCAGAAGGCCAGAACCTGCAAGACTGCGATTTCCTGGTTAACTACGACATTCACTGGAATCCTGTGCGCATCATCCAGCGCTTTGGCCGTATTGATCGGATCGGCTCAACCAATACTCAGATCCAGCTCGTTAACTACTGGCCGGACATCACCCTGGATGAGTACATCAACCTGAAAGAACGGGTTGAGAACCGGATGGTGATCAGCGACATCACGGCCACCGGCGACGACAACGTGCTCACTGCCAAATCCAGCGACATTGCGTACCGAAAAGAACAGCTCAAACGCCTACAGGAGGAAGTGATAGAGCTGGAAGATGTGAAGGCCGGTATATCCATCACCGACCTGGGCCTAAATGACTTCCGCATGGACCTGCTCAATTACATCAAAGAGCATGGTGATCTGAGCTCGGTACCTGCGGGCATGCACGCCGTGGTACCGGAACAGCCAGAACTGGGTCTGTACCCGGGGGTCATCTTCGCGCTCAGAAACATTCACGACAGCGTGAACATCAACCAGCAGAACCGGCTCCACCCCTACTACCTTGTGTATATCGGCGAGGATGGCGATATCATCGCCGACCATACAGAGGTCAAACGTCTGCTCGATCTCATTCGAACCAGCTGCAAAGGCAAATTCGAGCCCATACAGCCTGTGTGCCGCACCTTCAATGAGCGCACCCAGGACGGCCGGCAAATGGAGGGCTATTCCGAGCTGTTGAGCGAGGCCATCCGCTCAATGATTGAGGTGAAAGAAGAAAAAGACATCGACAGCCTTTTCAGTGGCGGCCACACCACGGCGCTGACCACAACCATCAAAGGCCTGGACGACTTCGAGTTAATCGCGTTTCTGGTGATTGAAGCAACGGACGAAGGCGACCATTCGTGAAGTTAACCACCTGGCCCCGAACGGCTTGTTTCGGGCGTGTGATTCCCAAGAACAAAATCTATGAACATGCCGGCGCGAACACGGCGCTCAAGGATCTGTTTGTTCAGCAAGTCGAACAGATCATCTGGGACTACAAACTGGCCCCGGAAACCATCAACATTCCCGCTGACACGAAGATCAGAGAGATTCAGGTTTTCCGGATCAACCTAAAAAGCTCACACCTTGACCACAAGGTGTTACAGGCAATCGACAAGGCCATCCCGTTTCCCATCCTGTTTGAGTTATCCTACCGCGACCAAACAAAGCTGGCCGCTGCTTACAAACGCCGAAGTGAATCTGATAGCACTCGCTGGGTCATCGGCCGGTATTTTGAAAGCGGTTGGCAGCCGGAAGAAGCAGAGCGGGAGCCACTGCCCATTGCGCGAAATCTGTCTGCACTCTATGAGCGGTTGTTAAGCCCACTAGTGGATGAGAGCAGCACCGTCGATGATCGACTGAGACCGGTCGACCACGTTCAGGAAGCGTCTCCAGCATATAACATCAACCGCCCGGATGGGCCGGAAACAGACAATTTATCCCTGGAGCAGCGGATTGCTTTGGCCGAATCCATCGAGGCCAAACAAAAAGAGATCGCCAAGATCAGATCCCGCCTGAACCGAGAGAAACAGTTTAACAAGCGCGTGGCCATCAATGCCGAGCTGCGCGAAGCGAGACAATCACTGGAGCGACTGCAGCAACAACAAGCTGCAACCGGAAGCCATTAAGAGAATTACCATGGAAAAACTGAAGATGCACAGCTCCGACGTGAGCCAGGAAAATATCGCAAAAATCGAAGCGCTATTCCCTCACTGTGTGACAGAAGCACGGGATGAGGAGACAGGTGAACTTCGCCGAGCTATTGATTTTGACCAGCTCAAGCAAGAGCTCAGCGATCATATTGTTGAGGGGCCTCAGGAGCGATATCGGATTGATTGGCCAGGAAAACGGGAAGCGCTGGCACTCGCGAACGCTCCTATTGCTAAGTGCCTTCGTCCCGAATACTCAGAAAGTGTGGATTTCGAGGGGACAAGAAACCTGTTGATCGAGGGAGATAACCTCGAAGTACTCAAAATGCTTCAAGAGAGCTATCTTGGTCGAGTAAAAGTTATATATATCGATCCCCCATACAACACCGGCAGTGATCTAGTTTACAAGGATGAGTTTTCTGTCGGCACTGCAGAATATTTTCAACGTTCAAACCAACTATCCGACAGTGGCGATCGGCTCGTTGTAAATACCGAGAGAAATGGCCGATTTCATTCTGATTGGCTGAGTTTCATGTACCCCCGCCTCAAAGCAGCACGCAACCTGCTTCGTGAAGACGGCGTTATCATGATTAGCATTGATGATTCCGAGCAAGGAAACCTGAAAGCGATTTGTTCTGAGATATTCGGTGAGTCAAACTTTGTTGCTTGCTTAGTTTGGGAAAAGGGAAGAAAAAATGACGCCAAGCTCGTCTCGGTTGGGCACGAGTACATTCTGCTTTACGCCAAAAACAAAGAATATCTAAAAGAGAAACAGATAAAGTGGCGTGAGGCTAAACCGGGGGCAAAAGAAATCCATGATGAGTATCTACGCCTTCGTAAAATTCACGGCAAGGACAACTCGAAAGTTCAGGCAGAGCTCAGGAAATTCTACGAGTCACTTCCAAAAAGCCACCCGTCCAAAAAACATGTTCGGTACAACAAAGTGGACGATAGAGGTGTCTGGAGAGACGATAACATGTCGTGGCCGGGAGGCGACGGGCCTAACTATGATGTGATACACCCTGTAACCGGAGAGCCTTGTGCAGTACCCGAAGGCGGCTGGAGATACAGCACCCCGGAAAAAATGGATGAAATGATCAGGCTCGGGAAGGTAGTTTTTCGTGAAGATCATAGCGAGCCCCCGATACGTAAAACCTACCTCATCGATACTGGTGGGGAAGGTGAAGATGTGTCGTACGACGAACTGGATGGCGAATTCGATACTGATGATAACGACGACTTGCCAATTCAAGTAGCTGGGAGCTACTTCTATCGGAGTGCGTTGCAAGCGAGCAATGAACTAACTCGGTTATTCGGAGGGAAGGTATTCAGCAATCCCAAAGACCGTGATGTACTCGCTAGATGGATAAATTACGTAGGTACAGAAGAGGGCGACATTGTCCTAGACTTCTTCGCTGGCTCTGGGACCACGGCACATGCAACGTTCCAAATAGCTGAGCAGGAAGCGAAAAGTTTGCGATTCATCCTTGTGCAGCTGCCTGAAGAAATCAACCCAAAAGCCAAAGGCGCGAAGTCTGCGATTTCGACACTCAAAAAGCTTGGCAAAAGACCAAATATCGTTGAGATAACAAAGGAGCGTATCCGGCGTGCCGGAAGTGAGGTCCGTGCTCGTTCAGATGAAAACGGGACTTCTGTCGATGTTGGATTCCGAGTACTCAAAGTTGACTCGTCCAATATGAAAGACGTGTACTACCGCCCAGACCAGCTATCACAAGGCGACTTACTCAGTGCTGTAGATAACGTCAAACCAGACCGCACTCCCGAGGATTTACTCTTCCAAGTACTGTTGGACTGGGGCGTGGACCTAACCCTCCCCATCCGCCGCGAAACCATTCAAGGCAAAACCATCTTCTTCGTCGATGAAAACGCTCTGGTTGCCTGCTTCGATACGGGCGTGACCGAAGAGTTGGTGAAAGACTTGGCCAAGAATGAACCCTTGCGCGTGGTGTTTCGCGATAATGGCTTCGAGTCGGATGCCGTGAAGATCAACGTGGAGCAGATCTTCCGCCAGCTCTCCCCTACCACTGAAGTCAGAGCGATTTAAGGTAGCGTATGCAGCCCTCTGAACTGAAAAGGCTACTGGATCAGCTGGTCGCCACCTGGGAAAACGAGGTGGTGGAGTTCAAGCAGGCCGATGAGAACTACAAAACCGATAAAATTGGTGAGTACTTCTCGGCTTTGAGCAATGAAGCCAATCTTTCGGGCCGGGAAAGTGCTTGGCTGGTTTTTGGCGTCAGTAACAAAACACGCGCGATCTCGGGCACCCGCTATAGGGAAGATCCAGATCGCCTGAATGGACTGAAGCACCAGATCGCCCAAAGCACTGAGCCAAGCATTACCTTCCGCAACATTCACGTACTGGAAGATGCCGCTGGCCGGGTAGTGCTGTTTGAGATTCCGGCTGCTCCACGAGGCATTCCGATCGCCTGGAAAGGCCATTATTACTCCCGGGCAGGCGAGAGTCTTGTCCCTTTGGGCTTCGCCAAGCAGGACGAAATCCGCCAGCAAACCATCGCCGAAGACTGGACAGCCCAGTTAGTGCCAGACGCAACGCTGGATGACTTGGATGAAACCGCATTGCAGAAGGCTCGCGAAGCTTTTGCGAAAAAATACGCCAACCGTTTCGCTGCAGATGAGGTGGAAGAGTGGCCCCTCTCCACATTCCTGGATCGCGCACGAGTGACTCAGAATGGGGCGATTACCCGCACGACTCTGTTGCTGTTGGGCAAGCCTGAGTCCGCTTGGAAACTGTCGCCTCACCCGGCCCAGATGACGTGGAAGCTGCAAGGTCCTGAGCGGGCTTACGAGCACTTCTCTCCACCTTTCCTGTTGAGCACATCCTGGCTTTACCGACGCATTCGTAATATCCAGCTGCGTTTGCTGCCTCAGGATGAGCTGCTTCCTATTGAGGTTGCCAAATACGATCAGAAGATCGTGCTGGAAGCCCTGCATAACTGCATTGCGCACCAGGACTACACCCGCAATGGCCGGGTTATTGTTATTGAACAGCCGGATCGCCTGGTATTCGAGAACGAGGGCGTGTTCTTTGAAGGTGAACCGGGCGACTACCTTGAGGGCAATCGGGTACCGCGAAGGTATCGCAATCCCTTCCTGGCCCAGGCCATGGCCGAGTTGAACATGATCGACACCATGGGCTTTGGCATCCACGATATGTATGCTCGCCAGGCCAAGCGATACTTCCCTATGCCCGACTATGATTTGAGTGAAGCAGGTGCAGTGCGCTTGACCATTTACGGGGGCGTTGTGGACCCGGCCTACAGCCGCCTGCTGATCCAGAAAACTGACCTCCCCCTGGCCGACATCCTGGCCCTGGACCGCGTGCAGAAAAAGCTGCCATTACCTGATGAAGCGATTACACGTCTTCGTCGCTCCGGCTTGATCGAAGGAAGAAAGCCCAATCTGTACGTGTCCGCAAAAGTCGCAAAAGCCACATCAGACAAAGTGGACTACATACGCACACGCGCCCAGGACGACGAGTTCTACGCGAAGCTGTTGACGGATTACCTGGAGAAGTTCGGGCAAGCCACACGGTCGGAAATCGACAAGCTGTTAATGGACAAGCTCAGCGACGGCCTGTCTCCAGAACAGAAGCGCAACAAGATCAGCAACCTGGTTACCAAACTGAGACGGCGCGGACGCATTCATAATTCAGGCACCAGAGGGCATCCGGTTTGGCAGCTTGCAGAATGAAAAAGCAAAGCTTGAAATCGATAAATACTGAAGAAACAAACTCTTACCTCTTTCTGCAAGCTATAAATATACACAGATTGCAGAAAGGAATGCAGAAAGACTGCAGAAAGGAATGCCATGAAGCTTAAGTTCAAAACCCAGGCCTACCAGACCAATGCTGTCGAGTCCGTGGTGGATTGCTTTGCCGGCCAACCCAAGCAGGATGGCATCAACTATCGGATCGATCCCGGTAGCAGGACCCAGAAAACGGCATACGATGAAGGCTTCAAGAACACGGACCTGGCCCTGACAGAAGCTCAGGTCTTGGAGAACATTCAGAAAGTACAGCGCCGGCAGAACCTGCCCCTATCGCAGTCGCTAACTGACTTCACTACGTTTGACAAAAAGGGTCAGCGGGTTCCGGTCAAGGCGGACTATAGGAAGCATGCGTTGGCCGCCACACGGCTTCATCTCGATGTAGAGATGGAAACCGGCACCGGCAAGACCTACTGCTACATCAAAACCATTTTTGAGATGAACAAGCGCTACGGCTGGAGCAAGTTCATCATTATGGTTCCGTCTGTTGCCATTCGCGAGGGTGTCGATAAATCACTGAAGATTACTGCCGACCATTTCACCGAGACCTATGGCAAAAAGGCGCGGTTCTTCACCTATAACTCCCGGCGCCTTCACGAGCTGGAAAGCTTCTCATCAGATGCCGGGATCAACGTGATGGTGATGAACATCCAGGCGTTTAATGCCCGGGGGAAGGATAATCGCCGCATCTACGATATCCAGGATGACTTCCAGTCGCGCAAGCCTATTGACGTTATCGCTGCCAACCGCCCTATCCTGATTCTGGACGAGCCTCAGAAGATGGAAGGTAAGGCAACTCAGGGCGCGCTGCCTCAATTCAATCCGCTGATGATACTCCGTTACTCGGCCACCCACCGCACGCAGCACAACCGCATACACCGGTTGGATGCCCTCGATGCCTACAACCAGAAACTGGTGAAGAAAATCGCTGTGCGGGGCATTAAGACCCGCGGGCTGGCGGGCACTAACGCTTATCTTTACCTGGAAGGGATTGATATCTCCAAGAAGGCTCCGGTGGCGCGGATCGAGATGGAGGTGAAGCTGAAGTCTGGCGAGATAAGGCGCCAGTTGCGTCGCCTGGAGTATCGAGACGATTTGTTTGTGGAGTCCGGCGAGCTGGACCAGTACAAGGATGGCTTCACCATCAGCCAGATCGACTACAACAACGACACCGTTGAGTTTACCAATGGCATTGTTCTGACGGCGGGCGAGGCCAATGGCGATGTGTCCGAGCGGGATATCCGGCGCATCCAGATCCGCGAGACAATCAAAGCCCATCTGGACCGGGAAAAGCAGCTGTTTGCACAAGGGATCAAGGTGTTGTCGCTGTTCTTCATTGATGAAGTGGTCAAATACCGCGATTACGATCAGGACGACGACAAAGGTGAATATGCCAGGGTTTTCGAGGAAGAGTACGAGCTTCTGAAGAACGAATACCTTTCAGACCTGCCCATTGATAATGAGGCCTACCGCAAACACCTGGATCAGATTGATGCGGCCAAAACACACAATGGCTACTTCTCTATCGATAAGAAAACCAACCGGTTGAAGGACCCCAAGGTGGGTGCCAAGTCCATCGATTCAGATGATGTGGATGCCTACGACCTGATCCTGAAAGACAAGGAGCGTTTGCTTTCATTCGGGGAGCCAACGCGGTTCATCTTCTCTCATTCAGCCCTGAGGGAAGGCTGGGACAACCCTAACGTGTTCGTGATGTGCATGCTTAAGCACAGCGACAACACCATTTCCCGGCGCCAGGAGGTTGGCCGGGGCCTGCGGCTTGCTGTTGACCAGCACGGTGACCGCATGGATCACCCGGCAGTGGTTCATGACATCAATGTGCTTACCGTGGTGGCCAGCGAAAGTTACCAGGATTTCGTGGCCGGGTTGCAGCACGAGATCTCGGAAACACTGACTGCCCGGCCGCGTAAGGCGGACGAAGACTACTTCACCGGCAAAGTACTGGCGACAGACTCCGGCTCGGTGGAAGTCACTCCATTAATGGCCAAACAGATCTACCGGTACCTGCTCAAGAACGACTATACCGATGATTCAGACCAAATCGCCGACGCATATCATCAGGCGAAAGAGACCGGCACGCTGGCGGAGTTACCAGAAGACCTCCAACCCTATGCCGATCAGGTTTTCGAATTGATCGACAGCGTCTTCAGCGACGCTCAGCTGCCCAAGGTGGATGATGGTCGCAAGCCCAAAACCAATCCGCTCAACGCGAACTTTGATAAAAAGGAGTTCCGGGCACTGTGGGATCGCATCAACCGGAAAGCCGTTTACAAGGTGGATTTCGACTCGGATGAGCTGGTCAAAAAATGCATTCGGGCTCTTGATGCGGAACTGAGGGTCACGCCCCTTCAATACACTGTGCAGACCGGTGTCCAGCAAGACGGCCTGACCGACGAGCAGCTTCGAGAGGGAAAAGGCTTTGGAATTAAGGACACAGCCACAGAGTACGGTGACTCCATTCACTCCATGGTGAAGTACGATTTGCTGGGGAAAGTTGCCGAGAACACGCAGCTCACTCGTCAAACAACTGCGTCCATTCTGCAGGGGATTCAGGTGGCCGTGTTTCAGCAATTCCGGCAAAATCCGGAGCACTTCATTGCCGAGACTAGTCGGTTAATCACCGAGCAAAAGGCCGCGATGGTTATCGAGCGCTTGGCTTACGATGAGGTGGATGAGCGCTACGACGTTGATATCTTCACCGCAAACCAGACCGGTCAGGATTTTTCGCGGGCTTCGGCCAAACTGAAGAATCATGTCTACGACTACGCCATCACGGACTCAGACGTAGAGCGCAAGTTTGTTCAAGAACTGGATACCAGCAATGAGGTTGTGGTGTACGCCAAACTGCCACGGGGCTTTCTGATCCCCACACCGGTTGGCGACTACAACCCGGACTGGGCCATTTCGTTTCGCAACGGCAGCGTCCGCCATATCTACTTTGTAGCTGAAACCAAGGGGACGATGTCTTCCATGAAGCTGCGCGAGATTGAAAAGACGAAAATCGAGTGCGCCAGGAAGTTCTTCGCCGAGATCAATGAACAGGTCACCCAGGACAAGGTGAAATATGACGTGGTGACGGACTACGCCAAACTGATGGATGTGGTTGGTAAGGCTGCTCCTGCAGCGCCGTGAAATGAAGCTTTTCAAAAGAGTCGGCCAGGGCCCTCACCTTCCCCGGCCGGCTCCAATTTGTACTGGATTGTTGAATTAGTGTCCTCCAAATACACCCCAAGTGGACTTTCCGGATAGCCAGATGATTAATTGCTATTGATTCGACTTGCGTTAGTCCACTTGGGGGCGACTTGAAGTCCACTCGGTTGAACGAGCCCCAAACTCAGCATCAAATGCCCGCAGATCCTCCTCCGACCAGCGGGCTGCGCCCGGGCCGAACATGTATGGCCGGGGAAGGAAGTCGTCTTTCACCCACCGCCAGATGGTGTGACGGGCTACGCCATAGCGTTCGGCGATATCATGGACGTTGTAATACATATCTGAACCTCTTTGCGTTGATTGATGTGGTACAGATACATTATCGAAAGGAAAGACCTCAGAAAGTCGTCAAATTAAGCTTTTACCGCGTTTACACTGAGAAACCACTGCGCACACCGTCTTTTTTGGCACGGGAATAACGGCGGCATATCGTCAAACTTCGAAGGAGTGAAAATGGTGGCACGACGCATTTCACGGACCCAGCTGTTGGGCTACCTCGATAAACTGTCGCGTGAAGAACCCCTGCCTGAGCCTAAACTCTATCAGGCTGCAGACCAGTTCGGCCTGTCCATCGATCAGTTGCTTGCCAATGCCACTCGATCTCATATCCGGCGCGATTTGGTGAGATACTCGGGGATAGATCAAGACACCCTCGCAAAGTGGCAACGTATGGCTGAGGAGCGTCATGCCGTCGCCCGTATTGACCAGTCCATCATGGGTAACAGCCACGGCGCTCGCGTCAGTGGCGCTATGGTCAATGTTCGTAGCAGCCGCCAACCACATCCTCAGGTAGTCATGGTGAATGACCAAGGCGAGATCAGCGCGCCACCGGGGAACACTCCAGCCACTCGACTAATTATCGTCGAGAACCTTGAGAACTTCCTGAGCCTTGACGGCACACTGTCACTTCTCCCTGCCTGTGGGCTAAACCCGGCCTGGCAGGAAGCTGATATCCTCTACGGCAGTGGTAACAGCATCACGAACATCCTGCTTACTCCTTTTTTCCAGCAGTACCAGGAAATCGGCTGCCTGTTCGATCCCGACCCAGGTGGCATCCGCATGTGTGACACGCTTTACCAGCGGGGAAACCTCCCTCCCCTACATTTTCTTGCCCCTGCGGATCTTCTGGACCGCCTGAATGCTTCCACACGAGAACTCAACATGAAGCAGCGCCAGCAGTTAGCCACTCACATTCGCCGATCACCGCCCTGCGCGCATGTAGGTGGGCTGATCCGAACTACGGGTAAGCACCTGGAACAGGAAACCTACCTTCTGCCCGTATCAACTACGGAGGCCACCCGATGAATCTGGGCTTTGATACCTTTGATACCTTCCGCTTCAAGCAACTGGTATTCGTAAACAGTGCGGCCTATGCATACACCCAGATCCGAATCGACCAGCACACTGCACTTTTCGGCGAGAACAACCTGGGCAAGACCTCCATGCTCAACGCCCTGAAGCTGTTCCTCCTACCAGAGGTCAACTTCCGAAACTGCGGCAGCAAATTCAACTTTCGGGGCACCAACGGTAATCTCTATGACGGGATGGCGAGCTTTCGCTACTACTTCCCGGAAGACCGTGCCTTCATCATACTCGAAGCCGAAAACCCCCATGGCGACTTCTGTATTGTTCTGCATCGTGGCGGGGCCACCGACAAGATGGAATACGCCCGCCTCGTAGTGCCTTGCCCTTACGCAAGGCTCGAACCGCTGTTCTGGAATGTTGATGCTGATGGTAATGATGGAGTCGGTGCCCCGGTCGAGAGCATGACCCTTCAAGGAGTGAAAACCACACTGCGTGAGATGGGAGGTGAGCCGCTGAGTGACTGGAAGACTATTCAGGAGCGCCTGTTCACCAACCAGCCCTACGACAAGAAGGCAGGACGTTACAGCCTTCTCCCCCTGCGCAACGGCGCTGGCAAGCGGGAGATGGATGCCTGGCGCAAGCTCGTGCACCTCGCATTTGATATCTCCGCATCGGACGAGCGCACTCTACCGGACACCCTGGCTACCATCATCGAGGGCCAAAAGAGCCGTAAAGAAGAAGAATTGCAGCTAGACCTCAATGCGATCGTAGAAGAGGCATATCAACTTCGAGAGGAAGGTGATCGCATCACTCGCATCCGCAACGCTTCCGAAATCTGGGAAAAGTTTGACGAAAGTTTCCAGTATGAGGCGCAACTGCGCAACCAAACGGCCAAGGCGTATGCGGATCTTAATGAAAGTATTGAAATCGAGGAGGGACGCCTGCATGAGGCGCTGGAGAACGCCTCCCGTGCCCTCACAGAGGCTGAAGACCGGGCCAACGCCCTTGGTGGACTCAAGCAAAACACCGAAAATTCGGTCAAGGATACCGCTGCCGAGGTGAGGGCCACCGGCAAACAGGTAGATCGCCTACGCAAGGAAATTAATGCGGCAAACGCTACCCTGAACGAGTTCCCCGGCATGCCTCGCCAGGAAATTGTAGAAAGCCTGGACGAGCACATCGCCGACCAGAAGAAAGACATCAAGGGCTACGACGACAAGGCTGTGGCCCAACAACACCACACCGAGATCTGTAATCGACTAGGCAGCAATGAACGACAAGCCAAGCGACTGGAAGAACAGCTCACCAATCGCGCCCCTACCCTGCTGGACGACCTCTCCATGAGTGATGCCAGCATCCTAAACTCCCTGAACCACTCCCTGAGCACCACCCATGGAGTGCTCACCCAAGAGCAGAAAAAGGCATTCACTCAGTTCAGCCAACAGTTTCTGTCAGAAGATGGCCACCTGGTGTTAGGCCACCACCAAGAGCGTATTGCTCTGAGTGATATTTCATACCAGGAGTATGACGCAGAAAAGACTCGCCAACACATGCAGGGCCAGCTGGAAGAACTGAAAGCGAGAATAGCCCAAGATAAAAAACACCGCGACAGGCTCCTGGAAGAGGCAACCATGGGCGCCGCGGAAATAGCTCGGCGTCGCCAGCAGGCAGAGAATGAAATCGAGAAGGCCCAGAAGGATAAAAACGCGCTCAACGCCCTCGACTCCAACCTCCAGACACTAGGGAGCCTGGAAGGCGAACTGCACGAAAAAGAAGAAAAACTGGAAGAGCAAAAGCACCAGTACGCCATAGCTGAAGTCCAGTGGAAGGAAGCCGATGAAAACCGCCAGAAAGCGGGGCAGGAGCATAAAAATATTAAGGATCAGGCCCAGCAGGTACGCTTGATCCGGCAGCGCCTCGACCGCATCGGCAAAGATGCCAACAACGTCCTCGAAGGGCGACACAAGGTGATCAAACCTACACCTTGCGAGGTCAGCGAGGCCAATATAGTGGCCCTTGAGGAAAGCGTTGATGACCTGAGTGATCAACGCAATAAGATCCATGGACAGCTCCGTAAGCTGCTCACCATGGACATCCTGTCCAACACCGACAGCCTGGCCCACCTCAGCTCTTTCACCGGTGATCAGGTGACCGAATTCCACGAGCAACTCAAGGCGGTGTTCGACAATCTCGACACCCAAGAGGCGAACTACCGCCATCAGGTCGATCGCCACAACAAGACCACGCATTCCCAGGTCGAGATCCTGCGAAGCGCCAAACAATTGGTAGCCGCCTTTATCAGCGGGATCAACGCTGAGATGGGCCAGTTCTCGATCTCTGACTTGGAGGAGGTACGGGTGGAGTACAAGCTACACCCACGCTTCGAACAGCTCCTGGCCGACCTTGAGAAGGCCGACCTCCTCAGCGACGAACTGCAGGACCAAAAGGTCTACGAGCAGCTGAAGGCTTTCCAGGCCGACTTCTTTAACGCGGACGCCCGGCGCACCGGCATCCTACTCAGTCTCGACAAGATCTTGGCCGGCGTGCATTACAAGTACCGCAAACACGGCGAGGAAGGCTGGACTACGAATGCCCAATCCAACGGCACGACCATGATGATCACGACCAACCTGCTCTCGGTGCTGATGTCGCGACTGATGGATGGTGATGCCCAGGTGACCATGCCACTGGTCATGGACGAATTCGGCTCTCTGGCCACCCAAAACATGCGCACCGCTCGCCAGATAGCCGAGCAGCATGGCTACTGCCTGTTCGTGGCCAATCCCAACCGAGATTCGAAGATTACTCAGGTGCTCGGCAATTACGTCCACCTCGGCCTGTTCCACGCCACCCAATCCTATGCCGAGAATCGCACTGTTGTGCACCACGGCCTCTGCGAGTCACTCGCCCGCAAGGGAGCACTCAGCAGACGGGCGACAGACACCGAGATTGAAGGAGCCGCCCTTTCAAAAGAGGAGGCTGACCTGTGAACATCAAGTCGCCATTTGTGCTCAAGCAGATCATCGAGCACCGCCAACTTTTTATCCAGCTGGTGGCATACATAGAAGAGCACGACGGGGATGTGGAGATCCCCTCCAGGCTCTACCGCTTCATTGTGCGCCAGGCTATCCAGACGGAAGCAACCCAGGGCAATGATCGCGAATGTGAGCGCCTCCGATACACCCTCTCGGAAGACAACCTGTTGCGTGAGCGGCTGATTATCAGGAAAGATCCTGCTCGCGGCACACTGGTGCTGGCCCCCTTCGTCGTCGACATGCTGCGCCACTTTGATATCGGGCGCATGCGAGGGTTGAGCCAGGCTGAGCTTGAGGATCTACGTGACGGCCTCAACCAGAGCCTATCGGCCTTCCAAGAGAGGCCCATCGACCTGGAAGACGACGACTTCACAGATGAACTGCGCCTGCTCAGGCGTCGGATACAAGACACTCTCGGCAAGATGCAGGAAAGCATCGCGGCACTCGAAGCTCAAGGGGATCACCTGGCGGATCAAGTGGAGCAACAGGATGTAGGCAGCCTTGAAGGTGCGGCGGAAACCCGCAAGGCCTTAGAGAACATCAACCGCATCTACCAGCGATACATCCTGCCAGCACTCGAATTCCTCGACCCCAAGACACGTTTTAAGAAAGGCGTCCCGGCGATCACTGCCATACGACGCATCGCCAGGCTAGCGGGAGAAAGCGACTACCCAGCGCTTAATGAGGAGATGCAGCTCTCAGCCAACGCCATACAAAGCTACGTCAAAGATATCGATTCTCTGCGCCTTTCACTTGAACGCTATGTCCGCCAGGACCGGCAGCAGCGCCAGCAATACGACGCCATCGAGCGAGCCTTCAATACCATCCGGCTTGCCACTGAAGAGCGTCACGACGATAGTTTCCGCAATCTCTACATTCCCGTTCGTCATGCTGCCATCCAGTCTCCAGGTACTTTCGTGGGAATCAAGCGGATGCGTTTTGCCCGCCTGGACTGGCATGACATCGATCACCGAGCTGATATTGAGGAATTCACAGATCGGCGCATCAAAGAGCTACGTAACCAGCTCGATAAAGCCGGCTCTGTTACGGTAGACCCAGCGCGAGCGAGGCGCTCAGAAGCCGAGCTGCAAGAACAGTTGCGGCAACACGAGATCCAGGCGCTACTCGAAACGTGGACGATCCCAGATGATTGCCAAGATCTTCACGCCTCTCTTCACGATTACTTAAACAGTCACCTTGAAGACTACACCCTCAACGACCTTCTCGAAGCCCTGGACTGGGTAATGGCTCTCCCGGACTTCAAGTTCCATGCCCGCTTCCAGCACCTCGAAATTGCCCATGGCGAGTTGGCACTGTCATATCACCCCCTCATTCCCCGAGAAGCCCCCGCCAAGGAGATCACCGTATGAGCGACATCCCCCTTACTCAAGAAACAAACCTTGGACAGCCGGTCGTCAATCGTCGATTGAGTCAGGAAGCTTTTCGCAAGCTGACTGCGGGCCAGGTCATCAACCAGACCCAGTATGTGAATGGTCAGGTAGCGCCCAACCCCCTGTTTGATGAACTCTTTAAGGAGCGGGACCGATACTACGTCGAGGCTTACGCCAACATGGGAATGGAACTGGTACAGCGCCCCGGCTTCTTCTACGTTCGCTCTCTCTCTGAAACCCAGAGCGATGATGACCCTAGGGATCATGAGAGCACTGGCGCCATCCGCCAGATTCAAGGGGTGCTACTGGTACTGGGTCGCGGCGTACTTGAGAAAGGGTTCATGTTCGAAGCCCTGACACTACCTGATGCCGGCATCTCTCGGGAAATCCTCGAAAGCATCGGAAACAATCCAGTTTTCAAAGAAATTCTCAAGGCATGCAAGATGGATCAACCGCTCCCAGAGGCGGCAAAGGTAGCCCTGGTAGATCGAGACATCGCCTACTTCAATGTAAAAGGTAATCTGGTGCTTGCTGAAGCCGGGAAGGCATTCTTCGATGATCTCTTCATCGAATATCAGTCTGGCTAATAGATATCAGAGAAGACGCTTTTTGTAGTGTGGTCAGTTTAGGCGAAAGGAAACTGATTCGCTCGTGACTACTGGCCTTGAACGGCCAAAATGTTGCGGATTGGAAGGATGGAGACATTGGGCTGAATATTCTGCGGAGCGTCGAGTCTGAGTGGGCCCGGCGACTGATGAACCTGAAGTCCATCAGCCGCCAGTTTTGGGCTACGAACAAGTCAGCGTCCCGCAGCCTGCGCCTCAAAAGCGACGATGTCCTTTTCGTGCCAGCGAGTCGTGGATGGGCCGAGCCGATAGGGTTTCGGAAAGCAACCCAACTGAACCCAACGCCAAATGGTAGACCGGGCTACCCCAAACCGCTTCGCCACATCTTCATCTCTCATGTACATATCTGTACTCCTTTAGTGTTTATCGGTACAGATACATTAGCGAGATTGAAGCCCCGGCAGGTTTGTCAAATTAGCGGATTTTCGTGATTACACCGAGATTCGCCAACTTTTTCACTATATTTTCCCCGTTGAGCTGAAAAAGCGCTTCAACACCTTTGTCGCTTGAAAATAAGAAGCAATCTGCCTGCAGCCGATTTCTCTGCCGGTCCTGTTTTCCCGATAGTCATATCCAATGACCCATTGCCGTGTTCAACCATGAAATCAACGAGATCGTCTTCGTCATTCTCAACGGCAAGCATCAGTGGTGTGTAACCTTGAATCGGGTAACTATGTATAGCATTCGGGTCGGCACCTCTCTGAACGAGCATTCGAGCCATTGTCCGGAGTTGGCCCAGATCAAGGCGATTTTTCACCTCTCCGACGAGCAAATCCCGAACCGCAGCGAGAAGAGACTGATATCGAGGATCGTTGTATTGCTGGCGGAGCTTTGTCTGCACCTGTTCAAGCGTCAGCCCCTCTCGTCCCCCGGAATAACGGCGAATTGTATCCAACAGCATTTGGTCATTAGGTGCATTCTGAAGTTGCTTCAGCGGGGACGCTTTGCCTGTCAGCAAGCCGATTTTTTCCAGACAATGGTATAGGGGGGTACTCATTTCGACCCCGGCTCGAAAGTCTGGCTCACATCCCATGTCCAGCAGTGTTTCGAGCACCGCAATCTGATTCGTATTGAGCGCTGCATGCAAGGGGGCAAGTCTCTTCTTCTGCGTCCGGCAATTCAGCGTTTGATGATTATGCTCTGCCGAGCTGATGGCTTTAAAAAGTTCGAGATCAAAGTCTTGATTGCTCAGCTCGGTAACATCAAGGGCCAGTATGGAGAGCAGTAGAGCCGACTCGTCGGATTGAGAGAGCTTATTAGGATCTGCTCCGGCTTGAAGCAAAGCGGAAACTGCATCCCGATCTCCCAAACAGGTGTAATAGACCAATTGCGGCCACTTTTTACTCGGACCGTCCCCAGTGGTGATTCGCCTGTCGGGATGCCGAAGGTCTGGCTTCTTGTGCCCCAGCTCATCCGTAACCAGGATCGGCCCGATCAGTGCCTGATCGTGGCGTGGATACTTCACTCCCGGAAACGCGCCGGCTTCAGGAAACCGTTTGCTGAAATGCCCCCGATAAAAATCAATGAACCACGCCTCCACGTGGTCATCGTATTTGGACCTGAAGTCGTGTTGCTCTGGTTTCAGCGGTAACTCCAAACCAAGCAATACCTGGGCGTTGCGAAGCTTCTTCAGAAAAGTTTTGTCTGGGCGGGCCAGCATCGCCGTTACCACCAGAGCCTCCAGAATAATGGTTTCCTGATTCCGCCCTGCCCGGAAATAGGCGCACCCAAAAGCCTTTTTATAATCGTTGGCCGCCAGTTCTAATGAGCCCGACAGCATATGAAACCGGGCTTCAAACCAATGCTCCCAAAAAACAGTCGTACCGGTAGGATCAAGAGCCTGCCTTTGTTGGCTGAAATCGGTCAGCCTACTTCGAAGCAGTTCGCGATCAGCTGGTTGCTTAGGCCTAAAGGGATTCAGGCCTTCTGCGAGAAAGTTGATATCTGCATGCAGACGCTGAGTATCCACCGTTTCAGCAGAATGCGCTTCCGCCAGCACATAGCCGATGGGCTTATGGTGTTTGCCGGTGCGGAGGCTACCTAAACCATGGGTCAGTGCAATATGCCCAAATGTCTGGCGTCGAAACCAATCTACAGCCCGAGCAATTACAAATAGAGTATAGAGCCGCATCGAATCAGCTTGCCCCAACACACCCCTTGCTTCTGGCGAACGGAAAAGAGTCTTCAGTGACGATAGCGACGGCAACTCAATTCCTGACTGCCACCTTCGGAATTGATCGGCTTGTTGTTTGCTCCAAGTCGACACGTAGCCAGGCCATGGGCGAATCTTCACTGAGGCCCAGGAGGCCGTGATCGCAATCGCTTGCTTTCGGTCATTCAACAGCGTTTCAGCAGCCGGTCCCTGGAGCCGTCTGCATAACTCCTTGAGCGCGAAGGCTCCATAAAAACTGAATAGGTGGGCCGCCAATAACTGTTCCGCTTTCTCGCGCGACAACCCCTCAAGGCTTAGTTTGGCTACGAACGCACTGTACTGTTCAAAGAAACGTTCAAGCCACCGGACTATGTCGTTCGCAAATTGCGCATCAACATGGTGCTCCAAAGGCTCGTGCAGCCCCCGCTTCACCGCCAGCCCGACAAACCGGAAATCGAAATCCGGATTGGCTACCTGATCATCCAGGAATTTGCTTTCGTACTTGAGGTCCAAAGCTCGGGAAAGTGCCCGCACAATTTCCAAATGATTTGGGTAAGGAGACTTGTATTCAGGCATTGGTCCAGCACCTCTGCTGCTCTAGATGCCGGATGTCCCGGGTGAGGTTGAGAAGGGCCTTCCGGTCGCTGGGACTTTTAGGAATGATTACCTTGCCGATGCCGGGTAGCTCCGCTTTCCCATGTTTCTTCCCTGACTGATACACCCACCCCTCCCGGCGAAGTCTATGGACAAGTTTGTTCACGTCTTTGTTACTGCTGATCCGTTTCATTAAACTCTCCCCTAATGAGGAAGCGGGCACAAGGCCCGCTTCTCACCGTTACTTCTTGCCAGCGTTCCGAGCCGATGCCCGCTGAGCTCTGGCACCAAACGAGTTTGCAGGTACCTGACCACCATTTTGTTGGGCGGTGGCGCTCTGGATGCGAGCTGCATCGGATTTGGTCATCGGCTTTGCGGATACTTTCTTACTCATGGGAATGTCCTCTACTCGGTTTATTGGCTGTCCGTGATGGACACCGACAAATGTACCGAGCAGGGTCGCAGCGGTAAGCAGCGCGGTTGGCGGAAAAATCGGGATTCTTGCGAGCTACTTTCTTAAGACATTAATTTCAAAGATTTTTATGGCGATCGATCAGTGTGGTCTTAGATGAAACCCTGGCCTGGAACCACGATGTGCCGGGAATTGGTCAGTGGCCCATTGCCCTGAGCTAGCAACCGGCCACTGAGTACCAGCCTACATTTTATTCGCGGCTGTTATTATCAAGGGACAAGACGTACTTCGCGAACTGTTCCATGAGCACCCGCCGCTTTGAAACCGCCTGAACCAAAATAGGTGCTCGGTTAACAGTTGCCCTATCCAACTGGGACAGAGCGAGCTTTACGAGGTGCTCTGAAGCTCCTGCTTCCTCTAAAGCAAACGCTTTGAAGGCACGGCGCATTCCATAAACAGTAGCAACTCTCCCGGTTTCCGGGTCAAGAAATCCTGGCCCGCCGTTTTCCAGATCCACTTCATGCACCCTCTTTATGGCATTGTTTAGAGCGTGTTCCCCCAGGAATTCCCGTCCCCTGAGCCCGGGGAATACAGCGTCAGTCTCACTCCGCGGCAAGGATTCCAGAATCTCAATCACTCTCTCGGGGATAGGTATCATGTGGTCCCACCCATTACGCTGGTACCTGATTTTCGACGCTGGAATTGTCCATAACCTTTTCCTGATATCAAACTCACTCCAGAGCGCAGTACGGACTTCGTCTGCTCGTGCAGCCGTGAGCACCATAACCTCCAACGCTCGTACTTGGGTTGAATCCAAACTACGCGACACACGAAAAAACCGAGGAAGGTCTCGATAATTAATTGCAGGCGGGTACGTTGGCTGGAAGGTCGCTGAGGGCCGCGGCAGAAAGAACTCCAAATTGTTTGACCAGCCAGCCGGATTAGAAACTTCTTGGCAAATGCCAAGCGCCTGCGCCATTTCGAAAATTCTTGAAATGGTGACCCGTACCCGCTCAGCAACCGCTGTTTTCTCTTCCCAGATGGGTTTCAGCACCTGCAAAACATCACCTGTCTTGAGTTTAGTCATCGGAATATCAGCGAGTGAAGGCAGACAGTACTTTTCCAGAATCATCTGCAATCTCAGCGCTTGCTTCTCAGCGTGGCGTCCGGCAAACGCGCTGCATTTCATCTCATAGTATTGTTGAGCGACAGTGGCAAAAACCGGTGTCTCGACCAGGATTGGACCGGAAATGCTGTTCAGAACAGGGTTAACATTAATGTCTTGATTACGATTGATTTTCATAGGTTTCTCCGAGAAAAATAAACTTGCAAGAAATACATTAATGAAATCAGCGAAGTAGTTGACGCGCCTAATTAACCGATTATTGAAATTAGGCGCGTCTGCCTCTGGCTTATTTCTTGCTAGCCTTCTCGGAACGGGAAAGAGAGGACAGGTATTTTTCGAACGCCTTCATGAGCTTTCGACGTTTTGGAATCAGCTGCCCTCGCTTGTATGCCGCGCGAGTGGATGAGGTGTCGATATGAGACAGCGCGAGCTCGGATACATAGTCCTCCACGTTACCGACTTCCGTTGCCCAGTCCTTGAAGGCGGCCCGCATCCCATGAGCTGTCGCAACTTTCCCGGTTTCCGGATCGATAAAGCCGTTTCCGCCAGCCTTAATGTCAGCCTGGTGTATCTCTTTCACCGTCAGGTTAAGAGCGTTTTCGCTCATCGTTTCTTTTCCCCGGTATCCAGGGAAAATGTATGCTCCGTTGTCCCGGGGCATCATTTTTAGAATCTCAATAGCCCGGTCAGTCAGAGGAACCTTGTGGTCCTTTTTCTTGTCACGACGGCCCTTGAGCTTCCATCCCGGAACCGTCCAAACTCGCTCCTTAAAGTCTATCTCTGACCACTCTGCAAATCGCACTTCTCCCGGGCGGGCTACAGTGAGAATTTGAAACTCCAATGCACGAGCTGGAATAGCGTCTCGCTCCTGGAGCCGCATCCAAAATCGAGGAAGGCCTTCGTAGCCGACTGTTGGTTGGTGCTCCTCATCATGAATAGCAGCTGGTGATGCGAGGAAATTTTCCAGATTGCCGCGCCAGTGGGCCGGATTCAGCCCGTTTCGGAGTATCCCGTCATGCCGAACCATTTCGCAAACGTTATAAATTGTAATTCGCACCCTCTCGGCTGTTGGTGTTTTCTCCATCCAGATCGGGTTTAACGCTTGGACGACATGCCGAGGTTCAAGGTCCGACATCAAGATATTGCCGAGCTCCGGGAGGCAGTAGTCCTCAAGGTGCTGCTCCAGCCTACGTCTCTGTTTCTCTGGATTCTTCCCTGAAAACTCAAGGCACTTTTTCTCGAAGTATTGTTGAGCAACATCGCCGAATGTTCTCTGTTGCGCTCTTTCAGCTATCAACGCTGATTTTGCTGCTCTTTTTCCCGCAATCGGATCGTAGCCTTCAAACTGAACACGATATCTGAGCTCCCTGGCTTTCTCCCGAGCCATTGCGAGCGGCACTTCTGGGTAAGACCCCAACCCCAAATCTGTGCGTTTGTCGCCGACCGTTATCCTCAATATCCAGGAGCGTGCGCCAATCGCCTCCGGCCCCTTTGGTGGTCGACAATGCAAACACAGTCCCTTCACGCCACCCACCGCATGCAGCGCCGGGATTGGGTCACCGACCTTTTTCCCCTTCCCCGCTTTTTTAACTGTCCCGTGGGTCAGCCTTTTAACCTGAAGAGCCCCCAGCTCTTGTGCAATTTTCGGCATTCTCTAACCTCCCGAAGCTCAATGCCCCATCATCTGTCCCATCATTAGCCGCGCTATTGAGCGCAATTTGATAGGACAAAACGATACTGAAATTTGAGCGATCAGGAAGATTTAATAATACAGATCAAACAGTTAGAGACATCTTGCAGCAAGATGAGACATGAAAATGGTGCCGCCTCCGGGCACCATTAAGAATTCAGACAGAACCCGCCTTGTGCGGGTTTTGTTGTTTCTGACGCCCTAGAAAGCCGACTCATGCTGGGATTCTTTGGGCATTGCTAGTC
>Ga0208300_100425_pt1 | contig 31477 bp, 25 predicted proteins | sample 23_taG_FD_184096 | JGI IMG/M metagenome (GOLD analysis project Ga0208300, IMG submission 184096) | Marine viral communities from Cariaco Basin, Caribbean Sea - 23_WHOI_OMZ (SPAdes) (version 2) | ecosystem: Environmental > Aquatic > Marine > Oceanic | place: Caribbean Sea: Cariaco Basin...
CGTTAACGCCGGATAAAGAAACGCGCCGGCGTCGCCGGTCAGATCCTCTTCCTGGGTGGTGCGCAAGCCCCAAAGCCCTGCGGAAGGTTCGCCATTGCTCTGTAATGCTCCTCCAAGTTCCAGCCCGAAAAACACCGAATTATAGTCAGCAGAGCTGGCTTGAATGCTGCCCGAAGCGCTTTCGTTAAGCAGAGCGTATTCGGCAAGATTATCCACATAGCTTGCAAAATCGACCCTTGCGCTCAGGCGATCAAGCGCCGATGACAGACTCGCGCCGCTGGGAATGTCGATCTCGAAATCGTGAACCTGATCGGCCAGCGTGGCCCAAACGTACTTATTCAGGCACAAACCGCCACCCGTATCGTTCACGCAATCCATCACTGTTTGGAAATCGTTGGCCTGATACTTGTCACCGAGAATTTCTTCAACCACGTAATGAGAGAAGGGATTCACCTTCACGTCCCGGTCGGAATCGGCTGCCAGTGCTTTCATGGTGATGCTGCCATTGCCATTCCAGGTGGCTTCGATGACAACGTCAGGGCCAACAGGGAGCCCATTCTTGAAGCTCAGGATGAAGTGACCGTCATCGCCGGTGTCGATGGTGTGCGCAATGTCATCCAGTTTCTGCAGGGAATGATTGGTTCTGTACACCTGAATGCGGTCGGGCACCACGATGCGCAGGTTGCGGCGTGTAGGTTCACCGTTAGGGGCATAGTTGGCCGGCACTTCCATCGTTACCCGTACCTGGTTTTCTTTCAGGCCCTTCGCGTTGCTGGAATCGCCCGTACTACCGGGGCTGAAATCGTCCAGTGCGTTGACGGTGCTACCAAAGCGGTTGGGGGTATTGCGAGCGCCATCAATGGCACTGTCACCGCCGCCGCAGGCAGTGATTAACAAAGAAACGGAAAGCAGGGAAGCAAGCTTGGTTGTCATGCCAGGGCCTATCCAGGTACAAAGTATTGGAAGAGCCTAACAGGTAAACGGGGGGCGAGACGTGAAAGGGAACACGATTGGGCTACCCAGTGTTGCGCGGATAGCCCAATAATAACGGAAGGCCTAGAAGAAAATCTTCATGCCTGCCAGAAGGCCTTCATCCAGATTCACATCCGGGCTGCCGGCAAAATCCAGTTCGGTGTTCAGGTAGCGGTAACCGGCGAACACTTCGGCGTTGCGGATCACGCGGTAGCTGGCGCGCAGCTCAAGGCTTGTCATTTCGTCGGAATCACCGAACGACAGAATGCTGGGCGCGTAATGCAGGCTGCCGCCAAAGGACAAGCCCGGTACGTCTGGGATATTCACGGTCGCAAAACCGCCTACACCAACCGCGCCGCCGTCGAGGTGATCATCATCCCAGCCCACACCGCGCAGGCCAATGCCCGCAGTGGTTGGCAGGTTGCCGAGTGCCGTACGGCCTTGTGCGTGAAAATCGACGTTACCAATGTGACGTCCGCCTTCGTGATAGGTGTATCCTGCACCAACTTGCAACTCGTCCTGAGTGCCAAAGAAGTTCACCTGGCCTTTCACCGAATCAGTCGTCAGGCTCAGGTCGAGATCAGAAGCCATAACCGGGGCTGCGGCCAAAGAAAGTGCCAAGGCTGAGATGCGGGTAATCTTCATGTATACACCTTTGTAGCTGTCGTTATTGAATGCAAAGCGCCCATCAAATGCGTGCATCCGCGATATTGGTGACCAAGCAGGATGGTAACACCTGTTTCACGCAGTACAACTTAAAAGCCTGTAAGCCGGCGGCAAGACAGGCGTTAATGCAGTTGGCCCTCGTGGCCCTGGTCCAGATCTTCGGGGGATACGTTTTCAGCGGGCACGCGGTACTCTTCATTGGCCCAGGCCCCAAGATCGATCAGCTTACAGCGCTCGGAACAAAACGGCCGCCAGGCGTTGGCTTCAGACCATTCAACGGACTTTTTGCAAGTGGGGCATTCAACGTTCATGGGAGTCTATCCGGGCTGTGTGTATGAGCTGCCGGCGATCAGTTATCGGCAGGTGCGTGACAGTATTGTTCCAGCACTGCCCGCAACATTTCAAGGTTGACAGGTTTGGCAACGAATACATCCATACCCGCGGCGCGACACAGCTCTTCGTCTTTTTCCATGGCGCTGGCGGTAAGCGCTACCACCGGCACCCGTAAACGGTTGTTCTTGTGCTCCCAGGCCCGCAGCCGTCTTGTGGCTTCGAATCCGTCCATCTGGGGCATCAGGCAATCCATGAAAATGAGATCAAAGGTCTTTTGTTGCCAGAGTGACATGGCGGCTTCGCCATCGTTGGCCGCGGTCACCTCGCAGCCCAGTTTTTCAAGAAGTCGCTGGGTAAGGATGCGGTTCACCGGGTTGTCTTCAACCAACAGCACGTTCATGCGCCCGCAAGGCAGTTCGTAGGGAGTGGCGCCGGAATCGGTCAAACCTTTTAGTGAAAAACGCGTGAGGAAGCGCCGTTCCTCTTGTTCGATATCACTGAACAACTGATTGAGCAGCGGGATCAAGTAGGATTCCCGCAACGCCTTGCTTAAAAATGCATCGGCGCCCGCTTGCCGGAAATGCTCGGCATCTCCGCGCTGGGGATTGGACGACAAAATCAGCAGGCGGGTTTCACGCCATTGTGCGTTGCTTCGAATTTGCCGGCACAGAAGGTCGCAGTCCATATCCGGTACAAAGCCGTCCAGAACAATGGCATGGAACGGGTCAGCTGCATCGCAAGCCTGGCGTAGAGAAGTAAGAGCTTCACCTGCGGATCTAACCGCTTCAATCTGCAAGTCAAAACGGGACAACATTTCCAGAGTGATCTTGCTCGACAGCTCGTAGGAATCCACCACCAGAATGCGCCGGCCACGTACCATGCTGGAATCCGGACGAATGCGGGTTGCGCTGTCGCTGACTTCTTGCAGATTCAGTTCTACCCAGAATGTGGAGCCTTCGCCGAGGCGGCTTTCAACATCCAGCGCACCGCCCATTCGGTCAACCAATTGCCGGCAAATCGTCAAGCCCAGGCCCGCCCCGGGTAACTGCCGGGTAAAGCGTTGGCCCAGTTGTATATAGGGCTCGTAAACCAGTGGCAGCTCTTCGGGGTTAATGCCTTCGCCTGTGTCTTCCACTGCCAGCCGCAAGCGAACCTTGTTATCTTTGCGGCCGAGTACCTCAACGCTCACCAGAACGTGACCGGAATCGGTAAACTTGATGGCGTTGGCCAGCAGGTTGATCAACACCTGGCGGATACGAACCGGGTCCCCCATGACCGCCCAAGGCAGGCTTTCATCCACCCGCATTTCCATCGCCAGGCCTTTTTCACGAGCTCTGGCACCGAGCATGTGCACAAGATCGTTCAGGGTTTCCCGGAGATCGAACGGAATTTCTTCCAGCTCCAGCTTGCCCGCTTCCATGCTGGAAATATCGAGCAAGTCATTGAGAATAGACGATAGATTTTCAGACGCATTAATCAGCGTGCTGACGTATTCGGTTTGCTCCTGATCCAACGGGGTATCGGCCAGTAAGTGGGCGTAACCGAGTACCGATTGCAGGGGAATGCGCAGCTCATGGCTGACATTCGCCAGAAATTGATTCTTGGCTTGGTTCGCACGCACCGCTTCGTCCCGTTCACCGCGGGTTTTCACGGAAATCTGGCGCAGCGAGCGGGTGTCTTCCAGAATCTGCAGGCGCATCTTGTTCAGCGCTTGTTCCAGCTCTGAAAGCTCGTCTGGTTGGGCGGGCTTCTTCCGGCGCAACTCTAATGGGGCCACCAGTGCATCGAGATTAAGCTTGGCTGCATAGTCCGCCATGGTTTCCAAATGCCGTGAAAGCGCGATGCGCACGATCAACAACAAACCCAAGGTGCCCAGCATCACAATGATTGATTGGTACAACAGATTGATCAGAGCGCTGGCCAGAATTTCCTGGTAAATACTTTCAACAGAAGAGACTACCGTGAGCTGGCCTACCCGTTGGGGCTCTTTTAAATGGCTGCTTTTGAAGTCCAGAGGAAAGGTTTGGGAAATCGTCCGACCGACGGGGTTGGTGCCTGAATCGAATTCCTGGTCGGTAGAGGTTTGTACACGTACGTACTGAATGTGAGGTACGTTGCGCAGGTCGTCGAGGTTGGCAGCAACTTCGCTGTAGTTCAGCACCCACAGGTTCGAACTCAACGTGCCGGATATCAGGTCAACGGCCCGGCTCTGGCTGGATTCTAATTGCGATTTCTGGCGCTCAAACTCGCCAATCATCTGCACGCCCGTGGCCACCAGCGATAATACAAGGCTGTACAACAGCACCCACCCGAGTAACCTCAGGGCCAATGGGCGCACGCCCCAGCGCTTTAAAATCGGGTTTGAAGGCAAGTCACGAATTCCCTGTGTCGACAACAATTTATCCGCAGGCAGTTTAACAGATGGACACAACTTCTACACGTACCTTTCCGGCGCCCGTTACAAAGCGAAAACGCACGTTCAGATCGTACAAATGCGCGCCATAAATACGGTCTTCATCCCGCCCGCGGCGGAACGACGGGCGAGGATCGTAGCTGACAACATCTTCTATCAGGCCCCGAAGATCCGGGTAGTCTATTGGGGACAACGAGGCCAGTTCGGCCTCGGCTTCGGGGCTGATCACCACCTCAACACGATCCACCGGGGGCGTGTCTGCCCAGCCCAGCGAAGCATCAGGAATGGCATCGGCAAAAGGCAGATAAGGTTTGATGTCGAGAATGGGGGTGCCATCAATCAAATCGTGATCGCGAATCTTCAGCACCAGCCGGCCGTTTTTTCGCTCAAGCCCTTCGTTACGCACCACCGACAACCCCAAACTGTTGGGCCGAAACGGCGAACGGCTGGCGAACACGCCGATTTTCTTATTGCCACCTAGCCGGGGAGGGCGCACCACCGGCCGCCATTCGGCACGCACCGCTTCATGAAACTGAAACGTCAGCCACAGATGACTGGCGGTTTCCAAACCCCGAAAGGCATCTTCCCGATCAAACGGCGGCTCAATCACCAAATCCGCATGGGCGTGGCGGGTAAGGCCTGGTTGGCGTGGCACGCCGAATTTATCTTTGAAGCAGGAGCGGGTGTAGGCGACAGGGGTAAGGGTTAAGGCTTCGGTTGCCGGTTTGCTTTTGTGTCGGGGTCGGGTCATGTCAGTCTCTATCAATGGTGCCGGCAAAATACATTTCGATGCGAAAGATTACCGAAGCCTGGTCTTTAAAGCTCTCCTCGCGGGGGAATTCTAACGCGGGAATAAGCTCGGCAAACAGCCAGTCTTCATACACCCGGTAGCGCCAGGTCACATCCGCAAAATACGACGTGGTTCTCCATACCGGCTGGCTTTCACCGAGTATGCCGATTCTGGGCGAAATCACCGAGCGCGAACTGGTGCGTTTTCGCAGACTAAAGAGTTGCGCGGCTTCGAATTTCCGGTCGGTGTGTACCCATTCCAGTTCCGACGATGTGAAGAAGTGCCAGCCATTCCACGCCGGCCGGTCTGCGCCGAACCAGGAGCGGGAGCCCCAGCCGGAGGTGTGGTAGTAATACACCCGTTGCTTAACCCCGATACGCCAGTTGTCTGCAGCCAGCCAGCGCTTGTCGGCCTCAAGCCGCCAGAACATTTCGGGCGGAAGCCGCAACCGGCCACCTACGTCCATCGACAAATTGATGGCATCGCCTACGTCCGTTAAATAGCGCAGCGCACCGGTGGTGTCGGTATCGGTTCGCTCCGGTTCGGTCAACTGCCGATCCCGCTCGCGCTCGCCCAGTGGGACCAATTCATCGCTGTCGCTTTCGATAACCAGTCGCAGTTTCTTTTTAGTGGTGGGCAGATCCAGCCGAAAGCGTACCTCCGGTTTGAATTGTGCCGGGTCGCTGTACTCCGATTCCGCGGCAAAGCCTAGCCGAAGATAGCTTTCGTTGTTCGGTAAACCATGTTCCGAGCCGGATAACGTACGGTCTGCCCAATTGCCAATGCCTTGAACCTTGCTACCGTGCAAGCGTTCCTGACGAATAACCCAGTTACTGGCACTCAACCACCAGGAATCGACCGGTTCGGCCCAGTATTCGCTGGGCTTCACGGTGTAAAACGACGCAGGTAAACGATAAGGCGAGAGCTTATCCGCTAAAGAGTCTTCCTTGACACTAATCGGGCCTGCACCGTGGACGTGCGCAGAGACAACCAATAGCAACGGCAGAAGAAGAGAAAAGAACGGGAGGTAACGCAGAGGGAGCCCCTTAACTGAATTCTATCACCCACTGATTATGAAGCTCTGCCACCTGCCGCTCAACCTCAACCAAAGGCTGGTTGTTATCAATGATCGCGTCTGCTTTAGCGCGTCGATCTTCCCGAGCCATTTGGGCCGCCATAATGCGCTCCACCTGCTCGCGAGAATTGTTATCCCGAGCCATAGTACGTTCAAGTTGCACAGATTCCGGGACATCAACAACGAGGGTTTTGTTCACTAATGCGTGCTGATCGGTTTCCAGCAATAACGGCGAAACCAGTAACGTGTAGGGCAGGGTGTAATTTGAAGGCTGCAACTGGCGGATAAGCTCCTGACGAATGATCGGGTGCAACAAAGCCTCAAGCCAAGCCCGCTCCTCCGGCTCCGCAAATACCTTCTGCCGCAACCAGGCCCGGTCCAGCGCACCATCGGCCTGCAACACCGCATCTCCAAAATGCTCAGCAATAGTGTTCAGCGCGGGCGTGCCCGGCTCAACCACTTCCCGAGCCACATCATCCGCATCCACCCAGTGCACGCCCAACTCCCCGAACAGCCGCACCACCGTAGATTTGCCCGAACCAATCCCGCCTGTTAACCCGACAATCGCCAAACTTTGCTCCTAAACTCCAAGAAACCCATACCAGGCCGAAACAATCTCCGCCCCAAACCACAAACAAATCACCCCAGCCACCGCCAAATAAGGCCCAAACGGAATCGGCACCTCCCGCCCATGCTTGCGAAACACCATCAAACTAATACCAACAACCGCCCCAACCAAAGACGACAACAAAATGATAGCCGGCAACACCTGCCAGCCCAGCCAGGCACCCAAAGCCGCCAGCAACTTGAAATCCCCGTGCCCCATACCTTCTTTACCAGTTAGTAGTTTGAACAACCAGTAAACCGACCAAAGTGACAGATAGCCCGCTACCGCGCCCCAGAAAGCGCTCTCGAAATCTGTGAGCATGCCGAAGTAGTTCAGTACCAAGCCTAGCCACATCAGGGGGAGGGTGATGCTGTCGGGCAGGAGCTGGGTATCAAAGTCGATCAGCGTGAGCGCCACTAATGCCCAGATTAGCAGCAACGCCCAAAGGGCGGCTTCCGTAGGGCCTAGCAAACAAACCGTGATTACTGAGGCGGCCGCGGTAACGGCTTCGATCAGTGGGTAGCGAGGCGAAATTCGCGTTTTGCAAGAAGAACATTTGCCGCCGAGCATTAGCCAGCTGATGACAGGGATGTTTTCCCAGGCACGGATTTTGTGGCCGCAGGAAGGGCAGGTGGACGCAGGTTTTGACAGTGTTACCTGCGTTTCGTTTTTGCGCTTTTCTTCCGGTACCTCGAGAAACTCCTCGCACTGACAGCGCCAGTCCTGGTGCATCATTTTGGGCAGGCGAAGGATAACCACGTTTAGGAAGCTACCGATGCATAGGGAGACTATGGTGACTGTGGTGTAGAGAAGCCAAGGGGTTGAGAGGAAGGTTTCTAGTGATGGCATTGGGGGCTCGTTTATAAACTTTTAGTACCGAAGGAGTGTGAATCCGGTTTTCGGATCACCCTCTCCCATTGCGGGGGAGGGTGAGAATATTGGTGGTGTGCCGACGAGTGATTAGGTCCGTTAGCCGACAACCTGGCCCATCTGGAAGATCGGCAGATACATGGCGATGATCAAACCACCGACCAGCACCCCTAGAACTGCCATAATCATGGGTTCCATCAGGGCTGTTAGGTTATCTACCATGTCATCAACTACCGCTTCGTAATGCACGGCAACTTTCTCTAGCATTTCGTCCAAGTTGCCGGATTCTTCACCGATAGCGGTAAGCTGAACAGCCATGACTGGGAAAACGTCTTGCTGGCGCATAGATGCTTGTAATTGGGTGCCGCTGGAAACATCGTTTTTGATGTTTTGAATCGCGTCGCGATAAACGGCATTGCCGGTAGCGCCGGCTACAGAGTCCAGTGCGTCGACCAGAGGGACACCTGCCGCAAACGTAGTGGATAGGACTCGGCCAAACTTCGCGACAGCAGACTTGTCGAGAATTTCACCGACGACCGGGAGCTTTAGAACGTACTTATCCACGATGTCCGAAAATTTTGGCGATCTGCGTTTTGCTTCCTTAAACAGAAAAATTGAGCCTACAATTCCAATTAGCACCACAAACCACCACGATTGCATCCATTCAGATAGCCTCACAACCATCTGAGTAAACACGGGTAGCTCAGCACCAAAGCCTTGGAATAAACTTTCAAACTGAGGAACAACCTTCACGAGCAGGATTGCTGTTACCACGATCGCCACGACAATAACCGCTATGGGGTATGTCATGGCTTTTTTGACTTTCTTCTTGAGCAGTTCTGTTTTTTCCAGGTAGGTCGCAATCCTGTCTAGCATAGCCTCCAAAGCACCTGCCTGTTCGCCCGACTCCACTAAGTTGCAGTAGAGATTGTCGAAATGCTTGGGGTGTTTTCGCAATGCAGCGGCAAAGCCAGTACCGGATGAAATATCATTCCGTATCGACATGACTAGCTCTTGCAGTCCTTTGTTCTCGAGACCGTCAGCTACAATGTCAAAACTCTGCACCAAGGGCACGCCAGCTTTCATCATGGTTGCTAACTGGCGAGTCAGCATGGCGATGTCGAAAGCGGTAATCTTTTTACTACCGCCAAACAGCGGCTTCGGTTTCTTCTTAACCTTGTCAGGAATAACGCCTTGTTTGCGAAGCTGTGCTTTAACTAAAGCCAGACTAACGCCGTTCATCTCGCCCTTCGTTTTATTGCCCTTTCTGTCTTTGCCTTCCCAAACGTACGCTTCCAGCTTTTGCGATTTTTCTGCCATGCTTAATCCTTCGTCACGCGGTTGGCTTCTTCAAGGCTGGTTACGCCCTGAATCACCTTCATCAGGGCAGACTGCCTAAGAGTACGGAAGCCCTCGGCCTGCGCTTTTTTAGCTATTTGAATCGAACTGGCCTCTTCCATAATCATGCTGGCCAGCTCGTCTGTAATCTTGACCACCTCGTAAATACCAACGCGGCCTTTATACCCACCACTGCATTTATCACAGCCCTTGGGGCGGAACAACGTGAACCCTGTATCAATTTGTTCCTGTGTGAACCCTTCGGCTAAAAGCACGTCTTTTGGCACGTCTGCAGGTTGCTTGCAGCTACACAGTCGCCGGCCGAGGCGCTGGGCGATGATCAGGCTTACCGATGTGGCGATATTGAAAGAGGGGACCCCCATGTTCATCATTCGGGTGAGGGTTTCAGCAGCACTGTTGGTGTGCAAGGTGGATAAAACCAAGTGGCCAGTCTGAGCTGCTTTGATGGCAATATTGGCTGTTTCCAAATCCCGGATCTCACCGACCATGATCACGTCTGGATCTTGGCGCAGAAAAGCTCGCAGAGCCTCAGCAAAACCCAGGCCGACCCTTGTGTTTACGTTAACCTGGTTAATGCCTTCCAGGTTAATCTCGGCCGGGTCTTCCGCAGTAGAAATATTCCGCTCATTTGTGTTCAAAATGTTTAGGCCGGTGTACAGAGAGACGGTTTTACCAGAACCGGTAGGGCCGGTGACCAGGATCATCCCTTGCGGCTGCTCAAGAGCCTCAAGGTAAAGTTGCTTCTGGTCCTCTTCGTAGCCGAGCACGTCGATGCCAAGTTTCGCTTGGCTAGGATCGAGTATCCGTAGAACGATTTTCTCACCCCAGAGGGTCGGCAGGGTGTTGACCCGAAAATCAATCGCCTTGGTTTTGGATAGCTTCATCTTAATCCGGCCATCCTGCGGTACCCGGCGCTCGGAAATGTCCAGCTGCGCCATTATTTTCACGCGCGCAGAGATTTTGGGAGCGAGTTTGATAGATGGGCGAGAGACTTCTTTTAATATCCCGTCTGTCCGGTAGCGCACCCGATAAGTCTTTTCGTAAGGCTCGAAGTGAATGTCCGAGGCGCCACCACGAATGGCATCAAGGAGCATTTTGTTGACGTATTTTACGATTGGTGCATCATCAACTTCGGCAGTTGGTGACGTACTATCATCTTCCTCGTCACCACCTTCAGTTTCGACGCCTTCGAGATCGGCATCATCAAGATCCCCCATAGATGAGTCTTGGGATTCAAGATATTTGTCTATTGCTGATCGGAGTTTTGCATCGTCAACTAGGACAGCGTCGGTGCTAAGACCTGTATTGAATTTGATCTCGTCCAAAGCTTGGATGTTTGTCGGGTCAGAAACCGCAATGAACAACCGATTGCCTCTTTTGTATAGAGGAAGCGCGTTGTGCTTACGGATCAGTTTCTCGTCGACGGACTTCTCCGGCATCATTTCGGGCAGGAACGACTCGAGGTCGAGAACAGAGATGCCGAACTCCATAGCGGCGGAAAATGCTAGTTTGGAGCTATCAGCTAGATCGTTCTGGGTGAGGTAGGTGATCAATGGGATGCGATTTTCGGATGCCTGGATGAAAGCATTTTTCGCAATGTCCTCGTCCAGAAGTCCGTCATCGACAAATCGACGGGCAAGGCCCGTTAGCGTTACGTTTCGGTTGTTGCTCGCCATAAGTGCTCTGAGAAAAGTCTTGTAAGTGGCTGAATCTCGGATTTATGAACCAGAGTTTAGATGGATGGTACCGCTTTGGAAAGCGGGGTGTGTCTCAGGTTTGATCTTTCTCAAGGGCATGTAATGAAAAGTGGCGTGCCTTGGAGTGTTGGTTTTAGGATGACGTAAATGGTCACCTGTGGACGGTGGGCGGCACACGTTTTCTGCCATGTGAGGGCGTTGACCGGCGTTTCTTGATTTAAGTCACTGTATGAACGCTGATTTTTAACATTTTCTTGCAATTGGCACGAGGCCTGCTTAAGTTACCTCACGCTCAGCGCGGAAACGGGGCAAAGCTCCACCGCCCCGGAGCTGGATAAACGAAAAATGACAACTCTTGAGGTTGATAACATGCAAAAGATTCAGATGAACAAAGGTCAGCAGGGTTTTACTCTGATCGAACTGATGATCGTTGTGGCGATTATTGGTATTTTGGCGGCTGTGGCTATTCCGCAGTATCAAACATATATTGCTAGCTCTCAAGTAAGCCGTGTGATGGGCGAGGTCGGGGCTTTGCGGACCTCTACAGAAATGTGTCTGCAGAACGGTCGTACAGCTGACGCTTGTGATTTCGGCTGGTCTTCCAGTAACCTGCTGGGCCAAGAAGGCCAAAGCACCAAGGAACTCCAAGGAGAAAACTTGGTTGCAACCTTTAGCGGCACTAACGCAACGCTGGTGGCGACCTTCGCGGGTAACTCTTCTGCAACTCTGACTGGAGACGGCGCCACACTGCAGTGGGCTCGTAAACAAAGTGGTACTTGGTTCTGTGAAACTACGGCTGCTAGCGAGTACGTGCCTTCTGGATGCTTGGCGGTTGCGAGCCTTACCGGTATTGATGCAATTGACGACGTAGATACTGGGGACGAAGAAGAAGAGACCGAAGATCAGTAAAAAGTAGAGAGTAATCATGGACAGGCGCTAGCCTGACCTGATTCCCGAAGGCCCGGCGGTTTCGACCCTGGGCCTTCGTCGTTTCTGACTGCGTGTTACGGAATGATCATGGACAGGCACTAGCCTGACCCGATCCCCAAAGGCCCGGCGGTTTCGACCCCGGGCCTTTGTTGTTTCCGGCCCTCGGTTTCATTGTGCACACCAGTGGACAGGCACTAGTCTTTAGTATTGGATATAATCCGCACTTTCGAACGACTCCCTGTTACTGTCTGGAACCGCAATACATTCATGAAGCCGTCCCGAGTTAAAGACCTGCTTATCGTCATTCTCCTAGTCTTGTTGGTCGCAGGCATTTCCCATTTCGTGATCACCAACCCGCTCGGGCCATCTCGCATCCTGTATTACGGCGAAGCCTTTATCACCCAGTGGGAGACCCGTTGCGAGGAAGGCGCGCCGGAGTGGATGCCGGAGGTCCAGCGGTATGCCACCCGTAATATGGGAGCCCCCGCCAGTCAGTTGGCGGTTGTCATGCCCGGTGGTGAGCAGCATCACTGTGAGACCGGCTGGAAAGATGGCTTTTGGGGGCAGGAGCCGCTTAGCCATAACGTCCGCTTTCGCTTTGCGAGTACCACTAAAACGGTAACGGCAATCGCTGTGCTGAATTTGATCAACCAAGGGGACATGGCTCTGGACGACAAGATCGTCGAAGTGCTTGAGCTGGAGGGGGAGTTGAAAGATCCGCGGGTAGGCGATATCACCATCGCGCACCTGCTTTCTCATCATGCGGGCTGGGATCGTACCCGAACTCAGGACGTGATGTTCATGATGAACACTACACCCTGGTGCCCGTATGAGCCGCAAGAGCTCACCCGGACTGGCTTGATGTATGCGCCCGGCGAGAAAGAGGCATACTCAAATCTTGGCTACTGTTTACTTGGGCTGGCCATAGAAAAGGTTACCGGCCAACCGTTTCGAGAGCATATGAGTAGCGCCTTCGGTTTTGGCTCTACGACCTTACAGTTTGTTGACGGCCCCTATCAGCCAGACGAGCCAATTTATGATTTTCGACATGAGAACTTTTACATGCCGAGCTACATAGAAGGCTTCGATTTCCAGGCGATTTCTTCTTCGGCGGGGCTTTCCGGGAGTGCGTTGGATTTAGCAAAACTCGTGAGCAGTTCTTTAGAGTCTGGGCCACTCACCATATTGGACGGCAACATGAATTCAGACTGTAATCCGGCTTCTATTCAGGAGTGTTATGGGTATGGTTTGTATCGGTACCAGCCTTCGGAGCAGGCGTCGCCGCTGTATATTCATGGTGGTAAGTTGCCGGGGGCGAGTTCAGCAATCATCGTAACGCCGGACAGGCAGGTAATTGTATGGGTTGGAGCGGGTGTTCCCCGGCCGGGGAGTAATGCGCTGCAGGAGTTCTATGATTTTATTCGTGATAAAGCGGGTGTAGTCCGTCACTGAGAGTTTGCGGGCTCCATGACCAGATTCCCAAAGGCCCGGCGGTTTCGACCCCGGGCCTTTGTCGTTTCTGGCTTTCGATTTGCTGCGTCTAATTCGGGGTTATGACAAAACGGCGGCGGCATTCCACCGTGAATTGTGGAAATCTGCCGATTTCAGGCGAGCGACGTTTTCGGCGGCTGCGCCGATATACTGATTTGAGAAAGAAGGGGAGGGAGCCTAAGCCGCTTGTCGTCGCCGTCCAGGATTTCGGTAATCCTGATAGCTATCTTCAAAGGCAGTCGCCCGGTGGCACCATCGTTCCGGGTCCAGATTCAACCGTTCCAGAATCGGCAGCGCCTTCTCATCAATAGCGCCCCGTTTGTCGCTTCGGCGTTAGATCGTGGACAGGCACCGCCCCGAGCGCTAATCTGGCTGCTTTGTTCGACACCATCGCAGGAGCAGGTAAAGCTAACCATGCGTCAACCTCTCAACCCTAAAGTGTCTGGCGCTTCTCCGGCATCGGCTAGCCTGCCTCAGGCAATGATTGTGATATCCGCTTTCTGGCGTTTATGCTGGTTTTGTTCTCGGACTTCATTGCCACGGCTTTCGGCGGCTACGCAGACCAGAGGTTTCTACTAATCGGTTTAAGCGGCCTGCTGGTTATCGCCCCGATTTTGTCCTTTGCGGTAAAGCCGCAGGTGAGTATTCGTCGTACACTGCTCCTGTTGTCGCCTGCGCTGATTCTTTGTGTGGCATTTATTGCGCTTGCGTTGCCCTTTCGTAGCCAGCTCTATGTCTGGACAGAGCCCGGCATGTACTCCTTTTATTTTCTGGCTATAGTCGTGTCTGGCGGATTTTTGGCCTGGGCCAATGGCGGTGTTTTCTATTCTCGCGATCTTATTTCGATCATTGCTGCAACCTGCCTGATTTATGGCTTGGCCTCCGTTAACGTTTATTTGTTCGCTATTTTCGATGGCCAAAAAAACCTGATTAGTTTCATTCCCTGGGGCTTTGTGAACATTCGCTATTGGAGCCACATTGCCTCCTGGTGTTTGCCGTTGCTTCCACTTGCTTTGATGGTGGGACCGCTGAAGGAGTTTAAGTCCTGGCGCATTGCTGTCCTTTTGGGGGCCGGGATGTGGTGGTGGATTCTGTTTCTGACCACTGGGCGGGGTTCCGCTATGGGTATAGCTTTTGGTGTGGGCCTGGCTGTTCTATTGTTTGGCCGAAGAGCGTTGCCCTGGTTGAAGGTCTTTGCTGTGCATCTGGCAGTGGGGATCATTCTATGGCTTCTATTGTCCGTTTTAATTCCCACTATGTTGTCAGATGGTGGCGTTCACATTAGAGCGATTCATGCGGGAGGCTCGGGACGTTTACCGTTGTTTGTCGAAGCATGGCACATGAGTCTGCAAAGTTTCCCGTTTGGTATGGGGCCCCATTCCTGGTTGACCCATGATCGACTGACCGAGGCATACTCAAATGTTGGTAAGCTTGGTCATCCGCACAATATGTATTTAATGTGGGCTGCCGAGTACGGATGGGCTCTGATCGCAGCACTTGGGGTGGTTGTGCTTCAGGCTATTGGTTATTTCTGGAAGGCGCGCGCCTCGCTGATTGGGCTTTCTTCGATCGACCCATCTGATGAAAGGCTGTTGATGCTTGCAGCCTTTACGGCGTCAGTCTCTGCTGCATTGTTCCATGCAGGTGTGTCGGCAGTTTTCATAGCGCCAGGGTCTATGCTGGTGGGATTGTTTGTGTTGATTGCATTTTGGGCGCTGATCATTCCGGTCCCGCCACATCCTTCATGTGGTAAGCGATGCGCGAGCTCAAAGTCTCACACTGCCATTGTGCTATTGGTTTCTGTAGTTATTCTCCTTGGCTGGGCGGTGTGGGCTAAAGGTACTTGGCATTACTATGAGGATATGCGGAAGGATGAGAAGCTTTTTTTACGGTGAAGTGAGCGAGGGGATGCTCCCGAGGTTTTGGTTTCATGGGAACTTTCCACGTCAGTTGCCCTAATGGGCATAGGTTCCGCCCTACGAAATTTGGCATTTCAATTGCTTGGAGGATAAGCGACACGATTAAGCGGAAAGCCAATGATATGACAAAAAGTACCGGTTTCACCCTCATTGAGTTGATGATTATTGTCGCAATCATTGGAATTCTTGCAGCAATAGCGATCCCGAGCTACCAGCACTACATAGTAAAAACCCAAACAAATCGAGCGGTTGGTGAGTTGTCGGCTTATAAAGCACCGTTTGAAGAGCGTCTCGGCTCAAGCGGAAGCGTGACAAATAGTCAGATTGGATACACTCTTTCCAATCTTACTACAGGCAGTCAGGCGGTTAATGTAGCTGCTTTCAATGCCGACGGTTCAGGTCAACTTCAAGTGACCATTGGGGGCAAAGCTCACCCAAATTTGTCAGGTGTGATTCTGAGACTCGAGCGAAGCCCCTCCGGCACCTGGGAGTGTGTTGTTGATCCGAGCGCAGCGGCTGGTTGGAAAGCTTCATATTTGCCGGTTGGATGTCGGCAGTGACTGGTATTAACTGGGGCTAGCGTGAGTGGGTGCGAGCCCACTCACCCAAACTCCCGCCCCAACCAATCATTAATATCCCCAGACTCATACATCCACCGCTCGTCACCCCGCTCATCAACAATCAACAAACAAGGCACCTTAACAGCTCCACCACCTTTCAACAGTGCCTCCCGGTGCTCAGGATCATGCTGCGCATCCCGTCGTTCAATGTTCAGTCCCAATCGGGCCATTTCTTTCCGAACCTTGATGCAAAACGGGCAAGCGCGGAATTGGTAGAGCGCCAGGTTTTCAGTAGCTTTATCAACTTCAGCCTGCCGCTCCGGCGAGCGTTCAATGGCCTTTGGCGTGCTGAGCTTCTCTGAAAGCAGCATAAACGGTGTCAGAACCAAGCGGAGCAGGCGAAAAAAAGCCCGGATAATCATGCGCATAATAAAACCTAAACTGTTTCGAAATGGGTGTGGCCAAGGAAAATAGGGCGGCAAGGATAACATGGCCGGGAAATAAATTGGGGGCAGTCCCCATTAAGGTTAAACCTCACCTGGCCCATTCTTCTCTAAATAAGCCGACCCGGTTCCCCCGCCACCGTCCATCTGTACGCTGATCCGCGGCGCGGCCACGTCAATATACCGCTCTTCCATTTTCCGCTTCAGCAGCAAGTTGAACGCGCGGGATACATCCCACTGGTACTCAGGCTTGGTGCGCATGCGCATTCGCAATACCGGGCAGCCTTCTTCAAACGAGTGGATGCCCTGCATTTCCAGGGGCGACCAGATCAGCCAGCGCATGTCGGGTTGCAGGCGTAGGTCGTCGGCGGTTTCGTTCATAAGCAGGATGGCATCGTCGATGGGCAGTTCTCGGGGAATGCGGATTTTCAGCAGCGCGATGCCGAACTGGCGCGACATGTTGTGAATGGAACTGATCTTGCTGAACGTAATGTGATGCACCACGCCTTCAAGGTCCCGCAGGCGCACGGTGCGCAGGTTGAAGCCTTCCACCGTGCCCATAAAGCCGTTGATCTGCACGAAATCCCCCACCGACATGGAGTCTTCCACCACAATGAACAGACCGGTGATCAAATCCTGCACCAGGGTTTGCGCGCCAAAACCCACGGCAAGGCCGATAATACCGGCACCGGCCAGCAGCGGAGTCACGTCTACACCCAGGGTAGACAGGCTCACTAATGTGGCGATGATCAGGATGGTAATCAGCAGAGTATTGCGCGCGATGGGCAGAATGGTTTGTGCCCGGGCGGCGTTGATGCGTTTTTTGCGGTCGCCTGCGCCCAAGGCGCGTTCCAGCAGTTCATCGATAAAAATCCACGTCAGTTTCGCGATCAGTAGAACAATGGCGACGCCTAGCAGGCTGCCGGTAATGTTTTTGCTGATCGGCGGTTTGCCTGCGAGACCGAAAAGCGACAAACCCCAGATTTGAAGGGTCAGTTCGAAAAATACAAACCAGGCTGCCGCTTGAATCAGGTTATACCCGAAGCGCACCAGTCTGTGGCTAAACGTGCTCAAAGAGCGATGTTTGGAGCGATTTTGTTGAATGCCGAGCAGGCCCTGTAGTGCAAGAGTCAGCGCCAGAAGCAGGGCGCAGATCATGGCTTTGCCCAAGGCGGCATCGGCTTCACCGCCATTGATGAACACCGCTATCACTGAGGCGCTGATTGCGACCAGTAAAGGGATGTGCCAAAGCCGTGCCAAGAGCGCAATCACTTCCCGCGACACGCCTTCGTTTTTGCGTTGGTTGTAAGGGCGGTTACGAATGAGGTGGGTCACAGGGCGCCGGTTGCGAACAATCAGGTAGAAACTCATTAGCGCCGCAACCACACTGAAAACGAGCGCCAGTGCACTGGCCAGTTCGGAACCAAGTTTTGTCGTCAGTTCGGAGGTGCTTAAGGCATCTTCAAGGGCGAAAAGTACGCCTATGATAAACAACGGCAACAACATGCGTCTGCGAAGTATCATCACGGCAGGTAGCCGGTGGCCGTTGGAGAACACGGAAATCATCACGTCGAATAACGAGGTTAATATGCGGGCGCTAAGGCCCGTGTATGCCAGTATTCGCACGGTGGTTTGTGCCGCTTCAGACATACCGAATGTTGGTAGCCCGGCTAATAGCGCGATAAAGGATAGCAGCCAAGGCAGAATACGCCGGATAAAATGCACCGCCAGAAGCCAAGGCTTTGGGTTGCGTGGCATTTGCAGGGGCCAGTCTCGCCAGACGAAAAACATTCTGAACACCCGGGTCAGTCCCCACAACACTGCGAGCCAAGCGGCCAGTCCCGCAGCGGTTTCTGCCAGCACGCGAGCGGATGCGCTGTTCAGCAAGGTGCGGGCCGCGATGTACGCGTTCTGAAAATGCGTTTTCCAGATGGAAAGGTAGCTTGGTGGGGTATCCTCTGCGCTATGGTCCTCATCGAACAAGACAGCAAGCGCGCCCAGCAAACCTTCGTTTGCGGAGATCTCGCTTCTGTCCGCCGCCGATTTGGCTTTCAGCCCTTCCTGAATGGTTTTGAGTTGCTGCACCAGCTCCGCACGTTGTTCGTCGTTCTCCAGAGCTTCAATGGTCACATCCAAAGAGGCTTCAAGCTCTTTTGGCGAGGCCTCTTCGTTCTCTTCCTGCCCCGAAAACCCCGGAATGCCGGGCAGAGAAAAAGGATTTGCCTGGGCCGAAGCGCAAAAAAACAGTAAAAACAGCCCAAATAAGGCAACGGAACGTCTCAAGCTTTTACCTCTTCAGAATCAGGAAATAATGAATTCGGCTATTTTTGCGTATTACCGTACCACACTGCATGATTCGCTCCCCCATCTTCCTGACTTTGCGATAAACTTTCACGGTCTTAAAAACCAGAAAAATTCGTTAAGGAACTGATGCATGGCGTTCGAATACGGTACCCAGAAACTCAATATCCGGAACCCGTTCCGGTTTGAGGGGTTAGTGCGGTCTATCCGGGGCTTAGTGTTAACGGCAATCGGCGTGTACCTCTTGTTGCAGATTCAACCGTTGCTCTCTATCGATAAAACTCATGCGTGGCTCAGCTTGGCCATTGGCAGTGTGTTTGTCATTGGTGGTTTCAAAGCGCTGGGTATCGGGCTCTTTCAGGTGATGCGCTTTTTTGTCGGTCGGGCGGCGCCAGCCTCGCTTACGAAAAATGTCGCAAGGGAAGCCGTCCAGGAAAAAGAACCTGCGCTATACACGGCTCAAACTATCCACAATATGCTGATGAGTAAAAGCAACCCTACGTTCACAGAGCCTCAGGGTTGGTTTGCGCGTGCAGTGCACTCAATTTTTCCAGGGCTTATCGTTACTCCTTGGCCTATTCGGAACACCGCTCAAACACTGGTTATGAAAATTACCCGAAGCCTTATTGCTTTAGGCGCATTTTTGGTGGCTTCTTTGGTCATCGTGATGGTGTTTGCTGGATCAGAGGGCGGTGACGCCGGAAGTGCGGTGATCACATTAGCGTTTCAGATCGTATTGCTGGTCTATCTTGGTCTTGTTTGGGTCAAGCTGGGCAATCCTTTGGCACGTGAAAATATGACAAAGCTACACACATACTCCAGTGGTGGCTTGGCCTTGGTGGTGGTGGGCGCCATCGTCATTCCGGTCTTGATGGCGCAAGGCTGGATTGCGCTTTGGCAAAACGTTAGTTTTCGAGACAGAGAGGCCTTTGTCGAGTTGTTGCCGGCTCTTGAGCCCATCTTCCGAACGGGAACCCTGCTCACGTTGACCGTTGTCTGTGCAGCCGTGGTTGCGGCAGTGGCTGTGGTCTTGATCCGTGCTCGCATTCGGATGGTGGAGATCAAAACCAGCAGTTCCGAGAAGAACAGCAGCTGGCGTTTCGACTTGCATCCACGGCAAATCTTCACAACCCTGAGGGATCTGGTTTTGATGCAGCGCCGAGAGCAGGAATTGCCGAATCGCATGTATCAGGATGACAATGATACAGGGCAGGCAAACCGTGATAACGAACAGTTTAACGGCGATTTGATTACTGAAATTCAGCCTGTGGTTGAAGAGGTTTCTGAGCCTGCGGCCATGCGGTACGCGCGGATTGCAGGTACGGTGACGGCACAGATTCTCATGCTGATCGGTGCTGTGCTTTTTTGGCAAGGTGCCGAGAATGTGTTGTTCCACATGAACGCGTGGGATCAGCTGATCGCTCAGCGCGCAAGCATTGAACTGTTGCTTAATCAACTGTTGATTCCGGCAGGCGGTACCGTTGCTATGCTGCTTGCCTCGCTTCTGCTGATGGGCTTTGGCCGCACGCTGGACAGAATCTGCCATATGTTCTGGGCTGAAATTTTCTTCCGCTCCAAAGTGTTTGATTTCCACTGTGAAGGCACCGTTATGCGCGCGACTCATTACCGCGGTGCGGATCGCCACAGTGCGTCCAGTGAGCAGGACGTTTTCACCTTTGATGCGACCTATTTTGCCTTGGCTGCCGACTTTGTCAGTTCCACCTTTGCGGTTTCGGGGCAATATAACCTGGAGCAGCCGCGCTACGTTTTGTCGATGAGCCCCTGCGATGGTTTCATGAACAGCATTATGGGCGATTTGGAAGATGAATTCCGTCGCAGAGATGACGAAATCCAAAGCGACAAGCAGGCGGATAAAGAGCAACGGCTTGATTATATTCGCCAGGAACAAGAGGCACGCCGCACCGGGGATTTGGCAGCTCAGGGTTTGACGTCTCCGCAGCAGCGGGCGATAGAGTCTGAGATGCCGGTTGACGCAGACCGAGAGAAGATTAGTCGTTGGGAAGGTGAGGCAGACTAAGATGAGCCCTAGGGAAGGCTAGGCGCTCATTTGGATGGGCTGCGCAATGATTGTGGCGTGTGTTTCAATCATTGCGCGCTCTACTGTGTCGTCAAATAGGCGGCAAGCGATTCAATATCCCCGTCAGACAACACCGTAGCAATCCCAATCATCGGAGTACTGTGCTGCGTTGGGTCCATCTGTTTGAAACGGTTAAGTGCAATGCCCAGATACTCCGCAGGCTGCCCCGCCAACCTTGGCATATTCTGAAAACCCTGAGCCTTCTGCCCATGACACCCCGCACAACGTGTTTTGAATAAGGATTCACCGGCGTCGACGAGTGCTGGATTCGGGCTTGGGCGAGCATTTGCCTTCTGCTGGCTGAAATAAACCGCGATATTGATCTGCTCATCCACGGATAGGGTTTTCGCGAGCTTAGACATAACGTAGTCTTCGCGCGTGCCGTTTCCGAATTTTTCAAATTGATCGAAGAGGTACTGCGGGTGTTGCGCCGCTAGATTTGGGATGTAATCTCGTTTGCTGTTGCCGTCTTCCCCGTGGCAGTAACCACAAAACCGGATTCGTTCATGGCCAGCTTCGTAGGCTGCTTGTCGCTCTTGATCATCGGCCATAATGGCTTGTAACTTCGACATGGCATCGATGCCTTCCGCCTGAATCATCGCCGAGAAGCCCATGCTCGCCCAGAAAAAGATGTGTCTAACCCGAAGACCAAGAATCATATTGCACCCTGTCGGCCAGAAAACGACGCAGGTTAGCTTCGTCTTAAGAAAGAGATCTTGAGGAAGGTCAATAAAAACTGAGTATTGGGCTGGGGTCGGAGTCAGCAAAATTTGGTAAGATGGGTAAACGCGAGGCAGGGAGCGAGTGATCATGCACTACAGTTCAATACTACCGGATGTGATAAAAGTGGCGGATGAAGCCAGCGAGCGAGTGCTCCACACCTACCAATCCGATTTCAAAGTGCAGTATAAAGAAGATCGCTCGCCCATCACAGCGGCGGATCTGGCGAGCCATGAGATTATTGTGAAGGGGCTTCGCAGTATCAGCCGCGATATCCCCGTTCTCTCGGAAGAGGGCGAGCAGGTGCCGTGGGAAGAGCGAAAGCAGTGGCGGCGTTTTTGGTTGATCGACCCCATCGACGGCACCAAAGATTTCATCCAGCGCACCGGCGAATTCACCGTAAACATCGCGTTAATTGAAGACGGCGAGCCGGTCATGGGTGTGGTCACAGCCCCTGCATTAAAAGAAACATTCTGGGGGCTCAAAGGCGAAGGTGCCTACAAACGGGATCGCACCGGCCGAACGCACAGAATTCACGTAGCCGAGCCCAAAGACATCAAGCGCGTAGTCGCCAGCAAGAACCACTTAAACGACGACACCCGCGCCTTCATCGAAACCCTTGGCGAACACGAAACCCTTCAAGCCGGCAGTTCCCTGAAATTCTGCCGAATCGCCGAAGGCCACGCCGACATCTACCCCCGTATGGGCCTTACCTGCGAATGGGACACCGCCGCTGCACACGCCGTGCTATTGGCTGCCGGCGGCAAAGTACAAACGCTGCATAACACTCCACTGCAGTACGGCAAAGAAGACATCCTCAACCCGCACTTCATCGCGGCAGGTAGTTGGTACTTTTAAAGATTGGGTTTTTTATGACTTGGTACGCGCTTCAGCACAAACCGGCACAGGGTGATCGAGCGGTTCAGCATTTGCAGAATCAGGGGATCGCTTGTTTCTACCCGAAGATCGAGGTGGAGAAAATTAAGGCAGGTAAGCGGAGCAAGAGGCTTGAGCCTCTGTTTCCCGGGTATATCTTCGTAAAGCTGGAGCAAACCGACCCGATGTGGGCGAAGCTACGCTCTACGAGGGGTGTGCTGCGCATTGTCAGCTTTGCCAACAAGCCGGCGGCCATTGCCGATGAGGTGATCGAACACATCAAAGCCAGCATGGGCAAAGTGGCGGAGCAGGGCGGTATTAAAACGGGCCAGGCAATAGAGTTAGACGACGGGCCGTTCAAAGGGCTGGGCGCTATATTTCAAGCCTACGATGGCGAAGAACGCGCTATTGTGCTGATCAGCTTTATGCAGAAACAACAGCGGGTGAGTGTGCCGGTTTCAGCAATCAGGGCGTAAGCGAAACCTGGCCCGAGGTACATTTCGATCTCTCAAATGTATCTGGGGTCTGACCCCATTATTGGCCTTTTACAAAAGTTTACGTTGGTAACTTGTTGATTGTTTGCATGCAAAAGTAATTGTCACTTGTTTGTCACGCAGCTTCTAGTAGAATTCTCCACCGCTTCGGAATAGTAATTTTTTCAAAAAACCTGACAGGGATCACGTTAGGGCCTTCCATTCTTGGCTTTTCTCCCTGCACTGAAAAAGTAAATCGTATGCCCTTAACGCACTGGACTCGGGTCGGTGGGGCGGTAGCGTGCCTGATCGGCCTTGTTACCACCACGGCCACCTATGCCTCACCTTGGATCGAACCCGGCGATGCTCGTGCCCGTTTTGCACTGCAAAAGCTGGCGGACCGCGGTCATTTTGATCGAACCGTTTCTACCTGGCCGGTGATGTGGAGCAGTGTAGCGAAAGGCATCAACAGCAGTGTCACCTCCGATGCCATCGCAACAGCCGGTGCCATGGCGTATTTGAACGCCGAACAACAAGCGCAATTTTCCAGCGGTACACGCGCCGAGGTCACACTGGCGGGCAGTTCCGAGCAGCCGTTGGTACAGGGCTTTGGGGGTACCCGCCAGGAAGAAGGGCAAGCAACACTAGATTTGCAATGGCAGGGCGAATACTGGGCGCTTGGCCTATCCCCTTCGGTTGTCGCTAACCCGAAAGACGATGAAGAATACCGTTACGATGGCAGCTACCTCGCTGCAACCTTTGGTAATTGGGTGTTTGGTGCAGGTGCTATAGACCGCTGGTGGGGGCCGGGCTGGCAGTCTAGTTTGATTCTTTCCAATAACGCGCGGCCCATTCCGGCTGTGTGGCTAAATCGAAAGCGAGACATCGCACCTGCATCCTCATGGCTGAGCTGGATTGGCCCTTGGAATGTCACCCTCTTTGCCGGTCAGTTTCAGGATGAGCGAGTGATTGACGATCCAAAGCTCATCGGCATGCGCGTTACATTCCGCCCCATACAAGGCCTTGATATCGGCCTCTCGCGGGCCATTATGTTCGGCGGCGAAGGTCGGCCTGAAAACGGCTCCGCTTTGTGGAATGCCCTAACGGGGCGAGACAACAGCCAAGACGGTGGCGAAAACGACCCGGGCAACCAGCTTGCCAGTATCGACATACGCTACGGTTTTTCCGTGGGCAACCAGAGTATGGGGCTGTACACCCAAATGATGGGTGAAGACGAAGCAGGGGCTTTCCCCGCACGGAAGTCTTGGTTGTTGGGGTTGGATTGGACGACGGGTTTCCTCAACACAGACCAGCAATGGTTCTTGGAATATACCAATACTACGGCGGACGACCTCTTCGGCGACGCCATGCCCAATGTTACGTATAACCACTTTAACTACAATACCGGCTACCGGCACCACGGCCGAAATTTTGCTAGCACTTTCGAAGGCGACGCCGAAGCCATCTCCCTTGGCGCGTTCCAGTTTTTCGATAACGGCGACAACCTCTCTGCGACAATCAGCTACGCAGAGCTGAACAGTGACGGCGCTGTACGCACTGTGATGCCAGATCCCAACGTGCAGTACTTTGTTCCCGCAAACAACCAGAAAGTTGGCATTCTCAATCTTGGTTATAGCACCGATTTCCTCAGGGGCCGGCTGGAACTGAGCTTGCGTGGCACCGACAAGAAAATCGAGTTGGCTTCGGATGAGCTCGATCAGTGGTCGGCCGGCGCGAGTTGGCGTTATCGTTTCTAGGCTTGGCTTTATAGCCTTTTAAGCATGCAACAAAATAAAGTTCCGGTTATTATCGGCCCCCAAACAACCAAAATTGTCCCGGCACCACGACTATGTTTTTAAGGATTTTGCTCCCTATTGCTTTACTGGCATTGCAAGGTTGCGCTTTCGCACCTGGCTCCCACATTAATACCGGTGGCTGGAATGCCGATTACGAAAGCCCGAAAGAAGAAGACCTCACGAGCTTAGTGAATGTCAGCCGTATCGGCCCCGACACTCTGCGCCACGCCATCGTGGCTGAAGTGCCCGCACCCAGAGCCGAGCTTATCCGCGAAGACAGCGAATACGAGTACCGCATCGGTATTGGTGATGTTCTGCAGGTCACGGTTTGGGATCATCCGGAACTCACCATACCCGCTGGCTCCAATCGCAGCTCTCAAGAATCCGGTAACGTGGTTAACGAAAATGGCACCATCTATTACCCGTACATCGGCTATGTGGATGTGGTGGGGCTGACAACGCTGGAAATTCGTGAGGAAATCGCCAATCGGCTTTCAACCTATATTGAATCGCCACAGGTAGATGTTTCGGTAGCTGGTTTTCGCAGCCAGCGGGTTTATGTGAGTGGTGCGGTTGAGAAACCAGGGGTTTACCCGCTTACGAATGTACCTACGCGCATCGTTGATGCCATCAGTCAGGCGGGCGGATTGGGTATGTCCGAAGGTGCAGACTGGCGCAACGTAACTCTCACCCGAGATGGCAACGACTATCGCCTCTCATTGAAAGCCGTGTATGAGCAGGGTAATAAGTTGCATAACGTGTTGCTGCAAAGTGGCGACGTAATCAACGTTCCACTGGGTGATGACCAGAAGGTGTTCGTGTTGGGCGAAGTGGGTGCCACGAAAACCCTGCCAATGGGGCGAAATGGCCTTACTCTAGCCGAAGCGATTTCGAATGTGGGTGGCCTGGACCAGCGCCAGTCGGATGCGACGGGAGTGTTCGTTGTAAGGCGTTCGGAAAACGCCTCACCAGAGAGCGAATACTTGATCGACATGTATCAGTTGAACTTAAAAGACGCGACAGCCCTGGTGTTGGCCGACAGTTTTAATTTGCAAAATCGCGACATGGTCTATGTAACTGCAGCCCCTCTGGCGCGCTGGAACCGTGTAGTATCGTTGTTGGTGCCATCCTTCTCGGCCCTGTTCCTGGGTGACCGGGCCCTTAATCTCGGTAACTGAGCCTAAGCCCATGTTTAATCATATATTGGTGCTTTGCGTGGGCAACATTTGTCGTAGCCCGGTTGCAGAAGCATTGTTGAAAAAGAGCCTGCCAGAAAAGACCGTCGAATCTGCAGGATTGGGTGCGCTCGTTGATCATGGTGCAGACGCAACGGCGGCTGGCCTGGCAGAGCAGGCGGGCCTGGATCTCAGCCAGCACCGTGCAAGGCAAGTAACGATCGATCACCTGCGGCGAGCCGATCTTATTTTGGTTATGAGTGAAGGGCAGCGGGCCCAGGTTCGCTCGCTGGACCCAACGGCCGCGGGTAAAACCATGCTGCTTAGCCACTGGCTACCGGGAAAGCCGGACGTTCCAGACCCCTATAAAAAAAGCCGCGAAGCTTTCGTGCACGTACATCAACTACTCGAAGAAGCCGTACACGCCTGGCTTCCCCGATTGAAATAACAGCAAGAGCGACGAATGACTCAAGCAAACAATGCTTCAACGCGTACCCGCGAAACCGCACAAGATAACGATGAAATTGATATTGGTTTTCTACTGGGCAGCCTGTGGGATCATAAAATATTCATCGTCATTCTGACGGTTGTTCTCGCACTGGCTGGCCTTGTCTACGCCACTTTGGCAACACCTGAATACAAAGCGGATGCGCTGGTGCAGATTGAGCAAAAATCCGGCACGATCGGTGGTGCTGATATGAACAAATTGCTAGGCGAACAGGAACCCAGCACCAGTACCGAAGTTGAGATACTACGCTCACGCCTGATTCTCGGACAGGTTGTAGATCAGACCGGCTTGGCTGTAGAGATTGTTCCAAGCACGTGGCCGGTAATTGGTGACTGGTTGTTACGCAAAGGCATCAAACGCCCCAGTCTTGCAGAGGGAAGTAACACGGTGTGGGCGGGCGACACGCTGCGCATAGGGCGGCTAGTAACCGCTCACAACAGCGAGACGCTGCAGTTCACCTTGCGCTCCGATGGCAACAATAGTTACACCCTGTTAAACGGACATGGTGATAGCTTGGGGAAGGGAATCGTGGGCGAGATGCTCACAATAGAAAAACCATGGATTGAGCTAACTGTTTCTGAGCTAAGCGCTCCCGCCGGTGCTACTTTCATCGTGGTTAAGAAAAGCCGGCTCGCAGCAATCAGAGGTTTATTGAGACGCCTGAGCATTAACACCTTAGGTAAGGATACCGGCATGCTCCGGTTGGAGCTGACAGGTGTGAACGAACAAGAGCTCGTAAGTAGCCTGAATGCCATGAACGAGGTCTTCCTCACTCAGAACGTAGCCCGCCAAGCTGCCGAGGCCGATAAAAGCCTGGAATTTCTGGAAGAGCAAGCCCCTAAGGTTCGAGAGCAGTTAAACGAAGCAGAAAACCGCTTAAACGAATACCGTCTGCAAAGTGACAGCATAGACCTGAGTTTTGAAACCCAGAACGCACTAAACAGCTTGGTAGCGATTGAAAGTAGTTTGAACGAACTGCAGTTACAGGAATCTGAACTGGCTCGCCGTTTTACGCCAAATCATCCTGTTTACCGTTCACTGCTTGAAAAGAAAGAACAGCTGATGCGGGAAAAAGAGCGCTTGGAAGAGCGCACGGGTAACCTGCCAGAAACCCAGCAGCAAATCCTGCGCCTGAGCCGCGATGTAAAAGTCACTCAAGAAATCTACGTGCAACTGCTCAACCGTATGCAAGAGTTGAGACTGGCCCGTGCCGGTACCGTGGGTAATGTACGCATACTGGACGATGCCGTAGTTCAAGGCCAGGTAGCTCCTAAACGCAACTTGATTGTCGCCGTGGCAGGCATGAGTGGGCTGCTGCTGGCCATGATCATCGTGCTGCTCCGTGCCGCCTTTAACCGTGGACTTGTCTCCCCTGAACAATTGGAGGAGCTGGACCTTCCGGTATACGCAACCGTGCCGCTTTCTGAAGAAGAAAAACGCCGCAACGAGAAAGCGAAGGATTCCCGAGGTAAGCGGACAAACCGAGGGTTGTTAGCGGTGCGCAACCCCGCGGATCTCTCCATTGAAGCCATTCGAAGCCTGCGTACCTCCTTGCACTTCGCGATGATGGAGAGTACAGACAACCGCTTGATGATTACGGGCCCAAGCCCGAGTATCGGTAAGAGTTTTACCTCCACTAACCTCGCCGCAATCTGTGCACAGGCCGGCCAGAGAGTGGTAGTGGTAGACGGCGATATGCGCAAAGGCCATGTACACCAAGAGCTAGGCCAGGATTCCAAAGATGGCCTGTCCGATGTGCTCTCTGGGAAGTTGGAGTTCGAACAAGCCGTGCGAGCCTCGGAATTGGAAGGGCTGAGTTGGGTAAGCCGAGGCAGCGCACCACCCAATCCCTCAGAGCTGCTGATGCAGGCGCGTTTTACTGAGTTTATGGATTACCTGAGCAACCATTTTGACCTGGTGATCATAGACACGCCACCGATCCTGGCTGTAACCGATGCGGCGATTATTGGAAAACAGTGCGGCACCACACTGATGGTTGTACGTTTTGGTGTAACCACACCAAAAGAAGTTCAGATAGCCGAAACCCGCCTAGCGAACGGTGGCGTGCCTATAAGAGGCGTGATTCTAAACGCCATGGAAAAGAAAGCAGCCACCAGTTACGGCTATTACGGCTACTACAACTACGCCTACAAATCCGAGTAGGAAAGCAGCACCAATCCGGAAATCTACCAAGGGGTCTGACCCCACGAGGTCAGACCTCACCAAAATCAGCGATAATCCCCCTTACCAGAGGCTTCATTTGTTAAGCAAGCTCAAAGGCAACACACTGCTAGCAGGCACCGCAGTGTATCTGGTTTCAAACATACTGAACTCAATTATCCCGTTTGCATTGCTCCCGGTACTCACACGCTACCTGAGCCCTGAAGAGTACGGCGAAGTGGCCATGTTCCAGACCTTGCTAGGAGCAATGACCGCCTTTGTTGGCCTCAGCATGGCCGGTGCAGCCGGAAGAAAGTTCTACGATGGTAATCTTGGCAAAGAGGATCTGGCTGAGTTCATCGGCGCATGCTTGCAAATCTTGCTGATAACCAGCCTTATCTCCTTTGCGGTGCTCTTGGTATTCAGTAACCAATTTTCCGAGTGGCTGGGGCTGGATACACAATGGATCTTACTTGCTGTTCTGGTTACGGCAGCAACGGTCATCATCCAGTTGCGGTTAGGGCAGTGGCAAGTTCGCAAACGGGCTATTAAGTACGGCGCGTTGCAAATATCGCAAAGCCTCGTCAACGTCACGCTATCCTTGGGCTTCGTTGTAGTGCTTTCAAAAGGCTCAGATGGCCGCATATCCGCCCAGGTATGGACAGCTGCAATCTTTGCACTTGTGGCGCTGTGGCTTCTGAAACGAGGCAATCTGCTCAGCGTCCTGTGCTGGCGCCCAGACTACATCCGCGAAGCGCTTAGTTTTGGTGTGCCCCTCATTCCACACGTAGGTGGCATGTTCCTGCTTGCCTCTGTAGACCGGTTCGTCATCAACTCTGAACTTGGCTTGGCCCAAACCGGTGTGTATATGGTCGCAGTGCAGTTTGCGGCAGCATCGGCCTTAGTGTTCGACGCAGTCAACAAAGCTTATGTGCCGTGGTTGTTTGAGCGCCTTAAGCGCGACCAGGAAAGTGAAAAGCGCCAGATTGTGCGATACACATACGGCTGGTACGCACTGATACTCTGCGGAGCAGCACTGGCATTTCTTATCGGCCCATGGCTCGTCACTTTTGTGGCCGGCGAAGAATACGCAAGAGCGGGTGACGTTATCGGTTGGCTGGCACTTGGGCAGGTATTTGGTGGTATGTATTTGATGATCACCAACTACATTTTCTTCTCGAAACGTACGGGGCTTTTGTCGCTTGCGACGATTGCCTCAGGGCTGTTCAACGTTGTGCTTCTTTTCTTACTGATTGACAAATTTGGTTTGCAAGGCGCCGCTTATGCGTTTTGCATCGCTATGGCTACGCGCTTTGTGCTCTCCTGGTGCGTAGCACAAAAGCGCCACCCAATGCCCTGGTTTGAATTCAAAACACTGTTTGCCCGGAACTAAGCATGAACTCGATACTAAGCCTCATCGGCCGAGAAAAAGAACTCTTCTCCAACGACATAACCAACCACGAAAGCCAACTGGCTGAAATCGTCAGCACCTCCCGCTTCCTCGTCCTGGGCGGAGCCGGCTCCATAGGCCAGGCCGTCACCAAAGAAATCTTCAAGCGCAACCCGGCTAAACTCCACGTAGTCGACATCAGCGAAAACAACCTGGTAGAGCTGGTTCGCGACATTCGAAGCAGTTTCGGTTATATCCCGGGCGATTTCCGCACCTTCGCTTTGGATATCGGATCGGTCGAGTATGATGCGTTCTTCAAAGCCGACGGCGGCTATGATTACATCCTGAACCTCTCCGCCCTCAAGCACGTGCGCAGCGAAAAAGATCCTTACACGCTCATGCGCATGGTCGATGTGAACGTCTTCAATACGGACAAAACCGTTCGCCAGGCCGCAGAAACCGGTGCAACTAAATATTTTTGCGTGTCTACCGACAAGGCAGCAAACCCGGTCAACATGATGGGCGCGTCTAAACGCATAATGGAAATGTTCCTCATGCGCAGAAGCCTGCAAATGGACATTTCCACCGCCCGCTTTGCCAACGTGGCCTTCTCTGATGGCTCCTTGCTGCACGGGTTTAACCAGCGCCTGGAAAAACGCCAGCCGATTGTAGCGCCCAACGATGTTCGCCGTTACTTCGTGACCCCTAAAGAATCCGGTGAGCTGTGCCTGATGTCTTGCATCTTTGGCGACAATCGGGACATCTTCTTTCCGAAGCTCAGCGAAGAGCTTCACCTGATTTCGTTTGCCGATATCGCCGTGAAGTACCTGGAGGCAAAGGGCTTTGAGCCGGTGCTGTGTAGCGATGAAGACGAGGCCCGGGAGCTGGCGAAAACGCTTCCGGAGCAGGGTAAGTGGCCATGCCTGTTCACCTCCAGCGATACTACCGGTGAGAAAGACTTTGAAGAGTTTTTCACTGATCAGGAAACGCTGGATATGGAACGCTTCGAGAATCTTGGCATCATCAAGAACGAAGCCGATTTTGATGAGCAATTGCTGGCGGAGTTCGAAGATCGGATTGCCGCGATGAAGCAAGACCTGGCCTGGAGCAAGCAGGACCTGGTGGACCTGTTCTACCGCATGATTCCGGATTTCGGGCACAAAGAAACCGGCAAATATCTCGACAGCAAAATGTGAGGCAGCTTTGAGCGACCAACTGATCCGGTTTGTCAGAGACTATTTCGGAACCAACGAGTTTATCCCGCTTCACGCCCCGGTATTTCCCGGCCGTGAGAAGGAATACGTGGCTGACACCATCGAGTCTACCTTTGTCTCCAGCGTTGGCGCCTATGTGGACCGGTTCGAGCAGGATATGGCCGGTTACACTGGCTCGCCCAAGGCGGTCGCCACGGTCAACGGAACGGCCGCCCTGCACATTGCGTTGAAGCTTGCGGGCGTAGAGGCGGGTGATCTGGTCATTACCCAGCCGCTTACCTTTGTGGCCACCTGTAATGCCATCGCCTACTGCAATGCCGAGCCCGTGTTTATCGATGTAGACAGGGACACCCTGGGGTTGTCCGCCAAGGCGATGGAAGCCTGGCTAGACGAGCATGCAAAGCTGGACTCCGAAGGCGTGTGCCGCACCCGCGCAGATAACAAGGTGGTTCGGGCCTGTGTGCCCATGCACACCTTCGGCCATCCTGCGGACCTGGACGGTCTGGTGTCGGTCACCCGCCGCTGGAATATTGCGTTGGTAGAAGACGCGGCCGAATCTCTGGGTAGCTATTACAAGGGTAAGCACACCGGTACCTTTGGCGCGCTGGGCACGCTCAGCTTTAATGGCAATAAAATCATGA
>Ga0208300_100426_pt1 | contig 31434 bp, 30 predicted proteins | sample 23_taG_FD_184096 | JGI IMG/M metagenome (GOLD analysis project Ga0208300, IMG submission 184096) | Marine viral communities from Cariaco Basin, Caribbean Sea - 23_WHOI_OMZ (SPAdes) (version 2) | ecosystem: Environmental > Aquatic > Marine > Oceanic | place: Caribbean Sea: Cariaco Basin...
GCCCGAGCCTGCACCGGAGCCCGAGCCTGCACCGGAGCCCGAGCCTGCACCGGAGCCCGAGCCTGCACCGGAGCCCGAGCCTGCACCGGAGCCCGAGCCAGTACCAGAGCCCGAGCCAGTACCAGAGCCCGAGCCTGCACCAGAGCCGGTCACAGGTTCAGCTACATTGAGCTGGCAGGCGCCGTTGACACGGGAAAATGGCGAATCGATGGCAATGGGGGAGATCGATCAGTACGTCGTCCGATATGGCGTAGAAGAAAACGTACAGGATATGTCTGAGGAAGTTGTCATCGAAGATGGCCAGATAATGGAGTACGAAATCTCCGGGCTTGGAGAAGGTACCTGGTATTTCGCCATCCGCACGGTAGACGTTAGTGGTCTTGAGAGCGCTTGGTCGACCGTCGTGAGTAAAACAATTTCCCGTTAGAGGAATCCCAAACCTACAATTTGTTACGTCTTTGTTCTTGCGGGGATTTTAACCGGGACATAATCTGCTGCGGTGTGCAGTCAAAAGCGATATTACGGATTATGTCCACGATGTTTCCCCGCTCTGTTTTTTGCGCGATACTTGTTTTGACCGTCACCGGTTGCGGAGGCGGTTCCGGAGGTTCCTCGGGGTCAGCAGAGGCGCCTCCTCCATCCGAGCCGAGTCCGGTCCAGTCGGTTCCTTCGGTTTCTCTGGATCAGATCTTTGTTCAGGCGGCCGAGGGAGATATCCTCAAGCTACCCGGTCAGTTTCAGCAACCGGATTCCATTACTCTCTCCCAGTCACCGGATATCGGTCTGGAAGTCGAGTCGTTCCAGGCAAACGAGATTTCCCTCAGAGTTCCAGTTGTAGATCGTCCCAGTGCGTCTGATCTACAGCTGACATTCGTGTATGGCGACCAGTCAATCGAACACCGTGTCTCGCTGCTCGCGCAGAACACTTCAGGCGAAGCGCTAGTCGCACAGGTTCAGGATACCCTTCAGGAGAAAGAATCAATTCTTGAGCTGGCTCAGGATTTTTCCCTCTACCGCTTTTTCATTGATTATGCCTACCTGTATGATTTATTGACGTATTCGGAAAAAGAGCAGGGTCTGTTGGAGTTTTCACCTTTCGATTCGCCCTCAAGAGGAGCCGTGGACTCGGCTTTTGAAGGCTTGGTTGTGGCGTTGGATGACTATCAGGAGGGGCAGATTGCCGACCAGACCTTGGAGCAGGCGCTCGATCTGGCAGAACAAGCCATTCTGGAGCATGGTCGGTATGGCTCTGGAATGCTGCGGGAGATCCATCCGCTGGTGGAAGTACTGGTGCCCGAGCTTGGCAGTGGCGAACTGGTTTACGTACCGGAGCTCGGCATTTACTCAAGAATCGTCAGCACGCCACTCTACGGTGAGGTAACGGAAGCCGGTTTTGAAGTCGCGCAATCTTTCCAGCCAATCGAATCGCTGATTCGCTCCCGAAAAACACAATCTTTGACCTGCGAGAGTCTCTGATGAGAGTTGTAGTTCCTGTTTTAACCGCGATGTGTTTGGTCAATGCGGCGTATGCGGCAGACTCCGTGAAGAAAATTCCAGGCGGCACCCATGCTGAAGAGAGCGCCCAGGTAGTCGTAAAGTACAAAGAAGGTGTCGTGATGGCCCAGGGAGCCAGTGGTCCCGGCGGCACCCGAATCTTCACCGTAGACGCCGATGAAGCCGACGCGTTTGCAGCCCGGCTTCGCTTCAGGCCCGAGGTTGAAGAAGTGGCACTGGATTTGATTGTTCGCAATCCACCCATGCCATCACAGCCCGTTAAGGTTCCATCATACACGCGGTCTGCAGGGGTGCTTCCGACCAACGCACCGACGGATCCGGAGTTTGTCAATCAGATATCATGGGAAGCTCCGGGTGAATCGAAAGAAGGTGTTCAAAATCTTTTGGCGGGTTACCTGGCATCCGAGCGAGTCCGGAAACTGCGGGTGGGCGTGCTTGATTCCGGTTTCTATCCGGTATCGGATATTGATTACGCCGAGGGCTACAACCTCTCAGCCCTCGGTGGCGATTACGGTCCCGAGTACCTGGAGAGTGAAGCAGATCCGAGTTGCACGGATCCCCATGGCACCGCAGTGGCCGGTATTATTGGGGCGACTGCCAATAATGGTGTAGGTATAGCTGGAATCCTGGATGCAGAGCTAATCGCAACCAGGGTGCTTAGTTGCGGATCCGGGATTCTTTCGGATACGGCCTTGGGTATTCGGTGGTTAGCCGGTGATCCCACTGTGACCCAGGCCCCGGCCCTGAGTCAGCCCGTAGACATTATCAACGCGTCTCTTGGAAGTCCGGTTTCAAATTGTCCTTTCTATCTTCAGGATGCGATCAATTACGCTCATGAGAAAGGCATTCTCGTCGTGGTTGCCGCCGGTAATGAGAGTGGCAATGCAAGTGAGTACACCCCCGCCAACTGTCAAAACGTTATTGCAGTTGGGTCAGTTAATGAGCGAGGTGAACCTTCAGGCTTTTCGAACCATGGAGATGCCGTGGATCTTGCGGCTCTGGGGGAGTTGGTAGCCACGATAAATCTGGAGGGTGAAGTCAGCCGATGGTTTGGTACTTCATTTGCCTCTCCGCTGGTCGCAGGGGCAGCCGGTCTACTGAAGCAGACCAATCCCTCCCTTTCCCCTGATGAACTCCGGAATGAACTGGTGGCGACATCACGCCCTTTTCCAGAGTCTCAGATATTGAACGCCTCAGAGGAAGACACTGTCCTGGAAACGCCCAAATCCCCTGGCGCAGGCATTACGGATGCGGGTAAGTCTGTCCAGAACGTTGTCGCCCAGCTTGATCAGCTGAGACCAGAGATTCGTCCAGCACTGGATGCTATCGAGCGATGTAACCGTGAGGCCTATCTGGCGAATGCGCCGGCGGGCATGGATTACTCAAGGCTTTTTGAGGTGACTGCAACCGACGTTGAACTGACCTCTGAAGAAGAGTTTTACGCCATATTCAGAAGCACAGGAACAGGCGGAAAAGAGCTGGTGAAGCAGGCGAGGGAAACACGATTCTTGGTAAGAGATGTGAACCCCGATAGCGAGCAGCTCTGGTTTGATGTGTGTGACAGCGAGGGCAAAACCTGTCGTTTCGGGAAAAGCCTGCCCATTTAACAGATTGCCCCTGAAAAAAACGGCTCCCACTTGGAGCCGCTCAACATCGATTTACGTCCGACTTACAGACACACTTTAAATATCACATGAGTCGGGGAAAGCTTACTGTATCAATGATTGGAATGGCAAGTTTTCCCTGCCTGGCGACTGTTTATCGATGGCAACTATTCTGCATGGTTACTAATCCCTCGTGAGAGACAATTGATAAACGGTCTTATCAAAAAGTGTCAGTATTATTTACATAAATTGGGTAGGTGCCCCAGCGAGTTTCGCTATTGATGTGGATCGCGTTGAAACCAGGGTTTTCGGGTGATGTCGGGCGATTATAGTCGAGGCTTCTTCTTTTAGCCTGGATGTTTTTGTGAATCGGGTCACGGGCACTAGCGTCGAAGTTTTTGCTATGCGCCTGCTTTAACAATTGAGCTTTTAGTGCTCCCACACTCGAAAAAAGCCAGCCGGGCGCCCTCAGTAGTGCAGCTCTGAATCTGGCCAGCTAATTGCTTAAAGCGTCGTGCAGTTAAAACCAATCACTCTAATGAAAGGGTATGAAGAAAACGACGCTTCTAATTATTGGCCTGTTGTTTGCCGGCGTGGCACAGGCTTCACTGATCACCTCTGGCAGTATTGAGCGGCTGAACGATCAGCAGTCATCGATTGATTTCTGGGGCTTCTCAACTTCCGGCGGCAGTCTTGTGGTAGATCTCCTGTCCTGGGAGGTAGATAACTCATTGGGGGTTGTCACAGATGTTAATGGCGACGGTGAGATTGCGTTCTTTGACACCTATATTTATCTCCTGAGAGACGACGGCGATCTTACTCAGGATGATTACATCAACCGGAACGATGATGCGCCAACAACCCTGGGTTCTGATGGATCTGTTAATGGTCTTGATTCCTACCTTTCGACAAATGTTGCCGCAGGTGATTACTTGTTGGCCGTCGGCGCATATGGTCTATCTCTGGGAGAAGTCTTGGCTGGAGTGAATAGCGGCGAGTTTTATCCGGTTTCCTGCAGCGGAAATATGGGGGATGCCTGCGGGTCATACGTGCCGGTTGAGCATGGAGATTACCAGATTACATGGACGGGCGATGTGCAGATTACCAGCAACCCTGGCCAGTCAGTGAGTGTGCCAGAGCCTGGAACCCTGGCGCTGATGGGGCTGGGTTTGTTAGGGCTGGGCGTATCCAGAAAGAGGAGACTGAAGTAATTCGATGAAGCGCGGTCCGCCTATGCGGACCGCCAACTGCCAGCTGATACCCATTCGTTCCCTGTCCCATCCTTCTCCCACTCTGCTACAATCCGGCTTTCGAAACTTACCCCGGAATTGCAACCCCATGGCAGTATCGCAACCCTGGAAACCCCTTGGCGCCTGGCTGGTCGAATTGGGCGCTGTTTCCGAAAAAGAGCTGAATCAGGCGCTGGAAGTTCAGAAGCAGATTGGTGGGCTTCTGGGCAGTCTTCTCGTGCGCTCCGGGGCCACCAGTGAAGACGTTGTGTTGCAAGCTCTCTCGGCCCAGTGGGGTTACCCGCTCCTGGGCAAACAGCAGCCAGCGCCAGATGACTTTCAGGTATACGAAACCCTGCGGGAATTGCCGGTCAGCATGGAATGGATGCTGGAGCAGGAAACCGTCGCCTGGTTTGAAGAGGCTCTCTCTGAATCGGCAGATCAGCCTGAGGAAAGAACTGTCTGTGTGCTTTCGTCCAGGTTTCATAGTGACGAAATCCGGGAAGTGCTTGAAACGTCCCTGGAGCCGAAAGGCTTCAGGCTCCAATGGGTGTTGGGCTCAACCTATGAAATTGAACGGTTGGTGGGGTTTGTACGGCAGGAGCTGGCGGTCACCCGGCTGTTCAGCGAGCAGGGCAGTCAGAGCCTGCTTGAGCTGGCGGAAGAAGCTCCTGTCGTCGAGCTGGTCAATAATGTGCTTGCCAAGGCCGTCGAAGCGGGCGCCTCGGATGTGCATATCGAGCCGGGGGAAGAGTTCTTCATTATCCGGTATCGGGTCGATGGCGTGCTGCATTCCCAGATGACCCAATCGGCCAGCCGTTTTCCAGCTGTTGCCTCTCGCATCAAGTTGATCAGCGGCATGGACATCGCCGAATCCCGGCTGCCTCAGGACGGCCGGATCAGTACGCGCCTTGGCGGGCAGGAAATGGATATCCGGGTATCCACGGCACCCTGTTCGTTCGGCGAATCGGTAGTGATGCGTTTGCTGCCCAAGAACCGGGAATCGCTGTCACTGGAAAGCCTCGGCATGGAGCCAGATCATCTCAAGCTGATGCGTTCGGTGCTTGGGTTTTCCAACGGCATTGTTCTTGTCACAGGTCCTACGGGCTCAGGTAAGTCCACCACCCTTTACAGCGGCCTTTCGGAACTGGTTGATGGTCGACAAAAGCTCATCACCGTGGAAGACCCCGTGGAATTCCAGGTGCGGGGTGTTACCCAGATTCAGGCTAATGCTGATATTGGTTACACCTTTGCCAGAGCATTGAGAGCCATCCTGCGACAGGATCCGGACATCATCATGATTGGTGAAATCCGCGATCTGGAAACTGCCGAGATTGCTATTCAGTCAGCACTGACAGGCCATCTTGTGCTCTCAACACTGCACACTAATGATGCTTTGTCAGCGTTCACCCGGTTGGTGGACATGGGTGTGGAGCCTTACCTGGTTGCTGCGCCGGTTAAAGCGGTTCAGGCCCAGCGCCTGGTCCGTAAGGCATGCCCAAGCTGCAGTGAGCCAGTAACTCCGCCAGAATCCCTCTGGAAACCCCTCGCGGGCGACTGGATCAAAAACCCGGCGTTTGTCGAACCCAAAGGCTGTGAGCGTTGCCATGGCACCGGGTACCGAGGTCGGCTGGGTATTTATGAAATTATCCCGGCCACCGAAGAGCTGCAAACCCTGGTTGCAGACAATGCCGATATCAGCGAGCTGCGTCAGTGGGCCGCGCGTCATGGTCACCGTAATCTGCTTCAGGACGGGCTGATCAAGGCGGCCCGGGGCGAAACCACCATCGAAGAAGTGATGCGGGTAGCCGGAACCAGCGTGGCGGAAGACGAGGCCACTGAAGCATGAACTTCAGGTATCAGTCCATAGATCCCCACGGCCGCAAGCTGGAAGGTGATATCGAGGCCGAGTCCCGCAGGCAGGCGCTCAGCAAGCTGAAACAACAGGGCTTGCGGGTAACGGGATTGGCCGAAGCCGGGGCGGCCGCCAAGGCCAGCAAAGGCAAAGGGAAAATAAGCCGGGAAGAGCTGTTGCTGGCCTTGTCTGAGCTGGCAACATTATTGCGCTCCGGCGTCAGCCTCAAAGACGCCATCGATTCCCTGACTGGTGGTGAACGCGGTGCGGCCATGCAATCGGTCTTCGATCGCTGGTCCTCGGGGCTTCGCCAGGGTGAGTCCTTCAGCGATGCGCTGCGGGCGTCTGGCGTGCCGGTGCCGGAATACCTCATTCAACTGGTCAGGGCAGGGGAGCTCACCGGTGAAATGGGCGACAGCCTGCAAACCGCTGTCAGCCAGATGGAGTACGAAAAGCAGATCGCAACCGAGATGAAAAACGCGCTGGTTTACCCGGCGATTCTCTGTTTTTCCGGCATAGGTGCGGTTTTGCTGGTTTTCACCTTCGTGGTCCCCCAGTTCCAGAACCTGCTGGAGCACGGCGACAAGCTGCCCTGGCTTGCCTGGGCTGTGCTAGCTACGGGCAAGTGGGTGAACGCTCACATGGTCTGGGTGATAGGGGCGGCACTGGCGGGCACGCTCATTCTGGGCCGGGTATTCAGCATGCCTGCCGTGCGCTCGCGGTTTATGGACGGCCTGCAGAGCGTGCCGGTAGTCGGGGACTGGATTGTCGAAGCGGAAACCGCCCGCTGGGCTTCCATACTGGCTGCACTGGTCAATCACCGGGTCGCCATCCTGGACGCCCTCGAACTGGCGAGAAATACCGTGCGGTTGCCGTCGCGGCAAATCCGCCTAACTCGGGTATCTGGCCAGGTAAAATCGGGGATTCCCTTGTCGTCCGCCCTGAAGGAAAATGCGGTAATCACGAATACCGGCTATAACCTGCTCCGCGCCGGCGAAAAATCCGGCGAGGTGGCGCGATTGCTCAAATCCCTGGCGGAGCTTCACGACACCAGTGGCCGAAACCGGATGAAGCGTTTTCTGGCCCTGATTGAACCAATTGCCATCCTGTTGATCGGAGGGGTGATAGGCGTCATCATCATGGGCGTTATTCTCGCGATCACCAGTGCAAACGACATCGCATTCTGACCAGACTCAAGACCTGAACCACCCAGACCGGAATTCTATGAAGCAATCACCGCAAGTACCTAAAACCCGCAACACTGAAAAAGGCTTCACCCTGCTTGAGCTGTTGGTAGTCCTGGTAATCCTCGGGCTGCTGGCGGGTCTGGTAGGGCCGCGCCTGTTTGGCAAGGCCGACACTGCAAAAGTCCAGACAGCAGAAACCCAGGTACAAATGCTCAAATCCGGCCTGCTCACTTACCGGCTGGATGTTGGCCAGTTCCCTTCCGAACAGGAGGGGCTTCAGGGCCTCAATAACCCACCCTCCGATGAGCGCCGTCGCAGTTTGTGGGATGGCCCTTATTTGGGCGATGAGCTGCCTGTGGATCCCTGGGGCATGCCCTACCAGTATAAGCCCAGCTCCACCCATCCTCAGGGTTTCGTGTTGTTCTCTTACGGTGCCGATGGCAAGCAGGGCGGAGAGGGTGTCGATGCGGACATCGGCTATCTGCCTCAGGGCTGATTCGCCATGGGGCAACGCGTAACCGGCTTTACACTGCTGGAACTGATGGTGGTCTTGGTTATCCTCGGTTTGGGCGCGGCTATGGCAACGCCTGCTCTGGTTCGGCTGGCAGATAAGCTGGGCGAGAGAAACGAGAGAGATGAGCTCGCTCAATATCTGCAGAATCTTCCTGTGGCCGTCATGAACCGTGGTCAGACCTACAGGATTGAAGCCACTCAGGGCTACGTTACCCTCAACAGCGTTACCGAAGGTTCACCTCTGGCCCCGCCCGAAACGAGTGCGGGGTATCCCAGAGTCTGGGTTCCCCGTGATCTGGAGTACCGCCCGAACGGCGCGTGTACTGGTGGAATAGTTCACTGGGAGTTGAGCGGTGGCAGGCGCTTCTCCCACAGGTTAGAGGCACCTCTGTGTCGTCCCCGGAGTGAGACGTGACACGCCGGGGTTGGCGTGGTTTCGCCTTGCTCGAAGCACTCGTGGCGCTGGTTATCGTTTCTGGCGTTGGCGCGGCTTTATTCGCGCTCATCAATACCGGCCTGCAAAATCTTGCCAAAGCTGAAGCTCACGTGGCAACGACAACGCTCCAGCCTCAGGTTCTTGCCTGGGTCAAGAGCATTGATCTGGAGGAGCTTCCTGCCAGTAAGCAGGCGGAGACGGCATTCCGGGACGATCGAGGCATTGTGTCCGCTGAAGCCGTCTTTGAGCGGTTTCAGGGGCCTACATTTGCTGTTACAGGGAGTGGTGCAATGGGTATTCATCAAGTTGCCCTGTACGACGTGGAGGTAACATTGTCTTCGGGTGGGCGAGCACTGGACAGAATAGTTACTCGAAGAGCCGCAAGCATGCAGGTGCTGGATGAACCAACGCTCTGAGCATGGCATGACACTCATGGAGCTTCTGGTGGCCATGGTCATCGGCAGCCTCGTTATTACACTGGTTGTCCGGGGGTTGGGGCTAAGCCTCAACCTCTATGATCGCGTTGCGGCTATAACTTCATCGATGGACGTAAGGTTTCGGGAGGCTCAGTGGTGGGCCGACTCGGTGGCCAGCCTTGTGCCTTGCACAGATGTTCGTCACTGCGTCCAAGGCACTACCAGAAGGTTGGATGGCTACACCTTCGCGCCGATACTCGACGATGGCGGAAAGCGTGTGCCTGTAACCTGGGAGCTTGAGGTTAATCCGGATCAGTCAGTTCTCATCTACAAAGAAGGTATAGAAGCCAGGGCTGAGCCGCTTGCCATGAGCCTGGATCTGCCGGGCGATGCAAGGTTCGGCTACCTTCAGCCAGATGGTGAGTGGGTGAGTGAGTGGGGAGGCCCAGGTGGCAGCACCCGGCTGCCGGTTGCAGTGCGGATCGAGGATGCTGCGGGTGGTATCTGGGCCTTCGGGACCCCCGCGCAGCGCCCCTACGGTCGGGAAGATTACCGCGATATGCTGGGGGAATAGATGAAGCAGGCGCCAGTCAGACAGTCGGGTTTTGTGCTTGCCGTTGTTCTCTGGAGCATTGCTGCTCTTACGCTGATTACCGGCGGCATTGTGGCAAGAATCAACAATACCCTCGAACAGGCGTATGCCATGAGAGAGCTCGCGAGCCTTGATCAGCAGATGATGGCCACAGAGCAAACCCTGCTATACGTTCTTTCTGCTAGACCACATAATGAGGCCGGCGCAGATCTCGCCGCGGGTATGGTTGAGACCGATAGCAATAATCCTTTCGGCGAGCGCCCGTCAGAAACGCTCAGGGGCCCCACGCTCAGATTTGACGGCACCTGGTACCGTGGTATCGGAGATTCCGGTTTTGGCCTGCAGGATGCGGGAGCAACACTCAGCCTGCTGGAGCCCCGGCGGGAAAACTGGTTAAGAGTAATGGATGTTCTGGGAGTACCGGCAGCAGATGCGGACCGTTGGCTGGATCAGCTACTGGACTATCAGGACCGCGACGACCTGTCCCGGCTGAACGGGGCCGAACGGGAGTTCTACGAAGATCAGGGTCTTGCGCCGCCATCCAACCGGTTCCCGGTAACACCCCACGAGCTAAGGAATCTGCCCATTGCCCAGCGTTATCCGGAGGTGACAGAAGAACTCATTCGTGCAAGCACGTCCGGCACAGGAACCATGTCCAATCTCAACACGTCTCCGCCGGTCATGCTTCAGCTCATACACTACCTGACGGCTTCGGATGCGGAACAGGTTGCCGAAAATAGAGGGGCGGAGATAATCCCCTCGCTCAGCAGCGCCTCCTCAAGGTTCGGGGTTCTGTTTCAGGGGGGGCAGTTCGAAACCCTTTGGCAACCCTCGGGCAATATAAGAATCATGCTGGGTGATGCACAAGGCAGACACAAACGCTGGATTGAAGTAAAATTCACCGCCACCGCTAATGGGGCGCCCTGGATAATAGAGTACAGTCATCCAGTCAACTTGAACCAACGCACACAGGAGCAGGACACAACGGATGCTTTCAGCCCGAATACAACGACTGAAGCAGCGCCTCACGCCAGTGCTTGGTCCTATTATTCAGCGTTTTTCCCGGAACAGTTACCGCTGGAGTAACGGCGGAAAACAGGCCCTTGGGCCTCTGGCAGGCTTTCCTTCTGGTGCATGCGTGCTGCCCAGAAGCGACGTTCTGTTTTCCCGAATCGATCTGGAAAGCGTTCCGCCCCGCCAAAGAATGGACGCGCTCAGGCTGGAGCTTGAGCAAAAGTCGCCGTTTGACAACGTCAGCGGCTGGGTGCTCTGGCAAGGCAGTCTGGCGTGCGTCTGGTACTGGTCCAAAGATCTGGAAGCCCGGGTAAGGCAGGCGCCTCAATCTACCGGAAACCAGTTGGAATTCGTTCCGGAGACTGCACTTTGGCCCCAGTTAGGCACTGGCGATTACCGTTGGGTACAGGAGCAGGGCAGCGGGCTTGTTCTGGTCCAATACCGGCACCCCAAGTACGGGATGTATGAGAAACGATACCCGGCTGCGGTCAGCCGCGAGGAAGTGGCTGCCTGGCTGCAGCGCCACGGAGCCGGCGACGTGTCCGCAGATACGCTGGTTCCCGCAGCTTCGCCCGGTTATGAAAAACCTTTTGGCCAGAGCCTGGAAGGCCGGAGCTCATCGCTGGAAAGCCGTGTTTTTCCACTGAGTGCCGCGCTACTGGGATTTTTCGTCGTGGTTTATGGTGTTGCTATTGTTCGTGCCGGCGTTGAGGCAGAAAACGCCAGAGAACAGGCTGAGCAAATTGAGCAGAGCATCAGTGGCATTGTTGCTCTTCGACAGAAGGCGGCCAGCCTGCAGTCTCAGACCGCTTTGCTGTCCGAATTCAATGCGCCCTCCCAGGTTGAAGTGGCAGCCGAGCTTGCCGAGTTGCTCGAGGTAGAGGGAGGAAGGCTTGTCCGTTGGGCCTATCGGGATGGCCGGCTGGAGTTGAGCTGGGAGCCGGAAGGCCCGCTGCCGGATTCAACGCGAGTTATTACCGTCCTTGAGGAAGCGCCCCGCTTCAGTGATGTTCAGGCGCAGGCCCGTGGAAACACGCTTATGGAAATAAGTACCCGGGTGGCAACGGCGAGTCTTGAGGAGCCGGTAAATGATTGATTCAATCCGCCGGGATATTCGCCAGCAATGGCAGGAAAGCCCTTTGCTCAGGTTGGGTAGCTGGGCCATCGGCCTTATCCTGCTTATTTATGTTTTATTGTGGATGGATGACAGGCTGGCACTTGAGCAGCTGGAATGGCGCCGTGCACAAGCCAGTATAGCCGAATGGCAGGCCCTGGCACAGCAGGATTACTGGCCTGCGATGCTGGAGGCACTGGAAAATCAGAGGGAAGAATCCCTCCAGAGGGCATGGAACCAACGCACAACGGGCCTGGCAAAAGCGGCCGTCCGCGAGTTTATCAATGGAAGTGTTTCCGAAAGTCCTCTCGACCTGCGGGTGCGAAGTGTTGAGCTTGCTGAACCTCAACTGCTTGTTGATGGCATTCACGAGATGCGGGGGCGTTTTACCGTCAGCACGGAAGAAGGTGCTGCGCCCTGGGCCTGGGTTGCAGACATTGAGCGTGCTGAGCCAGCGCTGATTATCGATAGCATGGATATCAGGGTTGGCCGGAAATCCGGAGTGGCGGTGATCGTCGAGTTCAGGATTTTGCTGGGTGGTCTTGATGAGGGGCAGCCGGGATGATTCGCAATTTGGCCGCTGCATCGATAGTGCTCGTGCTTGCCGGTTTTCTTGGTTGGTTTCTGGCGGAGACAGAACCAGTTACCGGCCAGTTCGCGGGCTCGGAGGCTCTCCCATTGCCGGCTGAAAAGCCCAGGAACAAGGAAGTTGCCATCAACCAGAGCCTCGAAGCACTGTACCAGCGTGCTGCCTGGTCTGCAGTGCCGCCTGAGGACGATGAAGCCGGGAGCGATGAGAAGGAAGACGTTGCGTTGCCTGAAGGCCTTGACCGTTTCCGTCTGCTTGGCATTCTTAGAGTCGCTGGTACACAGGCAGAGGTGCTTTTGAAAGATTTGAACGCCGGTGAAGAACAGCCGGCCGTGTTCCGGGCCGTCCAAGGTGACAATCTTCAGGATTCCGGTGTGGTACTGGCCCGGATCGGCCAGCAGAAAATTTCTCTGGAGCAGGCTGGTGAAGCGCGAGAGCTTTTCCTGTTCCCCCGAAGCCCGACTAACGGACGTGACGAATGATGATGCTGTGCAAACGCCGCCCTTACGCCCTTGCGGGCAGTCTGCTTGTGGTTTCCCTGCTGTCTGGCTGTGCCGCGTTGTGGGAGACTGCCACTGAGCAGAAAAAGCCAGCGAGTTTCGATTCCGCAAAGCATTTCGAGGCTGTGCCTCTTCAGCGGGCCGATAAGCAAGGCTCTCAGACCCCGAGAGACGGCGCTATTAAAGAGGGCGCCGAGTCAGGATCTGGCTCTGCGACCGTACCGGATGTTTCCATGAAATCCGAATGGGGGCCGGCGGCCAGAACTGGCTCCGGAGCGTCCAATGTTGGATTCTCGTCAGAGGAGGGGCCCTCATTAACCGGAGATCCCATCAGCGTAGAGCTTAATGATTTGCCCCTGCCGGTGTTCATCAACGAAGTGTTCGGCGAAAAACTCGGCCTCTCGTTTTCACTTGCGCCCTCACTGTCCGAGAAATCCGATCTGGTGACGCTGCGGCTGACAGAGCCCCTGAAGCCTGAGGCTCTGTTCCGAACAGCACGCTCCGTTTTGGCGGACTACGGCGTTGCCATGGAGCAACGGGAGGGTGTGTGGACCTTCTCACCGGCTGAGAATGTGACTACCCAGGGCGTGCCACTGCTTGTTTCTGGTGAGACCCTACCAGACGTTCCAGCAAGCCATCGCCCGGTCTTTCAGGTAATTCCGCTTAAGGTTGTCAGTAACAATCAGGTGCGCGGTTTGATCAACTCTCTGTTCAAGGGCAGCAAGCTGGAGATACAGGAAGATGCCCTGAGAAATGCCATCATCCTGAAAGGCGACAGAAAGGCAGTCGAAGAGGCCTCCCAGGCGGTCGCTTTCTTCGACAGGCCGTTGCTGCAAGGCCGTAACAGCCTGGTGCTTCGGCCGGTCTTCCGGGACGTATCAAGCCTTGCGTCTGCGCTACAGGATATTTTGACTGCTGAAGGGTTTTCGGTGGGGCGTCCCGGTGGTACGGGCATAAGCATGACTATTCTGCCGCTTCCTGAGTTGGGCGCAGTAGTTGTGCTTGGCCGAAGCCGAGAAATTCTCTCCCATGCCCGCCAGTGGGCGGAAAAGCTGGACCAGGATTTCCAGAAAGAGATTGAATCCGGCATGTTCACTTACGAAGTCCAGAACACAAGCGCCCAGGAATTGGCGTCTCTTTTGTCGCAACTCTATGGCGGCAACGCACTCCAGGGTAGCGACAGAGAATCCTCCAGTGGCGATTCGCGCGCTAACAATGGCGGTGGCAGTTCTGCCATGGATGGGAGCTCATCTTCGTCTTCAAGCGGCCGTCCCGGCGCATCTGGTAACTCCGCAACTGAGGTTGCTGGCGGCCGACTGGTGGTGGATAAAAACCGCAATGTGCTGATTTTTCGGGGCAGCGGTGCCGACTGGCTGAGATTGCGGGATATCGCCGTGGAACTGGATAAGCAAGTGCCCTCTGTACTGATGGAAGTTGTTCTGGCGGAAGTAACGCTGAATGATAATCAGGGTATGGGTGTTGAGTGGCTCGCTCGCAACAGCATCGGCGACCTGTCCGGCACTCTGGAAACCCTGGGTGGCTTGGGTATTGGTGGCCGGGGCTTCAGCTATACCCTGAACAGCGCAGGCCAGACCCGGGCGGTGCTGAATGCGTTTTACGATTCCAACCAGGCGGTGATCCGCTCCTCTCCAAAAATCATGGTGAAAAGCGGTGAGACCGCCACCATTGAAGTGGGTAACGAGATACCGGTTCTCACATCAACACGCCAGAGCGATACCCAGACCGACGGCGATACCGATGTGCTTCAGCAGTTTCAGTATCGCAAAACCGGCGTGGATCTGACCGTAGAGCCTATCGTTCAGGCCAGTGGGCTGGTGGATATCCGGATTCGCCAGAGCCTAAGCGAAACTCAGGACACCAGCGGCGGCGATAGCTTTCTGCCAACCATCCTGAACAGGGCTGTGGAAACTTCACTCACACTGCGAGACGGTGGATCGGTGGTTTTGGGTGGCCTGATCTCTAAAACCACCAGTCAGGGCGAGCAGGGCGTGCCCTGGCTCGGGAAGTTGCCGCTCCTTGGCGCACTGTTCCGTACTGATTCAGACAGCACCTCAACGACGGAGCTGATGGTGATGGTAGTGCCTTACGTGGTGCGCAGTGACGAAGAGGCCAGAAATGTTTCAGAGCTCTTGAAGGAGCGTATCCGCAGCTCAAGCGAAGAAACCTGGAATAGCCAGCAAATGTTTCAGTGAGCCGGCCGGGGCTTTCGCATCTTCTGGAAGGCCCGGCCAAACGACAGCCCGGTTTCTTCCACCCAGTTCAGCTTGGCCTGTGATCGCGTAAGCATGGCCCACTTCTGAATGGGGTGGGGCCATGCCAATGGCTTCAGAGTCAGGCCCGCTTCCTCTACAAGGCCCTTAAACGTGCCTTCAGTGAACCTCACCAACCCCGGATAGAGCCACCCGGCCTCTCCCGAATTTTCCGTTCCAGAGACCCACGTGGCAATTATCGCGCCGTCGTCTGCCAGATGAGGGGCGAGTTCACGGAGCCAGTGCCTGACAAGGTCTTCTCCGCAATGGCTGAAGATTGACTGTAGCAGCACGAAATCAAAGCGATCATCCTGGCTCAGTTCGGCGCAGTCGGTTCGGTAGGAGAAGCGTGCTTTCTTGAGCTCAACCAGGTCTCGGCCCATTTCCTTAGCGATACCTTCCTCCACCAGCCAGCGGTTCGGCTCGATACCAAAATAGCCAGACGTTTTGAGGTACGGAATAAGCAATCTTCCGTTGCGCAAAGAACCACAACCCACATCCAGAACGCGGTGGTGATCGCGGAGCCCGAGCGTTGTCAGCAGGTTAAACACCGTAGCCGCAATAAGATCGTAGTTGGCAGGGTCGCCCACATAGGCGCGGTAGTGGGGATCTCCGGGTTTCATGCTCATTGGAATGCCTTGTCCGTTGCACAGTAAGTCGAGGGGCAAAAGTTTACCGGAGGGCAAAAAAAAAGGCACCCCGAAGGGTGCCTTTCTCACAACGTTTCTTCAGATCAAATTACTTGGTCTGGAAGAATGCGTTGTTGTCACGAGCTACAGTCAGGCCCTGGATGTAGATGCCGTCTTCACGACGTTCTACCAGGCGCTCACCTGTGAAGCTGCTGCTCTGATCAACTGCACCTGCAGTGGTACCAGTAGCAGTAGCGGAATAGCCTTCAACCGCGTCACCACCGAACTCGCCACGTACAACAATACGCAGCTTATTCTTGCTGTCCGGGCCAGTTGCTGCGAGAGCAAAGGCTGGGTCAGCTGCCTGAGCGGCTGCGTAGATGTCGTTGATGTTGATCAGCTTGGTGCTGGCGCGAGCCGCCAGGTTGCTGCTGTCAACGCCAGCTACGTCGCCCAGATCGAAGGAGACCTGCTCGCCGTCGTCGTTAATAACGGTAACGGTTACATCACCAGGCGTGCTGCTCGGGTTGGTGATGCGGGCGAACTGCTGGAACGCGCCGTTCGGGGTCAGAGCGAAGTCCAGGCGATCAGTAGAGCCGCTGAACTGCAGGCTGCCACAAGCGGTAGAAATCGTCCCCACGTCATACTGGGTGCCTTGAGTGCCATCGTCTACGATGCTCAGGGTGTAGTTTGACGGAGTCATTTCAACCGTATTCGAAGACGGCAGATTTACAGTGAAAGCACCGGCCAATTCTGAAACAGGGTCAGCTGAGACTGTCCAAGTGGCTGATCCATTGGCTGGATTTGCGTCAGGAGATACAGCCGGGCTACCCAGCGTGAAGCCATTTGCAAGCTGAGCAAACGCGTCAGTGCTGCCTTCAATTGTGACAGTTGAGCCAGCGCCAAAGTAGTTAGCTGCAATGGTTACTGCGGCGCCATTTTCCGTGTATACGTTCTTGGCGTTGAATGCTGCCGTTGCAACAGTAGTAGATTGGCCTTGGTTGACGAATTGGGTTGGATCAACCACGTCGATTTGGTCTGGGTTGGCAGAAGTACACGCTACTTCGTAACCGGGCGCCCAAGAGATCCACTGGCCACTCTTTGAAACGAGACCGTTGGTTTGATTGACGGCGTCAACGGCTGTCTCGTAGAGCTCGTAAGAAATGCTGCGAGTATTTTGGTTGGTCGCACTGATCTCGTCGCCGGTTTGCGGAGCGAACAAGAAGCGATCGTCCTGCAGAACGTCGTCGCCACCGGTCGGTGCAGCAACCTCAACGATTACGAAAGTGTCGCCAGCTTGGCCACCTTGTGAGATGGAGTAAGTCGCTGCCGCACTAGAAGTGTCAGCGAAATCGCCAGTTGCACCTGTGGTCAAAGCAGCTGCCAGAGGCTCATCGAAGCTCAGGCGAACATATTTAGACGTTCCCTGCCCAATGGTGAATCCAAAATCGACTGCAACGGCTGCTGACTCGGCAGCGTCGCCAGCCTGAGTGAGGGGGGTGCCTGCGGGCGTACCGGCTGTGGTGACGTCAAGATCAACGCCAGTGCCAATTGCGATTTCTTGGGCGAATACAATCGGGTTTTCGCCATTCGGTTTGTCCAGGTCAACAGCAGCCTGAGCAACCCCTGCGGTTCCCATAGCAACAGCAACGGCTGAGCTCAAAAGGATTTTTTTATACATAAGAAACGTTCCTATTAGTTTCCAAATTTAATTACCTTGTCGACAAGGTTCTTTAAAACTCCGGAACCCGGCGCACTCGGTTTTCCCGCCGCATGCGCCGGAATTCACGAAATCGATGGTAGGTAGAGTCCGAGGGGTTGTCAACTATCAAACGCATTACGAAACAAATTTTCGGTGGGATTTCGAGAAGTTACAAAAGTATACAGAAGTCAGGCCAAGAGTGCGCCGAAATGATTACGAATTGATCAGGTTGCAGCTTGATTTATGGGCTACCTGTAATGTGGTGGCTTCCCGTTAGTCAGTCCTGGCAAAAATAAGGTAACATTCGCGCGCTCCCGGCCTGGAGTTCGTTCCGGCTGCTCGCACATGAAATGATTTCCTGGAGGCTGTTTTGGAAAAGAATAGGGTGGATGTCACCTCGCCTGTAATAGTTCTTGGCATGCACCGAAGTGGCACAAGCTGCCTTACGGGCTCTCTTCAGCAGGCCGGGCTTGTTCTGGGTGATGTGCACACTGCAAACCCCTTTAATAAGAAAGGTAATCGCGAGCACCCTCAACTGATGGCGCTGCACGAGCGGCTGCTGGAAGCGAACGGCGGTAGCTGGCATTGCCCGCCAGAAACCGTGGAGTGGCCCGAGGCTTTCCGAAACGAGCGGGAAGATTTCTGTGCACAGTTTGAGGGCGTTCGGCGCTGGGGGTTCAAAGACCCTCGCGCATTGCTGGCACTGGATGGCTGGTTGCAACGGTTTCCCGGTGCAAAAATGGTGGGCACCATTCGGCACCCGATGTCGGTGGCGCGCTCGTTGCACCGGCGGGATCCGAATCTGCACTCCCTGGAGGAGTACATGGAACTCTGGGCTGCATACAACCGTCATTTATTGGATGCGTGGCGGAGGCACAATTTCCCGATCGTGGATTTTGACGAGCCGGATGATATTTATGTGGCGTCCCTTGGTCGGGTGCTTCACAGACTGGGTCTGAAAGAAGGGTTACTGAGCCGGGTGCGCCGGCAGGGGCTGCGCAAAGGTCTCGCTTCACTGTTCTCGCAGGAGCGGTCGCCGTTTTTTGATCCGGCTCTTCGTACCCATAGGCAGGAGGGCGTTGAAGGCCTGCCGCCCCATATTGCAGAGCTCTATCTGGAGCTCAAGCAAGTAGCCGCCCACTGGTAAACCTGGACAGGTCTTGATTGATGTTTCGGAAACTATTTTCTCGCTCGCGTCCTGCTGAATCCAGGCGCCCACGCCTCTCCTTTATTGTGATTGCCTACAACATGCAGCGAGAGGCACTCAGGACCGTTGAGTCTCTCTCTCGCCGCTACCAGCAGGGCAGTGAAGAAGTCGAGTACGAAGTAGTGGTGGTCGATAACGCCTCACCAGAGCCCCTGAACCTGGATTCGGTTGGCGATATTGGTGTGCCCCTGGTTCTGGTTCGCCGGGATCAGGCCCGGGTATCGCCTGCAGATGCCATCAATATTGGGGTTGCGCGCTCCACTGGCGACTACGTGGCGGTAATGATTGATGGTGCCCGCATGCTCAGCCCGGGCGTTGTGCGTGGCGCAGCAGATGCCATCCATTTGGCAGCACAGCCGGTGGTTGCTGTTCTGGGGTTGCACCTTGGGCCGGCCCATCAGCGGGTGACCGTAGAGCAGGGGTACAGCAAAAAAGTGGAAGATCAGTTGCTGGACTCGATCCACTGGCCAGCGCACGGCTACAAGTTGTTTGAAATAGCTGCCTGGGGTGGTTCCTGTGCCGCCGGCTGGCTGGGCATTGCGGCGGAGAGCAATTGCATCTGCGTGTCGCGCAGCTTTTATGACGCGCTGGGCGGTTACGATGAAAGATTCGAGATGCCCGGTGGTGGCCTGGTAAACCTGGACTTCTATAAACGTGCGGTTGAGCACCCGGACTCGACTTTAATCTATCTTGCCGGAGAAGGATGTTTCCATCAGCTTCACGGCGGGGTAACCACCGGAAAGCGCCAGCAGGGCCATTCCTTTGAAGAGCTGAACGAAGAGTACCGACAGTTGAGGGGGGAGGGATTTGCTGCGCCCACCAAGCAGCCTCTGTTATACGGGAAGCTCAATCCCATGCATGCCCCGGCACTGCTGAATGCTTGCGAAAAGGTTCTGCAGACCCATCCTTTAACCACGGTGCAGGAAAAGTGCGCGCCGTTTCTTGCTGGCAGTGCCGAAAACAACGATTCGAATCCGCAGTTGGGGGATTCTACCGGTGAATAGGGCGGTGAACTGGTTTGATATTGTGTGGCTGCGGGCCGCAGCCGAACTGCACCGGGATGTTACCCGCACTTACCTGGGCATTCTGTGGTGGGTGATCGAGCCTCTTCTATATATGACAGCGTTCTATCTGATCTTTGCCATGGGTATTCGTGGTGGGGAAGACGGCGAGGGTTTCGTGGGCTTTTTGCTGGCAGGGCTGGTGATCTGGAAATGGTTTTCAACCACGGTGATCCAGGGTGCCGGCGCATTGCTGTCCAACCGGGGGCTGATTCAGCAGGTATACCTGCCCAAGGTGTTGTTGCCGCTGATTCCGGTAACGGCCAATACCCTCAAGTTCGGGCTGGTGTTGGTTTTGCTGCTTGGGTACGTGTGGGTTTTCCAGCGTCCGCCCGGCTGGGACTGGCTGGCCCTGGTTCCGGTGCTGGTGGCCGCGTTGTTGCTGGTGGCCGGTTGTACGCTGTTCTCCGCCGCACTGGTGCCCTTTGCCGAAGATCTCCGGATGTTGATCAATAACGGCATGCTGCTGCTGATGTTTCTCTCCGGTGTGTTTTTCAACGTGGCCGAGTTTCCCGAGGCGGTTCGTGGCTGGTTTTATCTGAATCCCCTGGTTGGTCTTTTGGAGGCGGTGAGAACGGTCTTGCTTGCTCCGGGGCTGCCGGATTGGGGGCATGTGGCTTACGCCGCTGGTTTTGGCGTTGTTTTGGGCGCACTGGGTGTGTTTTTTCTGGTTCGGTTTGATCGGGTTTACCCGAAGCGGGTGGCGTAATGGCTGATCATAAGGATTGCCTGCTTCAGGTCTCCTCGGCCGGCGTTGCCTATCCGGCCGGGGGCGTTTTTTCGCGACACAAGCACTGGGCCCTCGAGGATGTCAGCTTTGATCTTCACGATGGTGAAGTCGTGGGGGTGATTGGCCGCAATGGTGCCGGCAAGAGCACCCTATTGAAGCTGCTGGCCGGTATTATCGGCCCGGATCGCGGTACCGTCTGGCATAAACCCGGTGTTCGTGCCTCCCTGCTGGCGTTGCAGGTGGGCTTTTTGCCGGAACTCACCGGTGAGGAAAACGCCGTGCTCAGTTGCGTGCTGCTGGGTATGACTCGCAAGGCTGCCCAGTCCCGGCTGGCGTCGATTGCCGAATTTGCAGAAATTGGTGAAGCCATGGGTGAGCCGCTTTCAACCTATTCAGCAGGCATGCGCGCGCGCCTGGGCTTCGGCGTGGCGTTGGCCGCCTCGCCGGATGTGCTGCTGATTGATGAGGTGCTTGGGGTGGGGGATGCGCCTTTTCGCAAAAAGTCCTCGGCCATGCTGCGTGAGCGAATTGCTTCAGGGCAGTCTGCCATCATCGTTTCTCACAGCGTGAATACCCTGAAGGATCTGTGCAGTAAACTGGTGGTGATCGATAAGGGTCGCAGTGTGTTGTGTGGCCCAATGGATGAGGTTCTGCCCCAGTACCAGGCGATGGTTGCCAATGGCTGATCTGGCGTGCAGGCGGCTGGCGGTGTCGCTGGTGGTTCATCACTGGTGTGAGAGGGAGCTTTACCCCGCGGTGGAAACTCTGGGCAAGAGCCTTTCGGCTGCCCGCGAGCAGGGGGCGCTGGATGAGGCGGCACTGTTTGTGGTCTACAACGGAGAGGCTCCCCTGGATTCTGAGAGCCGCTCCCGGGAGTTGGCGGGCTTCTTTCCGTTCCCGGTTGAGGTTCTGCCAGCCCAGGCGAATGGTGGTTATGGCAAGGCAAACAACCTTTTGCTGGAAAGTATTGCCCGCCAGTCTTTTGATGCTGCGCTGGTGATGAATCCGGATGTGGTCGTGGCCGAGCAGGCCCTGCCGCGCATGTTGTGGCGGCTCTCCGGCGATCCGTCCTGTGGGCTTGTGGTGCCCCGGTTGCTGAACCCGGAAACCGGCCGGGATGTGTATGGCTGCAAGCGGTACCCCTCGGTGGCGGTGCTCGCGGTGCGCCAGTTCCGGTTGTTGCAGCGTGTGCCCGCCTTGCTGCGCCTCAATGCCCGTTACGAATACCGGGACAGGCGCCCGGAGTGGGAGCATCGGGGGGTGGAATTGTGCAGTGGGTGTTTCATGCTGGCCCGGATGCGGTTCTGGCAGGACCTGGGCGGCTTCGATACGCGCTATTTCATGTATTTTGAAGATTTTGATCTGTCTGTGCGCGCCGCCGCCCGAGGTTGGGTGCAGGTGTACGAGCCCGGCGCGGTTGTGCGCCATTCCGGGGGCGGCGCGGCACGCAAGCCATTGAAACATCGATTGTGGTTTGTGCGTTCGGCCTTCCGCTTCTTCATGCGCCACGGCTGGCGGCTCTGGCGTGTGGGCAAGGCAGCGCGCTAAGGGTTACATTTTTGCAACGGCAAGCCCGGTGCGGTTCTGTGACAAGTCTCTCCTTATCTGGGATAATCCGCGGTTTTCAAACTGGCTCCTGAGGGCAATTGCGGATGATTTTGGTAACAGGTGGTTGCGGATTTATTGGTTCTAACTTTATCCGCCTGTGGCTCGCCGAAAAAGACGAGCCCGTCGTAAATCTTGATGCGCTGACATACGCCGGCAACGCCGAAAATCTCGCGGATATTCAGGATAACCCCGCTTACCATTTTGAAAAGGTGGATCTGAGAGACAGCAAGGCGGTGCGCGCGGTGATGGATCATTACCGGCCCCGTGCGGTTCTGCATTTTGCAGCGGAAAGCCACGTGGACCGTTCCATCAAGGAACCAGAAGCCTTTCTGCAAACCAACGTGATGGGCACATTCAATCTTTTGGACAGTGCCCTGAATGCTTGGCGTGAGCAGGGCGAGCCGGAGGATTTCCGGTTTCTGCATGTCTCCACCGATGAAGTGTACGGATCGCTGTCCATGATGGAACCGGCTTTTACCGAACAGCATCCGTACCAGCCAAACAGCCCTTATTCGGCCTCCAAGGCCGCCTCGGACCACCTGGTTCGGGCCTGGCACCATACCTACGGGCTGCCGGTGCTTACTTCCAACTGTTCCAACAACTACGGACCTTATCAGTTTCCGGAGAAGCTGATTCCCTTGATGATCGAGCGCGCGCTGGCGGGCGAGAGCCTGCCAGTTTACGGCGATGGTAGCAATGTGCGGGACTGGTTGTACGTGGAGGACCACTGCAAGGCACTGATGGTGGTGTTGGAGAAAGGTGTTCCTGGCGAGACCTATAACATTGGTGGCCGGGCGGAACGCTCCAATCTGGATGTGGTGGAAAGCCTCACGAACATTCTCCAGATTCTCAAACCCAGGCAGGGGGGCTATCGCGAGCTGATCGAATTTGTGCCGGACCGGCCTGGCCATGACCGCCGTTATGCCATCGATACCCGGTTTATTTCCGAGCAGCTGGGCTGGTATCCGGACGTCGGTTTCGGCGATGGTCTGCTTAAAACCGTTGAATGGTACCTGGCCAACCGGCAATGGGTGGATAATGTGAAATCCGGCGAGTACATGAAGTGGGTGGATGGCCATTACGCGTCGGGCAGTTCGGTCAGTGACCCATCTGATAATCCATAAGGAAGGCGGACAGATCATGCGTATTCTGGTAACGGGAAGTGACGGACAGGTTGGCCACGAACTCCTGAAGGCTCTGGCGCCGTTGGGTGATGTGGTTGGTATTACCCGCAATGATGGAGATCTGGCGTCCCCGGATGTCGTGGACTCGCTGCTGGAACGCTTGCGCCCCGATATTGTGGTTAATCCTGCCGCCTACACCGCAGTCGATCAGGCCGAAAGCGAAGAATCGGCGGCACAGGCGCTTAACGCCGGATTACCGGAAAAGCTGGCCCGGTGGGCTGAGGACAACGGCGCGCTCCTGGTGCATTACTCGACGGATTATGTCTATGCCGGCGATAGCGAAGCGCCCATGGCAGAGAGCGAGCCAACGGCGCCGTTGTCGGTGTACGGCAAAACCAAGCTTGCGGGTGATGAGGCGATTCTTGCCGGTTCACCCTCCGCTGTCATTCTTCGTACTTCCTGGGTGTACGGAGCTCGCGGCCGCAATTTCATGCTGACCATGCTGAAGCTGGCCGCTGAGCGAAATGAACTTAAGGTGGTGGCGGATCAGTGGGGCGCGCCAACGCCAGCCTGGCTGATTGCCCAGGTTACGGCATTGATTATCAGGGCCAGGGTGTCAGGCAATGATGCAATACGCGGCGTGTACCACCTTACTTGTCGGGGAGATACCAGCTGGTGTGGGTTTGCCCGAGAAATTATCCGCCTGGCTGGTGAGCGGGGTGCAGAACTGAAGATGGGCGAGCAAAGGGTATTCCCCATTCCAACCAGTGAATATCCAGCGCCGGCGCCCCGGCCGAAAAATTCCCGGCTTGATGTCAGCAGGATTGAGCAGGCACTGGCGATTCAGTTGCCAGACTGGAAAGCCGCCCTGAGCGTGACGCTGGGCGATTGGCACAAGGACTGACCACGATGAAAAGCACAAAGCGCAAAGGGATTATCCTCGCCGGCGGTTCCGGTACCCGGTTACACCCCTGCACCCTGGCGACTTCCAAGCAGTTGTTGCCGGTGTATGACAAGCCTATGGTCTACTACCCACTGTCAACGCTGATGCAGTCTGGTATCCGGGATATTCTGCTGATATCCACGCCCCAGGATTTGCCGCGTTTTGAGCAACTGCTGGGTGACGGGAGCCAGTGGGGCATTTCCCTGAAGTACGCGGTGCAGAATGAGCCAAATGGTCTGGCCGAAGCTTTCCTGATCGGAGAATCCTTCGTGGCCGGCGGCCCCAGTGCCTTGGTGCTGGGGGATAACCTGTTCCACGGCAGCAATTTCCGTGATCTGCTGCGCCGGGCAGATGGCCAGGCTTCCGGAGCAACGGTGTTCGCCTATCCGGTTCACGATCCGGAGCGGTATGGCGTGGTTGCCTTCAACGAGGACCGCAAGGTGGTCAGTATTGAGGAGAAACCGGAGTCTCCCAAATCCCGTTATGCAGTTACCGGGCTCTATTTTTATGACGAGCAGGTAGTGGATATTGCTAAAGAGGTGAAGCCCTCCCACCGGGGAGAGCTGGAAATAACCGATATCAATGCCCATTACCTGAAGCGCGACCAGCTTCACGTGGAGTTGATGGGGCGCGGATATGCCTGGCTGGATACCGGCACCCACGATTCCTTGCTGGAAGCCTCCCATTTCATAGCCACGCTGGAGCACCGCCAGGGCCTTAAAGTAGCCTGCCCTGAGGAGATTTCCTGGCGCAATGGCTGGATAAACGACGAAACCCTGGAACAGATGGGGCAGCAGTTCAGCAAAACCGGCTACGGCAGGTACCTGCTGGATTTGTTGCGTTTCGGGGACATGGAGAGTTGATATGAATGTTGAAAAGACCCCGCTCGAAGGCGTTCTGATTCTTGAGCCCCGGGTTTTCGGTGACGACCGGGGCTGGTTTTACGAGAGCTTCAACGCCGCCCGCTTCAATGAAATTGTGGGCAAAGAAGTCAGTTTTGTGCAGGACAACCATTCCCGCTCCGGCCGGGGTGTGCTGAGAGGTATTCACTTCCAGACTGCAGGTGCCGCACAGGGCAAACTGGTTCGCGCCACCGCCGGCGAGATTTTTGATATCGCCGTCGACCTTCGCAAAAGCTCGCCGACGTTTGGCCAGTGGACCGGAGCGCTGCTTAGCGCGGAAAACAAGCGGCAGCTTTGGGTTCCGGCGGGTTTCGGCCACGCTTTCGTGGTCACCGGTGAGATGGCGGAAGTTCAATACAAGGTGGATGCCTACTGGTCCCCGGACCATGAGCGCAGTCTTCGCTGGGATGACCCTTCGGTTGGCATAGACTGGCCGGATGTGGGCGAAATACAGCTTTCTGACAAAGACCGAGTTGCGCCTGATCTTAACCTTCTGAATGCGCAGGGTGATCTGTTTGAGTGATTTTAGCCTCGATTCCAGAAACCGCATAGGTGTCGTCCTGGTTGTAGGTATGCATCGTTCAGGGACAAGCGCGATTTGCAGGCTTCTTGATAATGCTGGTATTGATTTTGGCACGAATCTGATTCCTCCCGGGGACGACAACCCTCTAGGGTTCTGGGAGGACCGCGAGTTTATTGCCATGAACGAGGAGCTGCTTGGAAGCGTTGATGCTTGGCAAAGAGTTGTACTGCCGACACTTGGAAGTAGCGAACAATGGCAGCACAAGGCGACGACATTTCTCGCAAGACGGCTGGACAACAGCTCTTCCGGTGCAACTGGGGTTGGGCTCAAAGATCCGAGGGTTTCCAGAACCCTGGAGCAGTGGTTGCCTTTATTGGATACGCCCCAGGTTTTGTTCGTTGTTCGTAATCCACTTTCGGTAGCGCACTCTTTAAATCGGCGCGACGGCATGTCTGTAGAGTACGGGCTTGCACTCTGGTTTGTTTATAACTTTGAAGCTTTGAAAACTCTTCAAGACCACGGCGTTGCTTTTGAAGTGGTAAATTATGACCGTTTGATGGGAGGCGACACTGGACAGAAAGAGCGGATTCAGAAATTTCTGAACCTGACTGATCTAAACATGTCTCTGTTAGAGCGTAAACTTCAACATCAGAGATTTGATGCGTCTGATGTACATGAGGACAACTTTATCGAGGGACTGTCGGCGCGCTTATGGGAAGTGCTGACCGGTGATTCCCGCGATTACCGATCTTTTGAAACTGCCTACAAAAGTGTAATGGCTTTATATAAGCCATTCAGTGAACTGGCTGATAGGCTCTATGAGGCCGCAGCCTATTCAGCACACGTAGAGGCAGATAATCGTTTGCTTCATGACCATATTGAAAATTTGCAGACCGAAGTTAATGAGGCAAAGCGATATTCAGCCCATGTCGAGTCCGATAACCAGTTGTTTCGCGAACAAATTAGAAAATTTGAGCTTGAAATTGATGAATCGAAGCTCTATTCGACCCATCTCGAGGCGGATATAAATAGCCTGCGCCAGGCAATAGGCTTCGAGCAAGAACAGAGACTGTCGCTGGAAAAGACCATCCGTGACTTGCATAACGATTCCTTGCGAAAAAACCAATTGCTTGAACATAAAGAGTCTGAAACTGCAGCTACGTTGGCAGAGTACGATTCTTTAAAAGAGGAATATCAAGAGCTCGAAAAAGTGCGTTGGCAGGTAGATACTCTTCTGCAGCAGGTGTATCGCTCTAAATCTTGGAGATGGACAGCTCCCCTCAGGCATGCGCGAAGAGCTTTTAACGCAGGCATCAGGAAAACGGTTTTACCGGTAAGATGGATGGGGTCGTATTTTTTGCGAAGACTGTCGTCCGTCAAAGCTCGAGCATTGGTTTCTTCCAGGCAGAATGCCGCCGCGTTGCAGCACCTTGTGGATAATCGGTCTCTCGAGAAATTCTGGAATCCATTCCCCGACACAATGCCGCCGGAACTGCCGGAGATAGGATTGTCGGTTGTTTTATATAACAACGGGCGGTGGCTTCAAACCTTTATGGAGAGTCTCCTCTCTCAAGATTATCCGCTTGACAAGATACACTTGTTCTTCGTAGATAATTCCTCAACTGACGACACATACTCCAAGCTTAATAACTTGCTTGCGAACAACGCACAACGATTCGCCAGTTTGACAGTAGAGCGTAGACCAAACGCTGGCTTCGGTAGCGGGCATGATTATGCAATTCGAAAGCTTGATGTTGACTATGTGCTCGTGAGCAATGTTGACCTCGAATTCCAGAGGAGCGCCATTGTCAATGCCGTTTCTTCTGCTCTCTCAGACAAAGATGTGGCCAGTTGGGAGTTGCGGCAATCTCCTTACGAGCACCCAAAATACGTGGATCCAGTAACGCTGCAAGTAAACTGGAGTTCCCACGCCTGTGTTCTTATTGATCGCAAGGTTTATCTGGCTGTTGGCGGGTATGAGCCGCGTATTTTCATGTATGGCGAGGACGTAGAGCTTTCCTATCGCTTTCGTCGCGCTGGCTACCAATTAAAGTACTTGCCTCGCGCCGTTGTCTTCCACCATACATACGAGTCTGAAGGCGAAATTAAACCACTGCAGTTTTCCGGAAGCACTGCGGCTAATCTCCTGATCCGGTGTCGTTATGGCAATATAAGCGATGTCCTCGTAGGCTACTTTTTGATTTTTGCTCTGGCATTTCGCGGAGCTGGTTTCAGTGGTAGTCGGAAGCTGGTATGGCGTTCTTTGCCCGGGACGTTATCGAAGAGTATTTCCTTCTTATTGACAAGGAAAAAGAGCAAGGCAGCCTTCCCTTTTCGTGGGTTTGATTATGACCTTTGCAGAGAAGGGGCTTTTTGGGAAAGCGATCGAACGGTAATTGACCGGCTGGAAAACCTGCCGTTAGTAACTGTTATCACCAGAACAGTTGAAGGTCGGGAAGCGTTACTGAATCAGGCAATTGTCTCAGTTATGAACCAGACATATCCATCTATTGAGCACATTATTGCTGAAGATGGTGGTGACAGCACGAAAGCATTGTGTGAGCAAGTGAGAGGAATAAGTCCAGAGCGATACGAGATCCGGCATCTTGAATGTCCCAAAAAAGGCAGGTCTCATGCGGCGAATCGAGCGCTGGACGAGGCGGCTGGACAATTCGTCGTGATCCTTGATGACGACGACCTGTTGCTACCCGATCACATCGAAACATTGGTAACGGAAATAATGCGCAACGACAGTGACGCTGCCTATTCGCTCGCCTGGGATACCCCGGTGAAGTACTTTGATAAATCGCGGGGCTATTACACTGAACATGCTCACATAACCCTGCCTCTTTTTTATCAAGAATTTGACCGGGAAGTGCTTTTTCATCATAACTTCTTGCCTATCCAAAGCGTGCTTTTTAAACATAGTTTAGTGGGTAGCTCTATCCGTTTTGATGAGGACCTGGATTACCTTGAAGATTGGGTTTTCTGGAAAAGAGTAAGTAAGGATGCAAAATTTCAGTTCGTCCCGAAGACGACATCTTTGTATAAGACCCCAGCGTGCGCAAGCGAGAACTTAAGAAGAAAACGCTTGTTGGATGATTCATATCCAATTGCCAATAAGCGTCCAATAATGTGAGAAAGTATGGAAAAGGAAGTGTTAGCTTCAAGTCAGGCCGGTTTAAGGTTTTTGGTATCTCACTTTAAGGTATTCGAGTTGAAGAATATGACTGCGATGGGAGTGTCATGAAAGAATTGGTTTTACATATAGGTACCCATAAGACTGGCTCTACGTCAATTCAAAAAAATTTGCATCAGAATGCGAAAAAATTGGAGTCGCAAGGAGTTTTTTATCCAACGGAAAAGACAGTGTGGGGTGGCCATCACCAGCTACCATGGGCGCTAGGAATAAAGCATCCGAATCGCGACATTAATGTGACCGTGGACGACTGTTTGGATGCTTGGTTAAATAAAAAATTCGAAAAAATTATTATTAGCAGCGAAGATTTTGATTTTCTGCCGAGGGATATGATTCTTGAGTTGAAAAAAAAGCTCAGAGGGTTAAATGTTAGGATTGTTATATATCTGAGGGATCAGGTTTCATATCTTATCTCAGATTATAAGCAACACGTTCAAATGGAATCTGTAAAGTTTGGTGGCCACTTGGATGATTTTTATTTTAAGTATAAATTTGAAAGACGTTTTAATTATCATGCGTTGCTGATGCCTTGGGCTAGAATTTTCGGTATGACCTCTATAGATGTTCGCTCTTTTTCTAAAGATAATTTGGTTTTAGGAGATGTTGTGAGCGACTTCTTCAGTAAAGAAGGTCTTGGTGAGCTCGAAGTAGAGTCGGAAAATATTTCAATTTCTGATTTGCAAGCATATGCGTGTTCAGTAATGAACGCGAAAAGAATAGCGAAAGAGAAACAGAAGAAAATTATTGCTAGTGATGATTGGGCGGAGTTTGAGAGATCTGTTAAGAATTATTCGTTGCTGACTGATATTAAAAAAGAATATGTGGAACAGCTTTATGAGGACTCAAACCACAAAATTTTCGAACTGTTTGATCTTCCATCCGATGCATTTTTTAAAAAGAGTCCTAAAATAGGTCTTACGAGAGAGAGTCAGTTTTTTGTGGAGTCAGAAACGAGAAGGTTTTTAGAGAATTCAATGAGCTTATAATTGGTGGCGCTGACAACGGCTCGATATATTTTAGAGCTGATTATGCTGTTCCGCTGTTTTCATGCTGATTTTATTAAGTTGGGTAATGTTTTTTTGAAATATATTGGCTTTCCTCTTGATAGTAAGGCATCTTTTCAAGAAAACGAAATTCTGAAAATTTAGGTTGATTCGGAGTTATCTGAGGCTAATTTTTGAGTTTTGGAGTTGTCAAGAAACTTCGTCAAAGGGTGCTCGAAAATGAAACAAGCGGGATAGATGGCGTTTTCCAACTAGTTTTTCAATTCCAATTGAGACCTAGCGAGTTAATTCATGCGCAAAAAGACACACCTCAAGCAGCTGGAAGCCGAGTCCATCCATATCATTCGCGAGGTGGCCGCCGAGTTCGACAACCCGGTGATGCTGTACTCGATCGGCAAGGATTCGGCGGTGATGCTTCACCTGGCCATGAAAGCGTTTGCGCCCGGCAAGCCGCCGTTTCCTTTGCTGCATGTGGACACCACCTGGAAGTTCCGGGAGATGATCAAGTTTCGGGATGAGCTGGCTGAACGGCTCGGCCTGAAACTGATCGTGCACACCAATCAGGAAGGTGTGGCCCAGGGTATCGGGCCCTTCACCCATGGCAGTGCCAAACACACCGATGTGATGAAAACACAGGCGCTGAAGCAGGCGCTGGACCAGTATGGCTTTGATGCTGCCTTCGGCGGGGCCCGCCGGGACGAGGAGAAATCCCGTGCCAAGGAGCGGGTGTACTCGTTCCGCGACAAGTTCCACCGTTGGGATCCGAAAAACCAGCGCCCGGAGCTGTGGAACCTGTATAACGGCAAGGTGAACAAGGGCGAGAGTATTCGGGTGTTTCCACTGTCCAACTGGACGGAGCTGGACATCTGGCAGTACATCTATTTGGAGAACATCGACATTGTTCCGTTGTATTACGCAGCAGAACGACCGGTAGTAGAGCGAGACGGCACCCTGATCATGGTGGATGATGATCGCATGCCTTTGGAGCCGGGCGAGACGCCGGAAATGAAGATGGTGCGGTTTCGTACTCTCGGGTGTTACCCGCTGACCGGTGCGGTTGAATCTACGGCCTCGACTTTGCCGGAGATTATTCAGGAAATGCTGTTGACCAAGACCTCAGAGCGCCAGGGTCGGGTAATCGATCATGACTCCGCAGCCTCCATGGAACAGAAAAAACGCGAAGGGTATTTCTGATGTCTCACGCTTCTGAATTGATTGAATCCGATATCCTTGCGTATCTGGACCAACACGAGAACAAGGATCTGCTGCGTTTTCTGACTTGCGGCAGCGTTGATGATGGTAAGTCCACACTTATTGGCCGTCTGTTATTTGATTCCAAACTGATTTTTGAGGATCACCTGGCAGCCTTGCACAAGGATAGCGAGCGGCAAGGTAATGCTGGAGAGGCGCTGGATCTTGCCCTGCTGGCGGATGGCCTGGCTTCCGAGCGGGAGCAGGGTATAACCATTGATGTGGCCTATCGGTATTTCTCTACCGACAAGCGAAAGTTTATCATTGCGGACTGCCCGGGCCATGAGCAGTACACCCGTAACATGGCGACGGGTGCTTCCACCTGTGATCTGGCGGTGGTGATGATTGATGCCCGTAAGGGTGTACTCACCCAGTCTCGCCGGCACAGCTTTATTGTCAGCCTGCTAGGCTTGAAACATGTTGTTGTCGCTATCAACAAAATGGATCTTGTGGATTTCTCGGAGGAGGTGTTCAACAACATCTGCGGGGAATACCAGAAGCTGGCGGCACAACTCGGTCTGGAAGATGTCTACTACGTGCCGATCTCCGCTCTGAATGGCGACAACGTGGTGAACCGCAGCGAGCAGACACCCTGGTATCACGGTGAAACGTTGATGAACATCCTGGAGCAGGTTGAGGTTCTGGAAGATCAGAATGTGACCGATCTCCGCTTCCCGGTTCAATATGTAAATCGCCCGAACCTTGATTTCCGGGGCT
>Ga0208300_100429_pt1 | contig 31307 bp, 33 predicted proteins | sample 23_taG_FD_184096 | JGI IMG/M metagenome (GOLD analysis project Ga0208300, IMG submission 184096) | Marine viral communities from Cariaco Basin, Caribbean Sea - 23_WHOI_OMZ (SPAdes) (version 2) | ecosystem: Environmental > Aquatic > Marine > Oceanic | place: Caribbean Sea: Cariaco Basin...
CGGATCAACACCATTCTCGGTTAACCATCCATCACTCCGCGCTCGGTCTCTGGCAGCTATGGAATAACGTCGCTCGTGAAACTTCATTTTGTCTGAACGCACGTACGTTTTATGCTTGTTACCGGCGAGCCTCTTGATCTCAGTGATCGGCGGTATGCTCTGCATATCGTTAGTAAGAACGGAGCGAGCCTCCAGTTGTTCAATTAGGCGCTCTTTCTCTTCCTGCACTTCTGACAGCGACTGGCCTTCACCATCAGCCGGACTCAATTCGGAATCCTCGTCGCCGTCGTCGAGCTCGTCCAGCCTTGCATAAAACGCGTTCATCGGGCCGCAAACGAACTCTTCCTCCTCAAGCCACTCGGAGAGTTCCTCTTCCGTCAACAGGATCAACTCATCAGAGCCGGTGACATGGACAACGTCCACAATTTCTTCTGCACATGGCGGTTCCTGAGCAACCTGTCCGACCTCGCAGCTGGAGAAATTTGCATCGTTCGCAGCGGGAAGTTTGAGCCGCTGCCCGGGAAAGATCCGATCAGGATTGTCGATATCCGGGTTCAGTCTCAGGAGGCTGCTTAAGGTAGTTTGGTGTCGCTGTGCAATTGCACTGAGGGTGTCGCCGGACTTGACGGTATACTCGGAACTCATGAGGCAACTCCATATGCCAAACGTTTATCCAATTCATTCAAGCGCATACCTGCTGGCATTTCAGAACTGGACAAAATAGCCTGAAATTCTGGATGCTCAATGCGCTCTCCGTGCACTACAGCGAGCTCTGCAAATCGACTTACTTCTTTCTCTGTACGGAACCCAAACGAGTTGGCCTGCTGAATCAACGCGTTCACTCTGGATGTATCGTTTAGACAAAGATATCGGGCCAACCTGGTTGCGAACTCTTCTCTGGCCATCGCTGCCAGGGCCTCAATATGGTGATCAGCAAGAACAAACCAGCCTTCCTCAGCAGCCTGCCTGGCTGGTCTCTGGCCATCTGCACTGAATCGCCGCCGTTGACCATCATTTTGGAACGCCAGCCAGTCTGTTATCGGGCCACTGAATTGGTCTCGCTCCAGATCACTGAACGCTCCCATCAACCTGACCAGCTGTTTTGGGGAATAGAACCTGAGATAGGAATAACCCCCATCAGGCAACTTGACGCTCAACAGGCTTCGTAAATGATCGGCCAATACGGGCAGTATCTCGTCTGCCATCAGGACAACGGCATGGTCTTGCCACCTTACCTGCTCTGACCATATTCGTGATGATGGCGAAGGCTTTACAAGGCAGGGGCTCACCTCGATGACCGCCTCATGGGGTGTACCAAGGTACAGGTATTCTAGTTCCGGCTGATCATCGTATTCATAGATGAATCTGGGAGCATCAAATACCGCACCATCAATCAGTATGTAAGCTCGCTTAACGGCCTTCTCATCCAAGCCCATCATGCAATGTCACCCTCACATGCACAGGCTTCCATGGCACAAGAACCATCCGGTTGGCGACCGCATTGCTTCACAAGAGCAACATCCTTTTTAGCTGCGGACTTCAACGCGGGCACCGAGGCTACAGAAGGGCCCACTGTCGCTCTGGTGTCATTTTCCGCCACCTGCACAGGCTCATCGTTGGCCGTTAACTCGCTCAAACTCTCGGGCAACAACGGCCCCTTCACCCCAACCCCACTACCACTCCCGGGCCCACCCCCGGAATTCATCCTCACCAAAGGCCCAGACACCGTCACCCCACTCGGGTCTACCTTCACAAAGCTGCCACCGGCCTTAAGCGTCACCTCAGCCCCAGCCTCAATCACGATTTTCATACCCGCCTTGTGATGGATTTCGGTGCCGGCTTCCACCAGCTGGTTTTTGCCCTGCTTGCTGTGGTGGCTGCCGTTTACGGTGAGGCTATAGTCGGCGCCGATGCTCTCGCGATGTTCGCCATCTATGGTGTGGTGGCTGTTGCCTTTGGTGTGGCTGAATCGGTTGTTCTCCACCGTCAGGTGGCTGTCGTTCCTGATGACTTCGGTGCGGTTGTTTTCCGTCAGCAGGTCCAGGTCTTTCTGGGCGTGCACGTAGATCTGCTCTTCGCCCGCTTCATCCTCAAACCGCAGTTCGTTGCTGCCTTCACCCTTGTGGGTTTTGGTCTTCAGGGTGGTCCGGGTTTTGTGTTCCGGCAGCGCGTAGGGCGGCGTGTTGGTGGCGTGGTAGGTTCGGCCGGTGATGATAGGTTGATCCGGATCGCCATCGAGGAAGCTGACAATCACTTCGTTGCCGATTCTGGGCAAGGCCATAAAACCATACTGACCGCCAGCCCAGCCTTGGGAGACGCGCAGCCACGCGCTGCTGTGTTCGTCGTTTTTGGAGTAGCGGTCCCAAGGGAACCGCACTTTTACGCGGCCGTATTGGTCGCAGTGAATCTCTTCCCCTTCGGGGCCGGTCACGATGGCCATTTGAGGGCCGTCCATCATGGGTTTGTGCTCACAGAGGGCACGCCAGGTTTTATCGGTGGGAATGGCGGTGAATTCGTTGGTGTAGCTGGTCGGTTCGCTACCGCCTTCTTCTTCCAGCGCTTGCGGTTGTTTGCCGGTGTGGGTGATGGCGGTGAGCAGCCATTCCCGGTTCAGGCTTTGGCTGTCATGGTCCTGCAGCTCCACTTTGGCACCGGCGGCAAAATCCGGGCGGTTGCTTTTGCCTTTGGCGACGGAGGCATCGTTTCTGAGTGCGTCTAATCGGGTCTCAGTAAACGGCTGACCGCTGGCGTCAGCTTTATAGCGGCCGGGGTAGTCGTAATGTTGGTAGTCTTCCCGGTGGTTCACGCCACCGGCATTCTGTTCGTGCATCAGAGCGTAGGCAGGGTTCTTGAAAGTGTAGTCTTTCATCGCCACCGATGAAGCCCGCACACGCTCTTCGTAGGCGAAGCTGAAGATGCAGGCCTGCTGGGTGCTGCCGCCGGCTTTGGTGTTGCATTCAACGGGGTTCAGCTTGGGCGCATCACCGTGATGGTCTGCGATGACTAACGCCGGCTGCTCTTCGCCATCTATGCTGCCGTGTTGGTAGCGGTAGTGCCAACCTTCTTCCGCAGCCAGTCGTTCAACAAATTTCAGGTCGCTTTCACGATGCTGGACACAGTATTCCCGCTCCTCGGGGGAGCGCTTCAGGTCGAACACCGTATCCACAATGCCCCGTTCCTCCAGCAATGTGCGCACAATGGCATCGGTGGTCTGGGCCTGGAAAATCCGGCTGTTGTGCATTAAGCCCAATCGCCACACCGGGGGTTGGATCACCACCTCATAATGGGTACGGCGGTGGCCGGTGTTGCCCCGAACAAATTCGTTCACCACGCCGGTGAATCGGCGCAGAGGCTGGCCGTCTTGCCACACCACCAGATCCACCGGCTGTTCCAGCACATCCGCTGCTTGCACGTCCGGGTCGGTGCTGGCCAGTTTCAAACGGCCATGGGAGAGCGTGGACAAACCTTCGGTGAGCACAAAGCTGGCAACCACAAAGTGGTCTGAGGGGAATTCGCCAATACGGGCGGTGAACTGCAATCCGCTTGCCTGGGGCATAACTTCAGTCCCTGAAGTGTGTGATTTAGATCCTGCTCGTCCTGAGCAGTACGGATTATAACGAGAGCGCTCCATAAGACCAACCTCCCCCTCGGCCCACCCGGCATCTTTTGTTAAACACTGTGAACCGTTACTCTTGAGCCAATACCAAAGAACAAGAGACGCAAAAATGGCTGTTTACAGAATCGAAATCGACGAAACGTTCAACGTGGCACGCAAGAAGGTCTATGCTCTGTTTGCTGACCACCACCGCTTTGGCAAAATGATTAGTGCGCCGGTCAAGCGCATCAAAGACAGCCATCAGGCTGACCCGAATGGCGCGGGGTCGGTTCGTAAAGTCGGCTTGGGGCCTTTGAGTATCGAAGAGACGGTACTTGAGTTCGAGCCCTATTCCTTGATCGAATACACTGTCACCAGCGCCGGCCCGATCAAAAATCACATGGGGCGCATTCATTTCAGCGACACCAGTGACGGCCAAACTCGCCTTCGGTACACCATCAGCTTTGAAGATGTCGTTCCCTTTACAGGCAAGCTGATTCGCGCGTCTCTGGAGCTCGGCCTGCGCCGCGGAATCCGGCGAGTTCCCGAACTGGCGTAACAAAGCTGTTGTATTGTCGTCAGGTTCAGTAAAATCACGCTCTTTATAGCAAGCAAGGGGCACAGAACTATGGGCAGAGCCTATCAGAATCGCAAAGAGTCCATGGCCAAAACGGCCGCGGCAAAAACCAAGGTTTATAGCAAATACGGTCGGGAAATTTACATGGCGGCCAAGTCTGGCGGCGTTGACCCTCAGGCCAACCTATCTCTGCGAGGGCTGATCGAGCGCGCGAAGAAAGATCAGGTTCCCACCCACGTTATTGAAAAAGCCATTGATAAAGCCAAAGGTGGCGCGGGCGAAGACTACTCCACTGCTCGCTACGAAGGGTACGGCCCGGGCAATTGCATGGTCATTGTGGACTGCCTGACCGATAACCCAAACCGTACTTTCGGCGATGTTCGCCTGGCTTTCACCAAAACCAAATGTAAAATCGGCACCCCTGGCGCCGTCGCTCACATGTTCGACCACTGCGCCATTTTCGTATTTAAAGGCCAGGATGAAGAAGCCGTTCTTGAAGCTTTGATGGAAGCCGATGTGGATGTCACTGACATCGAGAACGAAAACGACTCCATCACCGTTTTCACCCCCAATACTGAATACGCCAAAGCCAAACAAGCCTTGGAAGACGCTTTCGAGGGCATCGAGTTCGAGGTAGACGAAATTCAGTTCTTGCCGAAAACCACCACACCGGTAGAAGGCGACGACATTCCGATGTTCGAAAAATTTATGGATATGCTGAACGATCTCGACGATGTTCAGAACGTTTTCCATAACGCAGAATTGCCGCAGGAATAATCTGCGCAACGCTTTAGTCTCCGATGAGGTGCAGTATGGCTGGTACAACTGAGGGCATGAAACCTCGTGTCGTGATCCTGAAAACGGGCACAACCTACCCTCAAATCAAAGATCAGTTCGGAGATTTTGAAGACTGGTTTGTCGCTAGACTGTCCAGCCAACTGGACCTTACCATCGCTGACGTGACGCAGACACTCCCACCCGGCCGCCCTCAGGATTGGCATGGCGTTGTCATCACTGGCTCCCCCGCCATGGTGAGCGACTGTGAGCCTTGGAGTGAGCACGCGGCCGGATGGTTAAAAGAGGCCGTACAGACAAACATTCCAACGTTCGGGGTCTGCTACGGCCACCAATTACTCGCCCACGCCTTAGGGGGCAAAGTCGGTTATCACCCGCAAGGGCGAGAGACTGGCACACAGAGCGTCCGCCTGTTCGACAGCGCGCAATCTGACCCACTGTTTCGCCACCTTCCCCAGCAATTTCTGGCGCAATTGACCCACAAACAATCCGTTCTGGAGCTACCTCCCGGCGCCGTGCTGCTTGGCGCATCGGATTTCGAACCACATCAGGCTTTCCGTGTTGGCAACAACGCCTGGGGCGTTCAGTTCCACCCCGAGTTCTCCGATGACGTAATGAGAAGCTACCTTCGAGTTCAACAGCCCGAGCTTGAAAAAGAAGGCCTTAACTCCGAATCACTTCTGAACAACGTATCGCCGGCCCCTCACGCTACCCGGCTTCTTGAGCTTTTCTCCGAGTGGGTTATCAATAAGCAACGTGAGTAAACGGCGCAACTCGGGCCTATCCGACGGATCGAAGCGACTATGACGATGAAGTTAGTAGCCTGTATCTTATTGCTGGTTCTGATCGCTCTGGGGGCATGGCATGCCTACAAACCTCTCCCGGAGGGCATTCGATATACAGGAAACGCTGCCCCTCTGCTGTCCCCTCGCCTGTTAACCGATACCACGCGGCACTTTCCAAACGGCAAAACACAGCTGGACCACGAAATCTTCGATGAAGCTTTGAGGCTAATCGCTCAAGCTGAGCAGTTCATCTTAATCGACATGTTTCTTTACAACAGCACTGGCGCAGAAAGCGTAGAACTTCGCCCGTTGGCCCACCAATTGACGACAGCATTGGTCAAAAAGAAACAGGCCATTCCAGACATCGATATAGTGGTGATTTCAGACCCACTGAACACTTTCTACGGCGGCACCCGCTCACCCGAGTTTGAAGCGTTGAAAAATGCCGGCATCGAACTGATCGTCACCAACCTAAAACCTTTGCGCGACAGCAACCCCGCGTGGTCTGCCGTTTGGCGCCTTTGCTGCCAATGGTTTGGTAACAATCCCGACGGCGGTTGGCTGCCAAACGCCTTGGGCACCGAACAAACGACACTGCGCAGCTATCTGGCCCTGCCCAACTTCAAAGCCAATCATCGTAAAGTTTTGGTCGCCGACTCGGGTGACCAGTTCCGCGCGCTCATTACCTCAGCCAATCCCCACGACGGCAGCAGCCGGCACAGCAACATCGGACTCATGTTCAGCGGGCCTGCCATAAAGGATGTTATTCAGAGCGAGCGCGCCGTCGCCCATATGTCCGGCGCCAGCACACAAACGTTTGACCACTGGCTTAACGAGATTGCCACCGCCAAAAGCCCTGAACCCGCCTCGTCAGAAACGATCAAGCTTCTCACCGAATCTGCCATTCGCGATCAAGCTCTGGATATGATCGCACGTAGCCAATCTGGCGAAGCGCTGGATATCGCCATGTTCTATTTCTCTCACCGACCGATCATCGAAGCATTAAAAGCCGCACAGCGCCGTGGTGTTGCCATCCGTCTGTTGCTAGACGCAAACAAAGATGCCTTCGGCCATGAGAAAAACGGAATTCCCAATCGCCCCGTTGGCCGCGAACTGCATCAAGCAGGCGTTGCCGTGCGCTGGTGCAATACCCAAGGAGAACAGTGCCATAGCAAGCTACTCACGTACACGCGCAACGATGGTCAACTAGAACTGCTGCTTGGCTCTGCCAACTTTACGCGAAGAAACCTGGACGACCTGAATCTTGAATCCAATGTCTGGCTGCGCGTGCCGAACGGCCATCCGGTCGCCCGTAAAGCCTCGGAGTATTTCGATCAGCACTGGGCTAACGAACAAGCAAACAGCGCACCTCTAAGCTTGCCCTATTCCGACTGGACTGATAACTCCCGTCTGAAATACTGGCAATACCGCGTTATGGAAGCTACCGGCCTATCAACCTTTTAACCGAAACCCTTCTTATCTATGAACGTTTTGTATGTTGAATGATAAGCCGGAGCGCTCTAGGGTTAAGGAAACCAAACAAACAAGAAAGGGGTCTGCAATGAACGGCATTCGACGCTATGCCAAGCAGTTTTCGCTTGTGATGGCCATTCTGATGGCTTTTGCCACCACCTTTTCAGTCTCTGCCCATGCTGGCATGGTCGGGACCGGTGAGTTGATCCAGCAACAACAGGTCAACCTCGACCGCCAGCAGTTGCTGAACATGCTGGAACAGCAGGACGTTAAAGAAAAACTCGCCGAACTCGGTGTCAGTGAAGACCAGGTGGCGGAGCGAATTCAGAACCTTACGCCCACCGAACTGGCCGATTTTGAGCAACAGCTGGCCGAAGCCCCCACCGGTGAAGGGGTGGTCGGGATCATTGTTTTATTCCTGTTGGTGTTCATCATCACCGACATGCTGTGTGCCACTAACCTATTCTCTTTCATCAATTGCATTCGCTAATTCAACCTCTTTTCAAGACCGCACTCTTTCGATGCAGCAGACTGGCAGCCCTTCTCGGGCTGCTTCTGCTGGTCGGCTGCGCAAGCACACCGCCCTGGCCCACCCCGCCCGATGCCAATCAGATGGTGGCGTCAGGTCAGCAGTTACTACAGGACGTACCCTTCTATCCGCAGGAAAAATACCAATGTGGTCCGGCCTCTTTGGCCACTATGCTCAATAGCCAAGGCCTGAGCACCGACCCGGAAATCCTGAAAGAACTGGTTTATTTGCCGGGCCGGGAAGGCTCGCTGCAAGTCGAAATGGTCGCCGGTGCGCGGTCACACAACATGGTCGTTTACCCGTTACAACCAAACATCGAAACACTGCTGGCAGAAGTCTCCGTCGGCAACCCGGTGCTGGTAATGCAGAACCTGGGGTTCGATTGGTGGCAACAGTGGCATTTTGCCGTGGTTGTCGGTTACGACCATCAGGAGGAAACCCTGATACTCAATACCGACACACGCAAACATCACCGCCAACCCTATAAGGTATTTGATGCCACCTGGAGCCGTGCCGAACGTTGGGCAGCAGTGATCCTGCCGCCTGATCAGTTGCCTGCAACGGCAGAGCTTTTGCCCTGGTTACGGGCCGCCCACGATCTGGAAAGTACCGGGCATACACTTGCTGCGGAAACGGCCTACCAAACAGCCAAACAAAACTGGACGGACGAGCCTTCGCCGCTTCTGGCTCTGGGGAATCTGGCCTACGGCCAGAACCGCTTTAACGATGCCGCCAACTACCTGCGCATTGCCACCGAACGGTTTCCGGAGTTTGCCGAAGGCTGGAATAATCTGGCTTACGCCTTGTCCGCATCGGGCTGCGCCAAACAGGCTGATCAGGCAATGTCCTGCGCTGCCAAGTTAGCCGGTGACCGCTTCCCGGTCGAGAACTTCCACCCGGATGCGCGCTCATCCGACACCAAGCCCTCATGCAAAAAATTACCGCTTTGCCCGATTGAAACCGAGTAAACCCAGCGGATTAATACGGCTTCCGAAGCAACACAACGTCTTTCGCCGGAACTTCAAGCTGCCAACCATAGCGGTCGGCTAGCCACTCAAAGGTGGCTTCCCGGTAGAAAACCACATGCGTAGGGTCGCGACGGTAGTGCCAGTTATCAAAGCGATCATCGTCCGTCTGAAAACAGGTCATCACGCCTAAAAGGCCACCGGGCTTCAGCAGTCGATCGAATTGCGCAAACACCTTAGCCGGTTCGAACAAGTGCTCTACCACTTCCGTACAGGTAATAAAATCGTAGCGCTGCTCCAACATAGACGATTCGGGATAGAAATACAGGTCGTAGAGAGCGACCGAAAACCCGGCCTCTTCGAAGATCTTGGCCAACGCCGGGCCCGGACCGCATCCGAAATCCAGCCCCGCTGCACCTTCCGGCAGCCTTGCTATCATCGGAGCCGCCAGCTTCGACAAAAACCGCCGGTAGCCAGCGTCATCAGGATCGTTGTTGTGCAGCTGATACACCGCGCGCTCTTCATCAGCTGTTAACCGGGTTTCGGGCGCCATAATCGTGGCGTGGCAGTTGCCACACCTTAGGTAACGCTTTTGCTCCACCTCCCGAAACGGCTCCAAAACAGATTGCTCGCAAACGGGGCATATCCCGGAGATGTTATTCACCAACAGATCCTCAGAGCCTGAATACATTTAACCCTTCCACGTTTTGGGGTTTTCAGTTTGTCATATCCGGCCACGCCGCCAATTTGTGACTTGTCACTACAAAGCACGCTGAAGCAGCTGCCTATACTTGCACAAAAAATAGCCTTACACGGCTGAATAATAAGCGCTGTTTAATGACGAACGCCCTAAGAGAACTCATATGGATATGTCGACGCCCCTCGCATTGGAGGTGCCGATCATTTCGGCACGTTACGCTCGCCGTTTTGTTCATTTTATGGAAAAGCGCGGCGTAAAACGAAACACCATTTTGACGAAAACCGGCATTACCGATGAACTGCTCAACAATCCTGAAGCCAGCCTGTCTATGACGCAGGTGCTTGAGCTGCTCCGACAGGCCGACTGGCTAATGGCCGATGAGCGTGCGCCCTTTGAATTTGGCAAACAACTGGACCTGCCCTGCCACGGACTTCTAGGGTTCGCCATGCTGGAACAAGAAAACCCCAGGCGCCTAGTTAGCATGATCGTACAATACTTGCGCGTTGGGCTTCCGCTCATGGATATGGAACTGGCATCTACGGGCTCCACCTTTCGCCTGAAGCTGATCGACACCTGGGGCGTCGACGATCTTAAAGCCTGTCTGGTGAAAATCTACATGGGCAGTATTTATCGTGTTTCGTGCCAGGTCTGTAGCCACTTCACCTTCCGGTTCGATTTCCCTAGCAACCTTCCGCTGGAAAACTGGGAACTGCTCGCACCAAATTGCGAGTTCATCTTTGACGCCAACACCAACGAAGTCACCATCCCCTTAAAAGGCGCGCCGGTTCGAAAAGACGATTCTAATCTGGAATTTCTGGTCGCGAGAACCCGCCACTCCCAGTCACAAAAACGGGTGGAGTCCGATGAAACCCTGCAACAGGTCCGGGAACTGATTATGAGTCAGCCCGGCCGCCCCTGCACCACCCAAAACCTTGCTCGCCGGCTGGACATGAGCCCAAGAACACTTCGCCAGCACTTGGCGAAGGCCGGCACATCATTCCGTGAGCTTCGGAACGAAATACGTGAAAGCTTTGCCACTTTGTATTTAAAAGACACCAACGTATCGCTGGAATCCATCTCTGAAAAACTGGGGTTCAGTGATCAAGCCGGCTTCACCAAAGCGTACCGATCCTGGACAGGGCAAACCCCCGGTGATGTCCGAAAGAAAGCCCGAAACAAAAAGTGAGCAAAGTCTCTTCACCTTGATGTCGTTCACGGTTTGAGCAAAATCCTGCCCCCACTACCGCTTTAGACAAAAATGGTGCCGTCACCCGCAATGACGGCACCTCCTCCTTCCCCGTCTAATAACCCTGCAATTGTGGGCTCAACGCCTATGACCAAGGGAACTACGCAAGTCCGATCGAATGCCCTCATCGGTGATGTCTGCAACCTAACGACAACAATGACCGCAAGACAGAGGACGAATGAATGAAACTCAGTAACCTCAATACCAACGTGCGCAAGCTCGGCCCCGCCGTAGCCGCTGCAGCACTGATGGCTGGTGGTGCGAGCAACGCAGCAGCAGAACAAGTCTCAACCGAACTGGCCTTTGAATGTCCGTTTCCGCTGATTGGCACCCAACCCATTCGCGCGCAAATCAGTGCTGACATTCCCGCCGTAGCATCTGTGGGTGAACCAACCCCACAATTTGAAGTGACTGCGATTACCGTGGTCAATGACGATGCCCGCACCGGTTTGAAACTCGTTGGCTCCGAAACCGTCGAAGGCGTCGCCACAAGCACAAACAACATCATTACGGCTGGCCGTGCTCTGGAGCAAATTGTCACCCTGCAGATTCCGCCTACCGCTATTCCTGCCGAAACTGGCGAGTTCAATGTGCCAGCCTCGGGTGTGGCGCCCGAAATCCTGTTCACCGCCGATGACATCGGCCAGGCTGAAATTCGCGTTGGCGCTTTACAGCTCGAGCTGATCGCGCGTACCGCGAACGGTGACATTGCTCCAGCACCCATCGGTGAAATCACCACCGACTGTGTGCAGCTGCCGAACCAGAACAACCTTCTACAAACCATCACCGTCGCTGGTGAGGTCGTCGAAACACCGCGCATCAGCGTGGATACTCAAGAACTGGCCTTTGGTTCCGTACAGGCAGGTTTGAGCGCTCAGCAGTCTGTTTCTATCCTCAGCACCGGCAGTGCCGCGCTGGGTATCAACAACATCAGCATCAGCGGCCCTGATGCGCAACTGTTTACCCAAACCAGTGATTGCGGCTCTTCCCTGGCTCCAGATGCATCTTGTAGCGTTAACGTAACCTTCGCACCAAGCACCGACGGCACGCGTAACGCCACTCTCACCATTGAGTCTACCGATGCTGACAAGCCAAGCATCGACGTTGCCCTATCAGGCCGAGGCACTCTGGCACCTACACCTGAAATTGCCGTTACCCCGGGTTCTGTAGATTTGGGCCGCGTCCAGGTTGGCACCAGCAAATCAGAGCAAGTGAGCATTGCCAACAACGGCAACGCCGCTTTGCAGATCGACAGCATTGCGCTGACAGGCTCCAATGCCAGCGACTTCACCCAAACCAACAACTGCACCACGGTCGCTGCGGGTGCTAGCTGCTCTGTCGAGCTAAACTACACAGCGGGCGCTGCTGGCGTGAGCACCGCAGCCCTGGTGATCCGCTCCAGCGATACCGAAAATGCCGAAGTGACTGTACCTGTCACCGTTGAAGCCTTTGAAGAACCCACAGGCGGCACTGAGCTTGAGCTGCTATTGGGCCTTGAAGGTTCCACTCTAATCGCCGCGAATGGTGGCAGCCTGCCACTGAACGGCACTATCGCCACGTTGCTTGATCTGGCCTCTGGTACTTTCGAAGCAGACACTCAGGTGAACCCAACGTCTGGCAACTTCACCATCAAGGTACTGTGGAGCAAGATGCACGCAGCGGCCAACGTTGAATTCGAGCAAGCCGGGCTGACCACCGGCTCTCTGGTCGATGGCAAGCTGACCGCTAACTCCCCGCTTTACGTGAAAGTGCCCAAGGTTGCGATCAAACTCTTCGGCCTGCCAGTGCGCATCGGTGGGGGCGATCAGTGCCGCACCAGCACTCCGGTTGATATTCAGCTGACAAGCCCCGAAGGCTCAAACTTCTCGCCAGCAACCGGCGGCAACGTAACCGGTGTTTACGACCTGCCACCGCTTGAGAACTGTGGCCTGCTGACCAGCGTGTTGAACAAGTTCATGTCTGGCCCAGGCAACACCATCAACCTGAACCTGACGCCACAATAAGTTCGAAAAGTTCCGGCTATGCCGGGAATCGGTCACAACCGGCATAGCCGGTTGTGACCTACAAGCACGACAATAAAAGCAAAAAACAAGGAATACTGATATGAAAAGCCTGAAAAAAACCGCGTTAGTGCTGGCTGTCGCTGGGCTCCCGTTAGTCGCCCACGCAGACCTCAAGCCACTCGAAGATGCTCACATGAGCAATGTGACCGGCCAGGCCGGCGTGACCATTGAGCTGGAAACAAAGCTCTCCATCGATGAATTCATCTACACCGATGAAGGCTCCTTCTCGATCAAAGACATCAAGATCGGGGGTGCCAATCGCACGGACCTGTTTGAAGAAATCACCGATTTCCGTGACATCATGTTCGGTGGAGCCAACGACCTCATTGATAACATCAAGATCGACATCGATGTTGAAGCAGACGGTGATGCCGTCATCAACATCTGGCCCCTCACCGCAGCGCCGATCGACTTTGGCGTAAGCACGGGTGACTGGACCCTGCAAGGTGCAACCGATTCCACACTGCTCGCAAGCAATTTCAGCATGGTGGGTGCGTTTACCAAAGTGGGTATCCGCGTTGATACCGCCACCGACAAGCTTAACCTGAAGACTCAGGTTGGTATCTCTGATCTGGATGTCGATGTCGACTTCCTGGCTCTGGGTATTCGCGACCTGAAAATGACGGGTGCTGACTATATGGGCACCAAACTCGACGGTTCTGCAGCGAACCCAAGTGTCCTGACTCTGGGCGCGAATATCGACATGGACGTGTATAAGTCCACCCGTTTGGCCGATCCCACCCAAGACGCTCTGGCGATCGATCTGAATACCTTTGCGGCAGACATGTCGATTGGTGATGTATTGGTTGGCGGAACCTCCATCGGGTCCGTCATGCTAGACAACCTGGTGGTTGATAACACCCAATTGCGGATTTACGGTCACTAAGTTCGTGCCAGAGGGCTCGGCGACCCCGAGCCCTCTTTATTCAAAGGAAATCGGTTCAATACGGTATAAACCGAACCGTCTGGCCCCTGGGTACTGTCATACAGCACGAACGCCCGAACGGTCATGGTACCAAAGCCTTTTTCACCGGTCGCGTCAATCAAGCGTTGAACCGAGCCGGCATCCCGTCCGAAACGGCTCAGCGTAATGTGTGGCCGAAAACTTCGATGCTCGACACTGAACCCCATTGCCAGCAAGCTATCCCGCAACTGCCGGTACAGATGAGCTACCGGGGTTTCCGGAGACACTCCTGCCCAGAGGATCTTCGGTCGCTGTGGTGTGCCAAAACACCCCAGCCCTCTGATCGTTAATTCAAATGGTTTTTCCGAAACGGCTTGGGCCGCGTCAAACAAACGGGTCATGGCTTCGTCTGGCACGTTTCCTAAAAACGCCAAGGTCAGATGCAGCTGTTCAAAACTTTGCCATCGCGCACTCTGAACCGGCGTGTGCACAGTCAGCAAACGCCGTTTGATGTCCGGCGCAATCTCAACACCAAAAAACACCTTCGGCATACGTGGCCTCCTTTGGGCAACTGAGCCAATGGCAAGCCATCGCCACTCTGAAATAGTTGCCATAATAAGAACATAACGCCAGCATATTATGCATCGAAACACGAGGCACCCATAAGGAACTCCCATGCTCTGGATCTTGCTCGCCATCGTTGTACTGCTCGTTGTTGCCACTTTCCTGTTATTTCGGGTTCAGGATCTTTCGCACTTTGACGGCAACGAGTGGGCCACCCATGAAGTCGCCCCTCACCCCGCACACGACGAAGTGCTCTCACGGATAAAAGAAATGGGGCGTGCGTCCAAAGGACTTAAGGGAAAAGCCAGATTAGCAGCGGTGCGTAACCATTTTGATCGCATAGGGGCAGAGGCAAACATCGAGTCTGAGGTTCGCCCCTGCGAGCAGCCCAAAGGCGAGTGGGTGATTGCGCCGGGGGTGAACACCCAACGCAGAGTGCTCTACATTCATGGCGGCGCTTGGTCTGTTGGTAGCCCGACCAGCCATCGCGCGGTGACCAATCGATTCTCTCAAATTGCCAACGCCGCGGTGTTTGCTGTGGATTATCGATTAATGCCGGAACATCGCTTTATGGACGGCATCATCGATTGTCGGGAAGCCTATACCTGGCTTCTTCACCACGGTCCCGACGACGAATCCGAAGCGGAGTTTATGGTTGTGGCCGGGGATTCTGCCGGTGGCAGTCACACCCTGTCTTTGATTGCCTGGTTACGCGATAGCGGTTTACGCCAAGCCGACGCCGCGGTCGCGCTGTCTCCATCCACAGACCTCACGCTAACCGCACCCAGCAACCGGGATAACATTAGAAGCGATGCCATGCTCGGTCCGGTTTTTGGGGGACTTTCGAAAGTGCCCCTGCCCGTGCTGTGGTGGGGCACTCTTGCCGCCTTTCGGCTGTCACCCACCAATCCCGTTGCGTCGCCACTAAGAGGGAGTCTTGCGAATCTCCCTCCTACCCTGATTCACGCCAGCACCACGGAAATGCTGCTGGATAATGCGGCCCGATACGCCGCAAAAGCCAGATCGGAAGGGTCTCCGGTGGAGCTGCACACCTGGCAGAACATGGTTCATGTCTGGCAGATATTCACCCCGCTGTTACCTCAGGCCGAGGAAGCCTTCGACGACATCGCACACTTTCTGGAGCGGGTCGAGGCAGGCTCTCAGTAGCCAGCCTTTGACACTAGCAGGCCCGGATCAGCTATTGGCCCGGGCTTTTTTCTTTCGGACGTATAGAACCTTATTTACTTTCGCGACAACCTCACCGGATTCATCGACAACATCGAGGGTCCACTCCGGCAGGTATTTATCACCGCTTGCCGTTGCCTGCCGGATTTCCTCCAGCCTCTCTTCAGTCAGCTCAAAATGAGCCGTCACACGGCCTTTACCCGGCCTGACGAATTCGATGCTCGCTGCTTTGTCCCACACCACATAGTCGTTGCCCAACTTGCGCATGAGCAGAAGCATGTACATGGGGTCCACCATGCTGTAGAGCGAACCGCCGAAATGGGTGCCCACGTAATTGGTGTTGTACCAACGTTGCTTCATTTCGACCGTGGCGGTGGAGAAATCATCTGCGATATGGGTCGCCTTGATGCCGGCACCCAGGTATGGCGCAAAGGTATTCATCACATGGCGCATCGAGCTGGCACTGGCAAACCAGCGGCGAATCGTTGAATTCATAGAGTTCCTCGACAAATTGAGTAGCTAGCAAGCGTTCGAAAGCCCGCTATCTTCCTGCAAGATAATCGAAGACTCAACCTAATTTCATACAACCGTTTGAATTATTTCAGCCCGACGAGCGCCAGCTGCATGGCAATGGCAAGCATCATCAAACCGATCAAGCCATCAATAACACGCCAAACTTTCGGGCGAGACAAAATCGGTGCCATTGCGGAGCCGAACCAAGCCAACCCACCAAACCACATTACTGAGGCACTGCTCGCGCCTATCAGAAACCCATGGGTACTCGACTGTTGGGCGCCCACTGCAGGGACCAACAGCAAAGTGTCCAGGTACACTTGTGGATTCAGCAGCGTCACTGCCAGCGTGGTTAACAATACGCCGTTCAAACTGCGCTCCGCTTGCTGCTTTGTGGTCAGCGCCTCTCGCCCCCAGCCAACTCGAATGAAGGCCTGAACCGCCAGCCAGCCCAGAAACACCACGCCCAACCAACGAAGAATCTCCAGCCCCTGCGGCATCGCGGTCAAGGCCGCTGAAACACCAAACATCCCGAGCGTAAACAACACAATGTCCGCGATCATGCATACCCCGGCCGACCACCAATGATGCTCGCGGCGAATAGACTGGCTGAGTACGTAAGCATTCTGGGCACCGATAGCCACAATAAGGCCTCCACCCACAAACAAACCGGTCAAATAGCTTTCAAGCACGCGTAATTCCAAATTTCAGAAGCCAATGGAAGAGGTTATCGGTGAACGCCAAACCACGAAGGGTAATTCAACAGAAAATACAGAGCGAGGATATCGTAAATCGCATGCCAGACCATCACCATAGCCAGGCTGCCACTGAGCTGATAGCCGGCCCCCAGGATCAACCCCAATCCGGTCGCCATGATGAAATACGTCAAAGAAACGTAGTGCACCAAACCGAACAACAGTGACGCCGCTATCACCGAGGTCCAAGGCCCGGTATGCTGCAACAACCAGCCCTGTACGGCACCTCGGAACAACAACTCCTCCCCGACCCCGGCCAGCAAAGACAACAACACAAGCGCCGGCCAGCGATAACTCGCTGCAAACTCATACAAAGCCTGCATCTGTTCACTAAGATTATCCGGAAACAGCCAGGTGAGTTTCGTGAGCTGCAATAGCAGCAGGTAGGTGACCAAAGCCCCGGCCGCGCCGAAGCCGACCGCTCTAACCAAGCTAAAGTCAGCGCTCAATAGCGGGATATCAAACAACCAAATCGCTAAGGCTCCAACCACCCCAATACCGCCCTGAAACAACAGAGCCGTGACTGGAGAAATGGAGGAGCCTTGACGCTGGGTCATAAATCAGTCGGAGAACAGATCCTTGATCGGAAACAGGTCGTCATAGGCCGGCGCTTGCTTCTGGGCTTTGGCCTGGAAGGTTTTCATCATGTCGGTCGGGCGGAACATACCCGCCTGCCAGGTAGCCATGTACTTCAGGCTGTCCTCGACACTGTGATCACGACTGAAATTCAGCATTTCCTTGCAACCGGTTACCGCCAGCGGCGAATTCGCAGCAATCTGGGCGGCGATGGCAAGCACGGCCTCAACCATTTCTTCCTGACTGTCGTATACATTGTTCACAAAACCAAGGCGCTGGGCTTCTTCTGCGCCAAACTTCCGGCCAGTGTAGGCCAGCTCGCGCACCACGCCTTCAGGCATCAGCTTCGGCAAGCGCTGCAGTGTGCCCACGTCTGCCGTCATACCTAGCTCGGTTTCTTTAATCGTGAAATAGGCATCTTTGGTGCAGTAACGGCTGTCCGCCGCACACACCAAATCCAGCGCGCCACCAATACATCCACCGTGAACCGCCGCCAACACAGGTAAACGCACCTTTTCCAGAGACGTCAGTGTATCTTGCAGCTGCAGCACCACACGGCGCAGGTTTTCTGCCATACGACCGGGATCACCGCTCATCGGTACGGATTTCGGATCGGAGAACACGGCCAGATCCATGCCGGCAGAAAAATGCTTACCCGTAGAAGAAATAACGATCACCCGGGCGTTGGTGTTGGCTTCAATATCTTGCACGCAGCGAGGCAGCTCCAACCAGAAGGCCTTGTTCATGGAGTTCATGGCTTCTGGGCGACTGAACTGCACATGTGCAACGTGGTCTTTGACGTCGATATTAAAACTTTCGTAGGTGGCGAGTTCCGACACGGTGTGACTCCTTTAAATGTATGTCCCTAAGATATTTTTATTACTGGCTGATATTCAGCTCTGTATTCGGTAGCACGCACATTACCTCGAAACGAGTTCCTAGGGAACGCCCTCCAAACTTGCGGATCACGGAGGTCATGGTCCAGACTCAGCATTAATAGTTCAAATTTTGAACAAAAGGAGATTGAGTCATGTACCAAAACATTCTCGTTCCTGTTGATCTGGCGCACCTGGACCAGATGGCGAAAACGCTCAATACAGCCATCGATATAGCCAAGCACTATGGGGCAAGGCTTTGTTACGTGACCGTGACGAACAGCACGCCCGGTGCTGCCGCGCATAATCCGAAAGAACTGGCAAACAAGCTGCAAGCATTCGCCGAGGAACAAGGTAAATCACACGGTATTCAGACCTACGCGAAAGTACTGGAGTCTGTCGACACGGCCGTTGAACTGGATGACAAGTTGCTCGGTGCCATAAAAGACACGAGTACCGATTTGGTGGTTATGGCGTCACACCCGCCGGGAATCGGCGATGCTTTGCACCTGCTACGCTCAAACGCGGCAGAAATCGTCAAGCACAGCAAAATATCGGTTTTTGTGGTGCGCTGAATCAGCGCCCATCGCCTTTCACTCCCAGGCGATCCAGATATAAGTGCAATTCCTGCTCGCTGATGTTCACGTATTCCAGCACACGGCCGCAAAGCATCACGGTGGGCACGTTGCGCCCGCCCAGTTCCTTTTGGGTTTCACTGAGGACGTAGAGTATCGTCCTCTCTGTTTTTGTGAGACCATCCCGCGCATCGGGGATAACCTCGTCTATTCCGCGTAAACTGCTCATATTTCTGAATCCGGTAAGCTGCCCATGGAAATCAAAGTCAATTATCTCGACAACCTGAGGCTCGAGGCCAAATTCGACGATTTTACCGTCGTCTCAGACCAACCCGTTCGCTACAAAGGGGATGGTTCTGCGCCCGGCCCGTTTGATTACTTTCTGGCTTCATCAGCCATGTGCGCCGCTTACTTTGTAAAGGTTTACTGCAATGCCCGGGACATCCCGACCGACAACATCCGGTTGTCCCAGAACAACATTGTAGACCCGGAAAACCGCTACAAACAGATCTTCAAAATTCAGGTGGAGTTGCCGGAAGACATTTCCGACAAAGACCGCCAAGGCATTATCCGTTCCATTGACCGCTGCACCGTGAAAAAGGTGGTGCAAACGGGCCCTGACTTCCAGATTGAAGTGGTGGAAAACCTGGATGAAGACGCCCAGGCTCTGCTCAACGTGGGTGCCAGCGACAACACCAGCACTTACATCGAAGGTAAAGATCTGCCCCTTGAGCAGACCATTGCCAACATGACCGGGATCCTTGCAGATCTCGGCATGAAGATCGAGATCGCCTCCTGGCGCAACATCGTGCCCCACGTTTGGTCACTGCATGTTCGCGATACAGCAGCGCACATGTGCTTCACCAATGGCAAAGGGGCTACCAAAGAAGCGGCACTGGCATCCGCCTTGGGCGAGTTCATTGAGCGCCTGAACTGCAACTTCTTCTATAACGACCAGTACTTCGGTCAGGACGTTGCCAACAGCGAGTTTGTGCATTACCCGAACGAGAAGTGGTTCCAGCCGGGCCCCGAAGGCGAGCTGCCTGAAGGCATTCTGGACGACTACTGCCTGGGCATCTACAACCCTGACGGCGAATTGCTGGGCACGCATCTGTTCGACACCAACTCGGGCACCCCGGAGCGCGGCATTTGCAGCATTCCCTACGTGCGCCAGTCCGATGGGGAAACCGTGTATTTCCCCTCCAACCTGATTGAAAACCTATTCCTCAGCAACGGCATGAGTGCCGGCAATACTCTGCAGGAAGCTCAGGTTCAATGCCTGTCAGAAATCCTCGAGCGCGCGGTCAAGAAAGAAATCATCGAGAACGAAATCGCCCTTCCGGACGTGCCGGATGAAGTGCTGGCCAAGTACCCGGATATCTTGGAAGGCCTTAACGCACTGGAGGAACAGGGCTTCCCGGTATTGGTCAAAGATGCCTCCTTGGGCGGCCAGTTCCCCGTTATATCGGTCACCGTGATGAACCCGAAAACCGGCGGTGTATTTGCTTGCTTTGGCGCCCACCCCAGTTTCCAAGTGGCGCTGGAGCGCAGTCTCACCGAATTAATGCAGGGCCGAAGCTTCGAAGGCCTGAACGACCTGCCCGCGCCTACCTTTAACACCATGGCAGTGACCGAACCCAACAACTATGTCGAACACTTCATCGATTCCAGCGGTGTCGTGTCCTGGCGTTTCTTCAGTGCCAAATCCGACTACGACTTTGTCGAGTGGGATTTCTCCGGCACTAACGAAGAAGAAGCCAAAGCGCTGTTCGGCATCCTCTCGGACATGGGCAAAGAGTGCTACATGGCCGTCTTTGAAGACCTGGGCGCTCCGGTTTGCCGAATTCTGGTGCCCGGTTACTCCGAAGTGTACCCCGTAGAAGACCTGGTCTGGGACAACACCAACATGGCGCTGGCCTTCCGGGAAGACATCCTCAATCTGCACCGCTTGAACGACGACGAGTTAGCGAGCCTGGTGGAGCGATTGGAAGAAGCCGAGCTGGATGTCTACATGACGATCGTCACCCTGATCGGTATCGAGTTTGATGAAAACACCGTTTGGGGCCAGCTCACCATTCTGGAACTGAAACTGCTGATTTATCTGGCACTGGGTGAACTCGAAGAAGCTCTGGAACTGGTCGAAATGTTCCGGCAGTTTAACGACAACACGGTCGAGCGCGGCCTGTTCTATCAGGCCATGCAAGCTTCTCTGGAGGCAACGCTGGACGAAGAGCTGGAACTGGACGATTACCTTTATAACTTCCGCCGCATGTTCGGTAACGAAGTCATGGACGCGGTTGTTGGCTCCATCGACGGTTCGGTACGTTTCTACGGACTGGAAGAAACCAGCATGAATCTGGAAGGCCTGGACAGGCATTTGAAGATGGTCGAGAGCTACAAGAAATTGCACGCCGCGCGAGCGAAAGCCGCTGCTCTGTAATCTCTAGCTTTTACTTCACCAAGGCCGGAAAACGCATTACGTTGCCTTTCCGGCCTGTACCACTTCTCTCCCTATAACGCGCAGAACACCTTGCTTACAAACTGCCTCAAACGGTGTAGTGCCGGCTTCGTCACCATCAACGGTCACGGGTTTAGGCTTCGGCGTGAGCACCTGACACACTGAGCTTTTTACCTGTACCACCGTACTGGTTCGACGGGGTGTCTCACCATTCAATCGCACCATCAAAAACGCAAACAGCAACTGCGGTAGCGGTCTCGGCTTCACGGCGATGATGTTCAGCTGACCATCGTCGGCTGAAGCTTGCGGGATTTCATGGCCGCCCCCAAAAAACGCACCCGAGGCAATGGCAATCGACAACCAGCGACCTTTCATCGCCGATTTATCCGTTTGTATTTCCGCGTGAAACCCTCGCTGTTCACCGATCTGACGAAACAGCGTCGCTACGTAACTGAATTGCCCCAACCATTTTTTTGTCGGAGAATCCGCTTCCCGGGCAGGTAAAGTACCCAAACCGATGTGGGCCACATTCAGAAACATCCGTTTGCCCGCCACCGCCACATCAACCTGCTGAACCGGTCGTTCAGCAATAAGTTTGGCAACTTGTTCTGGCTGTTCTGGAATGTTCAGGTTGCGGGCAAAATCATTGGCGGTTCCAGAAGGCAGAACGGCCAGCACGGCATCGGTTTCGAGGCAAATTTTCGCGACACCGTTAACCGTGCCATCGCCCCCGGCCGCCATCAGACAATCGCCTTCGGCCACCCTGTCGCGCCATTGTTGCTGCTCATCCAAGTGGCAGACTTCGACATCGGTAATCCCTTGGGCCCGCAAATGTTCAAGCCAGAAATCTGCGTTCCGGGTCCCGTCTCCGGACCCTGGACTGTCCACTAGCCAATGGGGCATCACGTCTCCTCTGTTAAGAATTCCGCACCTTTATTTGATAGCATGAAACTCCCATTAATTCCTGCAGGAAGTATTACCGTATGGCAACGCGTGTCACGCTTCACTATTGCACCGGCTGCAACTGGCTCTTGCGCTCGTCCTGGATGGCTCAGGAACTGCTAACCACTTTTAACGGGATGATTGACGAGCTGACCCTTAAGCCGGGCGATGGCGGGATATTCGAAGTTTGGGTGAACGACACCCGAATCTGGTCGCGCAAGGAGCAAGGCGGTTTTCCGGAGATCAAACAATTGAAGCAGCTGGTTCGCGACCAGATCGCCCCGGAGCATTCTCTGGGGCATAGCGATGGCCACTCCCGGCAGTCCGGCTCTGAGGCTTAAGCGCGGCACGCGGCCGCTGCCTCAGTGCTCCATCCCTGAATGATGCGAGTGTTCCATGACCTTAGCGTCTAGCGGCTGAACCATCAGCTTAACGGTAATGTCGTCGGCCTCCTCGAAATCCAGCCGGACCGGAATCGTTTCACCTTCCATCAGAGGTTTTTTTAACTGCTCCAGCATCAGGTGATAACTGCCCGGTTTTAACTCCACCGTGCCGCCGGCCGGAATTTCCAAACCGTTGGCGAGCGGCTGCATGCGCATCATACCGTCATGCATGGACGTTTCGTGGATCGAGACATGGCCGGCTCGGGGGCTTGCCGCAGCAACCAGCAACACATCGTCGTCCCCGTGATTGACAATAGTCAGATAGCCCACACCCATTGGTGTGCCCGGCGGTGTCGGCCGGCTCCATGCGTTGTGAACTACGATGGAACCGGTTTCATGCTGGCTACCTGGTTGTTGATGATCCGCGGCCATAGCCGGAGTCACCAAAATGGAACAGGACAGCAAAAATGCGGTTGTCAGGGTCTTCCGTTGAATCATGGTATCTCGCGTGGTCAAAGGTATCTTTGTTAGTGCCCCTAGTGTTGTTGCCCCCGACTCATTTGGCAAGACCCATGCGCGAACCGGCGAGACGCTGCTCGCCGGATTCTCAGCCAGGTTTACTCAGAGCATCAACCAGCGCACCCAGGAACCGCGAGGCTTCCCCGCCCGTTGCCGCCCGATGATCAAAGGTGAGCGACAAGGGAAGAATGCGACGAATGGTCGCAGCTCCCTCATAAGGAACCACTTTATCCCGCATCCGGCCCGCACCAACAATTGCGACCTGTGGCGGGCTCACGATGGGGTTCGCGTATTGCCCCGTCATGGTGCCGAAATTCGATAAGGTAATCGTCGCGCCCTGCATTTCCTTCGGGGGAATCTTACGGGAGGCGACCGACTCTCTCAGGTTCTCCAGACCTTGCCTCAAATCTTTCAAACTGCGATGGGTAATGTCTCTCAGCACCGGCACAAACAAGCCTTCCGGCGTATCAACGGCGATGCCAACGTGGACTTCATCCAGTAGTTGACGGCTCAGATTGTCACCGTCAAACCAGCAGTTAAGTTCCGGTACGGCGGCACAGGCCTTCCCAATAGCCTGTACCAGACGCATGGTGGTGTCGGTTCCTTTTTTCCAGTCGCCCACATCCACATCTTCAAAAATCGACACAGGTACTACCTGAGCATGAGACAGCGCCATGTTCTTGGCCATGGTCCGGCGCGTGCCTCGCAACGCTTCCGCCTCTCCCAGCTGTTTCTGATGACTGGCTTGCTTGTACACGTCATCGTTGGTGATCAAACCGCCGGGACCGCTGCCCTTTATGCTTTCGAGGTTGACCCCGAGCTGTTGGGCCAGCGCCCGAACGCCCGGTGTGGCACGATTCGACCGGGCCCGTTTGCTGGATGCAGCGGCGCCAACAATGAAGCTATCTTGCTGTGCGCCTTTCCCTTCGCCCTTGCCAGACGATTCCAGCTTACCTACGACGGTTCCTGAATCCTCGTCGTCGCCTTCGTAGGCCAGCAAGGGTTCGCCGGTATGGATGATATCGCCGGCATCGCCGTAGAGTTTGGCAATTACACCAGCTTGCGGCGAAGGTACTTCTACGATCGCTTTGGCAGTTTCCACACTGACCAACACCTGATCCACTTTCACGGTGTCGCCCACGTTTACATGCCACTCAACAATTTCGGCTTCCGGCAGGCCTTCACCCAGATCTGGGAGTCTGAAATTTTTCATAATTGTCGCTCCTACAGCCCAATAACCTGCTCAACGGCGTGAACGATGTCGTCTACTTGAGGCAGATAGATCTGCTCATTCCGGTAATAAGGCATCACCGTGTCGTACCCGGTCACTCTGATGACCGGCGCCTGCAAATCTAAAAAAGCGGATTCCGCAATAGATGCCGCAATCTCGGCACCTACACCCCCATTGCGGCACGCTTCATGGACGATCACCGCCCTGCCCGTTTTAGCCACCGAGCAAAGTAACGTTTCCCGGTCCAACGGGCTGATGGTGGCCACGTCGATCACCTCGCACCCCACACCTTGTTCAGCCAACTTATCCGCCGCTTGCAGGGTTTCCATGACACAGGGGCCCCAGGTAATCAGCGTGACATCATCACCTTCTCGCAAGGTAAAACAGGTATCCAGCGGCAGCGCTTCGCCGTTGTTCTCGACGCGCTGAGTCACGGCCCGGTATATCCGTTTAGGCTCAAGGAAGATGACCGGGTCCGGGTCACGAATGGCCGCTAATAAAAGACCATAGGCACGCTGGGGAGTACTGGGTATAACCACTCTCAAACCCGGTATATGGGCAAACAAGGCCTCGGTACTTTCAGAATGGTGCTCAGGTGCGTGAATACCTCCGCCAAACGGAGCCCGGAACACCAACGGGCAATGCAAGCGGCCGCGAGTCCGGTTGCGCATCCGGCTGGCATGGCAAACAATTTGCTCCATTGCCGGATAGATAAACCCCATAAACTGGAATTCCGCCACCGGCTTCAACCCCTGTGTGGCCATGCCAACTGCAGTTCCGGCAATCAGGTTTTCCGCCAGGGGCGTGTCCATCACCCGTTTAAAACCGAAGGCCTCTTTCAGGCCCAGGGTTGCCCGAAACACCCCGCCATTCGTGGCAATATCTTCGCCCAACACCACCACGTTTTCGTCTTGCGCCATTTCCCAGTGCAGGGCCATGTTGACCGCTTCGACCAGAGTCACATCACGAACGTCTGACTTGCTCATGCCGGACCTCCACGATACTTGTTGGCGATCTGTTCCCGCTGCCCTTCAAGCGCAGCGGGAAGGCTTTCGAAAAGATAATCGAGCATCGCAGTGGGCGGCTCGGCCTCGGTCGCCAGATAGGCTTCTACGGCTTCATCGATGGTTTTCTTGGCATTCGCCTGCAAGGCTTTTTCCTGTTCGGGGCTCCAAAGTTCGTTGTTGAATAACCAATTCTGCAATCGTTTTACGCCATCCTTTTCCCACGCCTGCTTGAGCTCTTCGGCACTGCGGTAGCGGGTGGCATCGTCGGCGGTGGTGTGGTCGCCCAGCCGATAAGTTATCGCTTCAATAACGGTCGCCCCTTTGCCATCGTGGGCGCGCTTGAGGGCATTATCCAAGGCTTCGGCGCAGGCGAAGTAATCGTTGCCATCGACAATATGGCCGGGCAAACCGGCCCCAATGGCTTTCTGGGCAATGGTTTCCGCCCCGCTCTGCAGGCTGCGAGGGGTCGAAATGGCCCACTGGTTGTTAATAACGACGAAGACCACGGGTAAATGCCAGGCGCCGGCCAAGTTCAGGCTTTCCATAAAGTCGCCTTTAGACGTGCCGCCATCGCCAATGCAGCAAACGACAGCCCGGTCCTCGCCGCGAATCCGGAATGCTGATGCAACACCTACAGCATGGCCGCATTGCGTGGCAATCGGTACAGCTATGGGCAAGTCTTCGGGGCAGTTTTTCCACGCACTTCCACGCTCGTCCCCACCCCAATAAAGCAGCAACTCTTTCAGAGACACACGACGAAGAATATGGGCGGCCTGGTCACGGTAATAGGGAACAAAAACATCGGTCTTGGCCATGCTCTGGCCAATGGCCGTACCAATGACTTCGTGGCCCAGCACAGAAGGGTAAGTCCCACATTTCCCGGTACGTTGAAGCGCGATCGCTTTGGAATCCAGGGTGCGTGCAATCACCATATTTCGGTAGGCAGCCAGAACCCTGTCGGAGTTCTCGGCCTGGACCGGCAATTCACCGAATGGCTTGCCGTCCTCATCCAGATAGCGCGTGCTATCTACAAGAAACTCATGCAGTTCTTTCATCCCATCCTCCTACCCCGGCTGTGCGATACCAGCCCGACTGAACCTATGCCTGCTTATGGCGGACACTTCCAGCGTTGGAGTACTCGTCTTGTTTTTAGCGTGGGTTGCACGCTGCGGGATTAAACAGAGTGCCAGCCGACACTCTGTTTAATATTTAGACGATGGGATGCAATTGTTCAACTAGGGAGTGTCAGGCTTTCTTGACGAACTCGGATTTCAGCTTCATGGGTCCGATACCGTCAATTTTGCAATCGATATCGTGATCGCCCTCCACCAGGCGAATGTTTTTCACTTTGGTGCCTACTTTCACAACGGAGCTGGAACCCTTCACTTTCAGGTCTTTAATCACGGTAACCGTATCACCATCCTGAAGTTCATTTCCGTTAGCATCCCGAATCACCTTTTCGGCTTCCGCCTCCGCCTGCTCGGCTTCGGTCCATTCATGGGCGCACTCAGGGCAAACCAGCTGAACACCGTCTTCATAGGTGAACTCGGAGTTACACTGGGGACACGGTGGCAATTGAGACATTATCATTTCCTGTTAATTGGATGAGATTCACATTATAACATCACGCCAAAAGTTGTTCTCACTGGGGCGGCCGGAACAGGTAAACTGCCAAGTAATCCCGTGAACGAAAGGAAACCAACATGCCGATTTGGGTCGATGCCGACGCTTGCCCCGTGCCCGTCAGAGAAATCATCTGCCGCGCTGCTACCCGCTGGAAGGTGCAAACCACCTTCATTGCCAACCACGCCATTACCCTACCACCCAGCCCGTTTATCAGCCGTCGGCAGGTGCCTCAGGGCTTTGACGTTGCCGATAACGAGATTATGGATCAGATGAATACAGGGGATCTGGTAATCACTCAAGACATTCCACTAGCGGCAGAAGCCATCGAAAAAGGCGCAACCGTGTTTAACCCACGGGGCCAAGCCTTTACCAAAGAGAACATTCGCCAGCGCTTGGCGATGCGAAACTTTATGGAAGAAATGCGCAATGCGGGACAGGTTACCGGTGGCCCGGCACCATTTGGTCAGGCCGATCGCAAGGAGTTTGCCAATCAACTGGATCGTTGGTTGCAGAAGAACTCTCGCAACTGAAAATCATTCTCTTTTAAATGGATGCGGAATTCGTTACGCTTCCCGGCGCTGCAAATCAGACACCGAGAAGGAAGCAAATCATGACCACACGCGCCCGCCATTCCAGCAGCTTCTCAGCCCTCGGCCGTCTGCTAAGATACGCGCGTGGCTACCGTCGAAACATTCTTTCCGCCACCGCTTGCTCCATCATCAACAAACTTTTTGATATTGCACCGGAAATTCTCATCGGTGTTGCCATCGATGTGGTGGTGAACCAAGAGGAAAGCTTTGTTGCCGGATTAGGCTTCAACACCGCGCAAGAGCAGATCACAATTCTGGCGGTGCTCACCTTCTTTATTTGGGCTGGCGAATCGCTGTTCGAATATCTTTACCAGGTTCTCTGGCGCAACCTGTCCCAACGCCTGCAGTCTGACCTCAGGCAGGATGCCTATGAACACGCACAACGCCTAGATATGAGTTTTTTTGAAGCCAACAGCTCCGGGCAGTTGGTCGCCACCATGAATGACGACGTAAACCAGCTGGAACGTTTTCTGGATGGCGGAGCCAATGCGATGATCCAGGTGGGTGTCACCGTTGTGGCCGTTGGTGCAGTGTTCCTCGTGTTATCGCCATTGATTGCCCTTCTGGCATTCACTCCGATTCCTCTGATTATATGGGGAGCGTTTTATTTTCAACGCAAAGCCGGTCCTCTCTATTCCGACGTGCGAGAGAAGGTAGGCGATCTGTCCAGCCGACTCGCTAATAATCTTGGCGGCATCGCCACTATCAAGAGTTTCACTGCAGAGCAACGGGAAGCCAAGCGCCTGAGAAACGCCAGTGAAGCCTATGTGCAGGCCAACCGCCGCGCCATTCGGGTTAGTTCTGCCTTCATCCCAGTGATTCGTATGGCAATACTGGCCGGTTTTCTAGCTACCTTCACGGTGGGCGGCATGATGGCACTGGAAGGTACCCTAAATGTGGGCGCTTACGGGGTGCTGGTATTCCTCACGCAGCGCCTGCTATGGCCAATGACCGGTCTCGCGGAAGTGATCGACTTATTTGAACGAGCCATGGCCAGTACCCGGCGAATTCTCGACCTCCTAACCCAGCCAGTGAACGTTCAGGACGAGGCTGATACGCCATTGCAACAACCCGTTCGCGGGGAAGTTTCCTTCAACCAAGTGAGCTTCCGCTATACCAGCAATGGCGCAGGCGTTCACGGCATAACTCTGAACGTACCTGCAGGCCACACATTGGCACTTGTGGGTGCGACCGGCTCCGGAAAATCAACGCTGATTAAGCTACTGCTACGATTTTACGATACGTCGGACGGAGACATCCGTATCGATGGCCAGCCCATTCGTAAGATCAGCTTGAAATCTCTGCGCCAGGCCATCGGACTGGTTAGTCAAGATGTTTACCTGTTTGAAGGAAGCATTCGGGACAACTTGGCCTATGGCAAACCCAGTGCCACTGACGAAGAGATTATCGAAGCTGCGCGTACGGCGGAGGCATGGTCCTTTATCGAGAACCTGCCTGATGGCTTGGCGACACAGGTTGGGGAGCGCGGTGTTCGCCTTTCCGGTGGCCAGCGTCAGCGGCTTTCACTCGCCAGAGCATTATTAAAAAACCCACCAGTTTTGGTGCTGGACGAGGCAACCAGTGCGGTCGACAATGAAACCGAAGCCGCCATCCAGCGTTCATTAAAACGCATCGGCCATAACCGCACCGTTATTATGATCGCTCACCGACTTTCCACGATTGTGGATGCCGACACCATTGCGGTGGTCGAGAACGGGCAGATCACTGAACAAGGAAACCACAACAGTCTGATCGCTGATGGCGGCTCATACGCGGCTCAGTGGCGCGTTCAGACTGGGCAAATTTAAGCACCTCACACCAAAACCCATTGATAGTAATTATCATTTAGATTACCCTCGCATGCACACGAACAGGGGGATCTGAATGCCGGCATTTTTTGATGTGCGAAACCTTGGCGTCCGCATCAGCGACACCACCATTCTCCGGGGAATCAACCTGGCCTTTTACGAGGGCCAGGTAACCGCTTTACTTGGCCACAACGGTTCGGGCAAATCGACCTTACTGAAAACATTGGCCAGACAGATCCCGGTCAATGTTGGTGAGGTCATGCTAGAGGGAAAGGCAACCAAGAGTCTCGGCGCCCGAGCTTTTGCGCGAATCGTGGGTTACCTTCCCCAACACCCGCCGGGCACCGATGGCCTTACGGTACGGGAGCTGATTGCCTTGGGCCGCTACCCTTGGCGAGGCCCTCTGGGCCGTTTAAGTGAGAAAGACCACGCTCTGATTGATCAGGCCATTGCCGACACAGACCTTAAACCCTTCGAACACCGTTCTGTGGATACTCTTTCAGGCGGCGAACGTCAGCGCGCCTGGATCGCTATGCTGCTGGCCCAACAGACCCGCTGCTTGCTGCTAGACGAACCCATTTCAGCTTTAGACGTAAAACACCAAGTCGAAACCTTACGACTAGTCCAACGTTTGGCCAAACAGCGAGCGTTAACGATCATCGTTGTGCTGCATGATGTTGATCTTGCCGCTCGCTTCTGTGACCGCTTGGTGGCTCTAAAAGCAGGCGCAGTTGTAGCAGATGGAACCCCGGCGGATGTCATGAACAGCCAAATTCTTGAAACCATTTACAGTGTGCAAATGGGTGTCATGGAGCGAGCGCCTGGGCAGTGGGTTTCCTATGTTCATTAACCTGAAACCACTGCTACTCGGGGCACTTTTTCTCGCACTACCCGCGTTCGGGATGAGCCAGACCTGGAATCATGAGGGAGGCACGCTGAAGCTCGATGCTCCCCCAAAGCGCATTGTGGCACTAAACTGGGCAGCCACAGAGACCCTTCTTTTACTAGGGATCACCCCCGTCGGCGTGGCCGATAAGACGGGTTACAGTACTTGGGTGAGCAAACCGGAACTGCCCGACGACGTCGCCAACGTGGGCACGCGTGTTGCGCCTAGCCTGGAAGCGATTGCCGAACTGAAGCCGGATTTGATTGTCACCAGTACAGAAATGGCACCCGCCCACGAGCTGCTGGAACAAATTGCTCCAACCTACGTCATCAGCGTATACAAACCCGACTCCCGCCCCTTCGAAAAAGCGCGGGAAATGCTTCTGGTCCTCAGCGATATTCTTGACCGGGAAGGCCGTGCTAAAACCGTTCTGGCCAACATCAACCAAACATTGGAACAACAGCGCGACCGGTTGGACCGTGCAGAAGTAACGGACATTCCGATTGCACTCGTTAGCTTTCAGGACAATCGTCATGTGCGAATCTACACCAAAGACAGCCTGTATCAGGCAGCATTGGATAGCCTTGGGCTGACTAATGCATGGCCGAATCACGGCAACTTCTGGGGCTTCGCGTCCATTGGTCTCGAGTCCGTGGCACGAATTCCAAACAGCCGCTTGGTCGTCATTGAACCGCTTGTACCGGGGCTTGCCGATAGTCTGGAAGAGAGCCCATTCTGGACCTATCTTCCGCCGGTAAGAAACCAACAGATTTATCAGATCCCTAGCGCCTGGTCTTTTGGTGGCGTGCATCAAGTCAAAAGCCTAGCAGTTGCACTCACCGACGCTCTGCTAAAAGGGGGCAGCACCAATGTCCGGTGAAGCAATCCTGCCAACTCCTGGCCGTCCGAAAATGCCAACACGTCTCCCAGCAACCGTCATTTTGCTGTGTTTATTGGCTGTTCTAGTCAGCGCACTGCCGTGGCTTCAGCAACTCTCGCCCCTGGAACTTGTTTCGGCCTTCTGGGCCTACGACGGCGATCAATACGCCTCAGTCTTGGCGCATTTTTCCTGGGCACCGAGGATATCCATGGCACTGCTGATCGGCTGCGCCCTAGGCCTTTCAGGGGCGATTACGCAACAGGTACTGGGCAATCCCCTTGCCTCGCCTACCACTTTGGGGG
>Ga0208300_100431_pt1 | contig 31223 bp, 25 predicted proteins | sample 23_taG_FD_184096 | JGI IMG/M metagenome (GOLD analysis project Ga0208300, IMG submission 184096) | Marine viral communities from Cariaco Basin, Caribbean Sea - 23_WHOI_OMZ (SPAdes) (version 2) | ecosystem: Environmental > Aquatic > Marine > Oceanic | place: Caribbean Sea: Cariaco Basin...
GGTGGATAGGCTTTCACCCATAGCGGATGGCTCTCTTGGTTCAGATTCTTGCCGGAACGTTCTGATTTCTCAAGAGAATACCATCCGCTATCTTCGTTTTTAGGTCGGCCTCATGAATAAGGCGGGTGGAAGGCAAACTACTTATCGGCCAACAGGCCATCAGCGGCCAGCAGGCGGCTATTCATGCCATTAACCCCGCCACCGGTGAAACCCTGGAACCCGCCTACCTGGGCGGTAGCAAGGACGATGTCGAGCGCGCCTGTGCGCTGGCCGAGGTAGCGTTTGATACCTACCGTGAAACCGGCTTGGAAGAGCGCGCGACCTTCCTGGAAACCATCGCCACCGAAATCGAAGCGATTGGCGATGAGTTGATTGAGCGCGCGATGGCCGAAACCGGTCTGCCCCGCGCCCGTTTGGAAGGCGAGCGTGGCCGTACCTGCGGACAGTTGCGCTTGTTTGCATCCGTTGTTCGCGCAGGCGAGTGGCTGGATGTACGCATTGACCCGGCACTGCCGGATCGTGCGCCGCTGCCGCGTGCGGATTTGCGCCAGCGTCAGATTCCGCTCGGCCCGGTGGCTGTGTTTGGTGCCAGCAACTTCCCGCTGGCGTTCAGTGTGGCCGGTGGTGATACCGCTTCTGCCTTGGCGGCGGGCTGCCCGGTGGTGGTGAAGGGCCATTCGGCGCACCCGGGTACCTCTGAACTGGTGGGTCGCGCCATTCAGCGTGCGGTTGCCAAGTGCAACTTGCCAGAGGGTGTGTTCTCGCTGCTGTTCGGTTCTGGCCGTGAGATTGGTCAAGCCTTGGTGGCTAACGCTCACATTCAGGCCGTGGGCTTTACCGGTTCGCGCAGCGGTGGTACTTCGCTGATGGCGACTGCCCAAGCACGTCCCCAGCCGATCCCGGTCTACGCCGAGATGAGTTCTATCAACCCGGTTTTCTTGCTGCCGGAAGCACTGAAAGCGCGCGGTAAAGCGATTGCCGAAGGCTTTGTAGCATCCCTCAACATGGGCGCGGGGCAGTTCTGTACTAGCCCTGGCTTGGTAATTGCCGTTCAAGGTCCTGAACTGGATGCCTTTGTGGAAGCCGCTGGCGAAGCAGTGAAAGCCAGCGCCGCGCAAACCATGCTGACGCCGGGCGTACATGATGCCTATGAGCAAGGCGTTCAGCGCCTCTCCCACAACGCGCAAGTGACCGAAGTCGCACGCGGTCAAGCCGGTGAAACCGCGCATCCGTGTCAGGCGGGGCTGTTTGTGACCCAGGCAGAGGCGTTCTTAAGTGATCCGGCGCTGCAAGAAGAAATCTTTGGCTCCACATCTCTCGTGGTTGCTTGTGCAGATACCGAGGAAGTCGCCCGCGTAGCGGCTCAGATCGAAGGCCAGCTAACAGTGACTCTCCAGATGGACGATGGCGACTTGGCTGCCGCGCAACAACTGCTGTCCACCCTAGAGCGCAAAGCAGGGCGTATACTCGCTAATGGCTGGCCGACCGGCGTAGAAGTATGCCACGCCATGGTACATGGCGGCCCCTTCCCAGCAACCTCAGATGCCCGTACCACCTCTGTCGGCAGCGCAGCGATTTTCCGCTTCCTGCGCCCGGTATGCTACCAAGCGCTGCCGGAAGGCTTGCTGCCGGAAGCCCTGCGCGACGGCAACCCTTATGGGGTTTCACGTCTGGTTGACGGCAATCGAGAGGTATAAGCCTTGAATACAACGCTAACTATCGCTGATTACCTTCCCCAGGATATTGATAACGCTTTATTGGTGGGGCGGGTATGGCGTGATGACGGACTCACCGGCCCCGCGTTGGTGGTCATCCGCGCAGGTGAGGTCTTCGACATCTCTGCCCACGTTGACTGCATGGCGGACCTGCTGGATGGCGACAACGTCAGCCAGTTCGTGCGTACGGTGGAAGGCGAGCCGTTAGGCTCCGTTGCCACACTGCTGCAAAACTCGCTGGCAGAGCCAGCGGTTGCGCCTTACTTGCTGGCCCCTTGCGACATTCAGGCCATCAAAGCCTGCGGCGTTACCTTTGCGGTTAGCCTGCTTGAGCGCGTTATCGAAGAGCAGGCCGGCGGCAACGCTAATAAAGCTAGCCAGCTACGCGCGGAACTTAACGAGTTAATTGGCCAGGATCTATCGCGCATTAAACCCGGTTCAGAAGAAGCTGAGACACTGAAAGCCACGCTACAAGCAAGAGGCGCTTGGTCCCAATACATGGAAGTAGGATTAGGTCCCGACGCGGAAGTATTTACCAAATCACAACCGCTCTCGGCGGTTGGCTTTGGTAGCCGCGTCGGCTTACACCCCGCTTCCAAATGGAATAACCCAGAGCCGGAAATCGTGTTAGCGGTGGATTCCCAAGGCAACCCCAAAGGTGCCACGCTGGGTAATGACGTTAACTTACGCGATATAGAAGGCCGTAGCGCCCTGTTGTTAGGCAAAGCGAAAGACAACAACGCTTCCTGCTCGATTGGGCCATTTATCCGTATTTTTGACGATCACTACACGCTTGATGATGTGCGTAAGGCGCAGGTATCGCTGCGTATCGAAGGCAAAGACGATGACTTTTTGCTTGAAGGTCAAAGCGATATGCTAAAAATCAGCCGCGATCCTCTCGACCTGGTTCAGCAAACGATTGGCAAACACCATCAATACCCTGATGGTTTTATGCTCTTCCTTGGCACCATGTTCTCACCCATTCAAGACCGTGGTGGCGAAGGGCAAGGGTTCACGCACCATGTGGGTGATCGTGTCACCATCTCCACGCCATCCCTGGGTGCGCTGGTGAACCATGTTGACTACTCCGATCAACTAGCGCCCTGGACCTTTGGTATCCGCAGCTGGCGGCAACACCTCGCGAATAAACATTCTCGCTAAACAACGCAACGGCTAAATACATGTTCTCCTTATTTAGCCGTTGGTTTTTCCTTCCTTAATTTCCCTTCTATTCGCTACGCCTCTATTCCATACCGTTACTCCACAGTAACGCTCTTGGCGAGGTTACGCGGCTGGTCCACATCGGTACCTTTGAGTACTGCCACATGGTAGCTCAATAGCTGCAGGGGAAGGGTATACAGCAGTGGTGCTAATGCTTCATGAACATGCGGCAATTCAATTACTTGAATATTGTCTTGCGGCTTAATACCTACGTTTTCATCTGCAAATACAAACAGCTGACCGCCGCGGGCACGGACTTCCTGCAGGTTGGATTTTAGCTTTTCCAACAGGTCATCATTGGGCGCGACCGAAATTACCGGCATCTCGCTATCTACCAGCGCCAGCGGCCCGTGCTTTAACTCGCCTGCGGGATAGGCTTCTGCGTGAATATAGGAGATCTCTTTAAGCTTGAGCGCACCTTCCATTGCAATCGGGTAGTGGGCACCGCGGCCTAAGAAAAGGGCATGATTTTTTTCAGCAAACGCCTGGGCAAGCGCTTCAATTTGGCTATCTAACGTCAGTACTCGCTGACACACCTCAGGCAACGTACGCAGTGCTGCAATAATATCCGGATATTCGCTCTGGCCTTTGGCTTTACTTACCGAAAGCGTCAATAGCATTAACGCTACCAGCTGGGTGGTAAAGGCCTTGGTAGACGCCACACCAATCTCAGGGCCTGCACGGGTCATCATGGTAATATCGGATTCACGCACCAGCGAGCTGCCGGGCACGTTACAGATCGCCAGGGTACCCACATAGCCGAGGGTTTTAGCAAAGCGCAGCGCGGCTAGTGTGTCGGCAGTTTCACCCGACTGGGAGAGGGTGACAAACAGCGTGCCTTCGGGCACGACTGGGTGGCGGTAGCGGTACTCAGAGGCTACCTCTACCTGTACCGGTACACTGGCGTAACGTTCAAGCCAGTAACGGGCCACGAGGCCTGCATGGTAGCTGGTGCCGCAGGCGATGATATGCACGTAGCGAGTACGCTGGAAAAGTGCCTGGGCGTCCGGACCAAAGCTTTCTACTAATACGCTTTGGGCACTCAATCGGCCTTCTAAAGCCGCCTGGATCATAGTCGGCTGTTCAAAAATTTCTTTTAACATGTAGTGACGATATTCGCCCTTACTGGCTGCGCCATCGCCATGTTCAAAGATATGAATAGGGCGTTCTACATCAATACCGTGACGATCTACAATGCGAATAGCGCCCAACCCGCACAGCTCTACCAGGTCACCCTCTTCAAGATAAATAAAGCGATCCGTTACCGGTAGCAGCGCCAGCGGGTCAGAGGCTAAAAAGGCTTCATTAATTCCGACACCCACTACCAGCGGGCTACCCTGACGGGCACCCACCACTACCCCTGGCTCTTTAGCACTCTTGTTTATCTCTAAAAAAGGGCGCCTATTACTAGGCGCCAAAACGAAGAAACAGTTCCGACGCTGTTTAATCCAACAGCAATCTAGAACCAAACCTCCATCTGAACACCAAACGTCATTCCATCACTGTCATCAATAGTGATGGCATCACTAGCATTCCCAACATCAATCGCACGGCTAGATTGATCAGCATTAAAAGCATCACCATTCCAGTCAGCATACGTAACAAAGGTACGAATCACCGGGCGTGCGAAACCACTCAGCCCAGCAGCCCATTGCTGCGCCAAAGTGACTTTAGTAAGACGTCGATCTGTGCCTACTTCAGGCTCGACGTAGTCATAACCAACTTCAAGGGCAGTGCTTAAGTTGTCGGACCAGTAATAGGAAGGGCGAACACCCGCAGACATCCAGGTAGCGCCAGAGTCATCATCGAAGTCTTTTTTCTCGTAAATGGCGGCGTAGAGCAGATCCACCTTGCCCGGTGAGAGCCATACATTACCGTGATTAATAACACGCAACATATCGCCACCGGGATGGTCTGGCGATTGCGATGCATTCATACGACCTTGGCCGTTACCAGAGTTGATAATGCCATCGGTGCCATACTGCACAGCGAACTTGTTAAAACCGCCAAACCAGTTGCTTTGCTCGTGCTGTGCGGTAAACAGGTGGCCACGTTCGGCTTCACTGTCACCGTAAAACTGCTCTTGAGCATCATTTAGTTGTGCACGGCCATAGTTGTAACCTAGCACTAGCTTACCATCGGTATTTACCGGAATATCTGACCAACGAATATCTAACGTATCGTTAGATATTCTATTACCTGCATCAGGATACTCGGTGCCACCCGAACCGGTTGCGCGCATCCAGGCTAAGTTTAACTTACCAGTGCCAACATCAATATTTTCAATACCGGCACCCGGCCCTGAGGAGTCCCAATAATAGAAGTCGTTCATATGGACATCATGTCGGCGATAATAACGCTTACCTGCCCAAATAGAGGAACCGGGTAGCGCTTCTACTATATTGTCCCCTTGAACATAGAGCTGCCGCATTTCTACACTGGTATCTTCTGAATCATTCAGCTGGTTGGAGAAGTAGCCCACCATGCTGTTAAAGTAAAAAGACTTGTCTCCTTCCTCATAAAGCGTGGAGCCAAAGCCCAGCTCGGCATAAGTTTCACACTCGTTGCCTAAGCGGTATTTAGCGCCTGCACCATTAGCTTGAAAGCACGCTTGGTCGCCGCCGCCAGCAGTATTTCCAATGCCGGAACGCGCATAGCCTGTAAAATCAATATCAGGAGCTGCAGCAGCCGAAAGCCCTGAAGCCAAACATAGCGCTCCACCCAGCACGTTTTTAGAAATTGCGTTGGATAGCATTTTCATAATTTTCTCTTCTCTTTTTATGATTGTTGACAAGACAACTACGCGTTTTCTTCATTAATTTTTAAAAGTTTTTTCATAATAATTATGATTAATGCCGTTAACCCGCCTTATTCATGAGGGCGTCCAGGTGGATAGGCTTTCACCCATAGCGGATGGCTCTCTTGGTTCAGATTCTTGCCGGAACGTTCTGATTTCTCAAGAGAATACCATCCGCTATCTTCGTTTTCGGGCCGGCCTCATGAATAAGCCGGGTTTAAGCCTTCCTTGCCTTCGAGCCAAAGCCATCAGTCTGTCGTTTTACCGCACGGATAGCCCACGCTCATCAACACGCCCAACGACTCTCCCACTGAGTGGCGCTAAACGCTGTTCTGCGAACCAAATCCAGCAAATTACGTTGCAAAGCAACTACGTTTCATCCCGTTCTGTAACGGTAAAAACAACTTAATCGATTAAGATATAGTAAACCAACAAGAAATCACTAATTATCGACCAATGTCTAAACTGATTTTTAGATTAGAAAAAAACAATTCAATCGTATTAGACAAAAGTCGCTATTGAACTTGTCATGACGAGACGGCTAACTGGCACCTACTTAATCGTTTAAGTAGGCGCTACAAACGCTTCTAACACTCATTACCCATAACAACAAATGCCGAGGAACGCCCTATGAAAAAGACACTACTCACTTCTGCCATTGCTTTGGCTAGTCTCGCTAGCGCCACAGGTTCTGCCCAAGCGGCTGAGTTAACTATTTCTTGTGGCGCTGTGGGTGCGGAACTGACCCTTTGCCAAGAAGGTGTGAGCGCCTGGGAAGAGAAAACCGGCCACAGTGTCGATGTGGTTTCAACGCCAAACTCATCTACTGAACGTTTGTCACTCTACCAACAAATTTTATCCGCCAACTCTAGCGACATTGATGTCATGCAGATCGATGTTGTCTGGCCCGGCCTACTCGCTAATCACCTGCTTGATTTAAGCGAAGTACTCGGGGAAGACGCCGCGGCAGGCCACTTCGACACCATTGTCACCAACAACACTATCGATGGCCGCCTAGTTGCGATGCCCTGGTTTACCGACGCAGGTGTTCTGTATTACCGCGAAGACTTGCTGGAGAAACATGGCCATGACGTACCTACTACGTGGCAAGAACTGACCGACATCGCGCGTGATATCAAAGATGCCGAGCGCGCGGAAGGCAATGAGCGGATGCAGGGTTTTGTCTTCCAGGGGCGTGCTTATGAAGGACTTACCGTCAATGCACTGGAGTGGGTATCAAGCTTCGGTGGCGGCACCGTGGTAGATCAGAATGGCGAAGTCACCATCAATAACGAAAAAGCTGCTGCAGCGCTGGATTTAGCAGCCTCATGGATTGGCGATATCTCTCCGGAAGGCGTGCTGAATTACACCGAAGAAGAAGCCCGTGGTGTTTTCCAGGGCGGCAATGCCGTATTTATGCGCAACTGGCCATACGCCTGGTCACTAGCTCAAAGCGAAGATAGCGATGTACGTGGCAGTGTCGGCGTCACCCAATTGCCCGCAGGTGGCGAAGACGGTCGAAGTGCAGCCGGCTTAGGCGGTTGGAACTTAGCGGTATCCCGCTATAGCGAACATCCCGAGCTCGCCGCTGACCTGGTCGCTTTCTTAGCCGGTGAAGAAGAGCAAAAGCGTCGCGCCATCCAAGCGTCCTACAACCCCACCATCGATGCGCTTTACCAAGATCAAGAGGTACTGGAAGCCGTGCCTTTCTTTGGCACTCTTTACAACACCTTCACCAACGCTGTTGCCCGTCCGTCAGCACCTACCGGGGATGCCTATGGCCGTGTTAGCAATGCCTTTTTCAGCACTTCCCATGATGTGCTTTCGGGCACTAAAACGGGTGCTGACGCCGTCGCTGACCTCGAGGGCGATCTACTCCGCCTGAAGCGTCGCAACTGGTAACCGCGGAGATACCTATGTCGACCTCTTCTAACAACAGCGCGCCCCTGGCGGCGCGCTCAGCCGCAGCGCCAGCGCGTCGGCATCGCGGCACTAAAGTACGCCGTCAGCGGGTCAAAGCGGCTTGGCTGTTCTTGGCTCCCATGCTGATCGCATTAACGTTGGTGGCGGGCTGGCCGTTAATGCGAACATTTTTTTTAAGCTTTACCGATGCCTCACTGTCGGACCTGGGTGCGGCTAATCTAATCGGGTTTGAAAACTATCTGGTTTACGACGATGGCCGCTGGTTCGGGGTTCTTGCTGACCCAGTCTGGTGGCAATCTGTTTGGAATACTGTTTATTTTTCGGTGGTATCTGTCTCTTTAGAAGTCATTTTTGGTGTCATTGTGGCGCTGATTCTAAATGCGGAGTTTAAAGGTCGGACGATTGTTCGCGCGGCGGTGCTGATTCCGTGGGCAATCCCTACCATCGTTTCTGCACAAATGTGGGCATGGATGCTCAACGATCAGTTCGGCATCATCAACCACCTGCTGATGACGGTTGGGATTATCGACAATCCTATCGCCTGGACGGCTAGCGCTACTTACTCAATGTGGGCAGTCATCATGGTCGATGTCTGGAAAACAATTCCGTTTGTCGCCCTGCTGGTGTTAGCCGCCCTACAGATGTTGCCAAAAGATTGCTACGAAGCCGCAGAAGTAGACGGCATTCACCCCGTGCGTGTGTTCTTCAAAGTTACCTTGCCGCTGATTACGCCTGCCTTGATGGTGGCGGTGATTTTCCGCCTTCTAGATGCCCTGCGGGTGTTCGACGTGATCTACGTACTGACTTCTAACTCGACCAGCACGATGTCGATGTCAGTCTATGCGCGTCAGCAGTTGGTTGAGTTCCAGGATGTTGGTTACGGCAGTGCTGCCTCTACCCTGTTGTTCTTGATTATTGCCCTGGCCACCGTTGCTTACCTCTATTTAGGCCGTAACAAAATACAACTAGGAGGTGACTGATGAACCAACGTCAGTTAGCCAAAATTGCCAAGCGCGTCGGCTTTTGGGCCTTAATTGCGCTGATTATGGTATACGCCGTTTTCCCATTTTATTACGCGGTCATTACCTCACTTAAACCTTCCAGCGAGCTTTTCCGGGTTGAACTTTGGCCCTCAAATTGGAACCTGGACAACTATGCGCAGATTTTTAGCCAGTCGAGCTTTATCCGTGCGATTTTTAACTCAATAGTCGTAGCATTTAGCGTTGTTTTCATCGCGCTGCTACTGGGTATCACCGCCTCCTACGCGCTGGGCCGGGTTCGCTTCCGTGGTCGCTCGACCGTCATGCTGGTCATTCTTGGGGTTTCCATGTTTCCTCAGGTCGCGGTGCTCTCAGGCTTGTTTGAGGTGATTCGCGCACTAAATCTCTACAACAATCCCGCTGGCCTCATTCTGAGCTACACCATTTTCACGCTGCCCTTCACCGTCTGGGTACTTACCACCTTCATGAAAGAACTGCCCATGGAGTTGGAAGAAGCCGCCATCATGGATGGCGCTACGCCCTGGATTACGATTACTAAGGTCTTCCTACCGCTAATGTGGCCCGCCATGGCAACCACTGGCCTGCTCGCCTTTATTGCTGCGTGGAATGAGTTCCTGTTTGCCTTAACCTTCACACTCACTGATGCACAGCGCACCGTGCCTGTTGCCATTGCCCTGCTGTCAGGTGGTAGCGCCTACGAGCTGCCTTGGGGGCCAATCATGGCCGCGTCGGTCGTCGTCACCGTACCCCTGGTTATCTTGGTCATCATTTTCCAACGTCGCATTGTTTCAGGCTTAACTGCGGGCGCAGTTAAAGGCTAAGCGTGGGTGTTATTTACGTTTTATTAAGGATTTATTCATGCAAGACAACCTGACCTGGTGGCGCGGCGGCGTTATCTATCAAATTTACCCGCGCAGCTTCCTAGACAGCCGTGGCGACGGCATTGGTGACTTGAAAGGCATTACCGAAAAGCTCGATTACGTCGCTTCTTTGAATGTTGACGGTGTCTGGCTGTCGCCTTTCTTTACGTCTCCCATGCTCGATTTCGGGTATGACGTCAGCGACTATCGTGACGTTGACCCAATGTTTGGCACCCTGGATGATTTCAAGGCGTTGCTCGACAAGGCCCATTCACTTGGGCTGAAAGTGATGATTGATCAAGTCATCAGCCATACCTCTGAACAGCACGCTTGGTTTAAAGAGAGCCGCCAGAATCGTACCAACCCCAAAGCCGATTGGTTTGTATGGGCAGACCCTAAGCCCGATGGTACCCCTCCTAATAACTGGCTATCTATTTTTGGCGGCCCTGCCTGGACCTTTGATTCACGCCGCCAGCAGTATTATCTACACAATTTTTTGACCAGCCAGCCGGATGTCAACTTCCACAACCCGGAAGCCCGTCAGGCACAGCTGGACAACATGCGCTTCTGGCTGGATCTTGGCGTTGATGGTTTCCGCCTTGATACCGTCAACTTCTACTTCCACGACGCCGAGCTGCGTGATAATCCACCGGTGCCCAAAGGCGCATCCAAAACCTTGGGTGCTCCAGAGGCTAACCCCTACACGTGGCAGCGTCATGTCTACGATATTAGTCGCCCTGAAAACGTAGATTTCTTAAAAGACTTACGCGCCTTGATGGATGAGTATCCCGGCACTACGAGCGTGGGCGAAATCGGCGATGACAATCCGCTTGAGCGTATGGCTGAGTACACCGCAGGCGGTGACAAACTGCATATGGCTTACACCTTTGACTTGCTCAATAAGCCAAACTCCGCCCGCTATATTCGTCATGTAATTGAGCGCTTTCAGCGCTTAGCGGGCGATGCCTGGCCCTGCTGGGCAACATCCAACCATGATGTTGAGCGCAGCGCATCACGCTGGGGAGCTGAAGAAGATCCCATTGCTTACCCTAAAGTAATGCTCGCCATGCTGTTCTCCCTACGCGGCAGCGTCTGCCTTTATCAAGGGGAAGAGCTAGGGCTGCCAGAAGCCGATGTGCCCTTCGAGCGCATTCAAGACCCTTACGGCAAAGTGCTCTGGCCAGAGTTTAAAGGCCGAGACGGGTGCCGCACGCCAATGCCATGGACCGATGGCACCCAAGCAGGTTTCTCGGCCATTGAGCCATGGCTCCCGGTAGAAAAACGCCATCTGCCATTGGCAGTCAGCCGACAGCAAACGAACCCGGACTCAACGCTGAACGCTGTGCGTCGGATGCTGGCTTTCCGCCAAACGCACTCCGCGCTGTTCGACGGTGATTTAGAGTTGATTGAGGTTGGCGAGGAGTTACTGGGCTTTATTCGTCAGAATGACCAAGACAAAGTGCTGTGTGTCTTTAACCTGACGGGGAATGAGCTGCAAACAGCACTCCCCTTAGGCGTTATCGGGGACCTGGAAGGACACGGTTTCACCTCGGCACGCCAAGATAATGTGCTGACACTGCCCGCCTATCAAGCCGCCTTCATGCACGTTGCTTAGTCACATCAATGGCAATACTCAATAACAACACTCAATAACGATAGTCGGCCCGATACGAGGAATGCAGCATTGAGGCCGACAAGGAGCTAACCATGGCAAGTGTTACGCTTGAAAAGATCAACAAAGTATTTGGTCGTGATCACATTATTAAAGACGTTGACCTGACCATTGGCGATGGTGAATTTGTCGTCTTTGTTGGCCCATCCGGCTGTGGCAAATCTACGCTGCTACGCCTTATCGCGGGTCTTGAGTCGATCACCGACGGTGACTTAAACATTGGTGACACGCTGGTAAATGACCTTCCCCCACGCGAACGTGGTGTGGGCATGGTGTTCCAGTCGTATGCTCTTTACCCGCACATGACCGTTTATGACAACATGGCCTTTGGCTTGAAACTTGCCAAAACGGACAAAGAGACGGTCCATGAACGGGTAATGAGTACCGCTAAAATTTTGCAGCTTGAAGACCTGTTGCACCGCAAGCCGAAAGCACTGTCGGGCGGTCAGCGCCAACGTGTTGCAATGGGCCGTGCGATGGCCCGGGAACCTCGCATTCTGCTTTTTGATGAGCCGCTTTCTAACCTGGATGCGTCGCTACGAGTACAAATGCGCAACGAGATCGCGAGGCTGCACAATCGCCTAGGCTCTACGATGATTTATGTGACCCACGATCAAGTCGAAGCAATGACCCTGGCAGATAAAATCGTGGTGCTAAAAGGCGGCCATATCGAGCAAGTAGGTAGCCCACATGAACTGTATCAACGCCCAGCCACCAAGTTTGTCGCAGGTTTTATCGGCTCACCGACGATGAATTTTATGCCCGCAGAGCTTGTCAGCGGTTCAAAAGATGGCTGTCGGGTGACTGCAAAAGGCTTGGGTGAAGTCGCACTTCCCCAAGCCGCAGATAGCTATCGTACGGGCAGCTCGCTTACCTTAGGCATACGCCCCGAGCACCTACGTTTAGAGGCACCCAAAGGCGATAACTGCTTTGAAATTTTCAATGTCGAGTACCTGGGTAATGAGGTCTATGTCTACCTAGAACCCAAAGAGGGCGATACACTGCTTATCCACCGCAGCGAAGCCCCGAGCCAGTGGGAAGAAGGCCAAAAAGTATCCCTAGAGCCTGACATTGAGCATATGCATCTATTTGATGAAAATGGTGCGGCGTTGATGCTTTCTGAGACACGCTCTGCGGCTTAACGAACACTATCGACTGCGCTGTTGCTGAGCGAACAACGGCCTTTGATGCTGCTACCTCTATGGCAACGGTAGTGGAAACAACGTCAAGGCCGTATTTTTGTGCGCCAGATTCAATTCATTAGCCTGCGATGTAAAATAACGCCCAAATAATTAAACAGGATAGGAAACCCGTGACTGCCCATCGTCGAATGACTCTCAAGGATCTTGCCACAGAACTCGGCGTTTCCACCGCGACAATATCAAACGCTTTCAACCGCCCCGACCAGCTATCACCTCTGCTGCGCGATCGTATTTTAAGCGAGGCCAAACGCCTTGGGTATAACGGTCCAGACGCCAAGGCCCGCAGTCTACGCACCGGGCGCTCCAGCATTGTTGCGGTTATTCTTGCCGAAAGCCTGACCTACAGCCTCAATGATGCTGTCGCCAGTGAGTTTTTATCCGGTGTCGCTGAAGTACTTGATGCTCATGGTCATACCATGCTGCTACTGCCTGGCAGAGGCCATGCCTCCCAGCCGCCAGGGTCTGCAAACATTGCCGATGGCTTTATCGTTTACGGCCTGATGCCTAATAACAAGCTTCTAAGCGAGCTGCCTGCGCAGCGCCCACTGGTGTCTGTGGATTTCGACATTGACGGTAGCCCAACTGTGCATATCGATGATCAGGATGCGAGCTACCACCTTGCTCAACATGCGTTAAAAGCACGACCCCAGCGCCCTGCGGTGGTTAATCTTCGTCTGACAAAAGAGTATTGCAACGGCCGAATAAGCCATCAGCACACCCTACTTCCAGACAGCAGCACCATCAGCCGTGCGCGCCTGGCCGGATTTCAGGCTGCACTCACCGAACATGGCTTTGATACTGAACAGGTTCCACTATGGAATATCGAAGAGAACGTGTTTGACGTGTGCTCCCCCGTGATCACAGAAATCCTTGACTTGCCTGCCACACAGCGCCCGGATCTGCTGCTATGCATGTCAGACCGTATTGCGCTTACCGCGCTGACGCTGGCCGAACAGCGTGGCATTCACGTACCAAGTGAACTAAGAATTACCGGCTTTGATGGCATTGCTGAAGGGCAGTACCGGGCGCCGCGTTTAACGACCGTGCGCCAGGACAGTGCGGGCAAAGGCCGCGTAGCGGCAAAAATGATTCTAGGGCGGATACCCAAAACCCAGCAGCTACTCAAAACTGAATTGCTGCTGGGCGACACTTGCCCATAAGAATCGGCCAGGTGTTATTTGGCCGTTTTCTGCATCGCAAGAGCGGTATCTAGCATCCGGTTGGAAAAGCCCCACTCATTGTCGTACCACGCCATAATTTTCACCAGGCGGCCATTCACACGGGTGTGATTGGCATCAAAAGTAGACGAATGTGCATCATGGTTAAAGTCAATAGACACCAGCGGCTGTGCGTTAACCGCTAGCACAGACGAGTTCGCCGCTGCTTTTTCAACAATGGCATTGATCTCCTCTTTGCTGGTATCGCGGCTTGCCGTAAATGTTAAATCTACCAGGGAAACGTTGATCACCGGCACGCGTACGGCTAACCCATCGAACTTACCTGCCAGTTCCGGCAAGACTAAGCCAACGGCCGCTGCTGCGCCTGTTTTGGTCGGAATCATCGAATGCGTCGCACTACGCGCGCGGTAAGGGTCGGAGTGATAAACATCCGATAGGTTCTGGTCGTTGGTGTAGGCATGAACCGTGGTCATCAAACCATTTTCAATGCCTACAGCATCGTTTAACGCTTTGGCGACAGGCGCCAAGCAGTTAGTCGTGCACGACGCATTGGAGACCACCGTATGTTCAGCCGTCAAAATATCGTCATTAACGCCATATACGATAGTAGCGTCAGCATCGGGGCTGGGTGCAGAGATCAACACACGCTTAGCACCCGCTTCGATATGCTTGGCAGCGGCTTCTCGCTTAGTGAACAAGCCTGTGCACTCCATGACGAGATCAATGTTCATGGATGCCCAAGGAAGCTGGCTAGGATCACGCTCAGAAGAGATCGCGATGCGATCGCCATCCACACGAATACTTTCGGCATCATGCTCAACGGCAAAAGGAAAGTGGCCGTGAACCGTATCGTGACGCAGCAGGTGCGAGTTTAGGGAAGGATCACCTAAATCATTAATCGCAACCACTTGGATACGATCCCGGTAGCCATTTTCGTACAGCGCACGCAGTACGTTACGACCAATCCGTCCAAATCCGTTAATAGCAACTCTTATTGTCATGATGGCACCTCAATCAAGCAGTGGTAGTCGATGGCGTATCCAGTAAAAAAATTACTAAAAATACGTACTTATTTACCTTTAGGTCAATTTTTACCTATCCAAACTGCCCTCAAAGGCTAATAACATCTCAATATGTAGTAAAATTACTATATAAAGGCTATCGTAGTCCAATAATTAATCACCGCCAAGATGGTCACTAGGAGTAACGTTTATGACTCGCTCAACATCTCCCACTCCCCTTCGCCGCACCAAGATTGTCGCGACGCTTGGTCCAGCAAGCGATCGCCCTGGCGTGCTGGAAGCCATGCTAAAAGCGGGCGTTGATGTCGTGCGGCTAAATTTCTCCCATGGCGCTGCAGACGACCATCGCCGCCGCTTGCAAGAGGTACGCGAGATCGCCCAGCGACTAAATCGCAGCGTTGCCGCCCTGGGTGACCTGCAAGGGCCAAAAATCCGTATATCGCGCTTTGCCGAAGGTGCTGTGCACTTGGACATTGGCCAGGCCTTTGTGCTCGACATGGCGCTAGATGCCAATAGCGGCACGGCCGAGCGCGTCGGCTGTGATTACAAGTCGCTGATTGACGATGTCGCCCCTGGTGACCGGCTACTGCTGGATGATGGCCGTGTCGTGCTGGACGTCACCTCGATTATTGGTCAAGAAGTCCACACACGCGTTCACGTAGGTGGCAAGCTTTCCAATAACAAAGGCATCAACAAGCAAGGCGGTGGATTATCCGCCCCGGCGCTTACCGAAAAAGATAAAGAAGACCTTAAAACCGCGATCGATATCGGGGTGGATTACCTGGCGGTATCGTTCCCACGCAGCGCTGCTGATATGCAAGAAGCGCGCGACCTGCTCGGCGAAGCAGGCAAGGAAATAGGTCTGGTTGCCAAGCTTGAGCGCGCCGAAGCGGTTGCCGATGATGAGACACTAGATGGCATTATCGAAGCCTCTGAAGCCGTGATGGTCGCGCGAGGCGACTTAGGCGTCGAAATTGGCGATGCTGCGCTGATCGGCACTCAAAAACGCATCATCAAGCATGCTCGCACGCTTAACCGCGCGGTCATTACCGCCACACAAATGATGGAATCGATGATTGAGTCGCCACTGCCCACCCGCGCGGAAGTATTCGACGTGGCTAACGCAGTGCTTGATGCCACCGACGCTGTCATGCTTTCCGCGGAAACCGCCGCGGGTGACTATCCGGTAGAAACCATTCAAGCGATGGATCGGGTATGCCTCGGCGCTGAACGCGAGCGTATTGCTCAGTCATCAGGCCACCGTATTCATGAAGGCTTCGAGCGCATTGATGAAACCATTGCCCTCTCTGCCATGTATGCCGCTAACCACCTCACCGGGGTACGCGCCATAGCCTGTATGACCTCGACAGGTTATACGCCACTGATTGCTTCACGCATTCGCTCTGGTCTGCCGATTGTTGGCCTTGCACACAGCCCGATTGCCCAACGACGCATGGCGCTTTACCGCGGCGTCGTGTCGATCCCCTTCGACACCACCCATATGGATCCTAAAGAGCTCAATCAAGAAGCCGTCAAGCTACTCCAAGCGCATGGTTTGGCACACCCTGGCGATCATGTCATTCTTACCCGCGGCGACCACATGAACGCCCACGGCGGCACTAACACCATGAAAGTGCTGGCCGTCGAAGAAGCGTAAACCTAACCGCGACCTAAAATAGCCGGAATGTTAACTGGAGAGCCATGCCATGAGCGACGCACGTCCACCCCGCCAAGCCGTTCGTACGCTGCAACCGCGTAAACGTATTGCGCTAATTGCCCACGACGGCAAAAAAACCGAAATGCTGGAGTGGGCAACACGCTGGCAGGAAACGCTCAGCCAGCACGCTCTTATTGGCACGGGGACCACCGCTGGTCGGCTCAAAAAGGCGCTTGGTCTTGAGGTCGAGGGCTTAATGAGCGGGCCGCTGGGCGGTGATCAGCAAATTGGCGCGCGGATTGCCGAACAACAGCTAGACGTGCTGATTTTCTTCTGGGACCCGTTTGCTCCTCAACCCCACGATCCTGATGTCAAAGCGCTGCTGCGTTTAGCCGCGCTATGGAACGTGCCGGTAGCATGTAATGCGGCGAGCGCCGACTTTTTACTGTCGTCGCCCTATCTCAGTGAACGCTACGACATGTCTATTCCGGATGCACAGGCCTGGGCTCAAGCCCGCACGGTATAGCGCTTAACAACTCAAACTCTGAACAACTCAAGCTCTGAACGAATCAATGGGGCTTATCGGGTACGCAGGTGGCGCGCCACAACCTGCTGCCCGCACTGATAGTCGCCATTGATGGCATTCAGGGCGCAACGCAGGGTGAGTTCAGCAATGCGATCATAATCTTGCAACGCTGAATTCACCGCTTGCGGCAGAAAATCCAGCAAACGGTGGTCGCCAAAGGTGGCCAACCGCATATTCTCGGGTAGCCCACCGCGCTCCAGAAACACGTCAAACACCCCTTCCATCAGAACATAAGACGCGGTGATCAACGCATCAGCGCCCCCTCTCTCATCCAGCAGTTGAGCGGCAAGACGGGCGCCTTCGCTACGCTCGTAGTGCGCACCGCTAAGTAAAACCGGCTCGATAGAGCTATCTTTTAGCGCTGACTGAAACCCTCCCCTCCGCTCGCGACTGATCGACAAGCTTGGCATCGCTTCTAACCACGCCACCTGCCGTGTGCTATCCGTAATGACCGAGCGAGTTAGCGCATATGCCGCGTCTTGATCGTTACTGACGACACTGGCAAAACGCGTCGGCGCAAGCCCACGGTCCATGCCCACAACGCACCAACCTTCATCCACCAACTCAGCATAGAAGCTGTCATCTTCGTCCAGGCAGCTGGCGGTAATAAGCACCTCACAGCGCTGCGCGCGGAGCGCTAGCGCTAAGGCGCGCTCACTATCGACACAGTCATCAGAGCTAGCCACCAATAGCTGATAACCCTGCTCTCTTGCGCCACGTTCTAAGCGTTTCGCCAACCGCGCATAGCTGATATTTTCAAGGTCAGGCACGATCAAACCAATCAGCCGACTTGCCCCACGACGCAGCGCCGCTGCCTGCGGGTCAATGTGATAGCGATGCTGTCTGACTACCGCCATTACTTTCTCAATGGTGGCATTACTAATACGCCGTTGCTCGGCCTGGCCATTAATTACATAGCTCGCCGTGGTGCGCGATACGCCCGCAAGCCGGGCAATGTCGGCAAGTGTCATGCAATTCTCCCTCTGGTTGCCGGTGTAGTTTATCAGCCGTTTCCCCCCACCCAGACTAAAGTCTAGAAAGACAACCCTTGTGTCTTTAAGTGAATCGATTCAGCATAACCAACTAACCATAGATGACACGATTCATCCAGCGAAGCCCAACGCGCTACGACCAACGTTTAAGCATGATCACGCTGCAGACATTACCCCAGGCTGACAGCGTTTACAGGAGAACCCTATGTTAACTCTCGGCCCAGATGACATCTTGCTCGACCGCCATGCGGACGACTGGCAAGCTGCACTCGACATCGCCGCTAAGGCGCTAACGGATGCGGGTTTAGTTGAGGCCGAGTACCGTGATGGCCTCCATGCCCGTGAAGCGCAGTCGTCAACCTATCTTGGTAACGCGATTGCCATTCCACACGGCACACCGGAAAGTCGTCGGCACGTAAAACATACCGGTGTAAGGGTACTGCAGTTCCCCAAAGGACTTCAGTGGCACGACGGCCAGACAGTCTATGTGTTGGTGACGATAGCCGCGCAAAATGATGAGCACCTGGATATTCTGCGCCAGCTGACCCACGTCTTAGACCGCGAAGGCGTCGCCAACCAGCTCGCCAGCGCCAGCTCGGCCGTCGAGGTAGCGCGTTTACTTTCCAAGCCGGCGCTTGAGCCGCGCATGGATGCCGATACGCTGTGCATTAACTTCCCCGCTCGCGACCCTCAAGAACTCGCCCTGGCCGCTGCCGCTCGGCTGCGCCAAAGTGGCTGCGTTGATAACGCTTTTATTAGCGCCATCGCCAGTGCTTCCCCCCAATGGCTGGGCAAAGGATTTTGGTTGGCAAGCCACACCCAAGGGGTGACACAACCCGCACTAGGCGTTGCCACGCCAGCCGATCCTAAACTTGAGCATAGCGGCCACCCTGTCCACGCACTGTTCTGTTTAGCGGCCAGTGGCGATGCCCACCGCCCACTGCTGGAACAGCTACTAGCCATGTTGGAGAACGGTGAAAGTGACAGTTTGGTGGGCAAAAGCAGCGCACAGCTACTGGCCACGCTGGCGGGTGAAACCGCCAACACTCAGACTCGCCGCGTGCGCGTCTTGAACCCCCACGGCCTGCACGCCCGCCCGGCAAAACAGCTGGTACAGATCGCCCGCGCGCAATCAATATCGATTAATGTACGCCTTGAAGAAGGCAGTGCTTCCACGGTGTCTGCCGCCAGCCTGACCAAAGTGATTGGCTTGGGAGCACGGCGCGGTCAGTGGCTGATCCTGTCTGCCGAAGGCGACCAGGCAAGTGCCGCGCTAAGCACCGTGGCCGCCGCCGTTGAAGACGGTCTAGGTGAGAAAGTAACGCCGTTCGACGGCGGTTTTGATACCCAGTCGGTGACTAACACGAGCAAACCCGTTGAGCCGTTAGTCGCTGATGCGCCCCACACCGGCGTTGCCGCTTCGCCGGGCTTAGCCATTGCGCCGGTGTTTGTGATTCGCCCGATGCAGTTCGACTATGCTGAACACGCCAGCGACCCCGAACATGAGATTAGTCGCCTGGAAGTGGCACTCAAAGAAGGCGCCGCTCAACTTCAAGCACTGGTGCACAACGCCCCTGGCGGCGAAGTGGCCGATATTCTTTCGATGCACGAAGAGATGCTCGACGACCCCGAGCTGCATCACGCTGCGATTGATGCGATTCGTGAAGGTCGTTCAGCAGAAGCCGGTTGGTGGAATGCTATTGAAACCGCCGCCCATGCCCAGGAAATGCTTGCCGACCGCCTATTGGCCGAGCGCGCCGCTGACCTGCGCGACGTAGGCCGCCGCGTACTGGGGGTATTGTGCGATGTCCAACTGCCCGAGCCACCTGACCACCCGTATATTCTGGTCATGGATGACATCGGCCCTTCCGACGTTGCCCGCCTGGATACCTCACGCGTACGCGGCCTGCTAACCGTACGCGGCGGCGCCACCGCGCACAGTGCAATTCTGGCTCGTGCGCTGGGTATTCCAGCCGTTGTCGGTGCTGGTGAAGCCGTGATGGTGCTGCATAACGGCGGCATGATGATTCTGGACGGTGAACGTGGGCGGGTTACCTCCCAGCCTTCCGAAGAGCGCCTGCAGCGCGCGGAACAACAGCTTCTCGACCAGCAACAGCGCGAAGCCGATGCCTGGGAGCTGCGTTTTGAGAAAGCCCAAACCCGTGATGGGCATCGGGTAGAAGTGGCAGCTAACCTTGGTAACACCGCCCACGCCGCCGATGCGGTTGAACGCGGTGCTGAAGGCGTTGGCCTACTGCGCACCGAATTCCTGTTTATGGCCTACTCAAGCGCACCGGACCTAGCCACCCAAATTGCCGAGTACCGCGAAGCCACCGATGCCTTGGATGGCCGTCCGCTGGTCGCGCGTACTTTGGATGTAGGTGGCGACAAGCCGCTGCCCTACTGGCCGGTTCCCCAGGAAGACAATCCTTTCCTTGGCCTACGCGGCATTCGCTTAGCGCTGACCGAGCCGGAAGTGCTGGAAACACAAATCCGCGCGCTGCTGATGGCAGCTGTCGGCCGCCCGCTACGCATCATGCTGCCGATGGTTAAGGATGTCGCTGAATTCCGCGCCGCCAACGTCATCTATGACCGGCTACTTAGCGAAATCCCACCACAGCAGCGCGCCACTGATGTGCAACTGGGCGTGATGATCGAAGTACCCTCCAGCGCACTGCTAGCACCTACGCTGGCGGCCGAGGTGGACTTCTTCTCTGTCGGCACTAACGATTTAACTCAGTACACCATGGCCATCGACCGCGGCCATCCAGAGCTTTCTGCCCAAGCGGATGGTTTGCACCCCGCCGTATTGCGCCTGATTCAAATGACCGTCGATGCCGCCCATGCCCACGGCAAATGGGTCGGCGTATGCGGCGAGCTTGCCTCGGACGCCATGGCCGTGCCAGTACTGGTAGGGCTAGGCGTTGATGAGCTTTCCGTCAGTGCGCGACAAATTCCGCTAGTCAAAGCTCGCCTGCGTGAATTTGATCTTGCCGATGCAAAAGCCACTGCCCAGCTAGCGCTAAGCAAAGCCACCAGCGACGACGTCCGCGACGCCCTGGAGGCCCGCTAATGGCACGCGTGGTCTGTATTACGCTCAACCCCGCGCTGGATCTCGCCTTCAACCTGGAGGCGCTGACGCTGGGACACGTCAACCGCCCCACTAGCGCGCAGCTGGAGGCCGCAGGTAAAGGGGTGAACGTCGCGCGGGTATTGGCAAGCCTGGGCCACGAGGTCATCGTGAGCGGCTTTTTGGGCGAAGAGAACGACGCTCCTTTCAGCCTCGCCTTCCCCCGTTACGGCGTCATCGACGCCTTCGTGCGGGTGCCGGGCAGCACGCGCATTAACGCCAAGCTGGCGGAACAGAGTGGCCGCGTCACTGATATTAACGGCCCCGGCATGCCGATTGAGGTTGCCCATTTAAATGCCTTACGAGCAACCCTAGACGATTTGTTTCAGCGCCTCGCTCCGCCCCAAGCGGTCGTCGTTGCCGGTAGCCTTCCACCGGGTATTGATCAGCCGCTGTTTGCTGAACTACTGGCCACCCTAAAAAGCTATGGCGTACCACTTTGGATAGACACCAGTGGCCCGGCACTGCTGACCGCCATTGCTGCTCAGCCTGCGGCTGTGAAACCTAACGAAACGGAACTCGCCGGCTGGGCTGGCAGCGCGCTAGATTCACATCAGCAGCGCCAGATCGCCGCCGAGCGACTGCACGCCAGCGGCATCGAGCACGCACTGATTTCCGCAGGCTCAGAGGGCGTTTTATGGGTTAGTGCACAGGGCTCTTGGCAATCCACGCCGCCTAGCGTAAACGCCACCAATAGCGTTTGTGCGGGCGATACCTTTGTGGCTGGCATGCTTCATGGGCTGCTCAGCGACTTCGCCCCACCAGACACTCTTCGCTTCGCAACGGCACTCTCTGCCGAAGCGGTTCGCCACGTCGGCGTGGGCACCTCCCACGCTGACGACTTTGACTTACTCCAACAACAGACTTTGGTACGGCGTCTTGACGACTCCATCACCGAGGGAGCCACGCGATGAAGCTGATTCTAATTACCGCCTGCCCCAGCGGCATGGCGACTACCTTTCTGGCCGCCAAGCGACTTGAGCAAGCGGCCACGCGGATGGGCTGGAGCGCTCATGTAGAAATGCACGGCGAGATTGCGCCGCTGCAGGCTGCCACCGCCGAGCAAATTGCTAATGCCGATTTAATTGTGGTGGCCGCCGATCACGTTCCTGCCCCAGAACGTTTTGAAGGCAAACGACTTTTCCAGGCGCCGATTGCCAGCGCCCTGCCCGACCCCAGCGCCTTTTTAGCTCAAGCCAAGCGTGAAGCACCGATTTACACTTCTCCCGCAACCCCTACCACTACTGCCACTCCGGCGAGCAATACGGGTAGCAAGAAGATTGTCGCTGTTACCGCTTGCCCCACTGGTGTTGCTCATACCTTTATGGCCGCTGAAGCGCTAGCCGAAGCAGGCAAAGCCATGGGGCATACCATTCGTGTGGAAACCCAAGGCTCAGTGGGCGCTCAGGATCATTTAACCGAACAAGAGGTCGCCGACGCCGACGTGGTCGTACTGGCCTGCGATATCGACGTTGACCCAGCTCGGTTTGCAGGCAAGCGTATCTACCGCACCTCAACCGGCAATGCGCTAAAAAAGCCACGTCCCACGCTGGAAGCCGCCCTTGTTGATGCTAGCGTAGAAAACGCCAACAGCGGTTCGGGCAACGCCAATAAGAGCGTTAAAGAGAAAGGCGTTTATAAGCACCTACTCACTGGCGTGTCGTTTATGCTGCCTATGGTGGTAGCGGGCGGCTTGCTGATTGCGCTGTCGTTTGTGTTCGGTATCGAAGCGTTTCAGGAAGAGGGCACCCTGGCGGCAGCCTTGATGCAGATCGGTGGCGGCACCGCCTTTGCACTGATGATTCCGGTGCTGGCAGGGTACATTGCCTACTCGATTGCCGACCGCCCCGGCATCGCCCCCGGCATGATCGGCGGCATGCTGGCCGCCAATATCGATGCCGGTTTCATCGGCGGCATTTTGGCAGGCTTCCTATCAGGCTACGTGGCCCTAGCGGTTACCCGCTACGTTAAGCTGCCCTCCAGCGTTGAATCGCTCAAGCCTATTCTGATTATCCCGCTGGTGGCCAGCCTGGTCACCGGCCTGACGATGATCTATGTGATTGGCGAGCCTGTCGCTGCATTGCTGAATGCGCTGACCAGCTTCCTGGCCTCGATGGGTTCTACTAACGCAGTGCTGCTGGGAATTCTATTGGGCGCCATGATGTGCTTCGATTTGGGCGGCCCCGTCAATAAAGCAGCCTATACCTTCGGCGTGGGCTTGTTGGCTTCAGAAACCTACGGCCCAATGGCAGCCATTATGGCGGCAGGCATGGTGCCAGCGATTGGCATGGGTATTGCCAGTTTCGTAGCGCGCAATAAATTTTCCGAACCAGAGCGGGAGGCAGGCAAAGCTTCGTTTGTACTCGGCTTTTGCTTTATTAGTGAAGGCGCCATTCCCTTCGCGGCGAAAGACCCGTTGCGGGTTATCCCCGCGTGCATGGTGGGCGGTGCGATCACCGGTGCGCTTTCCATGCTGGTAGGCGCGAAACTAATGGCACCTCACGGGGGTATCTTTGTTCTGCTGATTCCCAACGCTATCACTCCTGCACTACTCTATCTTGGCGCGATTATCATCGGCTCGCTGGTAACCGGTTTAGGCTATGCCTTTATCAAACGCGGCGCCGCTCACGTCGCCGTCACCAGCTAAACGCTTGAACCTCAGCGCTGGGCAGGCTACCGCCTGCTCAGCGCCTCTTTTGCTACACATCTCCCTCCTTAACGCCACACCAACAACGGTTTATTACTAATTTTTTAACCCCGAATCGCTTAATAGTTGCTTAAATCGGGGTTTTATGTAGTATTTTTACCTAAATATAGCCATAAATAGTACAAAGCACGAGCCAGCAATAGAGCGCTCGTCACTTAATAATGATCTAAAACAACAGGACCGCCTTCTATGTTTCAACTCACCCGTAGCGTTACTTGGCAGGCACTTGAACGCCTGCACGACAAAACCGCCAACGACCGCATTCGTGATTACTTCACCAATGACCCGCAGCGCTTTGAAAAAATGAGCCTACGGGTGGGCGGCCTGTTCCTGGATTACTCCAAGCATCACGTCTCTGATGAGGTACTCACCAAACTGCTTGAGTTGGCCGACCACTCTGCCCTGGTTCAACGTCGTGCACAGATGTTCTCTGGCGATATTATCAATGTCACCGAAAATCGCCCGGTACTCCACACCGCACTGCGCAATTTAAGCGATGAACCGGTGCATGTAGACGGCAACGATGTGATGCCGGAAATCAACCGCACCCGGGAACAAATCAAGCAGTTCTCAGAAGCGGTTAGAAACGGTGAGTGGAAAGGCTATAACGGTCAACGCATCAAAGACGTGGTCAATATTGGCATTGGTGGCTCAGACCTTGGCCCCAACATGGCCGTACGCGCGCTACTCAAATACCGCCACCCGGAACTGCACTTCCACTTCGTCTCCAACGTCGATGGCACCCATATTCAGAAGGTACTTTCACGACTAGACCCGGCGACCACGCTGTTTATCGTTTCCACCAAAACCTTCTCTACCCAGGAAACCCTGCTGAACGCCAAAACCGCACGGCGCTGGTTTCTGGAAAATGCCGGAGAAGATGCCGACGTAGGCGCCCACTTTATTGCTGCTTCCACCAACCGCAAAGCGGCGATGGAGTTCGGCATTCGTGAAGAGAATGTGTTCGAGTTCTGGGCTTGGGTCGGTGGCCGCTACTCCATGTGGTCATCTATCGGGCTGCCGATTGCGCTTTCAGTTGGTTTTGAAGGTTTTATCGAGCTGCTAGAAGGCGCTCATGAGATGGACCGCCACTTTATCGAAGCGCCCTTCGCGCAGAATATGCCAGTTCTGATGGCATTGATTGGTATCTGGTACATTAACTTTGTTGGTGCCGAAACCCAGGCCATCGTGCCCTACGACCAAGCCTTGAACCAACTACCTTCGTTCCTGCAACAGTTGGATATGGAGTCTAACGGCAAGTCAGTCGATATTTTCGGCCACTCGGTTAACTACAAAACCGGTCCGATTGTTTGGGGGCAAACCGGCTCTAACGGTCAGCACGCTTTCTTCCAGCTACTACACCAGGGCACCCGCTACGTGCCAATCGATTTTATTGCCTCGCTGAAACCCGAGCCCGGCGTGGAAGACCACCACTTCGCCTTGCTGACCAATATGCTCGCCCAGGCCAACGCCTTTATGGAAGGTAGCCAAGGGAACAGCAAAGAACTTAGCCAACACGACCCCTATAGCTGCCCCGGCAACCGCCCTTCCAGCACGCTGCTGCTGGACGAGCTAACGCCCAAAAACCTAGGCGCGCTGATTGCCCTCTACGAGCACAAGGTGTTTGTGCAAGGCGTTATCTGGAACATCAACTCGTTTGATCAGTGGGGCGTGCAGCTTGGCAAACGCATTGCCGGTGAAATCAGTGAGCGCATCGACACCAACGCCGCCGACTTCGACACCTCAACACAAGGTCTGCTGGAGCTGGTACGCGGGCATTTTCCTGGCGACAGCAGCGCAAAGCAAAACGCGCCAGCCAGTACTGATAAAAAGCAGGCAAGGAAGAAGCGTTAAGCGAAGAGTTGGGTAAACGTTAGAAAAATAAACGCCATGGCTGAAAAAAAGCCAAGGCGTTTTTGGTTTGATCTTTGATGCCAGTATCGACACTGGTTGAAAGGGATCAGAAACATCGAGCCACCTAAATTAATCCGGCGCAAATTGCTCGAAGACCTGCTGTCCGGTCATTTTCTCAGTCTGGTTATTAAGCTCGTAATAGTCGGGCTTCTCATCAATAAATATTTCGCTGGTGAGTTGGAACGTCTGCTCCTGGAACAGGCCTGCTGGGAGAATATACTCATTGCTGGGAAGCAGATGATAGAACAGGTGCGTCCCACAGATTGCACAGAAGCCCCGCTCTGCCCAATCAGACGAGCGGTAAGCAACAGGCTCAGCGCCAGAGAACTCTACCGGACCACCGCAATGCACGGCGAACATAGGCCCGCCCGACCAGCGCCGACATAGTGAGCAATGACAAACGCTGATCTGCTCGTGGTTAGGTGCAGTCACTTCGATGGAACCGCAAAGACATGTGCCTTTCATCGCAAACTCCTTTACCGTTAGCCCCCATGACAGCTGCTCCTGTGATGCCGGCCAGCGCTAGGCCGCGGTAGGCTCATTGAACAATATTCTGTTGGAAAACGGATCGACCACTTCAAACACTCTATCGCCCCACGGAGCCGTGGTTATTTCCGGGCGGCTAAACTTGTAACCCCGGGATAGAATCTCGCGGTACAAGCCTTCAAGATCATCAGTATTCACAAACGTTTTAGCGCCGGGGGAGCAATCCCCAGAATGTTCACTGAGATGAAAAACTAGGTCACCTCGGGATACCTGCATATAGACAGGAAAGTCTGCTTCGAAGCGATGCTCCCAATCAAGCGACATCCCCAAAAACTCAAGATAGAACGCCTTGGCTTTAGATTCATCAAAAATCCGCATAATCGGAATGGCTTGAAAGTGCATTTATGCTCTCCTGACAAACAGCGCTTCAACGGATGGCTAGCCAGCTCTGGCGTAGAAAGTCCTTACCTTAGGCGTTCGATTTAAACAGGCGCAGAGCTGCTCTCTATGCCATAGGTATGGCGTATATACTCAACGGCTTCAGCCATGCCACTAAGCACCGCTGTCGCTGAATGAAAGTTTTGCTGTTGAGACATTTCCGTGGGTAGTGCCAAGCAGCTTATGCCAGCCCGAAAGGCGGCTTCAAGACCATGTTGTGTATCTTCAATGGCGAGGCTTTCATCCGCAGCAACGCCAAGCCGTTGCAGAGCCAGAAGATAGCATTCAGGCGCGGGCTTGCTGTCTCGGACATCATCGCTAGAAACAACCGTCAAAAACTTATCTTCAAACCCATTGGCCTGCAGCGTTTTTTGAACACCATTTGCACTAGCGCCTGTCACCACTGCCAGCTTCAAACCCGCACTGTGGAAGTAAGCAATCGCCTCTCGTACACCAGGCATTAACGGGAATGCCTGGCTAGCAAGGTAGTCCTGCGTCGCGGCGTTCTTCGCTTCTATAAGTTGATCTGGGGACACATCAATTCCAAACCTCTGCACCATATCCAGGGCATTGGCACGCGTTGGCAGGCCTGCATAGTGGGTTTTGTACTGCAGCTCGGACAATTCAAAGCCATATTGGCTCAGAATGTGTACCCACATTTGAAAATGGATGTGTTCAGAACTGACGATCGTCCCATCGTGATCTAGCAAAATTGCGCGAAGTGCCACATGACCTCCTAGAAATAGCGAGTTTAAAACCCAAGGCAAAGCCAACCGAAAGATCGACAGTGGGGACTTCTAGCCAGATGCCCAGCACACACTCGGTAACGCTTGGGTAGAATGGTCGAATCATAGCAGTAGGCATGGTTAAGCTTTTGCCTGATCTTATGCTCTACAGCACAGTGATTACCTATATTTAGCACTTACAAACCACTGCCCGCATACTTTATTTTCTTATATAGCTCACCGATAAAATTGACTCCCACTATCAAGCCCACACCAAGAGCAATGACGACGAGAGAACCATAGGCAATACTACCTGACCAGATCCAATGACTAATCGCTGTGCCAATATGTTGCAAAGTGAGATAAACACCTATCAGAAAACTACCTGCACGGACTAAGCCTAGTTCGTGCAGTGATGACTGAGAGTCAGCGTTATTAGCTGGATGAATTTTATTAGCCAGCGGTTCTGCCACTAGCCAAAGTACAGCGCCGACAATAAGAGGCATAACAATCATTGCTATCAGAGTGACTAACCACTCGTCATATGATTCTGTCGAGCCTGGGCCAAACAGCATCGGCGCTAGGGCAAGTAGCGGATTAAGCGCAATATACAGCGCTAAAATGCGTAACAAGATAATAGAGAAAGCTTTCATAGAATATGTTCACACTCCCTGTGATTTACATCGATATAAACGCCACATGATGAATATCGGCGGCTGACGATATTATCCTAGTTATTTATCACCACCATTTCACTTAAAACAGAGACCTCTCTTCAAGCGCATTTCACCAAAGTGCACCTGAGACATAAAAAAATACCCCTTGGCACTTTCGGGCCAAGGGGTATCGGTTACGTCAGCAACATCGCCTCGTTTTTCAGTTCGACGCGCAGGCCTACTACCCAGTCGATGGCTTACAGGCTGTAAGAATGCTAGCGCTTGAACATATCATCCAGGCGATTGGCGAACAGTACATCACGCATCCAGCCTTTCAACTGGTCATGATCGGCTTGCACAAGCTGCGCTTCTACCCAGTCAGGCACCTCACCAAACTTGAATGTGAGCTGGGTGCGCACCACCTCGCGCGCTTCAGCCAAGCGTCCTTCTTGCCGGCCTTCCTGCCGTCCTTCCAGGCGCTCTTTCTTGACCAGGTTCTCTAAGTTCTCTGCCAACATGTCTTTATCCTCCATCAGGCTGTCAAGCCGATCCAGGTTGACCTCTGTGCCCAGCCGGTACAGGTGCCGCTTGAGCCAGCGGGTGATGATCCGGTCGGTACGCGCCTTGTTGGGGTCAGTCTGAATAATGGCGACGACCCGATCCACAGCGTTCTGCAGAGCTTCCCAGCTTTCTCCAGCGTTTTCTACCCCGAATACACCACTCAAGGGCGTCTGGCGTAAGCCCAACTCTTCATTAGTATAACGTCCTTCATCAACCAGAAAATAGCGCAGGCGCGGTTGATAGACCTGCAGAAAACTCGGCAGTTCCGGCTGCACCATCTCGTAGATATCCAGCGGGGCTGTCCAGGGCTTGGAGCCATTGTACAGCACCACCGGAAATACCGGTGGCAGGCCCTGGCTGGGCGTAATGACCTTCTGTTTGAGTAGTTCACTGTAAAAGCAGGCGACGTAGTGCATCAGCCGAATCGGCATACTGCGGTCAACCGATGATTGAAACTCCAACAGAATGTATAGAAACACCGGCTGCGTCGTGCCTTCCCAAATCACGTCCACCGACCACACCACGTCTTCGATTTTTTCCTCGAACAGCGGCGTGATGTAATGGCCATTATGTTTCTTGAGGGTGGTAAAATCCATTAACCCAGCGATCTCGGGCGGGGCGAACCCTTCGATCAATTGCTGAACGAACTCGGGGTGGCTGAACAGTTCCTTGTAGCCGGTATCGTGGTGGTGAGTGGCCATAACGCGTCCCTGTTAATTCTATAGTGGCAGAGTAGCATGGCGAGCGATGGTCAACGTAACGCATGATTGATATGTAGTGATTCAATAAAATCATAAATAAATGCGATATTTGCCGCAAAAGCTGATCAGCTTTTACAGTTTGATAGTGCCTATTGATTGAACACAGCGCGTATCTGCTCACCTAAAAAATACCCCTTGGCACTTGCGAGCCAAGGGGGATCGGTTACGTCAGCAGCGATGGCAGGCTTTAGAAGTGCCACTCCAGATTAAAGGTCATGGCATCGGTATCGACACCCGGTTGGCTGTGGTTTCCGAATTTGTTGCGCCAATACTCATAACCGACGCCCATCCATAAGGAGTTTTCCGCGCCCCAGGCAACTTGCCCGATGTCTAGCATCAGCGAGGTGCGCATTAACTGCTCAGGCTCGGTCGCTTCGCCAAAGTAGTCGTCTCCTTTTTCGCTGTTGTAGTTATAGAACCCTTGGAATTTTAGCGGTAACGCCGCCGCTTCAAACGGCAGCCCCCAGGCCAAGTTAATTTGGTAATAGGGATCAAACGAAATGCTGTTCTGATTTTCCGGCAGCCCACAAGGTGGCAACCCGCAGTGGTTCCACTCACGGCTATAGAACAGGCTTAGATCCACAAAGCCTCTCGGCACATCAAATTTAAACGTTGGCCCCACTACTAGCTGACGTTTACGTGGTGCAAAGCCAGTATTTTTGGTGTTTAGGTCAAACCCAAATGTCAGCGCCATGTCTTTGACGGGCCCGAAAGCGATGGGCTCATTGAATACGCCGCCCCCACGGAGTTGATGACGGTATGTCAGATAGGCTTCCGTCGCCCCTGAGTCACTGTTATTGGCGGGGTCTTGGCTGCTGGACTGAAGCACGTCCAGATTTAAAAAGTTTTGGCCCAGTGAGTAACCACTAACATGGGTAAACTGGAGAATATGCTTCTCTATGTTCTCTGGGTTATTCGGCTCGGTAAACTGCGTTCCATAGCGATACCCCACGGACGTATCACTCCATGTCGCTGCCTGGGCACCTGCCGAGATAGTGCCAAGAGAAGCGCCTATCGCCAGATACGTTACCACTGCTCGATTGCTCTTCAACATGCAAAACCCTTTGTTGTTTGATTTTGTTTTTAGACATCTTTCTAAGAGCCCCACTATCAAGGCCCTTCTATAAAGACCTTTCTATAAGGACCTTCCTAACGCCGTTATGCCCGCTTCTCGCGGATGCGATAGCGATTTTTTTGCGGAAACGGCACTTCTTAGAGTACATTTAGAAATATTTATTGTATACAATAAAACAGATAAACAAATACAAACGGAGAATACAATGTCGCGTATTTTAGAAGCAGCTCGCCCCAGCCGCCTTGGCTTAGACGCATTTCTTGAGCATTACGGGGACGTTTTTGAACACTCACCCTGGGTAGCCGAAACCGCCTGGAAACAGAGGTTTACCGACCAACACGATGACCCGGATGTGCTAGCTGACTGCATGGGCAATGTGCTTAAGGGTGCTGATATTGATCAGCAAATTACTGTCATCCGCGCTCACCCAGACCTTGCCGGGAAAGCAGCTCTCGCGGGTGAGCTAACCCAGGATTCCACTCGCGAACAGGCTGGTGCGGGGCTAGATCAATGCTCAGCCGAAGAATTTGAACGTTTTCAACGCCTGAATCAGGCCTATCAAGATAAGTTCGGTTTCCCCTTTGTGATTGCTGTTAAAGGGCTTGATCGACACGCCATCCTTTATGCGTTCGAAAAGCGCCTTGAAAACGACGCCGCTACCGAGCGCCAAACCGCTATTGAGCAAATCATCCAGATAGCGCGCTTTCGCCTGCACATGCGTGCGGCCGAGGCAGCGTAATTCTCACGCGCTTAGCGCTTCTATTTTCCTTTCAGCCTGACCTGTGGTGCTCGGCCCTTCAGGCTGTGAGGCTTACCTTTTATCGTCATTCGGAGAGACCTCTATGAGTCTGGAGACAAGAGAAGATCTCGATCCGCTCGAAACCACGGAGTGGCTGGAATCCCTGGAATCAGTACTGGATCGTGAGGGCGAAGATCGTGCCCGC
>Ga0208300_100432_pt1 | contig 31168 bp, 24 predicted proteins | sample 23_taG_FD_184096 | JGI IMG/M metagenome (GOLD analysis project Ga0208300, IMG submission 184096) | Marine viral communities from Cariaco Basin, Caribbean Sea - 23_WHOI_OMZ (SPAdes) (version 2) | ecosystem: Environmental > Aquatic > Marine > Oceanic | place: Caribbean Sea: Cariaco Basin...
CATTCCCTCATATCTATAGCAAGTCACTTGCTAACCGACTATGACGGGTTGACGCTGCAAAATAAAAGAGCCGTAAGGCGAATATGCAGGGCGGTTACTAACGTTACCGAGAGTAAGACCCGTCACCCTATACCTTTGTATAGCGTGGCATTAACTCAAAAAACGTTAGGAGGCTATCATGCCTAAGTCAATCCGTACGACCTCAAATACTCAAAACACTACTAACAGCACACCAGCCATATTTAAGGCAGGCGATGCCGTGTTATGCCCGTCTTTAGGTTATGGCGCTAAGCCGTTTATATTGCATAAATACGAATATCACAGTGAATTGTTATGCATTCACGCCCACCACAGTAGCATTGCTTTTGATAGTAACGGTTATTTCATACAAGCAGATAATGCACAAATAGGCGATATAGAAACAAACGACCATGCCCCAAGTCTATTTATTGATACCCCAGAAAACCGCCAATACATTGCTGGCCTGTATGGGGCTGGCATGGTGCCCAATGTAATAACAACTCCTAAAAGTCGCCTAAACAGAAAGGTAATAGATCTAACACAAGATGATGACAATGAGGTCATCGTTCTTAGTGCCTTTGAGTTATCCAGCACCGCTTGCGAAGTATTGGGGGCATCTGAAACGTTAGAAGATTTAAAGCGATTGCTTTACATGATTTTTAACAAACAGCTAACCCCTAACCAAGCAGTGTCATTAACACGTTTAAGTTATGAAGCGTGCGAAACATACACCAATATCATGGATAGCTTACTAACAAAGCTTAATAAGCCTCTAGCCCAAACAAGTGTTGGCATTGTAGGAGGTGATTAATGAGCATTGACCCAAACAGCCGCTATGTCGTGCTATGCAATGGTGAAGCTATCATTCCTGAATTTACAGATTGCATATTGGACTATTGGACAGCGGAAACAGTAGCGGACTTTATCGAAGCGTTAAACCTTGATATTGAGATCAGCATTAAGCAAGTAAGCTTTATTAACAGCGACCCCAAGGCAGTAGAGCAGCGCAGAAAATGGAGGGTATTAAAGTGACACACAAAGCACGCAATTACCCACCAAAGCCAAGCAAGCGAGAGGCTAAGCGCAAACGCTACTTTAAAAAACGCCAAAACACACGCCAGCCTATAAAACGGCTGGCAAGGGGGATTAGATGACTACCGCAACAAATAAAGCTTATACGCAGCAAAAAGCCCCTACTAATGACAGTAAGGGCTTAATCGCAAAGATAATAGAATACGAACCAGCGACACGGCAAGCACTGGTAGATGATGCAGTATTAACCCGCTTATATGACCTTGAACACAGTTTAGATCAGAAATTGGGGCTTGATAGCAAGCTGCTATATCTTGATAGTAATATTAGCATAGGTGGTGAGTTCATACCAACAGCGGGCACCATAGGGCTGGTATTAACTGACAACCAAGGCCAACCTGCCAGCATTGCCAGTATTACGCCTAATAGTAATAATAAGCCGCTTATTACTGATACAAGCCAACCTTGCGCTTTTGTTATAGGAGATATGGCCAAAAATGGGCAGCTATGGGCGGTTAATAGCCTTTATGATGGTATCAGCCTATATCATCATTTAAACGTCATTAATGACCAACCAGCGACCATATTAGTTAATTTAATTAGTTGGTCATTTGAGTCAATGATTAAACACTTTGCCAAAGTCCAACCTGTTTATATCAATACCACAGTAGATAAGAAGCATAAGCTTGATACGCTGGCAGGTGACAACGTTAAGGCGGTTATTACTACCTTTGATATATTGCTTGAATTGGAGCAGGGTAAGCCATTTGATGACATCATGGCCGAAGCTACCATAACAGACTTGCAAGCCGAAGCGTGGGGCAATCCAGAGCCTTTAGCAAACGACCCAAGCACTCCCACCCCTTACCCTATGGAGGCATGGCGGGGGTTATTAAAAAATGTAGTAGAGAAAATCGCTTACTATGCACAAGTACCCAATGCCATGGCTGGTCAATGTGTACTAGGTGCATTAGCTCATATAGGGCAGCGCTTTATTGATGCACCTATGGGGCATAAGCACATGCCAGCCAGTCTATACCTTGTTACAGAGGGTGAAAGTGGCAGCGGTAAAAGTGTCGCTATGGGGTTAAGTCACTATGAGATTAAAGCGTATGAGCGTGAGCAATACCAAATCTACTTAGAGCAGCTTAACGAGTGGGAAACAGAAAAAGAGATATTGCAGGGTAAAGAGCGTAAGGAGTATTTAGCCAATAATCCAAGGCCTTATAACCCTATAACTATGTTTGGTGATGCTACTATTGAGCCAATACTTGATAAGTTTATTAATGGTGAAATGGATAATGCCAGCTGGTCAACAGATGAAGCGGGGCAGTTCTTTAACGGCCATACTATGAAAGGTGATACAGCTGGTAATGCGTTATCTGCTTTAACCACCTTATATAGTGATGGCGCAGTAAACCGCCTTAGATCACAAAAGAGCCAGCACGCTAACCCACGATCACAAGCCTATGATGTGCGTATGACATTATTACTTATGGGGCAGCGCATTGTATTAGAAGCGGCTTTAACTGACCCCATGATGAATGGCCAAGGCTTTTTGGCTAGGGCTATGATTGCCTGCCCTGATAGCTTACAAGGCCAAAGGGTATGGAATGACCCCAAGCGCAGACAGCAAAGCCCTTATGATGATGCTGATCTAATAGCATATTGGGAAAAATGTAGAACCCTGTTAGACCCTGCCCCAATCAATGACCCAAGTATTAATTCAAAAGGGCGTATTAAGGTGCGCTGGCATGATGCACAAGCTGAACAAGCTTTTTATGATGGCGCTCAAGCGATAGAGAACCGCCAAGCTAAAGGCCAAGCCTTAGAGTATCTAAAAGCATATGCCAGTCGTATGGCCGAAAATGCCAGCCGTGTAGCGTCATTAATGGCCTTTTTTGAGGGGCGCTACACTATAACTACTGATGATATTAATAGGGCGTTTATGTTGGTGGAATACTCTACCAGTGAACGGTTACGCTACCTTGATGCTACCCCAAGCGGTGAGCAGAACGATAGCGAGAAGTTAAGTAGCTGGCTGGTGGATAAAGCAAGGGGGAAAAATCCGCCAATACTAAATCGTACTGATATTTATAATGGGGCACCCAAGCCAATGCGTAAAAACAATAAGGCGCTGCAAAATGAGCTTGATAACTTAGAAAGTATGGGGCATATCAAGCAGGAACATGAGGGCAAAAAGAAAGTGGTATATATTAACCCCAAGTTATTTATATAAGTATGACCACCTAAAAACGTGCCTTTTTTGCCTAAATAGCCCTTAGCCCTTATAGCTAGGGGTTTTTACTTAGTAAAGGCATTTGCCTAACCGTGCCTTTTTTGCCTAAACCGTCCTAAGAACATGCCTATTTAGGCACAATAAAGGCAATTTAGGCACGCTTAGGACGGATGCTTTACTAATCTAACGCTATATATATCAAGGATTACAAGCTATTTAGGCAATTTAGGCACATTTTCAGAGATATAAATTAATATTGGTAAGTAGTTATCCCTGGTCAGTCATCAAGATAATAACAATATATAACCGTATTGTTATATAATAAACAAGGCTTATTATATGTATAAAGTCATCTTAGCCCCTGAATTTAAGGGCTGGCTTGAAGATATGAGCATGGCTGAGCAAAACGATGTATTAGCCGCTTTATCAGTATTACGACAATACGGGCACCAATTAGGTAGGCCTCATGCTGATACGCTCAAAAACAGCACACTAACCAACCTAAAAGAACTACGCATCCAACACGCTGGTAAACCATATAGGGCGTTTTATCAGGGCAATCGCACTACAAATCGATTTTAGCTACTTTTTAATTAATTATTGACCTTTTACAGATGTTATCACCAATTTTCGGACGCAAATAACAAAAACACGAGATATATAAAAATATTTTAGTTATAGTTTCTAACTATTTAATACCTTTCATTTAGATAATCTAATTTAAAGCGGCTATTTTCTATAGTGCGATTGCCCTGGGCGTTTTATATATTTGACCCAAAACGCCAAGCCGTTATGTTATGTGGTGGTGATAAAACTGGTGATAAGCGATTTTATAAGCGCATGATACCAATAGCTGAAAGTATCTATAAGCGCTACCTTGATGCACAAGGAGAGTAACCAATGACAGACTTCACAAACTTAGATGATTATATTGCAGCCTTGCCAGCCGATAGACAGCAAACTATTAACGATAAAGCTAAAGCTCTAAGCCAGTCCATTGAGCTTGCCAAGTTGCGTAAAGCTAAACGGCTTAAACAGACTGAGCTTGCTGTTTTAATGGGAGTATCACAGGCTCATATTTCAAGAATTGAGAGTGGTAAAGATATACAGCTATCAACCTTGCAACATTACATTGAAGCTTTAGGGGGCAAAGTAAGTATTACTGCCAAAATGCCAGGCGGAGATGTTAGCCTTATTTAATTAATCTGATGGGATAATAAATGATCGCTACTCCTTTTCTAACTTTTGATTATTTTAGCTATCTCATCTTAACAAAATATTTGTAAGGCGCTATGTTTTAAGTAGCGTATTTGTCCATATCACTATCCTATTCTTAACTCCTTATAAACTATAAAAGAATAAAAACTTATATAAACTTAAACTTGTAAGCTAATTTTTTAACCGTTTTATAGCTAATAGGTTGGGAGAAAGATTTGAAGCTCGGGTATCACTATAATAATGAGAGTCTTAACAATAATGGCTCTAGCTGATTGAGAGATCTAATACGCTGGCTTAAGCTTAGTTATTTGATGTTTTGAATATAGGATATGAGAGTATATGCTAGTTTGGGGTTTTAGATAATTTATAAAATGCTATCAATATAACAGGTTAATTAGATTTGAATATTAATTAATCCTTCACTTTAGACTATAGAGAACAAAGAAACATGGCAAAAGAGACCACTAAAAAGAGTGATAAAAAAGAAATTCGCTTTGAAGAGGCGCTATGGGATGCGGCCAATAAGCTGCGCGGTAGCGTAGAGTCTTCAGAGTATAAGCACATTGTACTGAGTCTTATCTTCTTAAAGTTCATCAGTGACACCTTCGAGAAGCGTAAGCAGGAGCTGCTAGACGCCGGTCAAGAGAAGTATGTTGATTTGGTGCAAGCTTATACCAAAGAGAACGTGTTTTATTTGCCAGAAGAATCACGTTGGAGCTTTATTCAACAAAACGCCAAGCAAGAAGACATTGCACTGAAGATTGATACCGCTCTGAGCACCATTGAGAAGACCAACAAATCATTAAAAGGCGCATTGCCTGACAATTACTTCTCACGTCTTGGCTTAACCCCGAGTAAATTAGCAGCCTTAATTGATGTTATTAACAACATCGACACCATCGATAATGAGCATAAAGATGTGGTGGGCCGAGTCTATGAATACTTCTTAGGTAAGTTTGCCGACAGTGAAGGCAAAGGTGGTGGTGAGTTCTATACGCCTAAGTCTGTGGTGAACTTAATTACTGAGATGATTGAGCCGTACAAGGGCAAGATATACGATCCGTGCTGTGGCTCGGGCGGTATGTTTGTACAGTCGATTAAGTTTATTGAGAACCATCAAGGCGACACCAAAGATGTGTCTATCTATGGTCAAGAGTACACCACGACTACTTATAAGCTGGCGAAGATGAACTTAGCCATTCGGGGTATCTCTAGTAATTTAGGGGAAGTAGCCGCTGATACGTTCTTCAAAGATCAGCACCCACAGCTTAAAGCGGACTTTATCATGGCCAACCCGCCATTTAACCAGTCGCAGTGGCGTGCCGATGACGAGCTGGTCGATGACCCACGCTGGGCAGGTTATCCCACACCGCCTACAAGCAATGCCAACTACGCGTGGATATTGCACATGATATCTAAGCTGTCTGAGCATGGTACTGCTGGCTTCGTATTGGCCAATGGCTCGATGTCTACAAGCACCAGTGGTGAAGCTGAAATCCGTCAACAAATCTTAGAGAATGATTTGGTGGATTGTATGGTCGCTCTGCCCGGTCAGCTGTTTTATACCACACAGATTCCTGTTTGCTTATGGTTTATCAGTAAAGATAAAAAAGCGGAGTCTGCTGACAGTAAAGAACGTGGCTTACGCAATCGCTCAGGTGAGACGCTGTTTATTGATGCGCGTAATCTAGGCTATATGCTCGACCGTACGCATAAAGGCTTGTCTGATGACGATGTGAAGAAGATAACCGATACTTATCATGCGTGGCGTGGTGAGCAGCATGCTGGCGGCTATGAGGCGTATGAAGACGAAGCAGGCTTCTGTAAATCAGCGACATTGGATGAGATTAAAGCCAATGATTATGTGCTAACTCCGGGGCGTTATGTGGGGGCGGCACCGATTGAAGATGATGGTATCCCGTTTGAAACCAAGATGAGTGAGCTTAGCAAAACTTTGTATCAGCAAATGGCGGAGTCTGAGACGTTAGATAACGCCATTCGTCATAACTTGGAGGTGTTGGGTTATGGTGAGTGATTGGAGTGAAGTTACTTTGGGCGATACCTTAATCTTACAAAGAGGATTCGACTTATCGAAAGCTAAACGTATTGAAGGTCATATTCCAATTGTCGCTTCTAACGGGGTTGTAGGTTGGCATAATGAGTTTAAAGTCAAAGCGCCAGGTGTTGTAATTGGTAGATCAGGTAGTATTGGTGGGGGTCAGTATATAGAAGAAGATTTTTGGCCACTGAATACAACGTTATGGGTGAAAGATTTTCAAGGTAACAATGAGAGGTTTTGCTATTACTTACTCTTGAGCATTGATTTTCAAATGTTTAATGTTGGGAGTGGCGTACCGACACTTAATAGAAACCATATTCATCCGTTACCAATTTTACTTCCACCGCTCACAGAACAAAAAGCAATAGCCCACATTCTAGGCACTCTAGACGACAAAATCGAACTAAACCGTCAAATGAACGAAACCTTAGAGGCAATGGCACAAGCGTTATTTAAAAGCTGGTTTGTTGACTTTGATCCGGTGATTGATAATGCGTTGCTGGCAGGTAAGGCCATTCCTGATGAATTAGCAGAACGTGCCGAGCTGCGTCAGGCACAGTTAGACAGTTGTAAAGCTAAGGCTAATTCAGAAATTAATGATTTATTCCCGAGTGAATTTGAGTTTACTGAAGAATTGGGCTGGATTCCTAAGGGGTGGAAAGGTAGCACAGTTAAAGAGTTAGTGGAGGTAACTGATTACGTAGCTAATGGTAGCTTTGCCTCACTAAAGAAAAATGTGACATTAAGAGACAGTCCTGACTACGCATTATATATAAGAACTACAGACTATAAAAACGATTTCAGTTTGGTTAAAGCTAAGTATGTAGATAAACATTCATATGATTTTTTACAAAAGTCTGCTCTAGAGGGTTATGAGGTTATAATTTCTAATGTTGGAGACACTGGAACAGTTTTCCGTCCGCCTATTTGGTTAAATCAACCAATGACTTTAGGAAGTAACGCAATCGCATTAAAAAGCAAAAATATGAGCAACTTTCTACAGTATTATTTTTCAAGTGGTTTTGGTCAGTATCAAATATCATCAATAGTAGGTGGTAGTGCTCAACCAAAATTTAATAAGACCGATTTCAGAGCCCTAAGGGTTTATTATGGTTCTGACCAATTGGTAGATAGGTTTGAAAAAGCCTGCAGGCCTATCAGAAAAAAAATCGACAGTAACTTATCACAAATTTTACTATTATCTAAACTCCGTGACACGCTACTTCCCAGGCTTATGTCAGGCGAGCTACGTATTGCTGATACTGAGAAGCTGGTGGAGAATATTTAATGAAATTCACCGAAGCCAAACTTGAGCAAGCCATTGTTGAGTTACTCGCCAGCCAAGGTTATCCACACACCACAGGGGAAGCAGTCGATAGCCAGCTTGGACGTGCAGTAGATGAGGTATTAATCGAGTCTGACTTACGTGAGTTTCTCGCCAGCCGATATCAAGATCAACACATTACTGATTATGAAATTGGCTTAATCATTCATCGTATTAAAACCTTACCTGCTTCCGACCTATACGACAGTAACAAAGCCATTATGAAGGACATATCTAATGGCTTTTTGCTTAAGCGTGAAGACCACACCCAAAAAGATTTGTTTATTCAACTGATAGATTATGATGATATCAGCAATAACACTTTGCGAGTGGTTACTCAGCTAAACATTCAAGGTTATGAGCTACGTATTCCAGATGCCATCTTATACATCAATGGCTTACCACTGGTGGTATTTGAATTTAAGAGTGCCATACGTGAGGAAGCTCCGCTATACGATGCCTATGTGCAACTTACGACTCGCTATACTCGTGATATCCCTGAACTACTCAAATACAATGCTATATGCGTTATAAGTGATGGGGTCAATACTAAAATGGGCTCACAGTTTGCGCCTTATGAGTTCTTCTACTCTTGGCGCAAAGTCACCGGTGATGAAAAGCTTGAAGTAGATGGTATCAGTGCGCTTAAAACCATGATATACGGCCTATTTGATCAACAGCGTCTGCTTAACGTCCTACGCAACTTTATCTACATTCCCGACACCTCCACCAAAAAAGAAAAAATCATCTGTCGTTATCCTCAGTACTATGCGGCCACTAAGTTATTCCACAATGTAAAAAAACATATCAAACAATTTGATTCGGCTGGCAAGCTCATCTCAGGTGATGGTAAAGGCGGTACCTACTTTGGTGCTACCGGCTGTGGTAAAAGCTTTACCATGTTATTTTTAACCCGCCTACTAATGCGTGATGTTGAGCTGGGCAGTCCTACCATAATCTTAATTACCGACCGTACCGACCTAGACGATCAGCTATCAGGTCAATTTACCAATGCCAAGACCTTCATTGGCGATGAGAATATCATTAGCGTTGAAAGTCGAGCTGAGCTTAGAGAGCGTCTGTCAGGCATTAAAAGTGGTGGCGTGTATCTCACAACCATTCATAAGTTCACTGAGGACACAGAACTACTCACAGAGCGTACCAACGTCATTGTTTTATCTGATGAAGCGCACCGAAGCCAGCTCAACCTTGAGCAAAAGATTACCGTTACCGAAAACGGTTTAAAGAAGACTTACGGCTTTGCCAAATACCTACATGACTCCTTGCCTAATGCGACCTATGTGGGCTTTACCGGCACACCTGTAGATGCCACCCTTGATGTGTTTGGGCCCATTGTCGATAGCTACACCATGACCGAGTCTGTACATGATGAGATTACCGTACCTATCGTTTATGAAGGGCGTGCAGCTAAGGTACTGCTAGACTCTCGTCAGCTAGAAGAGGTAGAAAAATACTATAAGCAGGTTGAGGACGCAGGAGCTAATGAGTATCAGATAGAAAAAAGTAAGCAAACCATGGCTACTATGTCTACAGTACTGGGTGACCCTGATCGTATTCGTGCCATTGCTGAGGAATTCGTTGAGCATTACGAGACACGAGTGACTGAAGGCACTACCCAAAAAGGTAAAGCCATGTTCGTTTGTAGCTCTCGTGAGAACGCCTTTAAGCTATATAAAGACATTGTCGACATAAGACCCCAATGGGCTGAAGTTAGGGCATGTGAGGAAGGTAGTACGCTTACTGAGAACGAAAAAAAGACCATTAAACCCATGGAGCGAGTCAAGATGATTATGACTCGTAACAAAGATGACTCTCAAGAGCTGTGGGATTTACTCGGCACCAAGGAATACCGCAAAGAGCTGGATCGTCAATTCAAAAACGGCAAGTCCAACTTTAAAATAGCCATCGTGGTTGATATGTGGCTAACAGGCTTTGACGTACCGTTCTTAGATACTATCTATATTGATAAGCCTCTACAAAAGCACAACCTAATTCAGACTATCTCACGGGTGAACCGTAAGTTTGAAGGTAAAGAGCGCGGGCTAGTAGTAGATTATATCGGTATCAAAAAGCACATGAACTTAGCCTTGGCACAATATACTGAGGGTAATCAGCAAAATCTAGAAGAAATTGAACAATCCGTGGTTGTGGTAAAAGACCAGCTAAGCCTGCTTGATGCGATGTTCCATAACTTTGATAACTCAGGTTACTTTTCTGGTAAGCCGATTGAGCAGCTAGACTGTCTTAATGCGTCAGCCGAATTTGTGCTAACTACTGAAAAATCAAAAAGATTCTTTATGGATGTGGTCAAACGCCTAAAGTCTGCTTACGATATCTGTGTGGGTAGCAGTAACCTCACTCAAGCCCATAAGGATAAAATTCACTATTACTTAGCCGTCCGTACCATTATCTTCAAGCTAACTACAGGTAATGCGCCTGATGTTGAGCAGATGAATGAGAAGGTTCGTGAACTGGTCAAAGATGCTCTACAAAGCGATGGCGTGGAAGAAATTTTCAAAATGGGTGCTGAGCATGGCCATGAGATTAGTATCTTTGATGATGATTATTTGGCAAAAATCGAGAATATCAAACAGCCTAATACCAAGATGGAGCTGTTACAGCAGCTTCTAAAAAAAGCCATTGGTGAATTTAAAAAAACTAATAAGGTTAAAGGTATCGACTTTAGTAAGAAGATGAGCGCCATTGTGCAAAAGTATAACGAGCGTGATGAAAGCAATACCATGCACTCTACAGTGATGAAAGACTTCACTGACCAAATCATCGATATTATTTACCAAATGCGCGATGAGGTGAACTCTTATCAAGGCATGGGTATTGATTACGAAGAAAAAGCTTTCTATGACATCCTGTTCGCCCTGGCGTATAAATACGATTTTAGCTACCCAGAAGACAAGCTTATTGACCTATCTAAAGCAGTAAAAGACTTAGTTGATGATAAAGCTCAGTACACTGACTGGAATAAACGTAATGATATAAAGGCAGAGCTTGAGTTTGATCTTATTGTTCTACTGGATGAATGGGGTTATCCACCTATTGATCGTGACGAGGTATATTCTGAAATATTTGAGCAGGCTCAGAGTTTTAAGAGAAATAGAAATGTTTAGCTATATTAATACACCAGATCCTTATCTTTAATTGCTGCCAATAGATGGGGGTTTGGGATAATAGATTTGATTATAGAGTAATGAGTAATCTTCAAATCCCCATGTAGGAAAAAGATAAATCATATTTAGTACGCTAAGAATAAACCGAACACTAAGCGGAGAGTCATAACAGAAAAACAATATCATTCTGATAGATATAAATTATGAAGGTTTTTACAGCCTACCACTACCTTTACTACAGGAATGAAATATCAAGCAGATAATACAGAACGATAAGAGAACGAAAACAGAACAGTAGTGAACGGACAGCCCCTAAAATAAAAAAAACAGAACGAGCCGCAAGCTTTACCAGTTAAGGCTTGAAGGCAATTTTTAATAACGAGTTACAGAACAACTTTTTTTAAAAACCTATCATTATATAGCTTCTTTTTAGCAGGTTAAATAAGAGGCTTTGATGGCACCTATACTATCTTTTAGTAGAGGTACTATTTATGAGAACTGGTACGAATTTTTAGGGTTGGTGCTACTTCTTGGCAGCACCCTACACACAACAAGATAAGTAAGAGGTGCTTGATCCCCCAATGGGGGGTATAACCCCCATTGGGGGGTATTTTTTGCCGTGTAACAGGGGCAGTTACATGATGAGTAACTTAATAGGCGATTTACTTTAATTTACTTTTGACCTCGAATGAATAGAAGTTGCTGCCAATCATGTGGTAAGGTTAAGGCGGGCTAGTTATCACTGACCTAATATCAGCTACTCAATAGCGGCCATAGTTTTTTATTTGAAATTCATTTTTCTGGATAAATGGCTACCAAAACGGCTACCAAAATTGGGTGGTAAAATATAAAACCTATATAAATCAAAGGTTTAAAATAAAAAATAACCGACACAAGGAGCGTGTTATGTCACAAACCATCACCACTGATAAAACTTATCGCATCATGCGCGAAAATACTCAGGCAATGATCATTGATGTGCAACAAAAGCTTACCCCGCACATTTATCGTCATGAAGAGATTATCAAAAAGACCATTACCCTTATTCAAGGCTTACAAATACTTGGCATCCCCATTGTGCTCAATGAGCAATACAAAAAAGGGCTGGGTGAGACGCTGCCTGAGATCATGGAGGTGCTAGATACTTCGAAGGCCAAAATTATCGAAAAAGTCACCTTTAGCGCGTGTGACAATGATGAGACTTGGAATTATTTGGCGCAGCAAAACCGTATTTCTGTACTGGTCTTTGGGGTAGAGACCCATGTTTGCGTGCTACAAACAGTGCTGGATTTACTTGATAATGGTATGCAGCCAGTCGTGATTGCGGATGCCACAGGCTCGCGTGATGCTTATGACCGCCGTCAAGCCATTCGTCGTATGCGTAGAGCGGGCGCAGTCGTTACCACTACCGAAGCCATTTTGTTTGAGCTGTGTCGTTCAAGCCAAGACCCTACGTTTAAGGCCATTAGCCAGTTAATTAAATAAACTATCCAGGCTTTACGCCTTGCTGTAACTCATCCGTGATAATGCCCTTTATCACGGATTTTTTTTATGACTGTTATTAGATGCTTTAGCACATAGCGCAGTCTTGTATAAGCCGCTGTATTCGATTAGCCTATACCCACATTATCTATCAAAATATAAGGTTTATTATGCCGCTCACCCCGCCCAATACACACCGCGATAAAGCGCTGGATATGACCCAAATTACTGAGTTTTTGTTAGAGCTTGATGCCTTAAAACGCGTGGATCGGCGTAGCTATGTGCCGCAGACCACTCGCTTTGAGAACTCAGCTGAGCATTCTTGGCATTTGGCCATGGCGTGTTGGTCTATCGCTGAGCTATTTCAGCTTGATGTCAATCATGAGAAGCTGTTAAAACTGGCTTTGGTGCATGACTTGGGTGAGATTGATGCCGGCGATACGTTTTTATACGCTGAGAGTCGCAGTGAGGCACATATTGAGGAGAGACAAGGGATTGTACGTTTGCAGGCACATAGCGGTAATGGCATCAGCAACTTGCTTGAGGTGTGGGATGAGCAAGAGAGTGGCAGCAGTGCTGAGACTCAGTTATTAAAAGCAATAGATCGCTTATTGCCATTTTTATTAAACCTAAATACTCAAGGCAAAACATGGCGTGATCATGGGGTGAAGCGCTCCCAAGTGGCAGGTATGCATGCATTTATAGCAACCAGTTTTCCAGTTATCCATGAGTGGATAGAGCTACAGCTTGATTATGCGACCAAGCAGGGCTGGTTATTAGACGCTTAGTTATCAATAAAAAATGCGATAAATAAAGGTGCATTCGCTGCACCTTTACATTGTCAAGCATAGACTCATCGTAGGTGGTTAGGCTTTGTCAGCCACACCCAGCAGCTGACCCATCTGCACTACAGCACCATGCTGCATGTCTTGTGCCCACTTGACGCCTGCAGACTTTGGCATGACCACAATAGCGGTTGAGCCCAAATAGAAGCGGCCCAGCTCATCGCCTTTTTTTAAGCTAAGCGTATGCTCTAAAGTTTGGATACGGTCGCTGCGATCAATTTTACCCGTGGCGACTGTCTCGATACCCGCCACAATCATAGCGCCGACCAGCACCACCACAGCACGGCCAAACTCAGTATCAAACACACACACCAAACGCTCATTGCGGGCGAATAAATCAGGAACATTGGCGGCCGTGACATTGTTTACTGAGAACAAGCTGCCAGGTACATAGCGTGTCTCAACTAAGGTGCCATCGAACGGCATATGCACTCTATGGTAGTTGCTAGGTGCTAAGTATACTGTAGCGAAGCTGCCGCCCTCATAGTAGCTGCTGTGCTTATTATCGGTGTCTGCTAACAGATGGCTCACCGAATAATCACGACCTTTAGCCTGCAAGATTTGGCCTTGCTGAATATGGCCAATCTGTGAAATCATACCGTCTGCTGGAGAGACAATACCGTCTTTAGTGTCATCAATGGGGCGGGCATCCTGCGCAAGCTCTCGGGTAAAAAAGTCATTGAAGCTTTTAAAATCGCCTAAGTTCTTGCGCGCGTATTCCTCTAAGCTAATTCCATAGGCTTTGGCAAAAGTATGCACAAAGGCTTTTTTGATCAGAGGGTTTTGGCTAGCAGCCAGACGTCCGGCCGTTTCACTGAGTTTTTGCTGCGGCACCAAGTGCTGAGCTGCAGTAAATAAGCCATCACGAGTGAGCAGCTGCTCGGCTTGTTTTTTTAAAGAGGCTTTCATTAAGTTTTTCATAAAAGAGATCATCGTAAGCTATAAAAATGGGGGATCATCACCGGTTTAGATGACATAAACTTGCCAGTGATAAAAACTAAAAGTTAAGGAGCACCTAGTTTAGCATAATCAAGATTAAGCAAGGTCGTCCGTAAGTAGACCTGCCGCTTATAAATCACTATAAAACATAGCGGCCAAACCCTTAGATAAATAAAGAGTGCCAGTAAAATACAGGAGCAGATATTATGAAAGCCTTAATACAGCGAGTCAGCGCCGCCAGTGTGCGTGTGGACAATCAGATTGTGGGTCAAATTGAGCAGGGTATATTGGCCTATATTGGTTTGGGTCCAGAAGATACATTAGAGAGCGCCCAAAAGATGATTGATAAAATTTTGGGTTACCGAATATTTGATAATGACGCCGGTAAGCTGGATAAAAATGTACAGCAAGTGGCGGGTGGCTTGCTGCTGGTGTCGCAGTTTACGTTGATGGCAAAGACCGATAAGGGGCGTCGCCCTGATTTTGGTGGGGCAATGCCGCCTGCACAGGCCAGTGAGCTGTTTAAGCAGATGATCGATTATGCCAAGCAGCAACATGATAAGGTCGCCACTGGGGAGTTTGGTGCCAATATGCTGGTTCAGGCAGACAATGATGGGCCCTTAAACTTTATTTTGGAGATAAGTTAATAACAACGTCTTTAGCAGCACATGATATGTAAAGGGTGATACATTAGTATGATGATATAGTCTGTTTAAAACGCCTAATATAGGGCGTTTATAAAATACAAGGTTGCGCTTAGTCTCATCAGTTACACTTTTTTCATCTAACTGTCATAATTTTACGTTGTAATATAACGGTAATATTTGCCTACCTTTGTAGTGCGTGGCCAATAAGCCATTAGATATGCCAATAATAGGACAGTAAACAGATGAATATCGAAACCATACTAGTTGTAGAAGACGAGCCTGCCATTCGCGAGATGATCGTCACTACCTTAGAAATGGCAGGCTTTGAGTGTCTGCAGGCCGAAGATGTCAGTGAAGCGCACAGTCAAGTGGTAGACCATAGACCAGCTATGATCTTATTAGATTGGATGTTACCGGGTAACCAATCCGGTATCGATCTGTGCCGCCGTCTAAAAAAAGATGAGCTGCTCTCTGAGATCCCCATAATTATGCTGACTGCGCGCGGCGAGGAAGACAATAAAGTACAAGGCTTAGATGCGGGGGCAGATGATTATATCACCAAGCCGTTCTCCACCCGCGAGCTGGTCTCACGGATTAAGGCAGTACTGCGCCGTAGCAGCGCCTTATCAGGTGACAAGCCTATTGAAGCTGAAGGCTTAAGTCTAGACCCAGTCAGCCAAAGGTTGTCAGCCGATGGTACACCGCTTGAAATTGGTCCGACCGAATACCGTCTATTGGCATTTTTTATGAGCCATCCAGAGCGGGCTTATACCCGTACTCAGCTGTTAGACCAAGTATGGGGTGGCAACGTTTATGTCGAAGACAGAACCATTGATGTGCATATCCGCCGCTTACGTAAAGTGCTTGAACCGTATAACTATGCGGAGTTTATCCAAACGGTACGCGGCACCGGTTACCGCTTTTCAACTCAGCGTAATGGCTAATTGTAAGTCATTAACTGGTTTTTTGTCCTATTGAACGCTGCTGATCAGGCGGCGCTCTTGGTGTTAAAAGTCGATTTTTTACACGGCATCTTTGCTACTGCCTGCCATAAAGGTTAAGCAGATATCGACGTTAACTAAGAGCTTGGGGCCAACTCTATTATTGATTATTGTTAAGTTGAGAGCACCATGAGCCAGTCTAAATCACAGTCTAATTCAGCTTCTAAGCTGGGCCGTCAGTCTGATATGCCTCATCAACAGAAGTTAGAGGTCGGGGCGGCTGTCTCTGAGCAGGTGACGGTAAGCGAGGAGAATAAAGAGCGCTTAATAGATGGCTTTGATGGTGCTACAACAGCCACACCTCTTAAAAAAGTAACCAAAAGCAGTCCTTATAAAAACCCCTACAGTAATCTGTATCAGAACCTTAGCGACACTAATTCCAAAAACATCATAGAGCCACTGCCCGATAATAAAAACCCCAGAGCCACGTTGCTCTGGTCAGACTTTAAGTGGTTGGTCATATTAATTTTGCTAGGGGCTTTATTAGGTCACTATATGAATGCGCTGCCTTGGGGGATTATCGTGGCACTGGTACTGTACTATGTGTGGCGCTTGTACTCGGTTCAGCAGTTTTATGGCTGGATGAGTAAGTCGTTAACCCTGCCGCCGCCTGAGTTGTCAGGCAGTATGACGTTTATGGCCAATCAGCTTTATGAGAGCAAAAGACAAGAGCAAATGACCCACCAAAGAATGATGGGTCTGATTAAAAAAATCCGCAGCTCATTACTGGCTTTGCAAGATGCGGTTATTTTGCTGGATAAAGATGACAGCTTGGAGTGGTGGAATCAGGCAGCCGAAACCTTACTGGCTTTACGCTCACAAGACCAAGGTCGCAGTATCTTAGACTTAATAGATGCGCCTGAGTTTAAAGCGTATTATGTCGATGCCGTCTCTCCTAACGATGGCTTAAGAATGCGCTCTTGGCGCGATTATGAGCGGTTTTTGCAGTGTGAGGTCACTCATTTTGGCACAGAGAAGCTACTGATTATCTATGACGTGACCCGCTTGCATCATTTAGAGCAGATGCGTAAAGACTTCGTGGGTAATGTCTCACACGAGCTGCGAACCCCGCTTACAGTAATAATGGGTTATATCGAAACCTTCTCAGACCAGCCAGATTTGGACCCCAAATGGCGACGCGGCTTTAGCCTTATGACTCAGCAAACCGTGCGTATGAATCAGATTATCAATGATTTGTTGCTGTTGTCTCGTTTGGAGAACGAAGAGTCGATACAAAGTGAGCGTGTGGATATGCCCAAGCTACTTACCCGTATCTTCGATGATGCGCAAGCTTATAATAAAGACTACAACCACTTGATCGATTTGCATCTAGATTCGCAACAAGACATTTATGGTGCTGAGGGGTACTTGCACAGTGCGCTGCTCAACTTGGTGACCAATGCCATCAAATATACCCCCAAAGGGGGGGAAGTGCGTATTACATGGCAAGAGGTTAAAGAGGGCTGTCTGTTTACAGTAAGTGATAATGGCATAGGTATTGCTGATGAGCACCTAGATAGGCTCACCGAGCGCTTCTACCGAGTAGATGGCGGTCGCAGCCGCTCAACAGGTGGCACGGGTCTAGGATTGGCCATCGTCAAGCATGTACTTTACCAACATGAAGCCAAACTGACGATCGAGTCAGTGGAGGGTAAAGGCTCTAAGTTTCATGTTCTGTTCCCCAGACGCCGTATTTATCACCGGGTGAGCAGTAAGTCGGCTGCTAAGTTAAAACCGCCAGTCACAGACAATAACAACGTGCAGGATTTGCAGGATAAGCCCAGCTCAAACAGCTAGCTACGACTACGTATAGCGGTATAGGCGTATAGGTGACAGAGGGTTATTTAATCGGCATAAATTTCACTCAAAAAAAGAGCCACTCAACTTGAGTGGCTCTTTTATGTCAGCTATGTCAGCGTTAGTCGCTAACACTAACGGCTAAATTAGTGCTGAACGCCGCCGTTGCCATGTACATGGCCGTGGTTTAGCTCATCTTCAGTCGCTGCACGTACTTCAACGATTTCTACGTCAAAGCTTAGTTTTTTGCCAGCTAGAGGATGGTTAGCATCGACAGTAACCGTGTCATCGTTTACGTCAGTTACTGTGACTAGCATAACTTGACCTTCTGCTTCAGACTGGAACTGCATGCCAGGTTGGATGTCTTCAACGCCTTGGAAATTAGCACGAGGTACTTTTTGTACGGCTTGCTCTTGGTATTCGCCGTAAGCATCAGCGGGTTCAATAACCGCAGTTAATGAATCGCCTGCAGATTTGCCTTCAAGCTCTTTTTCAAGACCTGGGATGATGTTGTTATGGCCATGCAAGTAAGCTAAAGGCTCACCTTGTGACTGATCGATAACGTTACCATTTTCGTCTTTTAAGATATAGTTGAAACGTACGGCAGTATCTTTTGCGATTGTGGTCATAAAAATTCCTCGAATAATATAGGCGTTCTATATGTTAATTAATAATACAATAAAGAAGGGTGTTTATGTTGGCAAAAAATCACTGATGCCACACCTCTGCTAATTGCCTTGTCTAATAGATTGCGATGATAGACAAAAGTTTCAAGTCATGTTCTCAAATTAATTGGTAAATTGCGAAGTTTTTTTACATTTTTTTAAAAATATAGCCCAAAAAACAGCCATAAGACCAAAAAATATGAGTTTATTCTCATTTTTTAGGGCTAAAAGTCGATATTTGCTGACTAAATTTTTGTGATGGTTGAAGTTTGAATGCGTACCCCTAATTATAAATTAAAGCCCCTAAGGTTTTGGCCACTCCTTTACCTAAGTATTGATGGTGGTATTGATGGCTACTGGGTTACTTTTTTCGCTAACACGGATATGACAGACCTTTATGACTACTTCAAATAATGCTTTAACCACTCAGTACGATCAAGATTTGGCCGTGCATTACCATTTGGATTTTGAGCGCTTCACTCAGCACTTAGTCGAGGTGACTTTAAGCTTCACTGCAGACAAGTCGGCGCCTGTGCTGTGGCTGCCAGCTTGGATTCCAGGCAGTTATTTGATGCGTGAATTTGCGCGTAATATTACCGCAGTGCAGTATCACGTCGTTGGCAAAGATGAGAGATACAGAGCGCAAAAGCTGAGTAAAAACGAGTGGCAATTGCCCAAAATTACGGCTGGTGAGAAGGTAGAGGTGCGCTATGAGGTGTACTGCTATGACTTATCAGTACGTACCGCTTATGTTGATCAAACCCGTTTGTATGGCAACTTTACTTCATTGGCCTTGGCGATAGAGGGGCAAGAGGCGTTACCTGTGGCAGTGACTTTAAGCGTGCCGCAAGCCTTTTATGACGCGCAAGCTAAGGGTGCAGAGCCGGTAAAGATTGCCTGTGGTCTCAAGAATCGCTATCTGCATACAGATCATGTCCATTATTATCAGCTTAGTGCTGAGAGTTATCCTGAGCTTATCGACTATCCTTTTGAAATCGCGCCGCAATCTGAGTTTGAGTTTATTGTTCAAGACAATAAGCACAATACCACGGTGCATCATTTTTATATCTCAGGTAAGCACAGTGCCAACATGGGCCGCTTGCAGCAAGATGTGACTCAGATTTGTCAAAGCTATGTCAACTGGCTCGGAGATGCACCTTTTAGTGGTGAGGATTATGAGGGCTATACTTTCATGACCTATGCCAGTGGCAACGATTACGGCGGCCTTGAGCATATTAACTCTACCAGCTTGGTGAGCCCGCGTAGTGATTTACCGTCCGCTCAAGAGCCACAACAGCCGAGCGAAAGCTATCAGCGCTTTTTGGGATTGTGCAGCCATGAGTATTTTCATGCTTGGTGGGTGAAGACCGTACGCCCTGATGTGATGATGGCTGTGGATTTACGCCGTGAGGCTTATACGCCGCTGCTGTGGGTATTTGAGGGGTTTACCTCATATATTGATGACTTTATGCTCCAAGCTTCAGGGGTTATCAATCAGCAAAGCTATCTAAAGCTGCTACAAAACCAAATTAACCGCTATAACCAAACGCCAGGACGCGCCTTACAAAGTGTGGCAGAGTCCAGCTTCGATGCTTGGATTAAGCTATACCGCGCTGATGAAAATACGGGTAATGCCGGTATTAGTTACTATAACAAAGGGGCCTTGGTGGCTTTATGTTTGGATTTAACACTGATGCAGCAAAGCGGTGGCAAGCATCGTTTGTTTGATGTGGTAAAAGCTTTTTATGAGCAGGCTAAGGCTCAAGGCGCAGCGGGCAATCGCATTCGTATCGGTATGAATAACGATAACCTAGAGGCGGTCATCAGCCAATTTATGGACAACGCCATTTGGCAAGAGTTCAAGGCACGCTATGTCGATGGTGTAGAGGCGTTGCCTATTTATGAGCTGCTAGAGGCTAATGGCATTAAGATCACTCAAGACAGCCGAGACAACAGCTTAGCGTGGGGTATTAGCGTTACTGAAAGTGCTGAGGGCTTGCAAGTCACCAAAGTGCTGCGTGACAGTGTGGCCGCTGAAGCAGGTCTCTCTGCCAAAGACGTCATTGTGGCGATTGACGGTATTAAAGCCACCAAAAAACAGCTACAAACTGTGGCGGAGTCAGGGCTTGATAGCGTGAGCTGTCATGCATTTCGCCGTGATGAGCTGTTGAGCTTTGAGGTGAGTCACCAAACCCAGTCAGGGGTGAGTGCCAATCCAAGTTTAGAGAAGATTAGTTTAAGTTTAGGCGACTCAGGCTTTGAGCACTGGTTAACACCGGATTTTATACGGTAGTGATTGATAGGGTATAGCCGAGCCAAAAGGGCACGGCTATACCAGGGTGTTGTTTAATGATTTAAAAAACACCCAAATCCTTTAAGCGCTTGTCATTTAAATGTACCCGTACAAACTCGCCTACCGCTAAATTGCCCAGCTCAAAGCCGGCAGCAGACCAGCGAATTAGGCGTAGGCAGGGCAGGCCAACATGAGCGGTCATGCGGCGCACTTGGCGGTTTTTACCCTCATAAATGGTCATCATTAGCCATGAGTCAGGCACACTTTTGCGTTCACGAATGGGTGGATCACGTTGCCAAAGTGGCATGGGTAAATCCTCTTCACTAATGTGTTTGACCTCAGCGGGTAGGGTCTGACCATCTTTTAGCAGCACCCCTTGACGCAGTTGCTCTAATTGCTCATTTGAGGGGATGCCCTCTACCTGTACTAAGTAAGTTTTGCCCTGCTTACGCCCTGCATTAGCTTTGGGCGGATGGGTAATGGCTTTATTGACCTGGCCATCTGAGGTCAGCAGCAAAAGCCCCTCACTGGTCGCATCGAGTCGTCCGGCCACTCGGAGCGATTTATCGGTGAAAAACTGGGATAACGGCGCAAACTTGTTATTGGCATCATCACTAAACTGACTTTGAACGCCGTAGGGTTTGTTAAATAAGATAACACTTGAGGTGGCCATAAAAGGGAAGTTCCAAATAAATCAATGAAAAGGGAGTAAACAACGGTTTTGGTGCCTAATCAGGATCAGTGCCGCGGTTTATACCACTGCCTTTGGCCGTCCACTGAACAACCGATAAGCTGGTTGAAGCCATAAGGCCAAGCACCAAATACCCCACCAAAGCATGCATACTTGATAAGACGCGGCCAACACCTTGTGGCCGAAAGTCACCATAGCCTGTGGAGGTAAAAGTAATAATAGAATAATAGCAGCTGAGCCAAAAATCATGGGTGAGGAGACTACCGTCACGGGTCGTGTCCACAATACCAATCTGAGAATACATGGCCGAAAAAACCAACAAGAACAAAAAGACATTAAAGCTAAAGAGTATAAGCTCTTTGTAGAGATTGCCACTGTCGCCATAAATGCGTTGTAACGTGCTAAATACTGACCACAAAAATACGCCGCAAAATAAGAAGCTAAAGCCAATAATAACGCTATCGCGCCAAGCGCTATCGGCTAAAAAACGGGTCAAAGTATACCAAACAGTGGCCACAATAATAAAAAGAATAAGCGTGCGTCTAGCTGTGTTTAGTTTTAGCATGATAAAGCGCCTAATATAAAATACCTCAATAGTTTAAACTACTGAGGTATTAACATAAAATCAAACGGGCGATGTAGCAAGCCATGTCAGCCAGATGAGGCTTCATGGCTTGTGCTTATAGCGCAGCTAAAATCTTATTGAAGGTTTGGCTTGGGCGCATCACCTGCTTTACAACCTCATCATTGGGCAGATAGTAACCCTCAATGTCCACTTGATGACCTTGCACCTCATTAAGCTCTTTGACGATAGTATCCTCATTATCGGCAAGTGCTTTAGCCAGTGGCGCAAATCTTTGTTGTAGGCTGGCATCTTGGTCTTGCTTGGCCAACGCTTGAGCCCAGTACATGGCCAAGTAAAAATGGCTGCCGCGGTTGTCCAGCTCACCCACTTTACGTGAGGGTGACTTGTTGTTTAGCAGGAGCTTCTCGGTGGCATCGCTTAGAGTATCGGCTAGGATTTGCGCTTTTGGGTTTTGTGCGGTGCCATGCTCAGCTTCGTGCTCAAGTGACACAGTCAATGCCAAAAATTCTCCCAGTGAATCCCAGCGTAGATGATTTTCCTCCAGCAGCTGCTGCACATGTTTGGGCGCTGAACCACCGGCACCGGTTTCAAACAGGCCGCCACCGTTCATAAGCGGCACGATAGATAGCATCTTAGCACTGGTACCCAGCTCAAGGATGGGAAATAAATCGGTCAGATAATCACGCAATACGTTGCCGGTGACTGACAGTGTATCCTTGCCAGCGATCAGACGCTCAAGCGTAAATCGGGTTGCTTCACGAATGGGCATGATATGAATTTCTAAGCCTTCGGTGTCATGGTCTTTTAGGTACAACTCGACTTTTTCGATTAAGGCGGCGTGGTGAGCTCGGTTTTTATCCAGCCAGAAAACGGCCGGCATGCCGCTGGCTCGAGCACGGGTCACTGCAAGTTTTACCCAGTCTTGGATAGGGGCATCTTTGACACGGTTCATGCGCCAGATGTCATCTTTTTTGACCGCATGCTCAGTCAGCACGTTGCCATCGGCATCGATGACTTGGATTTTTCCTTTGCCTGGCATCTGAAAAGTGGTGTCATGCGAGCCATACTCTTCGGCTTTTTGAGCCATAAGGCCAATATTGGGTACAGTGCCCATGGTGGTGGGGTCAAAGGCACCATGCTCTTTACAAAAGCGGATGGTCTCATCATAAAGAGCGGCATAACTGCTGTCGGGGATCACTGCATTCACATCATGTAGCTTACCATCAGGGCCCCACATTTGACCACCGTTACGGATCATCGCCGGCATAGAGGCATCGACAATGACATCACTTGGCACATGCAAGTTGGTAATGCCTTTGTCTGAATCGACCATGGCCAGTGGCGGATTGGTGTCATATACCTGTTGAATATCCGCCTCTATCTGTTGACGCTGATCATCTGGCAGCTCTTGAATCTTGGACAGCAGCTGGGCAAAGCCATTGTTGACGTTGACACCGAGCTTGTCAAAAGTCTCACCGTGTTTGGCAAACAAGTCTTTAAAATAAACTCGCACCGCCTCACCAAAGATGATTGGGTCAGACACTTTCATCATAGTCGCTTTTAGATGAATAGAGAATAACAGGCCCTGTGCCTTGGCATCTTGCACTTGTTCTTGTAAGAAATTGCTTAGCACATCAAAACATAAGATAGAGGTGTCCATCAGCTCCCCCTTTAATAGCGGAGCAGGCGATTTAAGCTCGGTAGCTGTACCGGTCTCATCGGTATAGACCACACGGTACTTGGTTTCTTTATCGATGGTCACTGACTTTTCGTCATCAACGAAGTCACAATGTGCCATGGTAGATACATGAGTTTTTGAGTCACGGCGCCAAGGCTTCATGGCATGTGGATTGGCTCGGGCATAGGCTTTCACCGCTTTTGGGGCGCGTCTGTCTGAGTTACCTTCACGTAGTATCGGATTTACCGCACTGCCTTTGATTTTATCAAAACGGGCCCGCACTTCTTTTTCTTTATCGGTGCTGGGGGTATCTGGGAAGTCAGGCACCCCAAAGCCTTTGTCTTGTAGCTCTTTAATGGCTGCTTTTAGCTGAGGAATAGAGGCGCTGATATTGGGTAATTTGATGATATTGGCGTCAGGCTTTAGCACTAATTGGCCAAGCTCGGTAAGTGCATCAGGCACTTGCTGCTCGGGGCTTAGATACTCTGGAAAAAGTGCCAAAATACGGGCGGCTAATGAGATATCACTGACTTCAACTTCAATGTCGGCACTATGCGTAAATGCTTGTACAATGGGTAAAAATGACTGCGTGGCCAGCGCTGGGGCTTCGTCGGTTTTGGTATATATAATTTTTGACATGATGGTATGCATTCCTTTTTATTGTTTTATGACTGAGGCCGTGTTTTGTTATGGCGAAAGATATTCTGACGGCTCAAAAAAAGATTTGTTTTTGGGGTTGTGAGCAAAAGGTTTTAATCTGCTTAAGTTTAATCATACTAAAAGGCGGACTTAATAGTCAGTTTACAAATCGTATCTGTCATCACTTATGAGCGGTTGTGATTTTAAATTTTAGCCAAAAAAAATACCCCAAGAGACTGCTCTTAGGGTATTTTTTTAGATAAAGCGGAATCGCTTTATCTAAATGGGCTTAGCTTTAAGCTGTGAAAAATACTTAAATAAGTACCTAAACTTAGATAGAAGCGATAGCTTCATTAAAAGTTTTGCTTGGGCGCATAACTTTTTGAGCCAAATCTTCATCAGCAAAATAGTAGCCATGAATGTCTACAGGCTTACCTTGTACTTCATTAAGTTCTTTAATGATGGTTGCTTCATTGTTGGTAAGCTGCTCAGCTACAGGCGTAAATTGAGCTTTTAACTCAGCGTCTTTGTCCTGAGCGGCAAGCTCTTGAGCCCAGTACATGGCCAGATAGAAGTGACTGCCACGGTTATCAATCTCACCCGTTGAGCGAGAAGGTGACTTGTTGTTAATTAACAGCTTCTCAATGGCTCGGTCTAGCGTCTCTGCCAATAGCTTCGCTTTGGCATTGTCATCGTTGTTGGCCAAGTGCTCTAATGACACAGTTAACGCTAAGAATTCACCCAAAGAGTCCCAACGTAAGTGGTTTTCTTCTAGCAATTGCTGAACGTGCTTAGGCGCAGAACCACCAGCACCGGTTTCAAATAGGCCGCCGCCCTTCATTAATGGTACCACGGATAACATTTTCGCACTGGTGCCCAGCTCTAAAATTGGGAATAAATCAGTCAGGTAGTCGCGTAAGATGTTACCTGTGGCTGAAATAGTGTCTAGACCACGTGCCACACGCTCTAGCGTATAACGCATTGCACGTACTTGTGACATGATTTCGATGCGTAGACCTTCCGTGTCATGATCATTTAAGTAAGTTTTTACTTTTTTAATCAGCTCATTTTCATGAGGACGGTAAGGGTCTAACCAGAAGACCACAGGGGTATCTGACTCACGAGCGCGGCGAACGGCAAGTTTTACCCAGTCTTGGATAGGCTCATCTTTCACCTGACACATACGCCAGATATCGCCTTTTTCAACATGCTGCTCAAGCAGTACTTCACCTGTCTCATTATCGACAATACGAGCCATGCCTGCATCACTTGATTCAAAGGTTTTGTCATGTGAGCCGTATTCTTCTGCTTTTTGAGCCATTAGACCCACGTTTGGTACCGTACCCATAGTGGTTGGGTCAAAGTTACCATGCCATTTACAGAAGTTGATCATCTCTTGATAGATACGCGCAAAAGTTGACTCAGGCATGACCGCTTTACAGTCATACATCTTGCCATCAGCACCCCACATTTTACCGCCGTTACGAATCATAGCAGGCATTGAAGCATCTACGATAACGTCACTTGGAGAATGGAAGTTGGTGATGCCTTTTGAAGAGTCTACCATGGCCAGACGGGGGCGATGTTCTTGGCAGGCATGCAAGTCTTGTTCGATCTCTTCGCGCTTAGAGGCAGGCAATGTTTTGATCTTCTCGTAAAGATCGGCCATACCGTTGTTTACGTTAATACCAAGCTCTTCGAACAGCTCGCCATGTTTTTCGAAGGCTTCTTTATAATAAATACGTACTGCATGACCAAATACGATGGGGTGAGATACCTTCATCATGGTCGCTTTTACGTGTAAAGAGAACAAGATACCTGCGTCGCGGCAGTCTTCCATTTCACGCTCATAGAACTCAAGCAAAGCTTTTTTGCTCATGAACATTAAGTCGATAATTTCTTTGTCTTTTAACGCAATCTCAGGCTTAAGTACTTTGGTTGAGCCATCGTCAAGTTGTAGCTCCATACGTACGTTACGCGCCTTGTCTAGCGTCATAGACTGCTCACCGTGGTAGAAGTCACCACTGTGCATGTGTGAGACGTGCGTGCTTGACCACTGCTTCCATTCACCCATTGAATGCGGATGTTTGCGCGCGTAGTTTTTCACCGCTTTTGGTGCACGGCGATCTGAGTTACCTTCGCGAAGTACTGGGTTTACGGCACTACCAAGAGCTTTACCATAGCGTTTGCGCAGCGTTTCTTCTTCTTCAGTTTTTGGGTCTTCTGGAAAATCAGGAATCGCATAGCCTTTGTCTTGAAGCTCTTTAATGGCTGCTTTAAGCTGTTGTACTGAGGCACTGATGTTTGGCAGTTTGATGATGTTGGTATTAGGATCTTGGGTCAGGCGACCTAGCTCAGCTAGATTGTCTGGAACACGTTGCTCTTCGGTTAGATAGTCTGGGAATTCAGCTAGGATACGCGCAGCAACTGAAATATCGCTGGTTTCAACAGAAATACCTGCTGTCTTCGTAAAGGCTTCAACAATAGGTAGCAGTGATAACGTGGCAAGCGCTGGCGCTTCATCGGTTTTGGTATAAATAATTTTTGACATTATAGTAATAGGTTCCTTTAGGCTGTAGTGAATAAGAAAGCTTAAATTGTCAAATAGCTCAATTGTGATGGGCAACAATGAGCTATGAAAGGGGGAAGTCCCCATGGGGCAGTTTTTCAAGATATTTTCGATCAGTTATCACCCATAACAGCGTAATCTGAAGGAGGGGTCTCAACCTTTCTTTGATTTAAGCCAGTTTCAACTAATGACTCACAGAGGTATTATAGTCGATCAACTATAAATTCGATATGATGTCAATTGTATAGGATGAACTAAGTATACTATTTTTACCAATATGCTCTGTATACAAATTATATTAAGCTATTTAGGGTATATTTTACCAGTGATTGGCGTGGATATCATCCCTTACGTACAATTGTTGTTTTTTGAAAAACAAAATAGCAAAATAAGTCATCTATGGGCGTGTAGATGGCTTTTTTTATGCCTAAAGCAGCCTGCTTGAGCGCTTATTAACGCCTACTTAACTTATTAATGCCTACCTAAGTACTAATGCCTACCTAAGTAGTGAAAAAAAACGGCGCATTTAACTGGTTGCAAATTGTGACCGCAAAAAAGCTCTGTATTTGCTAATCTAATAAGCCATTAAAACCATAAATAGACCTTATGACCTATTCATATGCTCTAACTCAAGACTTAACTTGGCAGTCTGCTATTAACTGGCAACAGCCCGATACCCCTTTTATGTCCTATGCCTATTGGCAAGCACTGACAGACACTGGTGCTATTGGGCAACAGTCGGGGTGGGTGCCGCTGTATGTGCTGATTTACAAAAATCCGCGGCACAACGACAATGGGGATGCGTCCAATAATTATCAAGACAATCTGCCACAAAACCTGCCTAAAACGGATACTTTTGAGAACTTAGTTGCTGCGATGCCTTTATTTATAAAGGGGCATCATCAAGGTGAGTATGTGTTTGATCATGCATGGGCCGAGGCTTATGCCCGTTATGGGGCAGACTATTACCCCAGATTGGTCACCGCTGTGCCTTATACGCCCGTAAGCGGCCAGCGGTTTTGGTTAGCAAAAGGCGCTGCTTTAACGACTGAGATTTGGCAAGCAGCGATTGCGGCCATTGATGAGGTAGCCAAGCAGACGGGTGCGTCAAGTTGGCATGGCTTATTTATGCAGCACCAGCAAATAACCGCAGCCAAACCCTTATCTTCAATGAGCCCGCAGCTACTTGAGCGTCAAGGCTGTCAGTTTTTGTGGCACAATCAAAAGCTGACTGCCGCCGCGGATAACCATACAGATAATCATACAGATAACAACACAGAGGACACCTCGGCGGTGCAGGGTATCAACTCATTTTTAGATTTTGACGATTTTTTGACGACGCTTACCGCCAAAAAGCGTAAAAATATTCGAGCTGAGCGTAAAAAAATTGCCAAGCAAAAGCTAACATGTCGTATCAAAACTGGGCATGATATTGGCTCAGATGACTGGGATATATTTTACCAATGCTATGCGATGACTTACGCAGTGCGTGGTCGCCATCCTTATTTGTCCGCAGATTTTTTTGAGCAAATAGCACAAAGTATGCCGGAGCATCTGATGCTGGCGCAGGCTCTAGATGAGGGCGGTGATATTATTGCCAGTAGTTTGTTCTTTTATGATGATCCAAAACAAAAAAACGCCACTTTATACGGCCGTTATTGGGGGTGCTTAGAGGAGTATGATAGCCTACACTTTGAGCTGTGTTATTATCTGGGCATTGAATTTGCTATTGATAAAGGTTTGGCGTACTTTGATCCGGGTACCCAAGGCGAGCACAAACTGATTCGTGGCTTTGTGCCAACTAAGACTCACTCATTACACCGCATTTATGATCCGCGTTTTGAGCCGGCCATAGCCAATTTCTGTGCCGAAGACCGTCATTATATGCAGCAGTATCGGCAACAGGCTCATGAAGCCCTGCCTTTTAATATTGATAATATGCCGGCGTTTAAAGGCTAAATACCGGCACAAACCTTCTATAAGCTGTCTTTTTATGCGTGCATTTTCCAAAGATTGTATCCCCTTTACCGCCTTTAAAACTCTTGATGAAAGCCAAAAAGCTTGGATAACCTCTGATGGTTCGTTGACTGCACTATTGGAGGCCAAATCTGGTCAACCGCTGCAGGTCAAACGTACTTTTGAGGGCTATAGACTGCTGAGCATGGCGCAAAAAAAACAGCTGGGTTATAAAGGTATAAAATTAAATCGTCCGATGTTGGCGTGGGTACGTGAGGTGTTGCTTTTTGGCAATAGCTTGCAGCCATGGGTCGCTGCGCAAAGCATTTTTCCGCTACCAAGTCTAAAGGGAGAGGCCAAGCGCTTACAGCATTTGCAGGGTACGCCCATCGGGTATGTGCTATTTAAGCGCCAAAAAACCTTACCCAATCGGCGCCTTATTGAGCCCACTAAAGCGGGCTGGCGGCGCAGTACCGTTTATGACTGGCATGGCCGCTCACTTATTATTAGCGAAACCTTTTTGCCTGAGCTTTTTTTGGTCAAATAAGGGCAAAGTATCCATCCTATAATTGGCGTCAAAAATAGCTGAAAAAACATCCGCTTTTTGGGGTGTTTTTTCGCTATAGTCAATGACATTTCATGTTACACTTATTGCTTAATGTGCGAAGTTGCTGCCTCTTACAATGTTTTTATGGCATTGCCTGATGTTTGTCGTTTCAAATTTCACAAGACCTAGGGGTGGGCTGGTTTAGCGCTTGTATTTTTTATATGTTGTATGTGACTGATTAATAGGATAAAACTATGTTTAAAGATATTAGCATTAAAGATTATGACCCTGACTTGTATCAAGCCATGGTGTCAGAAACCAAGCGTCAAGAAAGCCACATCGAGCTTATTGCATCAGAAAACTACTGCTCACAAGCAGTAATGGAGGCGCAAGGTTCTGATTTAACTAACAAATATGCCGAAGGCTATCCTGGTAAACGCTACTATGGCGGCTGTGAGTATGTGGATATCGTTGAGCAATTGGCCATTGACCGTGCTAAAGAATTGTTCGGTGCTGAGTACGCCAACGTACAGCCCCATGCAGGTAGCCAAGCCAACTCTGCTGTTTTCCTAGCTCTATTAGAAGCGGGTGATACGGTACTGGGAATGAGCTTAGACGCTGGTGGTCACTTGACTCACGGCGCACACGTAAACTTCTCAGGCATCAACTACAATGCGGTTCAATACGGTCTTGTAGAAGAGACGGGTCTTATTGACTATGACGAAGTGGAGCGTTTGGCTCAAGAGCATAAGCCAAAAATGATCATTGCTGGTTTCTCAGCGTACTCACAAGTGGTCGATTGGCAGCGTTTCCGTGACATCGCAGACAGTGTTGGCGCCTATTTATTTGTTGATATGGCACACGTTGCAGGCCTTGTTGCTGCTGGCGTATATCCAAGCCCAGTACCATTTGCTGATGTGGTAACCACCACGACTCACAAGACACTACGTGGTCCACGTTCAGGTCTAATCCTATCTCGTGACGACAAGTTAGCTAAGAAGCTAAACTCAGCGGTATTCCCAGGCAACCAAGGCGGCCCATTAATGCACGCTATCGCTGCTAAAGCAGTTTGTTTCAAAGAAGCGCTTCAGGACGACTTCAAAACCTACCAGCAGCAAGTGGTTAAAAATGCCAAAGCAATGGCAAAAGTTATCCAAGAGCGTGGTTATGAAATCATCTCTGGCGGTACTGAAAACCACCTAATGCTTATCAGCCTAGTTAAGCAAGAAATGACGGGTAAAGAAGCGGACAAATGGTTGGGCGACGCGGGTATCACTGTGAACAAAAACGCCGTACCAAACGACCCTAAATCACCATTCGTAACTTCTGGTATCCGTATCGGTACACCAGCCATCACCACTCGTGGCTTCAACGAAGCACAAGCTGCTGATCTAGCGGGCTGGATCTGTGACGTATTAGACAGCCGTGGTGACGAAAAAGTATTAGCAGAAACTCGCGCTAAAGTTGAGAAAATCTGCAAAGAGTTACCAGTTTATGAGCGTAACCAGTAAGCTATTGTAGTAATATAAAGATAGATAAGGGGGCTAAGATCTTAGCCCCCTTATTTTATACATGGATAGCAAATATAGACTACCGTTAAGTGCTCTCAATGAAGAAGGTGTTACTAAGCGATAGTAAAAATAATTAAGGAGGTTTAAATGTTTAAGACATTAGGGTGTGTATAGAATTCAAATAAGCGGTAACCAGATATAAGTACAAGCGAGAATAATAGCAGCCTCATAGCTTGATTTAAGCTTATCATAGCGAGTAGCTATCCCTCTAAAGTGCTTTAAT
>Ga0208300_100433_pt1 | contig 31057 bp, 25 predicted proteins | sample 23_taG_FD_184096 | JGI IMG/M metagenome (GOLD analysis project Ga0208300, IMG submission 184096) | Marine viral communities from Cariaco Basin, Caribbean Sea - 23_WHOI_OMZ (SPAdes) (version 2) | ecosystem: Environmental > Aquatic > Marine > Oceanic | place: Caribbean Sea: Cariaco Basin...
GCACGCCGACTGGTAATGCACCATGATCGAAGTATTCAGGTATCCGAAGCTTGGGTGTGGCTGGCGGCAAGCCGACAATTACTCAACCGATTAACTCACCCGTCCTGATATTTAGTAAACACCCTCTAAAGTGGCAAGCGCTGTGCCGCCTTCCATGGTGTCGGCACCGCCACCACCATGCACATGCAAATCGATAAAGCCGGGAATAATGCGTGGATGGTCATTGGTATCAGGATCTACCGGATCGCCGTCAATGCGCCGGATACGCCCACCTTCCCAGTGGATCTCGCCCAGGCGCCAGCCCTCAGAGGTGAGAATATTGCCAAACTGCATAAAACCTCCTAGCGGGTCATCTCGACCATAAAGTCGTAATAATCAGTACGACAGTAGGTAACGGTAAGCTCTGCCGGAGAGCCATCTGCGAGATAGCCGAGACGCGTCACTTTGAGCAGCGCCTGGCCCTCAGGCACCTCTGCCAGCATGGCTAGCTCTGCGCTGGCATTAATAGCGGTGACATGCTGCAAAGCGCGTGCAATCCCTTTCCCATTGGCTTCCAAGGTTGCATAAAGCGATGTCTCAACCGTCAGCGGATCAGACAGCACTGAGATGGGCAGGCAACTCTCTTCCACCGCCATTACCACCTCATCGGCCAAACGCAAACGCTTGAGGCGCGTGACTTGAGCGTCAGCCCCCAGGCCAAGGCGCATGCTCTCTTCTGCACTAGGATTAGCCAGCTTGCGTTCTAACCAATGAGAACTCGGCGTAAACCCACGCTGGGTCAGCAGCTCGGTAAAACTGGCGAGCCGTGACAAGGACTGATTGAGGCGAGGGGCAATAAACGTGCCCGAGCCACGGCTACGGTGAATCAATCCAAGCTCTGCTAGGCGATCCAACGCCTTCCGCGCAGTGATGCGCGAAACCGCTAAGCTTTCGGCCAAGTTTCGCTCCGAAGGCAACGCTTCGCCGGCTTGCCAGGCGCCCGTCTCAATGGCTTGTTCTAGTTGGCGCGCTAACTGCTGATAAAGCGGTGTCGCGCCCTGAGGATCAAGATGAAGCTGAGTAAAACGTGGGTCCATGAGTGTCTACCAGTAGCGGCCATACCAATTAGATACCACTATAGACCCAATAAGATACCAATCAAATACCAATCAGATACAACTATGGTTAAATAGTGACGGCCAACCTAGTCAATAAGGTAATAAAGCACGCACAAAATTGAACGCAGATCATTGATAGTTTGGGGCCAAAGCGAACTTCAGGGTAACCACGATTGGCGCGGCCTTTGGGAATCCGTATAGTGGCAGGCTACTCTCGCCAACTGATTGAACACATGCTGCAAAACAACTCATTGCTTGCCCAGCTCAAGCAACAGATCCGTGACACCACTCCACGCGCTGAAGGGGTGATCAAAGCCACCGAAAAAGGCTTCGGTTTTCTTGAAACCGACAGCGGTGAATCTTATTTCGTGCCGCCCCCCGCCATGAAGCAAGTACTCCATGGCGATCGCGTCGAGGCAGTGATCCATGAAAACGGCGACAAAAAGTCCGTAGAGCCTGAGAAGCTGATCGAAGCTGGGCTTGACCGCTTTGTTGCCCGTGTTCAGAAGCGTGAAGGCCGTTTAGCCGTTGTGCCCGACCATCCGTCGATTCGCAATGTGCTGAAAGCGCGCATTAAAAACAGCCTGGATGAAACCACCATTGCTGATGGCGACTGGGTTGTCGCGCGGCTGGTACGCCACCCGCTGAAAGAGAACGATCGCGGCTTCTTCACACAAATTGATGAGCTAGTGGCCAAGGCCGACGACCCCGCCGTTCCGTGGCGCGTCACCCTTGCCCGCCATGCGTTGGAACAAGAGTGCCCGGACGCAGGTACCGAGTGGCCACTGCATGATGAAGGATTAATCCGTGAGGACCTCACGGCGCAGCCCTTCTTTACTATCGATAGCGAAAAAACTCGCGATATGGACGATGCGCTACACGTGGAAGCGCTGGAAAGCGGCGGCTGGCGGCTAAGCGTCGCGATCGCTGACCCAACGGCCTACGTCGAAGAGGGCCATGCGGCCGACCTTGAAGCGCGCACCCGTGCGTTTACGGTCTACTTACCTGGCCAGAACGTGACCATGCTGCCTGAACAGCTGGCAGATGATCTCTGCTCGTTGTGGGAAGGCCAGGAGCGCCCTGCCCTTGCCTGCACGCTGGACATTAATGCCGACGGCAGCTTAGGTGATTACCGTTTCTTTGCGGCCAATGTGAAATCCCACGCCAAACTGGCCTATGACAGCGTTTCCGACTGGATTGAAGGACAAGGTGAGTGGGCGCCTGCCGACAATATCGCGGAGCAGTTGAAAGCGCTGCGTGACTTGACTGAGGCGCGAACTGCTTGGCGCAACGAACACGCGCTGGTGTTTAAAGATCGTCCTGATTACGTTTTCGACCTGGACGACGCGGGCAACGTGTTAGGCATTCGCACCGAAGATCGTCGTATTGCCAACCGTATGATTGAAGAGTCAATGATTGCCGCTAACGCTTGCTGCGCGGATTTCCTTGCCCAACATATCGGTCACGGCATCTTTAATGTGCACCGCGCTTTTGAGCCAGAAAAAGCCGAATCTGCTCAAGAGTTCTTAGCCACTCAAGAGATTGAGGTCGCCCAGGAAGCGCTGACAGAACTAGCTCACTACAAAGAGCTGAAGCGCGCCCTGGAAAGCCGTGATGATGCTTGGCTGGACGCGCGCCTGCGCCGCTTCCAAGGCTTTACCAGCATGTCAGCTCAACCCGGCCCACATTTCGGCCTGGGGTTACCGGCTTATGCCACTTGGACGTCGCCAATTCGTAAGTACGGCGATATGGTCAACCATCGTTTGATCAAGCGTGTGCTTAAAGGTGAACAGGCTCCAGCAGAAGCCAGCCAGCAGCTCACCGAGCAACTCACCGAACGGCGGCGCCTGAACCGTATGGCAGAACGCGACGTAAAAGATTGGCTCTACGTTCGCTACTTAACGCCAGCGGCTCAAAACCAAGATGCCTTCGACGCAGAGATCATGGCGATCAACCGTGGAGGTATGCGCGTACGCCTGTTGGAAAATGGTGCTACCGCCTTCGTCCCCGCCCCGCTAATGCATAGCGATCGCGATAAAGTGGTCATTGATGATAAAGAGGGTCGCATTCAGATTGAAGGCGAAGAGCGCTACAAGCTGGGCGATAGCCTGCGCATTGCGCTAACAGAAGCCCGTGAGGAAACCCGCTCGCTGGTCGCCAAACCCACTGAATAACATTACCTTGTACCGCCCACGCCACGGCATTGCCGTGGCGTTTTATTTTCCCACCACCCATTAACTGTCGCAGAACTGACTTATTTCTTCCTTATGGTAATCCGATGACACCCTTGTAGTTCGGAGGTTACCTTGCACATCGCTGATGTGACCATGTTTCACGCCCCGGCAAGCGGCGGCGTTCGTACTTATCTGCAAGCTAAACACCGGGTGCTAGCGCATACGGCCAACCTACGCACTAGCCTGTTAGTGCCGGGCGCTGAGCGCGACAGCCTTGGTGACCACCACACCTTACCAGCGCTACATCTCCCCTTGGGCCAGGGCTACCGTTTTCCGCTGAGAGGGTCACGCTGGCGCGATGCACTAATCGAGCTAAAACCTGATCTTATCGAGGCTGGCGACCCTTATGTAACGGCATGGGCAGCCCTTGCCGCAGGCCAAAAGCTTGGCGTGCCGGTGGTCGGATTTTATCACTCAGATCTGCCGCGCTTAATGGGGGATCGCTTTGGCCGCTACGTAGAGAAACGCTTAACACGCTACGTCAAAGACCTCTACTGCCAATTTGATAGCGTGCTGGCACCCTGTAACGCTATGGCTAATCGACTCAGAGAGTGGGGAGTCGATAACGTTCGCGTCCAGCCATTAGGGGTTGACTTAAACCATTTTCACCCCCAGCAGCGAGATCCCGCTTTCCGCCAAGGGATGGGTATTCCCAGCGATAAAAAGCTGCTGATTTTTGTCGGTCGCAATTCCCGCGAGAAAAATATTGATGTGCTGCTGGCGACGATGCGCCAGCTCGGCAGTGATTACCATTTATTGCTGATGGGTCCCGGCATGCCCCATCAGGTGCCTAGCAATGTCACTGTCGTGGATCGCTGCTGCGGCGCACATGAAGTGGCCAAAGCACTAGCCAGTAGCGATGCCCTTCTGCATGCGGGTACCCGGGAAACGTTTGGCTTGATCGCTCAAGAAGCGATGGCCTGCGGTATCCCTGTCGTGGGTGCTAGGGCCGGCGCACTGGTCGAAAATGTGCCATTAGGCGCAGGCATTCTGTGTCAGCCGCTCGACCCGGAGGCCATGGCCGAGGCATGCACAGCCTTGTTCAGTAATGACATCGCTGCCAGCGGGCGTTATGCCCGGCATTTTGTCGAACGCCAATTTAGCTGGGATAGCGTTATCCAGTCTCTACTTGAGCACTACATCGACCTTTGCAACATTGAACTTCCCAATGCCCTCGCCCATCACCACTAAGCCCCAACGACTACTGCGTTTTCGCCCACTGCATGGTTTTCTATTGGCAGGGGCGCTCTTGGCCCCGCTAGTACTTACCACTTGGCTAGGCGGCGCTGAGGCGCTGCAGCGTATTAGACACTTTCCCTTCGGGTTATTGCTGTTGATGGTGGTGTTGGCGTTTCTGTGTTGGAACCTGAATGCCACAAGACTGCGGCTAATGTTAGGTGGCCGTGCAGGGCAACTGGGGCAACGTGGTGCGCTGGGCATCGAGCTGGCATCAAAGTTTGCGCTGTGCGCTACGCCAGGAGGGAGTGGAGGACCGGCCACTCTACTAATCCTGCTTGGACGACGAGGCTTCCCTCCCGCTAAAGGGGCTGCAGTATTTTTGATTGATCAAGGCTGTGACTTGCTGTTTTTCCTGACCATGCTGAGCGGCTTGGTACTCTTCTCTCTGATCAGCGACACCCAGTGGCCGCATCAGTCATTAGTACAGTGGTCACTGGTCGGTTTAGCATTTATGGCGACCCTGGTCAGTGGTGCGATGTACTACTTACCCAGCCTGCTGCGTGCAGGTGGTGTTATAAAGGCGTGGCCAAGCCGTTACCGACGGCGCTGGCTAGTAAGGCGCTTATTACGATGCCGATATGCGCTCAAGGTCACACTCGCGCTGCCTTTTACAACGCTGCTTGCGATGATGATGCTCACCACCGCACACTGGTTAATGCGCTATAGCTTGCTCTATGTCGCGGTGCTGGGCGTGGGTGGTCATGCCGATTGGATGTGGACGTTTTTAACCCAAATGCTGGCCATGGCGGCCAGCCAGCTTAGTTTTCTGCCTGGCGGTGCTGGTGCCGCTGAAGTGGGCGTTGGCAGTTTATTGCTGCCCTTGATGGAACGCGAGCAGGCTGCAGCAGCCGTCTTAGTGTGGCGACTGGTGAGCTACCACCTCTATTTAGTGGTGGGGGCGCCCCTATTTATTCTGTACAGCTACCGAATGCTAAACAGAAAATCCGATGATAAAACGCCGGCAAGATAACCGTGCACCAAAAAAATAAGGGCGCCCCGAGGGGCGCCCTTATCGCGTGCGACTAGAGGTCGATAGCTTACCAGCCAGTGACTTCTTTCAGTGCATCGCCGATTTCAGCCAGAGAACGCACGGTTTTAACACCGGCATCTTCTAGGGCAGCAAACTTCTCATCCGCAGTACCTTTACCGCCAGAGATGATTGCGCCCGCATGGCCCATACGCTTGCCAGGAGGTGCAGTGACACCGGCAATGTAGGAAACCACAGGCTTAGAAACGTTGGCTTTGATGTAAGCCGCTGCTTCTTCTTCAGCCGTACCACCGATTTCACCGATCATCACGATCGCTTCGGTTTTCGGGTCATTCTCGAACATTTCAAGAATGTCGATAAAGTTAGAACCCGGAATTGGGTCACCACCGATACCTACACAGGTAGACTGACCGAAACCATGGTCAGTTGTCTGCTTAACAGCTTCGTAAGTCAGGGTGCCTGAACGCGACACGATACCGACTTTACCCGGCTGGTGAATGTGGCCCGGCATGATGCCAATTTTACATTCGCCAGGCGTGATAACACCTGGGCAGTTCGGGCCGATCAGACGCACGCCCAGCTCGTCACATTTTACTTTTGCTTCGAGCATGTCTAGCGTCGCGATACCTTCGGTGATGCACACGATCAGCTTGATGCCAGCGTTAGCAGCTTCAAGAATCGAGTCTTTACAGAACGGTGCCGGAACGTAGATCACGCTGGCTTCCGCGCCGGTTTTCTCAACCGCTTCTTTCACGGTGTTGAAAACGGGCAGGCCCAGGTGCGTCTGGCCGCCTTTGCCCGGCGTAACACCACCGACCATTTGCGTGCCATAGGCAATCGCCTGTTCGGAGTGGAACGTGCCCTGGCCACCCGTGAAACCTTGGCAGATGACCTTGGTGTTCTTATCGATCAGGATGCTCATTACTTGCCCTCCGCTGCTTTTACAACCTGCTGAGCCGCGTCGGTCAGACTGGTAGCAGCGATGATGTTCAGACCGCTAGACGCCAGTTTTTCAGCGCCCAATTCAGCGTTGTTACCTTCCAGACGCACAACCACTGGAACGTTAACACCAACTTGTTCAACAGCACCGATGATGCCTTCAGCAATCATGTCGCAACGAACGATACCGCCGAAGATGTTCACCAGAACCGCTTTAACGTTGTCGTCAGACAGGATGATCTTGAACGCTTCTGCAACGCGCTCTTTGGTCGCGCCGCCACCAACGTCCAGGAAGTTAGCAGGCTTGCCGCCACTCAGGTTGACGATGTCCATGGTGCCCATGGCCAGGCCAGCACCGTTAACCATGCAGCCGATGTTGCCATCAAGCGCGACATAGTTAAGTTCCCACTTCGCTGCATCAGCTTCACGCTGATCTTCCTGGGAAGGATCGCGCATCGCTTGCAGGTCCGGATGACGGTACAGCGCGTTGCTGTCGAGACCCAGTTTGGCGTCGAGGCAGTGCAGATTGCCTTCGTCGGTAATAACCAGCGGGTTAATTTCTAACAGTGCCAGATCTTTGTCATGGAACAGTTTAGAAAGACCCAGGAAGATCTTAGTGAACTGCTTGATCTGGTCGCCTTTAAGGCCCAGAGCAAATGCCAGCTCACGCGCTTGATAGGGCTGTGCGCCAACCAGCGGATCGATTTCGGCTTTCAGAATCTTTTCTGGCGTTTCCTCTGCAACGGTCTCGATTTCAACACCGCCTTCAGTAGAGGCCATGAAGACCACGCGACGGGTGGTGCGATCGACGACGGCGCCGAGATACAGCTCGTCAGCGATGTCGGTGCAAGTCTCAACCAAAATTTTAGCAACCGGCTGACCTTTTTCGTCAGTCTGGAAGGTGACCAGGTTCTTACCTAACCACTGCTCGGCGAAAGCTTTTGCTTCAGCCGGATCTTTAATCAGCTTAACGCCGCCCGCTTTACCGCGGCCACCAGCGTGAACCTGGGCTTTAACCACCCACATGTCACCGCCGATCTTTTTGCACGCTTCTTCAGCTTCTTCGGGAGTGTCCACGGCAAAGCCTTTAGACACTGGTAGACCATAATCAGCAAACAGCTGTTTGCCTTGATACTCGTGAAGGTTCATCGATTCATGCCATTGGTTGCATGTGACTCGAACGATGACCCGCCGCTTTAAAAGAGCGGGGCATCCCCGTACCTTCGTCCCCGCTGATTTCTCACAGAGCCGAAAGTGTTGCGCCACCTGACGGTGGCGCTTGGTTGTTGCTTAGCGAATTACTTACGCTTCTTACGGTTAGCCATATGAATGGCATGGCCTTCTACCGCAAGCGCTGCTTCATGCACAGCTTCCGACATAGTCGGGTGTGCGTAGCAGGTCAGAGCTAGGTCTTCAGCGCTGGAGCCGAATTCCATTGCAATCACGCCCTGGGCAATCATCTCACCCGCGTGCTGACCAACAATATGCATGCCGAGAATACGGTCGGTTTCCGCATCGGCGATAATTTTGGCGCTACCCTCGGTAGCGTTGTTCGCCATCGCACGACCACTTGCCGCGAACGGGAAGCTACCAGTCTTAACTTCAATACCTTTCGCTTTGGCATCTTGCTCGGTCATACCGACCCAAGCGACTTCCGGGAACGTGTAGATCACGTTCGGAATCGTGTCGTAGTTCATCTCGGCTTTGTGGCCAGCGATGATATCAGCAACCATAATGCCTTCTTCCGATGCCTTGTGCGCCAGCATGGGACCACGCACACAGTCACCAATAGCATAAACACCGGGTACATTAGTGCGGCACTGATCATCAACAAAGATAAAACCGCGCTCGTCCAGCTCAACGCTCACACCATCGGCAATCACACCTTTGGTGTACGGACGACGACCAACGCAAACAATCAGTTTGTCGAAGGTCATTTCCTGTTCGCCATTGGCATCGGTGTACTTAACGATGACTTCATCGCCATTGGTTTCCGACCCCGTCACGCGGGCGCCCAGCTTAATATCCAGCCCCTGCTTTTTGAGCAGTTTCTGTGTTTCTTTAGCGATCGCCGTATCGACCATCGGTAAGAAGCTATCCATCGCTTCCAAAACAGTCACTTCAGAACCCAAGCGGTTCCAAACGCTACCCAGCTCTAGGCCGATAACGCCAGCACCAATAACGCCTAAACGCTTCGGCGTTTCCTGGAATTCCAGCGCGCCGGTAGAGTCAACAATCAAGCCTTCGGTTAGCGGCGTCGGTGGAATTTCAACCGGCACGGAACCTGCAGCAATGACGATGTTATCAGCGTCGTAAGTGGTGGTATTGCCGTCCAGATCGGTAACTTCGACTTGCTTACCGGAAACCACTTTACCGGTGCCTTCAATAGCAGTAACACCATTGGCTTTAAATAAGCCAGAGATGCCGCCGGTCAAGTTCTTAACGATCTTGTCCTTGCGTGCCATCATTTTTTTGACGTCCATCGTGACGTCACCGGCATTAATACCCATGTCGTCGAAATCGTGCTTGGCTTCGACGAACTTGTGCGAGGCTTCAAGCAACGCTTTAGACGGGATACAACCGACATTCAAACACGTACCGCCGTGAACGACGTTGCCTTCTTTACCAATCCATTTTTCAACACAGGCGGCCTTCAGGCCCAGCTGCGCAGCGCGGATAGCCGCTACGTAGCCACCAGGGCCTGCACCGATAACGATCACATCAAACTTGTCAGCCATGTTGGCTCCTTTAGCTTGGTTGCCTCCCCCCGTTTGAGCTTAAAACGAGCAGGAGGCAAGGTGCGATTGCATTAGAACGCTAATACAGCAGAGGAGGCGGATCAACGCGCTCCGTTATACGTCCAGCAGCAAGCGAGCCGGGTCTTCCAGCAGCTCTTTAATAGTAACCAAGAATCGTACCGCATCTTTACCATCAATCATGCGGTGGTCGTAGGACAGCGCCAGATACATCATCGGGCGAATCTCGACCTTACCATTCACAGCCATTGGACGATCCTGGATTTTATGCATACCCAGGATAGCGGTTTGAGGTGGATTGATAATCGGGGTCGACATCAAAGAACCAAAGGTACCGCCGTTAGTGATAGTGAAGGTACCGCCGACCATGTCATCCATGCCCAGCTTACCGTCACGACCACGCTTACCGAAATCAACAATCGTGCGCTCAACGTCGGCAATTTTCATGCTATCGGTATCACGTAGCACCGGTACAACCAGGCCACGATCCGTTGATACCGCAACGCCGATATCTTGATAACCGTGGTAAACGATATCGGTACCATCGATAGAGGCGTTAACATCCGGGAAGCGCTTGAGTGCTTCAGAAGCCGCTTTTACAAAGAAGCCCATAAAGCCCAGTTTAATATCGTGGGTTTTCTGGAACGTCTCTTTGTACTGTGCACGAAGCGCCATGATTTCCGTCATGTCCACTTCGTTATAAGTGGTCAGCATGGCAGCCGTTTGCTGCGCCTGAACCAGACGCTTAGCAATGGTTTGACGCAGACGCGTCATCGGAACGCGCTTCTCGACGCGATCACCTTCCACTGCCGGTGCGGCGGCAGCTGCTTTCGCCGGCGCTGAAGATTTCGCTGCTTTTTTGGCAGAACCATCTTTCACGGCTTTTTGCACGTCTTCTTTCAAGATGCGGCCACCTTTGCCGGTGCCTTCAATCTTGCTGACATCCAGATCATGCTCAGCAACCATCTTGCGTGCCGCCGGCGCGAGGATCTTGTCGCCGACCTTCTCATCAGCGCCCTCATCATCGCTACCTGCAGCGCTTGAAGCAGAGGCACTGCCGCTCTCTTCACCGGCGCCACCAGCACCTTCGGTAAAGATGGCCAGAACCGCTTCGGACTCAACCTGGCTGCCTTCTTCGGCCTTAATTTCTGCCAGTGCGCCATCGGCAGGTGCAACAACTTCGAGCACAACTTTGTCGGTTTCGATATCGGCTAACACTTCATCGCGCTTAACCGCTTCACCTACTTTCTTGTGCCACGTTGCCACGGTGCCTTCCTGGATAGACTCAGGGAAGCTCGGGGCTTTTACGTCATGTTGCTTACCACCGGCGTTACCGCCGCTGGCTTTTTGCTCTGCAGACGCTTTAGCGCTAGCTCCGCCAGAAGATTTTTCTTCTTTACCGCTAGACGCGCTGCCTTCACCGATTTTGCCTAACACCTGCTCTGACTCAACGGTGTCGCCTTCTTCTGCCATCACGTCAGTCAGGGTACCCGCTTCCGGCGCGACGACTTCTAGCACCACTTTGTCGGTTTCGATCTCAACAATCAGCTCGTCACGTTCGACGCTGTCACCCGGCTTTTTATGCCACGCAGCCACAGTGCCTTCGGCAACGGATTCCGGAAAGGTTGGCGCTTTGATATCAGTAGCCATGTCGTTTCCCTTATATGTTCTCTAAACCCGGTGGGCGCTTATAGGTTAAAAGCGTCTTCCACCAGCTGGCGCTGCTGTTCAGTGTGGACGGACATATAGCCCGCTGCCGGTGCGGCAGAGGCAGGACGTCCTGCAAATTTCAAATCACGTCCGAGGCCATCTTTCAGCATATCGGCTACGGCGCGCATGTGGTGCTGACTTGAGTACCAAGCGCCCTGGTTTAGCGGCTCTTCCTGGCACCACACGATGTCTTCCACATTGGCATACGCCTGGAGCACTTCCAGAAGTTCTTCTTTCGGGAAGGGGTAGAGTTGCTCAAGACGAATAATCGCCGTGTCATCACGTTCGTTTTCAGCACGCCAGTTGGCTAGGTCGTAGTACACCTTACCGGCACACATGATAACGCGAGTCACCTTTTCTGCCTCAAGATTCGCCTGATCCGGTAACACCATGTAGAACTTGCCGTGCGCGAGATCTTCTAGGCTAGATACCGCTTCTTTATGACGCAGTAGCGACTTCGGCGACATGATGACTAGCGGTTTACGTAACGGACGAATGACTTGACGTCGCAACAGATGATAAATCTGTGCGGGGGTTGTCGGCACACATACCTGCATGTTGTGTTCGGCACACAGCTGCAAGAAGCGCTCTAACCGCGCGGAGGAGTGCTCTGGCCCCTGGCCTTCATAGCCATGTGGCAACAGCATGGTCAGTCCACACAGCCGCCCCCATTTGGTCTCACCAGAAGAGATAAACTGGTCAACCACGACTTGGGCACCGTTGAAGAAGTCGCCAAACTGGGCTTCCCAAATGACTAAGTCACCGGGTGCTGTCGTCGAGTAGCCGTACTCAAAAGCCAGCACAGCCTCTTCCGATAAGAAAGAGTCGTGAATGGTAAAGCGCGGTTGACCGTCTGACATATTCTGCAGCGGAACGTACGTCGAACCATCTTTCTGGTTATGAATAACCGCATGACGGTGAGAGAACGTTCCACGACCAACATCCTGACCGGTAATACGAATCGGATGCCCCTGATCAAGCAGCGTGGCATACGCTAGCGTTTCAGCGAAGCCCCAGTTAAGCCCCATGCCGCCCGCCTGCATTTTGCGACGGTCTTCATAGATTTTAGCGACTTGGCGCTGTACTGCGACGCCATCAGGAATCTCGCACATTCTCGCGGCCAGCTGCTGCAAACGCTTCATATCGAAGGTAGTGTCTGCATCACCGGTCCACTCATGCCCCAGGTAGGGAGCCCAATCCACAAATAGTGATGTATTAGGCTCCTGCACCAAGGCATTGGCTACGTGATTGCCTGCCACAAGATCATCGCGGTAGGTTTCAACCATTGCCTTAGCGTCTTCTTCGGACAATACACCCTGCTCAACCAGACGCTTTGCATAGAGTGAACGCGAAGAAGGGTGATCTTTAATCTTGGCATACATCATCGGTTGGGTACCCGATGGCTCGTCAGCCTCGTTGTGGCCGCGGCGACGGTAGCACACCAGATCAATAACAACGTCTTTCTTAAACTGTTGACGGTAATCCAATGCCACTTGAGTCGCATGGATAACCGCATCAGGATCATCGCCGTTAACATGGAAAATCGGCGCCTGAACCATCTTAGCAATGTCAGTACAGTATTCGGTGGATCGCGCGTCCAAGGGGTTCGAGGTCGTAAAGCCCACTTGGTTGTTAATCACGATGTGTACTGTGCCACCGGTTTTGTAGGCACGGGTTTGAGACATCTGGAATGTCTCCATAACCACGCCCTGACCAGCAAACGCTGCATCGCCATGAACGTTGATTGGCAGTACTTTGCTGCCCTCATCGTCGTTGCGGCGATCTTGGCGCGCGCGTACTGAGCCTTCAACTACCGGCGCAACAATTTCCAAATGCGACGGGTTAAACGACATTGCCAAGTGAACTTCGCCACCCGGCGACATGACGTTAGAGCTGAAGCCTTGGTGATACTTCACATCACCAGAACCACGCTCGATCACCTTTTTACCGTCGAACTCGTCGATCAATTCAGCGGGATTTTTCCCCAGAATATTAACCAACAGGTTCAAACGGCCACGGTGAGCCATGCCAATAACAACTTCTTTAGTGCCATAGCCGCCGGAGCGCTGAATCAACTCGTCCATCATCGGAACAAATGACTCACCACCTTCAAGACCGAAGCGTTTGGTGCCTGGATATTTAGACGCTAAATAATTTTCCAAACCTTCGGCAGCGGTAAGGCGCTCAAGCACATGCTTACGCACATCGTCGCTGAATTTCGGCGCACTGCGCACCGATTCAAAACGCCGTTGCAACCAACGTTTCTCTTCGGTATCGACAATGTGCATGATCTCGCAACCGATAGAGCGACAATAGGTCTGCTCCAGCGCATCAACAATGTCACGCAGCGGCGCTTTATCAATACCTAGAAAAAACGAACCGGTCTGGAACTCGGTGTCAAGATCAGCTTTGGAAAGCTGATGAAATGACAGATCGAGATCTGGGACGGGGGTGGGATTACGCAGCCCTAGCGGGTCGATATTGGCCTTCTGATGGCCACGAAAGCGGTAGGCGTTAATCAGCTGCAGGACCTTCACCTGCTTTTTATTCTCACCGCCATCGGAGGCGGCGGCTACTCTGCCTGGGCGACTTTCACGACCCAGTTGGTAGAACTGATCACGAGTGGGGCTTAGTGGAACATCGTGGGAGGCACTGCCCTCAGAACGAGGCAACTGATCAAAATAGCTGCGCCATTCATCTGAGACAGAATCAGGATCGGCGAGGTACTGCTCATAAAGCGCTTCCACGTAGTGGACATTGCCACCACTAACGTGAGAGGAACGCCACATCAACTCCATTATGCCTTGTTGCATCTCTCGGTCACCCTGCACTGATGGGGTGGTATCGGTATCGCTGCAATCGCGCAACGACATCGCTATTGCCCTGCCGGCGGGGCGGGACATATGCCGGCGGCGCCGACCGGAGGTCGGAAGCCCTATTCATACTAGCTGTAAGTACTACATTTTCACTACATACCACTTCAGTACGCTCTATCTCACTGCGTACCATTATACCTTCGTCTACTTACTACGTTAATACAAAGGCTTCTTTTATCTAGTCATGCTCAATCAGTTCATGCTCAAAAGCCGGTACTTGTGGCACCGGCTTTTAAACTTGACTGGTTAGGTGGTGCGACGCGTCGCCGCACCACCTAACGCCCCTATGATAACAAGCGAAGCGCTACGATTTAAGTGGCTTTATGCAGCAACTTACGTAGCGATCGCATTTTTTTCATAGGATTAGGCGTTTACGTCGCATCAGCCAACAACATTTCACGAATTTTACCAATTGCACGGGTCGGATTTAGTCCTTTTGGACACACCGCAACGCAATTCATGATGCCGCGGCAACGGAACACGGAGAACGGATCTTCCAAACTGGTAAGGCGCTCGCGAGTCGCTGTGTCACGTGTATCCGCAAGAAAGCGATACGACTGAAGCAAACCAGCCGGCCCGACAAATTTGTCAGGATTCCACCAGAACGATGGGCAAGACGTAGAGCAGCATGCACAAAGAATACACTCGTACAGGCCATCTAGCTTGTCGCGCTCTTCCGGTGACTGCAGACGCTCAATCGCTGGGGCAGGCTCATCGTTCTGCAAGTACGGCTGAATGCGCTCGTACTGCTTATAGAACAGCCCCATATCCACAACCATATCGCGGATAACCGGCAGACCCGGCAACGGGCGCAAGGTCAGTTTATTGCCTTTCACAACATCTGACAGCGGCGTAATACATGCCAAGCCGTTTTTACCGTTCATGTTCATGCCATCGGAACCGCATACGCCCTCGCGGCAGCTGCGACGGTACGCAAGACCACTATCCTGCTCTTTCATCAGATGCAGAACATCCAATACCATCAGATCGCGGCCTTTGGTATCGACCTGGAACTCCTGCATATAAGGCGCGGAGTCGGTTTCCGGATTGTAGCGGTATACGGATACCTGAAGGTTAGACATGGTGACTCCCTCTCGTCAGTGCAGAGATTAGTAGGTGCGAACCTTAGGCTCGAATGTATCAACAGTTTTCGGCTTGAAGTTGACGTCGCGCTTCTTCAGCTCTTTCGTGGCCGGGAAATAAAGCGAGTGCTTCAGCCAGTTGACATCATCACGGTCAGGATAGTCGTAGCGCGAGTGCGCACCACGGCTCTCTTTACGCTCAAGGGCAGCAATCGCCGTTGCTTCTGCCACTTCCATTAGGTTATCAAGCTCTAACGCTTCAACACGCGCCGTGTTGAAAGCATTGGACTTGTCAGGCAGGTGCGCATTAGCAATACGGCTTCGCAGATCGGCCAGCTTTTTGACACCTTCCTGCATATTCTTCTCTTCGCGGAATACACCGAAAGAGGTCTGCATGATGTCTTGAAGCTCAGCTTTAAGCTCAGGAATGCTCTCACCACCTTCCGATTCATTCCAGCGCGTAATACGCTTCATCGCGGATTCGATATCAGATTCAGAAGCATCCAGGTAATCAATACCTTCGTTCAGCGCGCCTTCAATAAACATACCCGCTGCACGACCGAAGACCACCAGATCCAGCAGCGAGTTACCGCCCAAGCGGTTAGCACCGTGAACCGATACACACGCCGCTTCACCACAGGCAAACAAACCGTTAACGATATGATCGTTGCCGCTTTCGTCCTGGGTAATTGCCTGACCATGAATGTTGGTCGGAATACCGCCCATCATATAGTGACAAGTCGGCACGACGGGAATCGGATCTTTAGCAGGATCAACGTGAGCAAACGTTTTCGACAGCTCAACGATACCCGGCAGGCGCTTACCAAGAACTTCTTCACCCAGGTGATCAAGCTTCAAGAAAACGTGATCGCCCTTCTCACCACAACCACGACCTTCCAGAATTTCCATGACCATTGAGCGTGCAACAACGTCACGGCCTGCCAAATCTTTGGCATTCGGCGCATAACGCTCCATGAAGCGTTCGCCATCTTTATTGATCAGGTAACCACCTTCACCACGGCAACCTTCAGTGACCAGCGTACCCGCACCATAAATACCGGTCGGATGGAACTGCCACATTTCCATGTCCTGCATCGGGAAGCCAGCACGTAACGCCATGCCAATACCATCGCCAGTATTGATCAAGGCATTAGTCGTAGAGGCGTAGATACGACCTGCACCACCCGTGGCCAAAACAGTGGCTTTCGACTTAACGTGGACAACTTCGCCAGTTTCGATGCACATGGCGATACAGCCAACCACATCACCGTTGCTGTTTTTCACCAGATCGACCGCGTACCACTCATTCAAGAACGTGGTGTTGTTCTTGAGGTTGTTTTGGTAAAGCGTGTGAAGCAGTGCGTGGCCAGTACGGTCAGCGGCTGCGCAAGTACGTGCCGCCTGACCGCCTTCGCCGAAGTTTTTCGACTGACCGCCAAATGGACGCTGATAAATACGACCATTATCAAAGCGCGAGAACGGCAGCCCCATGTGCTCAAGTTCAAACACCGCTTTCGGGCCTTCTGAACACATGTACTCAGCTGCGTCCTGGTCGGCAATGTAGTCGCCGCCTTTAACAGTGTCGTACATGTGCCAACGCCAATCATCGTTCGGATCTGACGATGCAATGGCACAAGTAATACCACCCTGGGCAGAAACCGTGTGAGAGCGTGTCGGGAACACTTTGGACAGTACGGCTGTCTTTTTACCAGATTTGGCAAGTTCTAAAGCAGCACGCAAGCCAGAGCCACCGCCACCGATGATAATGGCGTCAAATGTCAGGCTACGAAGGTTAGACATGTATCAAGCTCCCCACAGAATTTGAATGCCCCACACCAGATATACGAAGATGGCCAGAATAATCAGAGTCTGGGCACCCACGCGCAGGCGAGTGGACTTGAGATAATCGGTGGTGACCGTCCACAAACCGATCCAGGCGTGCGCTGCAATGGAAACAAATGCGAGCAGCGAGAAAATACGCATCCAAGTTTGATCGAACAGTCCACTCCAAGCGTAGTAATCCAGATTAGGATTGAGCAGCAGGTAGGCGACGATAAAGACGGTATATACAGCCAGGATTACCGCTGAAACGCGCTGCATTAGCCAATCGGATAATCCGCTACGGCCAAAACTTGTGATGTTAGTTACCATACCCAAACTCCTGCCAGGATGATCAGAACGACACTGACGACAACAGTGATTTGTGCTTTTTTCACGCCACCTTCTAGGGTCACGCCGATATCCGCATCCATCAACAGGTGTTTAATGCCTGCTACAAAATGGAATGCCAATGCGGATAACAATCCCCAGGCAATGAACTTGGCGAAAAAGTTATTGGCCAATGCGTTGCTGACGGCATCAAAGCCAGCCGGAGACGATAGTGATTTACCCAGCGCCCAAAAAGCGAAGATCAGGCCAACGAAGAGGATGACACCCGTAATACGGTGTGTAATCGACGTTAGCGCCGGTAGTGGGAAATGTATCGTAGTAAGGTCTAAGTTTACGGGTCGTTTGCTATTCACGGCGTTATACACACTCTCTTGGCCCGCTCTGCGACAGGTCGGGCATGGCCCGAGCGGGCAGTGGTTGCTGGAAGGGGCTCGGCCGTTGCCAAGTCGAGCACGACCTCCTACCTGCCGGTCGCGCGCCGTGGATTATAAGAACCTTCGCCCCTGCTGACAAACCGAACTCAAGCTTAACTCGACTATGGTGCAAGAAAAATGAGGTCAACCTGAGTCGATTTTGCGTTGCAGCATGGTTATAGTGACAGGAGATTGATGGTTTGATAAGTCCGTAAACGTGTCGTCAACCCCCTGACGCCTCTACCACGAACTCCACACTTATCATATACAAAGCTCATCCAATACAACAACAGCTGTACAAGGATACCTAGCGCTTAGGCTAATTGACAAAATGTCGCACACTTCTATAGTAGGCGAGCCTTTTCGCCGGCGCGGTATGCGAAACAACGACATTACGTCCCAAACCGAATTCGAAAGGAGGCCAGCATGGCTGACAGGAAAGCGACATTGACGGTAGACGGTCTAGAAAAATCGATCGAACTACCCATGTATTCCGGCACACTTGGCCCCGACGTCATCGACGTACGCGGCTTAGGTGCTGAAGGCCTGTTTACCTACGATCCCGGCTTCATGGCCACCTCTTCCTGCCAGTCCGCTATCACTTATATTGATGGTGGCAAGGGCGTGCTGCTACACCGCGGCTACCCCATCGACCAACTGGCCAAAGAGTCTAACTTTGTCGAGGTATGCTACACCCTACTGTTCGGTGAGCTGCCTAACGATGAACAGTATGCAGATTTCGAGTCGCGCATTCGTAACCACACCATGGTGCACGACCAAATCAACAATTTCTTTAAAGGGTTCCGCCGCGATGCGCACCCAATGTCTATTCTTTGTGGCGTCGTTGGCGGCCTAGCTGCTTTCTACCATGACCACATGGACATCACCCAAGAAGAAGATCGCGTGATCAGCGCTATTCGCCTCATTGCAAAAATGCCGACCCTGGCCGCAATGTCGCACAAGTATAATGTTGGCCAGCCGTTCAACTACCCCCGCAACGACCTGAGCTATGCAGAAAACTTCCTCTACATGATGTTCAGCAACCCGTGCGAAGAGTACAAAATCAATCCGGTATACGCGAAAGCCATGGATCGCATCTTTATGTTGCACGCGGATCATGAGCAAAACGCTTCGACCTCTACGGTACGCTTAGCAGGCTCAACCGGCGCCAACCCCTTTGCCTGTATCAGCGCCGGTATTGCGGCACTTTGGGGACCTGCACACGGCGGCGCCAACGAAGCCGTACTGAACATGCTTGATGAAATTGGCGACGACTCTGAAGAAAACATTCAGCGGTTTGTCGACAAAGCCAAAGACAAAGATGACCCCTTCAAGCTGATGGGCTTTGGCCACCGCGTATATCGCAACTTTGACCCGCGCGCCAAAGTAATGAAAGAGACTTGTGATGAAGTTCTTGCTGAGCTTGGCTTAGCTGACGACCCGCAGCTCAAAATCGCTAAGCGACTGGAGCAAATCGCCCTTGAAGATGAGTACTTCATTGAGCGTAAGCTGTATCCAAACGTCGACTTCTACTCAGGCATCATTCTCAAAGCCATGGGTATACCGACCAATATGTTTACCGTTATTTTCGCGGTATCCCGCACCATTGGCTGGATCTCTCACTGGCATGAAATGCTCAGCGAAAGCTACAAAATTGGCCGTCCGCGGCAGCTGTATATTGGCCACGACATGCGCGATTATCCTAAAAAATAACGCCACGGTAACAACGTAGCGTCACTAGGATAATAAAAGGCCACCCACGGGTGGCCTTTTGCTTATCGTAAATTCTTTTTTATTACTCCACACAAAATATTCTACACCCCTAACACTCACCACACACCCACAAGGTGCTCTATGCGAACCATCACTACTGTTGCTTTTATTGGCCTGGGCGTTATGGGCTACCCTATGGCAGGCCATCTTGCCAAACAAGGCCTCACAACGCGTGTTTACAACCGTACAAGTAATAAAGCAGATGCCTGGGCAAACGAGTTTGGCGGCACAGCACACGCCACCCCCAAAGAAGCCGCTGACGGCGCTGACTTGGTTTTAATATGCGTAGGTAATGATGACGACGTCAGGCAAGTGACCACCGGTACCGACGGCGTGCTGAGCAGCATGGCAACCGGCACCTATCTCATCGATCACACCACTGCCTCCGCAGACCTTGCCTTGGAGCTCGATATTACCTGTCGTAATCAAGGAGTGGCCTTTTTAGATGCCCCTGTCTCTGGCGGACAGCAAGGGGCCGAAAATGGCGCCCTAACAATTATGTGTGGCGGTGAACAGGCACACTTTGATGCTATTCACCCCATCCTTAATCACTACGCTCGTGCCGTCACACTAATGGGCGGCGCTAGCAGTGGCCAGCTTACTAAAATGGTCAACCAAATTTGTATTGCTGGCTTAGTGCAAGGTCTTGCCGAAGGCCTCCACTTCGCTGAACAAGCAGGGCTGGATCAACAACAGGTAATTGATGTGGTGTCCAAGGGTGCCGCTGGCTCATGGCAGATGGAAAACCGCCACAAAACGATGATTGCCGATGAGTACAATCACGGCTTTGCAGTAGACTGGATGCGCAAAGATTTAGGCATCTGTTTAGAGCAGGCTCGCCGACTGAGCGCCACACTCCCCGTCACCGCCCTGGTTGATCAATTTTATGCTGATGTGCAGCGCATGGATGGCGGACGCTGGGACACTTCGTCGCTTTTGAAGCGCCTACAAAAGCCAGAATAATGCTTGACTTTTAAGCGCCTTGATCTTGAAAAGGGTTTTCCACACTATCTGTGGATAACCCTGTTCACAACCACTACAAAACGTCCCACAATCGCCATGAACAGTGACCCAGCCTTAAATTGATCATTTTTTAACCTAACATAACCTATTGATTTAAATGAAATAATTCTAAATCACTGATTTTTTTGAGACAACAACCCAGGGTTGTGCACAACCCCTTTAACAAACTTGCAAAAGTGGACAAGTCAAGCACAAAATCGCTCAAAAACGATCGAAATGGGAATTATTTCAGCTAGCCGCGAGAATAATGGGGACGCAAAAAACGACAAATGAGTAACCTCATTGCCTTTGGTTAAATGCGTATTATGAAGAATATTCACTGACAATAAGTCAGCAAATAAATTCTGAGGAATCAGGAGATGGCGTCCCATAGGGGGTTCGAACCCCTGTTACCGCCGTGAAAGGGCGGTGTCCTAGACCACTAGACGAATGGGACGTTATTAACCTAAATAGATACGGCCTTGAGACGCTATATTGAAAACCTTGCACTGGAAATGAACAACCAGAGTTTTCGATATTGGTGGAGCCTAGCGGGATCGAACCGCTGACCTCAACACTGCCAGTGTTGCGCTCTCCCAGCTGAGCTAAGGCCCCACATGTCTCGAAGACGGAGCGTATGTTACTGATTACGCCCGTCTTCGTCAAGCCTTTCAAGCGGTGAAAACGCCAAATTCCTGATCAACAAGAAAGGGACGCATTCTAGCGCCCTTTCAAGCACTCTTTTCAAGTATTCTTTTCAAGCACTCGTATTACAGGCACCTTTAGAAAGGCTGCTAGCGCAAAGCCCGAAAATCAACTGAGCACCTAGAGATCACGAAACTCTTTTTCAAAGCGCTTGGCCTGCTTTTTGGAAACACCGCCTAGCACCTCAATGGCACTACGAAGCCGTGCTCGCGTCACGTCGGAGCCCAAGATCGCCATGGCATCCATTACAGAGGTACTCGAAGCGCTGCCCGTAATGGCAATAAAGACAGGCGCAAGGAAAGCCTTCATCTTAATATCAAAATGCTCAGCAAGCAGTTTAACTTCCGCCAAGAGCACTTCCTTCGTCCATGCAGGAACAGTCTCAAAACGCCATACCAAGAATTGTAGCAGCTTAACCAACTCTTCCTTCTCAAGCTTCACGCTATCGAAGTCGTTTTCCGTTAGCACAGGCAGCCCAGAGAAGAAGTGCCCCGCCAGCGGAATGACTTGAGACAGAGTTTCCACACGAGGGCGCACCTGAGGAAGTATTTGCTTCACGTACTCCTCATTGAACGCCCATTCCCGAAGCGCCTGAAGTAGCGCATCGTCATCTAAGTCTTCACGAATATAAACGCCGTTCAACCAGGTCAATTTTTCCAAATCAAACACTGGCCCACCTAACGATACTCGCTGAATATCAAACTCAGCCATCATATCTGACAGGCTAAACTTCTCACGCTCGTCAGGCATCGACCAACCCATACGGCCTAAGTAATTAGTGACCGCCTGAGGCAAGAACCCCATGCGCCGATAATAGTTAATCGACGTTGGGTTTTTGCGCTTGGACAACTTGGACTTATCGGGATTACGCAGCAGCGGCATATGGCACAACTGCGGCATTTCCCAGCCGAAGTATTCATAAAGCAACTGATGCTTAGGCGCTGAATTAATCCACTCTTCGCCACGCAGTACATGGGTAATGTTCATTAGGTGATCATCAACCACGTTGGCCAGATGATAAGTAGGCATGCCATCCGACTTCAGCAGAATTTGCGCATCAACTTGTGCCCATTCCACTTCGATTGTGCCGCGCAACATATCGTTGACCACACAAACACCTGTGCTCGGCACTTTCATGCGAACAACATAAGGCCAACCTTCCTGCTCACGACGAGCTTGCTCATCTTCGCTCAACGCTAAATCAACGGGCTTCAAAGCCAAGTGCATACCGGCCGCTTTGCGAGCTTCCCGCAGTTCATCCAACTCTTCACTGGTGCGGTAACACTTAAAAGCATGCCCCGCATCCATAAGCTGCTGGGCGTACTGAGCGTAGATATCACCCCGCTCGCTTTGCCGATACGGGCCGTGAGGACCGCCAATATCTGGGCCCTCATCCCACTCCAGCCCAAGCCAACGTAACGAATCTAAAATCATCTGTTCTGATTCAGCGGTAGACCGAACCCGATCGGTGTCTTCAATGCGCAGAATGAACTGGCCACCATGCTGACGCGCAAAACAGAGATTAAACAGCGCAATATAGGCAGTACCTACATGCGGATCACCCGTTGGAGAAGGCGCGATACGAGTACGAACGGTCATCAAAATGTCCTTTTGGCAATAGAGCGTCTCGGCATTATACGCACCCTGAAGGCAACCAGCAGTACCTTGCAGGGAACGAGTTTGACTTAAAAGCGTCTGATCAGAGGTTGGAGGCTCATTGATAGGAATGATGCGCGTTAAAGCACAATCGCTTAGTATGGCGCAGCCCCTATGATTCGTGTTCATACTTGAGAGCGCCTCGCAATTTCTAGTATGCACAGAGCGCCGCTGAATAGGGTGGAAGCACACTCAACGAGCTTGTTTAGCTCATCGATAGGAAAATGAAATGGAATCGCTAGGCTCACGTATAAAGCAACTGCGGCTTCGGGCCAAGCTCAACAAAGCTGCCCTCGCACGCAAAGTAGGCGTATCAGATGTCACCATTTCTTACTGGGAATCCGGTGCTATCAAACAAGTCGGCCACGAACGCCTCGTTGCGCTCGCCGACGCTCTTGATTGCTCTTTGGCAACCCTGCTGGAAGGTGACAGCGCTGCTCCTCTGTTAACCCTGACACATACTGGCCCCCTCCCCTGGGAACAGGTTCAGGCAACTATGATGACGGTGCCACACCATCTGCCGCTTAAAATTGATTGGAAAGCTCCCTGCATAATGGCAACTCCCGGCCAAGAAACGGATTTCTCACCGGTGTCAGCAGGCGACTTAGTGCTATTAGGACCTACCCATGTGTTCCACAAAGCTGGTCATTATCTGATCCAGCAAGAGCAAGGTTATGTTATTGAGCATTTTGCTAAAGCGCCCAGTGACACCACCATACATGCGGTACTGCTAGCACACTGGTCTCCTGCCTAAAGCATCTTTACCTCCCCCACGTCCTACATTTCTTCAACCACGTCCACCTGGTCGCGCGTACGTCTTGGTTCACTGCCCACTAAGAAACTGCGCGAGTAGGTGGCAACCTGCCCTAATCCATGGCGAGTTTGGCTAACCAGCTCGCCAGCCAAGTGCTCTCCTTCACTGCCAATGCGCGCCTGAACCTCTTCTGGCTGTACAGCTGCTTCTGAAAGCTGGACCGTCACAATATACCGTCCATCCGGTAAACCACTTCCAGAACCAAAGGGGCCAGCATTAAATTTCTCATGTAAAACACGGGTACGCTCCTGCCAGCGCACGCGACTTATCTCACGCTCAATGGTTACCTGAATAAGAGCGCCGTCCGGCAGATTGGTTTCGCCGTCTACCATTAAGCGACGGTCGGAGCGCAGAGAGGCGCTAGCCGAAATGGCTACAACGAGAGGTTCAACCACCTCCTGTGGCTCGGCGCTTTGTTGTGGGCTGGGCATTTCAACGACTGACTCAGGCGACTCTGGGGGCAAATCCTCCTCCTGACCACCACAACCAGCCAGCAGCAGCACGCTCACCAACACTAAACGGATACCACCTAGTGTCTTATGCATAGAGACTCCTCAACAACGAAATATCAGCTTACCACTGCCTAGCCCTATTCACATTGAATAAGACCGCAAAACAAGCAAAGTGCTGCAAGGCTCACAGGAGTTATACGAACACTAAACGTGAATAGCACGGTAAACTAAAACAATCGGCCATTTCGTCGCCAATCTGCCTGAGGCAGAGGTCGATATCGACCTCTTGCCCGTACCTAGGTAAACAAAACACCACAAGATCAACGTTACCCTGTTGCCTACTGGTTTCAACCGAAATAACTGCCAGCATGACACTTTGTGTGGAGGATACCCCTTGCGCTGTTCACTTAAAGTGTCAGACTATAGACATGTATAACAGAGTGAAATACATCAAAAGACACCACATGCAAGCCGCTATATTCCACACCTAGCGCTACGCTGGGGGGGAGTAAATCATGACCGCATTCACTAACATCGGGCTTTACAGCCCCAAGCAAGCAGAGCGCCTGATTGGCGTAGAAGCGGATAAGATTCGCCGCTGGCTCATGCCTGCGCGGTCGACCAAGGGGCCACTCTGGGAACCCGAACCCCAAGCGTTAGGCGCAGAAGACACCCTCAGCTTTAAAGACTTGCTGGAACTCCGTGCCGTGGCTAAATTCCGTAGCCACAATGTGAGCTTATCGGTCATCCGTGAAGCATTGCATGAACTCAGCGAGTTATTACAACGGGATTACCCACTCATCAATCCCCAGCTGTGTACCGATGGTCAAAAGGTATTCCTAAAGGCACTGGAAGAAAACGGCGAAACAGCAGTGATTGACTTGGTTAAGCGCCAAAACGCATTTGAAGATGTGATAGTGCCCTCACTAAGGGCAGGCATCGAATTCAATGCAGAGGGAGACCCTGTGCGCTGGCATCCAGATCCCGAAGACCCCAGCATCGTGATCGACCCACGCTTTGCCTTTGGCAAACCCATCGTGCTGCCTAGCCACATGCCCACCAGAACACTGGCCCAAGCAGCCGAAGTAGAAGGCAGCGCAGAAGATGCAGCCCGTGCGTATGATGTGACGCAAGAGGAAGTAGAGCGTGCCGTAAAGTTCGAAGAAAGGATTTTATCGGGTGCACTTCTTCATTGACGAAAATATCAGCCCTCACATTGCCAACGCACTTAACCATCTAGCAAAACTCTGCAGTGAGAATCACACCGTCATGCATGCCCGAGACGTCAACGGCGGCCCAGGCATGCCGGATGAAGTATGGCTAGAACAGCTCAAGCAATCCGACAAAAGCTGGGTGATTGTCTCCAAAGATCGCTTCAAAAAAGGTGACCCAGAAAGGCTGGCCTTCGAGAACTGTGGAATTACCACGATCAACCTGGGTAACGACTGGAAAAGGGTCAAAGCGTGGGAAACCGCTGTGCGCCTAATCGAATGGTGGCCTACCATATCAAGAGAAGTCTTAGACGCCCCAGGCCCAATGCATTACGACCTGCCTTGCAAGAAGCCCGCTAAACTCAAGGGCTGTAAAAAAGGCGCTAATTAGCGACAAAACAGCTCTTCACCGCTTCTATCGTCAATGCATGGTCTGAACTATGTCCCCAAACCTTCAAAGCGACCCCTTGTTGGGTCTCAATAGCTGTAATTCTGAATTCAACTAATAAGTGCAACACCTGCGATTTCTAGTGCCCTCGAGCATCATCCTAAGAAAACATTGGCAACTTGGGTTATCCATGCACTTGCTTTGTACTCAAACCCGCTTTTTGCGTACAATCGCTCGCCAACGACTCCCCCGCTGCTAAGCAATTACGCCAGGCTTATACCGCATCGAATGATGCAAGTGATTGATATGACTAAAGCTAGCCCAGCAGACGCTGCTCGTCTGTTTTCTGTGGCCCCGATGATGGATTGGACAACCCGCGACTACCGCGCGTTTGCACGCACGTTAACCAAGCGGACATTGCTGTATACCGAGATGGTGACTACCGGTGCCATTTTGCATGGAACTCCCCGTGAGCGCTTTTTAGGCTATAGCGATGTAGAGCATCCGCTTGCGTTGCAGTTAGGTGGCAGCGATGCAGGAGAGCTAGCCGAGTGTGCAGCCATTGCCGAGGCGTGGGGTTACGACGAAGTCAATCTGAATGTCGGCTGCCCCAGCGACCGCGTACAGAACAATATGATTGGCGCCTGTTTGATGGGCCACCCAGAAAAAGTGGCGGCGGCGGTGAAAGCTATGCAGGCGGCAGTGTCGATTCCAGTCACGGTGAAGTGCCGCATCGGGATTGACAATCAGGATGAAGATGCTGACTTGGCGCGGTTTATTGAGATCGTAGCGAACGCAGGTTGCAACGTCTTTACCGTTCACGCGCGCAAGGCGTGGCTGCAGGGTTTGTCGCCTAAGCAGAACCGTGATGTACCGCCGCTAAACTACCCCCGCGTACACCGCCTGAAACAGAGCCATCCAGAGCTGCATATCGGTATTAATGGGGGGATCAAAACCCTTGCCGAGTGCAAAGCACAGCTTGAGCACGTAGACAGTGTGATGGTGGGTCGCGAGGCGTATCAGAACCCGTGGCTACTCGCCGAGGTCGATGAGCAGCTGTTTGGTGAAGCGGGGCCTGCGCGCACGCGCTTGGAAGCGGCTAACGCATTTCGCCCGTATATTCAGCAGCGGTTAGATGAAGGAGCCAAGCTGAATCATATTACCCGCCATTTGCTGGGGTTATTTCAGGGCTGTCCCGGTGGCAGACGCTTCCGTCGTCACCTGTCTGAGCACGCGCATAAAGAGGACGCGGGCCTGCGCCTTTTCGATGAGGCACTTAGCTTAGTTCGCGAACCTGAAACAGAGAACCAGGAAGCACTACAACTCGCGACCTAGTTCGGCTGCGGGCTGCATTAAAACAACGCCTAGCAGCCTGAGCACGCTAGGCGTAAAACACCACCATGGATTGCGGCCGGGCAACAGCTTACCAACGTCGATTAATAGGTAATATTTGTGATACCAGACCCTGGTTAAATCGAAGGTACTGTGGGCGCGGTATTTTTTGACATCATCACACACATTAATCTTACTAACCCAATAAATATAAAATTATTAATGTTCCAACCCCAGCTGTTCCTAATGCATCGAGAGCATCTATCAAGTCACTTTCAACCATTTTCAACACATTGAAAGAACCATAGCGTTCAAGCAACTTTGAAATACCGTTCGACGTTATACTGAGTATGGCAACAATTATCTCGATTCTTTCTATTCCCATTAACCACAGCAGGGTCGCTAACAAAGCAATTAAAACAACACTGACTCTAAAGGAGAGCCATTTAGCAGAATTAATAGATATATTAACACCACCTACCAAGACCTCCTCTGTTGCCATTTCCTTAGGTAGACGTTGTCTCCAAAAATCTTGTTTAGAGCCCAATAGATGCGATAAAACCATGTGCATACACCAGAATAGTTGAGCGAATTGAAAAACAGCTTGCCATCTAATACTTAACGATCAATTAAACATTCATTAATTGGCGCGGCTCTGGCACGGTTGGCTAATGTCTTCTGCCTGCTGGTAAACGTCCGTTGCTATGCCAAGCAAACCCAGTACGCTGTGAAATAAGTTATCGTGCGAGGCGGCTTGATCAGAGATTTGTCGCAGGCAGTCCATATCAAGCCCTTGCTGTTGTGAAAATGAGCTGGACAGCCACCAAACCATAGGCACATGCGTCTGTTCGTCGGGGGCAATGGCGTAGGGAATACCGTGCAAATAAAGCCCTTTTTCGCCCAGTGATTCACCATGATCAGAGAGATAGATCATCGCTGTTGCGTATTCATCCTGATGCTTTAGCGTCTCAATCACCTGATCCAACACAGTGTCGGTATATAGAATGGCATTGTCGTAGCTGTTGGTAATGGCATCTCTTGAACACTTGGCTAAATCAGCGGTAGTACAAGCGGGAACAAAACGTGCGTAGTCATCAGGGTAGCGTTGGTAATAGCTAGGGCCATGATTGCCTAGCTGGTGCAACACGACCACCTGATCAGTTAAGGTACCACTAATTTGCGTGGTTAAAGCTTGAACCAGTGCCTCATCCAAGCATCGCCCATCTTGGCACAAAGAGGCATAGTCCTCTGGCGCAAGCGCTTTTGCCGTCACTCCCTCACAGACGCCTTTACAGCCTGACTGGTTATCAAGCCAGGTGACCTCTAAACCGGCGTGGGCTAATACGTCCAGCAACGATTCATGTTGCTGAGCATAAGATTTAGCGTAATCGGCGCGTCCTGGTAATGAAAACATGCAGGGTAATGAGACTGCAGTGCTTGTACCGCATGAGGAAACATCTGAAAAATTGATAACGTCAGGCTGCTGGGCAAGTTTCGGTGTGGTTTGGCGTTCATAACCATTTAATCCCCAGTTCGACGCCCGCACCGTTTCACCCACCACAATGACGAGTAGTGTAGGTTTATCGCCCACTTGCGAACTGATACGGGCGTCCTCCCCCACAGGAGAACGCACCATATTAGCGGTAGCGTGTTGGCTGGAAAGAGCCTGCGCCATCGAAACAATATAATTACCCGGGGTCACCAAGTAGCGAAGCTCTTTATTGTTGCGCATCAGTGACGACAATTCTTGATAAGATAAGAAGATCGCTAACAGCAATATAGCAGTGCTGGCAAGGCAATAAGCCGAGCGACGCAACACTGCTTTCTTCCAGGTTGAAGGTGTTATTTTAACTCGCCAAATCATGACGGTAGGCAAACCAAAAAAGATTACCAAATGAATCAGCAAACCAACTGTGAGTAGTTCCTGTGCTTCGTTAGTGTCCGTTTGAAGCACATTCTCTAGCATGGAGGTATCAAAATAGGTGCCGTAGTAACTGGTAAAGTAACTGACGCAAGCGGCAATTAGAAATAGCAAGGTTAACAAGGGTTTTACCAGCGTTCGCAATGCAAGGCTAACGAAGACCAAATAGTTAAGGCAAGTCATCACCAAAAACATATTGGCAAAGGTTAGCCACGTCTTGGTGGCAAAAGGATCATAGCCAGCAAAGGCTTGTTGCCAAAAAGGGACATTGTAAAAAACACTGAATATGACAACACTCCATAAGATAAGCAGCTCCGTGCTTAACGTGGGACGATAATGCCAAACGGTGTCAACAACTTTTGAAGACAATGATAGCAAAGAGGACATCGAAAGAATCTCTGTATGAAAAGATCAATGAACACTGGGGCGTAATAAGAACCTTGAAAGAACAAAACTTACGGTCCAACAAATCATGACGGTCCAGAGGTCATGGGAGAGAAAGTGCGCCCCACGAAACTGCTGAGTAATTCCAAACGTAAGACCAAGCCCTAAACCCAGTGCGAGCCCTGCCCATCGCCACTGGGGCCGTATGGCGGCAAAAAAGAAGTAGCTGGCTATCCACGTGTATCCTGCGCTGGCATGCCCGGCGGGAAAGCAGGCGGACGCCGGCATTGAGGGAGGCCGCATGCTTAACAAGCCTATAAAGTCACGCGTTCCACCATAGCGAACTAAATCCCAAGGACATTCCATGCTCACCAGGTGTTTAATAGTTGCTACAAGTAGCGCTGAAAGAAGCGTTGCGGAAAAAAGATAAAACAGCGGCGTGCGATATGTTTTAAGACAAGTCACCGTGGTGCTTAGCATCAATAGTAGGAGTATGGCCAACCCCATAGCCAAGCTTAGCCATTTACCACCTTCATGAAGAACATCTTGGGTAAGATAGGTATCTTTCCATGCCCAAGCATTACCTTGAAGGCGATATATAAAGTCAGCCACCGTGAAGTCTATATTTAAAACACTAAAAAAAGTCATAGCGATTAAAAACAAAACCCATACGAATGCTACAGGCTTGATAAAATTTAGTTGATTAGCACGCATAGCCATACGCCTATCATCATAAAAATAGTCATCATGACGGCGGCAGCTCCCATGTCTTTAGCACGCCCGCTAAGTTCGTTATTTTCTAGTCCGATACGGTCGATTGTGCTTTCTATGGCAGAGTTAATGAGTTCCACCACCACTACAAGGGTGAGTGAAGAAAACAGCAGCGCTTTTTCTACAGAAGTGGCATTAACAAAAAATATAAAAGGGTAGAGGATGAGACAGAGCATCACCTCTTGTCTAAAGGCAGATTCATTCACCCAGCAAGACTTTAAACCCGACAGTGCATTTATAGAGGCGCGAAAGATTCGTTTAACACCCGCACCATTGCGTTTTGATGTAGTTGAGATAGGCAAGACAGTACACTCGATAACGTAATAGTAGCGTCACTATAAAGTGCGAAACTTAACGAACAGTTATGCCGTTAATTCAGTCGCTAGAACATAACCCCCCATCACTGAGTGGTGGTATTACCTACTGTATTGGTTGGTCCACTGGCTGAATTCAGATGAGTGTGCTATTTGGAAAGTAAGTTACCGTATTTAAGGAAAGCTTAAGTTTTGGTAGCGAAGATAACAGTTTATCGACTGAGGGGGGCAGCATGCGCGCACTGCTAATAGAAGATGACCCCTTGCTTGGGGATGGCATTAAGACAGCCCTAGAGCGTGAGGGCTACACGGTCGATTGGTTTATGCTTGGGTGCGAGGCAATCAGCGCTATCGGCAGCGAGACCTTCAGTGTGATTATTTTGGATCTTGGGTTGCCCGATATGGACGGTATGCAGGTACTGCATTTACTCCGGCAGCAGTCTACTCTACCTATTTTGATTTTGACGGCTCGCGATGCGATGGAAGACCGCATTGGCGGTTTAGATGCGGGAGCGGATGACTATGTGCTCAAGCCATTTAACTTGCAGGAGCTACTCGCCCGTTTGCGGGTCGTAATGCGGCGCGCTGAGGGGCGTGCCTCGCAAATATTAACGCTTGGTGCACTGAGCATTGATGAAGCTCGCCATACAGTGAGCTGGCGGGGTAAAGACGTAAAATTGGGTCGACGCGAGTATGCCCTATTGCTAGCCCGGATTTCTCACAGGGTATAAAAGAAAGCGGCTGAAAGTGCTATGATTTCAAGAACCTAACCAATCCATCAAGCACCAACAGCCGCTTCCAAAATGGTACCTGAAAAGCTGACCTTCTCGC
>Ga0208300_100436_pt1 | contig 30852 bp, 24 predicted proteins | sample 23_taG_FD_184096 | JGI IMG/M metagenome (GOLD analysis project Ga0208300, IMG submission 184096) | Marine viral communities from Cariaco Basin, Caribbean Sea - 23_WHOI_OMZ (SPAdes) (version 2) | ecosystem: Environmental > Aquatic > Marine > Oceanic | place: Caribbean Sea: Cariaco Basin...
ACCTCCTTCAGGATCTTGACGATCTGTGACTCGCTGTACCGTGATTTCTTCATGTCGTTCTCCGTTTACCTCATTGTAGGCTGGAGAACTCTAATTACGCATGCACCGATTTTAGGGGATGGTTACAATGGTCCTTGTTTAAGAAATTCGGGCGGCGCTGAATTCAAAATGGTAAGCCCCGAGTTAAAATTGAAAATATAGAAATTCTGGAGTCTCGAAGGCCAGGCCTGAAAAAACAACTAACATCAGGGCGTACCCGGCGGCCTGAAAGGGCACAGGCATCTTGAGATATAATGTTCTGATGCGATCTTTCAGAAGGCGAGGCGGTATGAAATGCCAAATGTAGGCAGCCCCCATCAAAAAAAAGCAGTACCAGGAAAGCACTGTCCAGCCAAAATCGAACTTTAGAACTCCTGACGTAAATTCACTGAACGTTTGCATATCGGATACTCGGAAAAGCAACCATCCAAATAAAACTAGATGAAAAGTTAGCGTAATCAGAAAAATAGTTTTTATACCGCTGACATTTGCAATTTTCGAGCGAAATGGAAGAAACAGTATCAGGATAGCACCATGAAATGCTCCCCATAGAATGAAATTCATGGCTGCACCGTGCCAAAGGCCCCCCAACAGCATGGTTAGAAAAAGGTTCCGCCCTGTAATCAGCGTGCCTTTTCGATTCCCTCCAAGGGATATGTATAAATAGTCCCTAAGCCAAGTGGAAAGCGAGATATGCCAACGAGTCCAAAACTCGCTTGGATCTTTGGCAAGGTATGGCCGATTAAAATTTATCGGCAATTTGAAGCCCAGCATCAATGCGATACCGATGGCGATATCTGAGTAACCAGAAAAATCACAGTATATTTGCAAGGAATATGCATACAAAGCGACCATAAGATCCAGCGAGGAAAACGCGCCGGGATTGTCAAAAACATCATCTACTACAAGTAATGCAAGAGAGTCCGCAATCAATATTTTCTTTGTGAGACCGCAAAAGATCAAAAACAACCCACTATTAATCATTGCTTTATCAATTCGGATCTTCTTGTGAAGCTGGGGTAGAAAATCCGAAGCTCGAACGATGGGGCCTGCTACAAGCTGAGGGAAAAAGGATACAAAAACCGCAAACTTGAGAAATGACCTTTCTGGCTTAATATTGCCACGATAGATATCAATCGTGTAGCTCAGGGTCTGAAACGTATAAAACGAAATACCGACGGGCAAAAGGAATTCATGTCTAATGCCTTCAACCTGAACGCCGAAGATCGATAACGTATCAACTCCAACACCAGAAAAAAAATTGAAATACTTGAATAAAGAAAGCAGGCCTAGGTTAAAAACAAGACTGAAGCTTAACAGAAGTTTTCTGCGCTTCTTCCTAGGCTCCTCAGCTAACTTTTGGCCAACAAAATAGTCGACAACTGTCGAACTTAGAATCAAAAAAGAATATTCCCAGTACCACGCGCCATAGAAAACATAGCTAGCGAGCAGCAGAAAGCCATCACGTGCATCTTCTTTTTGATAAACGCTTCCATAGACCGCCAGCATTACGGAAAAAAAGATCAGAAACTCAATTGAATTAAAAACCATTACTGAACAATTTCCTTCAGTTCGTCAGCAATAATTTTTGCAACCTGCTGATGACCAGACTTTGAGAAATGCACGAAATCATCGAACTGTCCTTTCCGGTCCTTTGCAGGCCAATGCGCGTCCAGGTCAATAACTTCCGCGCCATGTTGAGCAGCAACATTCCGTACTATTTCATTGTATTCTAGGATCGAGCGATTGATCGTTTTTGGGCTAAAGTCCTCAAAATAGCGCATCAACCAAGTTTGATACGTCCAAGGAATTGAAGCTTCTGAACTCCCCTGGGCTGAAACGAAAGTTATGAGGATTGGCTTGGCACCGACTCTGCGCGCACTTTCAATAAAACTGACCAGCCTGTTCCGATATTGCACTTTCTCGGAACCTCCAAGTTCAGACAACAAAGGTGTGGCCAGCAGGAAGGAGCTGCCGAGGTAATTTCGCGAGTAGTTTCGAAGGATCGAGCGTTTCAACCATTCGTCGACATAAAAATACTCCTTTACCCGTTCAGCTACAGTTGACTCGTTTGCCGCAGGCGCCTCTGAAGGTGCTTGGTCGGCAACAGTTCCGGATTGGCGAGATGAATGATGAATATCTAGATAGGCCTGATAAAGCAAAATATACTCAGGCCGCCAATCGCTTCCATTCGTTTCAAGAAACTCGATATTGTCTTCGACCAAAATTCCTGGACTGGAAGCATTTAAAGCATAGCAGCTATCAGGCTGCAAGTAGCTGCACAGAAGGTTAGCGAACTGATGATCCGGGCCATGGTGGTCTGCCGCGTGCGAGGCGGACGACACCCAAAGCCTTAACTCAAGGTTTTTATACTGACCTTTCAGGATTGGTCGGCTGTTGAATGGAAATGGCTCCTGTTCGGCGACGCCCTGATTGTCGTTCGTCTTCGCAGACGCCTGATTTGCGACAACCTGAGCCTCCCCCTTCAGGACAGCCCTCAGCGAGTGAAGTCCTAGTTCACCAACAACCAGAAATGCAAGAATAAGGATCGCGCAACTAAGGTTACGATAATACGACATTCCCTTGATCCTCAGTCATCCATCCGGCCAAATTAACCGGCATTGTTGTCGATAAGGGCCTGAAGCCTAGCCCGGATTGGTCAGAGGGGGCCAAAAAAAGCGGCTGAACGCTTCAAGGTTGCATAGGACTAAACAATGCAACAAGCAACACCAGCTCTTTTCAAATTAGTACCTACCAGAAAGATAACTTAAAAAATGACCTTCTCGCCACTCTCTGCTTTAAATGAAACTACTTCTCGTAAGGCTCACGACTTGCTGCCACTCTTCCCGCCTACGCAAAAAAAGCCAGGCAAATATGATGGTTAAGCTGGCAGTCAGAGCTACAAATGACGATCCTCTTATAAGAAATTCGGGTAACGCTGAATTCGCAGTCAATGATAGCTGCGAGACAGACCACGCGGCAATGGCAGAGGCAAATACCACTGGTAGGCAAAGGTACGCCAGTTGTAAGAATCCAAAGCCGGTCTGACGACCTAAAAACGCTAGCAGGACACCTGTTGTAGCTACTGCAAGCCAGCCTCTTAGCCAAGCCATGCTTTCCAGACTAGTTGTGCCCCAAAGATATAGCATAACAATAATCGCAACTGTGGATATTACATCAAACCAGAAAAGCATCTTTACCTTGCCTTGGGCAATGACGGCATCACTGATCAGCTCGAATAGGCAGAAGGTAAAGAAGAAGAGACCAAATGGCTGCAGCAGGGGAGCGAAAGCCTCCCATTTCTTACCCAGAAGAACGGTTATGATCAATTCCGGATAAAGCATGATGAAAGTGGTGAGCGGTACCAGTGCGGTGATCATTAGCGCAAGGCTCAAGCGTGTACGGTAAGCGAGAATAGCGGTATCGTGCTTGCCTTGGGCAATAGCCGCCAGCAGGGGCTCGCTCATGGGGAGGATGGCCGAAAGGGCAGGGAGAAGAGCTACTTCACGAACAAGATTGTAACCCCCCAGCTGGCTGGTACCGAAGAGTTTGGACACGAACAGGTTGTCGATCTGTGATCGGGTGAAGCCTACCACTCCGCGCATCAGGAGCCACTGAGAGAAATTCCACTGCCTGCGCGCACGGATAAATGTCCAGGACGGACGGTAGCTGTGGACACGATAAGAGCCAGCCGCCAGGATGAATGCGGATACGAGGTTGCCAATGATAATGGCCCAGTGACTGGGTTCTACGAGCGCGATGGTGATGACGGTGACAAACGCCAGGCCCTTTTGCCAAAGGGTAAGCTTGAATACGGGGCGGTAATTGATATTTCTTGCCAGCAACATCATGCCAGGGGTCTTTAGAGCACGAATGGGAAGGGCCAGGGCGCATACGCTCAACGCGAGAGTCAATTCAGGTGTTTCAAAGTAGGTCGCAATGGCAGGAGAGCAGACGATGATCAGAAGAGCCATGGTGCTTTTGATGGCAACATCCAGGCTCCAGGCAGTATTCAGATCCTGTTCGTCAACTTGCTCTTTCTGAATGATGTATTGTTGGTTTCCAGTTTGAACAAGCACGTCGAAAAAATTCAGAGCGATGGTTACAAGGGCAACAATGCCGAAATGCTCTGGCGTTAGCAGGCGGGCTAGAATCAACGTACTGATTATTCCAAGGCCCCTCTGGATTACTTGGAGGGTCAGCAGAAGTCCTGCGCTTTTTACGACTTTGAGACTGGCGGACATGCTACTGGGGTTTCCTGAAACTCAGCGTGTTTTGGAGGGAGGAGGCGCCAACCTGTCTTGTGATCGGTTCAGCTTGGCACGGTTCATTCTTTTGCCAAGGCGGATGGCTGGCTCTTCAATCCATCGATATGATATCGCAGCCAGCGCCAGGCTCCCACCAAAAGCCCAGGTGCAAACCCAGAGGGTCCTGGTCCAGTCGCCTTGTATTTCAAAGTGAATCAACCCCAGAACAGCAACGGCGATGAGCAGGTTGTGATAGAGGTAAAGACTGTAGGAAATCTTGCCGAGATAAATCGCGGGTCTGCGGGGTAGCATTGGTAGCTTGATATTGCTGAATAATAGGATGCTGACGAGTGCTACCCCGCAGAGCCCGTAGAATACCCATTCGCTGGGAATTATCCGGTAAACTTCGATAGGAACAATATCGTTCGACATAAGTGAGGCTAGTGCAGTAATTACGGCTATCATTAAGAGCGCTGGTGCGCGACTCAGGCGGAATGACCATTGAGTGTAGACGTGACCAAGCACCATGCCTGCAGCAAATGTAAACCCGAGTACAAGAACAAGGTTGCTGTCTAAAGGAAGAATTCCCGAGCGGCCGACAAAGAACAGACCGCCGGCAATAAGCACTGGCCCAAAAATAGATAGAACACGCATGGAAAGTAGAAAGAGCGGAAACATTAAATAGTACTGAAATTCAACCGGAAGGCTCCAGAAGGCATTGTTATAGAGTTCTGGAGGGCCGGTGATATTGAATACCAGAGCCATATACTTCATTAGGTCCGTAAGGCTTGCAGGGATGAAAAATTGGTTTTCTACCCAGTGCCCTAGCGGCTCTCCATAAAGACTCCGGAATAGTGGCGCGAACGTTAGGTAGGCAAGCAGAGCGACGGCATAAGCTGGCCAGATGCGTAAAAATCTTTTCGCATAGAACCCGGCTAATGCCTGGCGAGAACTGATTGAAAGCTCTGAGTTGCTCAGGGTAAGCGTGCAGCCGCTGAGAACGAAGAACAGGGCTACACCAAGAGAGCCCAGGCTTAGAATATGGAGTGCCCCAAAACCGGGTAGTTCGTCCGCTGGATGGTAGCGGACATCCAGTGCCTGCATGCTGTGGGATACCACAACGGATAATGCGGCGAGCCCGCGAAGCCAGGTCAGGGAGTGGATTTCAGAGCGATTGCTCATCACTGGTATCCCTTTTTTCTTCTTTTATTGCTCCGGTGACCTCTTTGACGACCAGCTGGAGTTGCTCTAGCCAGATCGCGTTTCCCAGTTGATTCAGGTGAAGGCCGTCGCCGGTATGGTACTGCCTCGCAAGGTTCCCGTCGGCGTCGGCAAGTAACCGGCCCGCGTCGAGACATTGAACTCTTTGGCTAGTCGCACAGATCTCTTCGAGACCGTAATTCACCAGTGAGATGTTCTCTGAAAGGCCGCTGCGTCGCAGATCTGCCTCATTGATTGGCATGATTTTGCTGAAGATTATAGGTACCGTTTCCGGGATGCTCTTCAAAAATCCCTGGTAGGCGGGTAAGACCTGATTCGCCTTTCCCCGGGCTATATCATTTATACCGACTGCAATTACGATAGCCGCGGCTTTGCCGGTGTTACGGTGTTCTCTAAGCTGTCGGGCAACATCCTGTGAAGTGGCGTGGCCAATTCCGTAATTTACAGCGCTGTTATGAACATTCTGGACGGCAAGGCCCTGCACCAAGCTGTCCCCGTAAAAAAGTACAGCATTTTCTGGCATGTTAAGGTCTTTGCGAGCGTTGAAAGCAAGGATCTGTTTCACATAGTAGTCGGAAGCGTAGTCGTTAAGGTAGCTGTATAAGGCTCGCCTCAGGGGGTCGCGCGCCAAACTGGTCAGAAGCAGCAGACACACACTGCTGATCAAAAATGCTGTAACCAGTCGCTTGCGAAACATTGGGTGGCCTTTTGGTGATTACCGTTACTCCAAACAGGCCTATTGCGGCTTCACAAAACGATAGGGCTCGGTGCACTGCTGCTCATCCGATATTGGGCCCTCATTGTTCCATGTGCGCACGACCAAGTTGGTTATCCGATCGGTTTCTATCCTATCTGTATATGCTTCGATGAGCTCAACTCCCGCGGCTCCCAAGCCCTGTCCTTTTTTGTACCATTTACGCGCATCCCCCAAAAAAACACCACTTCGATAGCATTTAAGTATTTTTTCCAGAGACTCAAGTTGACTAAGAACTGGCTTTCCCGTTCTCCTGTCGAGTATAAATTCCTTTGCTTGCTCCTGCCCGTTTTGGTGCGCCGCTTCACCAATAATGAATTCGGAAAAATTAAAATCATATCGGCCAAAATAGAACAACGACTCCACATCATTAGTGGTTAAAACAACATCTGCCTTATCGACCAGGGGTTGCACATGTTCAACAGCCATCGACCAATCCCCCACCTCATGTCGATATTGCTGACCATTCAGAAGATGAAATGACAAGGGGAATGCATGGTTGCTAAGTATCGCAAACAGCGAAACCGAGACCATAATTCCATTGGCCAATCCGATTCTCATCTTGCCGGAGGGAAGCCAGTGATCTAACAACACTAAATTTTTGAGCACCAGGATTTTGAACATGCCCAGTATCGGAAAGCAGGCAATGGCCCAGATGCCAATTGCAAATGGATAGAGAAACAGTATATACCGTTCATCTTTCATGCCGCCGAAGGAAAAAACAAGCACGCTTGTCAGAAATATAGACGCAAAGAAGAACGCGGGTTTCGGTTTGTAATAAAAAGCGACCAAACATGCTAAGGGAAACAGTAACCAGAACACTGGAAAATGATAGCGGAGATGTCGGTGGTAATACAAAACGTTGTCCACGTTATCTGCACTCCAAGGGGCCGCATAGCGAAAGGTTTCCAGCAATCCTTGCACTTTACCAAGGATCAGCAGGGCGATACCGAGCAGCAACCCTCCCACTAGCAGAAAAACCAACAAGCTGGCATTGATCTTATTTCTTTTATACGGGTTTAAAACCTGATTACTTAAATAAAGCACTACCCAGATGATGACTGCTAACACACCGATCAAAGTGGTCATTTGAAAATGGTAGGCCAAGCCAAAACTAATGGTCGAAATGATAGCTAGCAACCCAACCATTGGGCGCGAAAGGTTTTCGGCAGTCAGGTAGTAGATGCTGATCGCCCCAATAAAGAATAATATCTGATGGAGCCCATAGAACCGAATAAACTGTGCCAGATAAATCGTACTGGGAAGAATCGCAAGTATAAAGGCTGACGTCAGCGCTTCCCGCTTGCCAATAAGCGACCGAAATACCAGATAAACTAATGCAATAAACGCACTGACTGTCACCGCGGATGACATGCGTGCGACCTTGACCGATTCACCGAAAACACTCTGTATGGATGCCACAAATCGAGTATATAAGTCGGCCCGGGTATACTCACCATCAGCGAGGCTAAGTGAGCCATCAGCTAAAACCGATTGCGCAGGCAGCAGGTGGTACAGCTCATCCACGTATAGGCCGTGGTCTAAATTAAAAGTATAAATGAAAAGAGAAAAACAAAATAAGCTCAGCCCGACGAGTGAGGCGCGTAACGAACTGCCATTCGGAGCTTTTTTCAGTTTATTGTCGTCGGTCATGACGTCCTCTGTGATAGACCTAGATCAGCGACTCCACCCCAATTATTCACCCTGGTGATTTTGAGGCCTACCTGCCTCAGAATATCATCAAAGCGAATTTTTTGATGCCCGTGGTGACCCAACAGTGCGGCAAGCCGGGGAATGGGGATCATGCAGACTCAATTGATAATTTTTTTAATCCGATACTCTTTATTCTGCTGAGAATGGGTGAAAATAATGGTTTCACCGATCAGCCCAATTCCGATTAGCTGTATACCGAGCACAAGGAATAAAGACATGAGTACCAGTAAAGGCCGATCAGCCATGCCGACATCAAGAAACAATCTTTCGTAAGTCATGTAGATTAGGCCCAGGAAGCCTATGATCATGGATGATGTGCCTAGAATCCCAAAGAAGCGTAAGGGTTTCTTGTTAAATTTGGTCAGGAAAACGATTGTTAGCAGATCGAGCGTGCGCCGCAGATAGACGCCGGGCTTATGCTGGCCTCTCGAAACATTTTCATGAGCCTGTTTCAACTTGATTTCGAAGGGGATATAACCAAGTTCATAGGCAAGCAAGGGCAGGAAGCGGTGCTGATCGCCATAAAGGTTAAGTTCTTTTGCTACCTGAGTTCTCATCAAGCGAACGTTGCATCCCGCATCAGAGTATTTCTGGTTGGTGAGTCTTTCAATCAGGTTGCTGAAAACGCGTGTTTGGGTCTGTTTGAATTTAGAGTCCATTCGGGGCCAGCGCGTTGCCAGGACGATATCGACAGTTTTCAATGCTTCGAACATCTTGGGAAGTTCATTCAGTTCGACCTGCTTATAGGGGGGCAGAATAAGCGTTGAGTCTCCGGTGACGTAATCAAAAGCTGCCTGGAGAACGGTGCCTTCACCGTAATTTCTGGATAATTCCAGCAACTTCAGCTGCTTGTCCTCTTTAGCGATTTCTCGCAAGGAATCAGCGATATCTCTGAACTGACTGTTGATGGCATAAATAAATTCAAAGTCCTGTCCCAGTGCTTCAACTGCGCTTCGGTATTCGTGATAGTTCGTGAGCGTGTGTTCCGTCCGCTCGCAGACGGGGACTACCACACTAATTTTGCCAATTACCTTATCGCCGTTCATGTTTCTTCTTTCCCTGATGTTTGCTGGTCTGGAGGTCTCAAATTGGTCATCCGTGAAGTTATGACTGAGAGCTTGCTGAGTTCAATTGAGCCATGTTTGTAAATCTGTTCACCAAGAATTCCCAAGCTAATCAGGAAAAAGCTGGTAAACATGAATAACACGCTGATTGTGGGTAGGACCAGGCTGCTTTCTTTACCAAACAGTTGGTAAATGCCGATCAACGTGATAATGACCGACAAAATCAAAGGTATTGCGGCCAACTTTGCAAACCACATGACAGGGTGATGTGCGACAGAGCCAATCGTTTTTATGGTCAGCAAGTCCAGTAGTACTTTGTAGATTCGGGACAGGCCATACTTGGATTCACCAAACTGCCGCGCATGGTGTTTCACTTTAACCTGTGCAACCTTGCTACCCGAAACCGACAATAATGCGGGAATGAAGCGGTGCATCTCATTGTAGAATGGCATTTGCTTCATGAGCTTTGCGCGGTATAGCTTGAGTGAACAGCCATTGTCCTTGATCGGTACACCGGTGACCTTACCGATCAGCCTGTTGGCGATCATGGACGGTATCTTGCGTGTGATCAGTTTATCCTGCCGCTTGTGTCGCCACCCGACAACGATGTCATAGCCTTCATGGAGCTTATCGTACATCATCGGAATGTCGCTTGGGTCGTTTTGCAGGTCTCCGTCCATCGTCGCCAGAATTTCTCCCCGCGCGATGTCTATTCCCGCGGCCATCGCAGGTGTCTGTCCATAGTTTTTTCGCAGTTCGATAACTCTCAATCTGTTATCGCTTTCAGCGATTTTCGACGCAACCTCAAAAGTGCGATCTTTACTGCCGTCGTTGACAAGAAGAATTTCGTAGCTGATCCCCATGGGATTCAAGGCTTCGCAGAGTTTTTTGTAAAGGAGGGGAACGCTTTCTTCTTCGTTAAACAAAGGAACGATGATAGACAGTACTGGGTTGTCTCTCGTCACAGGCTAACATTCCTATAGTCATTGTCATCTTCGTCAAGAGTACTAGAAAGCTTGCCTGCGTTAGGGCGTGAGGAACAACAAGCCTTCAATCGGTAAAACAAACCTTAGTCTTTAACTATTAATTGTTGGCGCGGATTATACCAAAGCGATTTCTATGCCACGTTACACTTGACAGGAAATCCTGTCGCCTTTCTGGATAGTAAATTTAGTCTAGTTCCCATCCGGCGATTTTCAAACTGCACTTACCCCGGCGCAGTAGACATTTTACCCGACTTATCGCTATCGTAACGATAGTTTTTGGGCCGTTGTGAGGCTCAAAGCTATTTTCCAAGGGCAATTTGTACAGAACAATAGTGGATACAAGTTTCCTGGCATTTTCTATTCTAATGGTTGCGTGAAATGGCTTCCAACGACAAAAGAAGACTGGTTTTGGTGGACACTCATGTTCACTATCACTCTTTCTGTAGTGTCACTGAGTTTTTTGATTGCGCATGGGAAAATCTTTGGAGCGCGGCCGCGTCGTTCGACGAAAGTGCAAATTTCATAGGGATTCTTTGCTTGTTAGAAACACGAGGATCCTCACGTTTCGGCGAAATTAGGGACGCAGCGCAGGGAAAATCCGCTTTTGGCAAATGGCGTATCGACACAATTTTTGATGGAAGATTTTTAGCAGCTGAAGGTGAGGGTGGTGCAAAGGTTTACGTTGTTCCTGGGTCTCAGATCGTCACGAAGGAGAATCTGGAAGTTTTGATTATTGGTCCATCCGATGATGTACCCCATGAGCAGCCATTGACGTTCTACATGGAGCATTACAGCAGTTCACATTTGGTGATCATTCCTTGGGGAGTTGGGAAATGGCTTGGCAAGCGAGGCTTGGTTCTCAAGCAAGCTATGTATCAGTTGGCGCAATTGGAGTATGTGTTGGGCGATAGCAGTGGTCGTCCCAATTGCTGGCAGAGAGTCGCTCAGTTTGAAGATGCGAAACGATTGGGAAAGCATATTTTACCTGGCTCAGATCCGCTACCGGTTGCGGGACAGCAACGGAAAGTTGGTATATACGGAGCTGCTTTTTACTCTGATCAACTAGCAGAAGGGTTGGTTCGAAACCTGAGGGAAATTATTTTAGGATTGACATTGGACGAGGTTAGGCCCTTCGGACACTCTGATGGCCTTTCCGATTTCATTTTTAGTCAATTTCTCTTAAGGCTAAATCGGATAAAATAATTATATTTAATGCTTCAAAAATTGAAATCTGTAACAGATATTGGCTAGGGTAAAGCCTAAATAGTATAAATCGTTTGGTTAAATGCAGCTTATTTTCTAATTCAGCGAATTAACGAATGCTTGGTTGAGCGTCGCTGTTTTGGGAGTTCAGTCCCAACGTTACAACCCAGTCGGCCTCTTGCAAGAATTCAATTTTCGTAGACATGATTTGATCTAAACTCGTTTGTCCGCCTGAGCAACTTTTGGTATTGAGATATCTAATATCCAAAATGTCTTTGGGCGATATTAGAAGGTTAGCTTGTTTTACTTGTTCCAAATAGCAAGAGATACTGGTTGAATTTTTCTTAGGCTTTAAGCAGTATGCGCCTTCTAAAACAGGTGGGACTACCTTCGTATCGACATGATAGATTCTGTCAGTGAAGTCCTTATAACAACGGATTGCTTCATGGTTGGGATAAACGCTGGAATAAGCACCGTTCCTTGATCGGTATCCCCAGATATTTGCGACGCCACCGGCAAATAGAGAGCGCCAAAGTCCTCGACGTGTCGCTGTAAAATCGTAGTCCTTATGTTGGTGAATTTTTGAGTCCCTGACACGAAAGCGATCTTCAGAAAAAGCAGCTCTACCGCCAGCTTGGATGATATGGTCGCGGTAATCTGAATAGTCAGGACGATGCCATTCCCACGAAGCGTAATCCAAATCTTTGGCCATTTCTTGATACTCGTTTTTACGGCCTCTTGCGCCAATTAGGTGCCGATAGCTAGTCAGTTCATTGAGTTGTTTACGAAATTTAGAGATTTCTTCTGATTCTGCCCATTCATAGAGGTCAAATCCATAGCCAAGCGTCCAGCCAGGCAGCGGCGACAATCTAGCGGCAATTTCATGGTAGAGATGGTTTGTATCAACACCATATGTTTTTGGTGTTTGACCCCGATCTTCATCACCCCAAAGCCAAAAATGGGTGACACCCCCAGCTCGGTACGTCTTTAGAACCACGGCTTCGAAATACTCCGGGTTCTCCAAGAAATCACGTAGATTTTGTATGTGAAATCCGGTAAAGCCGTGCTGATGAACAAACTGCTTAATACCTGAATTGATATCTGACTTGTCGTACATCAGATATTGCGGTACGAATGCTTCTTTTGTTGCTGATCTTATCCATTTTGTGCCGGTGGTCGAGACAAAACCTTTAGCGTATTCCGGCCGGGAGTTTTGCACTTCAATGCACTGGTCCACGCCCTCAACACACCAACGGCCAGGCTTATCTGGCGTAAAACGCACTTCCAATCCTGTTTTTCCCATGTAGCTCAAACTATGGTGGCGATAACCACTTTCGTGAATAAATCCTACAGATTGGTGTGCTTCGTAGTCGCCGGAAAGTGGAAGCTGATAACATACCCAAATCGGTTTCATCGTCGATTCAGGCTTCAAACAACTTTCTGAGTAGTCCTTGCTGAGCAATTCTCCGAATGTCGGAGAGCTAAAATAAATATGGGATGTGGAAAAATATGCGAGAAGTCCAAACGTAATGGCTACCAAAGCTAGGGCGATACTAATACGCTTGTTTGGCATGGCATATAATCCTATTGATAAATGGCTACATTTTGGACTTAATTTTGTCCTCAGTCAGTGTGCCGGAGTTGATTTCATCGAAATTTACTCCCCAGCTACTCACGACGGGGTATATGCATGCACCAATAGCAGCGGCAATCAATGTCTTTAACCGCATTAACAACGCGATTGACAGAGCTATTTCAGGCGAAAATCCAAATAAGGAAAGTACAAAAGTATACGCAAACTCCATTATTCCTATGCCGCCGAAGGACAATGGTATGTTCATGATAAACATTATGATGGGGACAGCGATGAACATGCTAGTTACGCTTACATCGTTTTGAAAAACCATTGCTGTAACCCAAACATTAAAAATTGCGAAAAAATAAAATACTAACGAGTATGCGAATGCAAATATAATGCTTTTGGTATCATTTCGATACAGAGTGACAGCTTCTTTAAATTTCACCGTTTTTAAAAGTATTTTGTCGATTATCCTATTTTTTCCTTTAAATGATTTTTCTGCAAAATAAAATAAACGATCATCGATAATTAACCAGACTAATAAAACGACGCCAATGATTGCGACAAGAAAGGCAGCGTTGAGCCACTGAATGTTAAACTTTTCCAATGCCATAAATGCTGCCAGAATTGCGAAAGCTACAAGGGTAATCACGCCCGTCAATCGTTCAACAAAAACTACAGCGGCAGCTTGGGCATAACGCTTGTTCTCTCGCGCTAGTAAATGAACACGGACTATATCTCCACCGATACTGCTAGGCAATACCAAGTTAAAAAAACGACCGACGATATAAAAAACGAACAAGCGGAAGAAACTTACTCTAAAATTCAGTTTCCTAGTGAGATAATGCCATTTGATAGTGCTAATAAAATCAATAAAAGGTATGTACAAAAACGCCAACAATAGCCAACCGGTATCTGCACTGGTTAGTGTAGAGACAAGCGCTATCCAACCTTCATCAGAGAACAGGTTCGCTGCATAACATACGTACACAACCAACACAAAGCCAATGATCAGTCGAACAATAAGAGAAACAACTTTTTTCATTGTTCAGGCGTCTTCAGCTGTTGGCAATACGATGTAAGCATTTTTTACAGCTTCAATTTCCGTTTGAATTCGATTTTGGTCCCAGCCGAGTTCGTCAGCCATTAATGATGCACATGCCTTGAGAGAATCGGTGCCTGGGTATTGATGACTCCCTAAATCAGTGCGCCTCAGCACGACGTCGGACAGCATATGGGCTATTTCATGACGAATTGCGTAGATCACCTGTGCACCGATTACCATGCTATTCGGCAGAGGCTCAGCAAGAGTTGGATTTGAATCTATTAAATGCATTATCTCATGCATCTTGGTGCCATAAGTTTTGATAAGGTTTTTAAGAATCTTTTCAGGCAAGCGTCCAGAGTATGTAGTGAAAATTTCACCCACGAATTGGTTATAGAACGCGATATCACCTCCCCAAACCGATGTCTTTTTTGTTTGGCACTGTTTTAAAGATGTGACCTCACCAAGTTGCTTTACTACCATGTCTATTGTTTTTTCCGCGACATCTCTTGATGTGGTGTATTTCACACCCACTACAGTGCCAATTCCGGAAATCCCTTCTTCTTTTTCATGATCGATGATCTTATATTGCTTGAGTGGCGCGGCAGATCCCTTTTCTTCGGCGGGGATAATTCCCCAGAGAACGTGATGTACATCCTTGCGCTCTAGGTTTCGACCAGGAAACCCCTCGTTTATGCGTTCGATGTATGTGTGAATCTCACTATCAGTGATCGTCACATTCTCGGGGTCCTCATCACAAGGCAGATGAAGCGATGCAAACATTGTTTTAGATCGCCAGGGGATTGCAAACTGAAGACTAGACTTTTTATTTACTACAGCCTTCTTGTCCTCGTACATTGGGCGAATCGGAAAAGTAAGCGCATAATTGCCGATCACAGGGCGCGTCAACAAGCTGAATGCTTTGGAGGCATAGATACCATGGTCTTTAAAGTCCAGCTCGCAAAGGTCGAAGATTCTGTTCGCCCATGGGCCAGCAGCATTCAAAACGTAGCGTGAACTTACAAAAAACTCTTCATCGGTAAATAGGTCTTTTACAGTGACTCCATCAATCTTATTTCCTTGATTGGAAATTCGAAGTACTTGTGTATAATTCGCGAGGTGGGCGCCATTTTCTGCCGCCGATTTGAGAAGAGAAAGAGAGAGGCGCTCTGTATTTTGCATTTGGCCTTCAAACCAGTATGCGCCCCCTGTTAGCTTTTCAGGATCGATTCCCGGAACAAGTTCTGTCACTTTTTCTTTGGAGAGTATTCCGGAGTCCGGTACGTGACGGTACTCGTCTTCGAATCGTTTTCGTTCAGGACTTAACCAGTCATAGAGCTTTAAGTAGATGCTTAATGTTTCCTTCCCCTTCAAACCATGACCGTATAGAGGCATCAGAAACGGTTGCGATTCAACTAGGTGCGGGGCCAACTGGTGGAACGCTGTTCGCTCCCGTATTGATTCTCGCATGCGTTTGATATCCAGGTGCTGCAAGTATCGCATGCCGCAATGAGCGATTTTTGCACTATTGGAGGACGTCTGACCACCAAAATCGGCACACTCTATGACTGCTGTTCTTAAGCCCCTCAACGCAGCGTCGCGAGCACAGGCGATTCCATTGATGCCCCCGCCGATGATGACTAGGTCAAATTTTCCCCTTGCCAAAGCATTTACATCTCTTTTCATCGTACTCGTCCATGGCTGTTAGATCATTTTTCGAAGCGTTTCTTTACGATTTTTGCCGGAATGCCCACGGCAACGACGTTTTCAGGAATATCTGTGCTGACAACCGCTCCTGCGCCAATTACGGCCCCTGTCCCTATTACAGTATTGTCAGTAACCAGGACCTTACTGCCAAGCCAGCAGTTGTCACCTATCTCAGTGGGACCTTTGCTTTCGCTGCTTTGTAGAGCAAATGGCTGCGGGTTGCTATAGTCGTACTGACCGCCACTCATAACGTAGCAGTAGGCGGCGATCATGGTGTTTTTGCCTATTTTGACTAGGTTCTTCGAATAGATGTCGCAGTTAACACCGATGTTAACGTTGTCTCCTATGCAGATGTCACCGCCTTTGGTGTATATGATCGTGTTTCGACCAATGAAAGTATCCTTTCCTAGATAAACGCCTTCATTATTTTCGCCTTTTGCGTCTAGAACGCAGTTGTCATCAATAATTACATTGTCAGAAAGATGAATCTTGTGTGGGTGCCGCAGTGTGACGTTGCGTCCGATCATGACGCCTCGACCAAAACTCCCAAATAAGCTGGGATAGAAACGTTTCCGTAAGAAAAGTCCCAGTGCGCCTCCCAAATTCCCGAAAAAGAAAGTGAGAAACTCATACTTGATCAGCGCTGGGATGCTTGCCTTTCCGACAGTTAGCTTCGCGTAACGCTTCCAAAGAGACTCGCTACTGGTTCCCATTTCTCTAACTTTATAAGCATTACCCATAAACGGTACTCGCTATTTCTTACAGTGAGAGCTTTAAAGCCAATCTTTTTCCCGATACCAGTTTCCTAGCTGACGCAAACCTTCTTCGTCACTTACTTTAGCCTGGTAACCTAAGTCCTGCATCCGATCGGTGCTAAATGCGCGGTCTTTTGTAAAGAATGCTATCCGTCTCCGATAAATAGGTGGCTCTACATTGAGACGTCGACATATAGCCTCACAGATATCCCCCAACAAGAAAATCGGCCATGCGGGAACCCGAACAAATCTTGGGTTTCTACCCATACCTGTGGCAATTACCTTAATCATGCCCCTAATCGAATTTGGCCGAGGGCTTCCACAAATATAAATATTGCCTGAGGCCAACGGATTGTCGGCGACAAACAACAAAAAGGAGACAAGATCTCTTACGTGTATAAGGTGGTAAAATCCCTCACTAAATCCGATAAGAGGAATGATTGGGAGCTTTGCGATCTTAAACAATTTCAGGAGTCTGCGATCGCCGGGGCCGTAAATTGCAGCAGGGCGTACTATTGTTATGGGTAGGGAGGTTTCTTTAGCGAAATGAATAATCCACTTTTCCGCTTCTGCTTTTGTTTCCTGATAAATGTCGCCCGGGTTATATGGGGCTGATTCATCGGCAGGTGGTTTGTCGATATGTCCCAGCACGCCTACTGTGGAGACATGAACAAATCGTTTGAAGAATTTCTGATTTACGGCTTCTTCTGCTAGTAACTTTGTGCTTTCTAAATGAACATTCCAGTACTCTTGGTCTTCTATTTTGGCTTCTCGGTATGCTGCGGCTATATGAAATACATAGTTGACTCCCTGCATCGCATCATGAACAACCTTGGGCGAATAGACGTCTCCGATGAACCAATCGATTTTCAATGCAGAAAACCCAGATCTATTCGAAGACGGTCTTGCGATTGCACGCACAACGCATCCAATTTCGCTGAGGAGCTTCAAAAGATAGGTGCCAGTGAACCCTGTGGCTCCTGTAACAAGTACAACGTCGTCCTTGCCAACCATGCATTAACTCTCGTCTGATTCAGAATTGGCTACATCGCAAGACACAATGACAGGGGACCCCAAAAAACGACGGAGTAGCAATGATGATGCAAGACCCTCTAACATTCTGACTATCAGGACATTTTGAATCGCCCGATGCAGTGCCATTGGGAAAAAAAACTGTGGATATCTTTTGGAAGGTTTCAAACCGGAACTTTGCAAAGCCGGTCTTAGTTCCTTCTCGGAAAATAAACGAAATTCTCGGGTGTTCTTTTCTATGTTCTTTTTGAACCCATAAAGCAGAACGGACAGAAAATTGAAGCTTCTGTATGTGGGGTAGTCGATGGCCACATTGTATCTGCTGACTCTGGCGAGCTCCCTTAAATATGCTCTCCAATCACTAATGTGAGCCATAATGCGGTAGCTCAACACCAAATCGAACTCTGCATCATCAAACGGCATAGAGTTGAGGCTCCCAACTACAAACTTTAGTTCGCCCGAAACTGCATCAGGTAACAATTGACTGCAGTTTTCATTACTGCCTAATATCGTCAAAGAATGGCCTCCTTTTAGGACTACGTCAATGTTCTGTCCGTGACCTCCGCCTGCGTCCAGTACCTTTAGGGGGCGTCCAAGTCGCTGGGAAAGACTTGTAACGATTTCCCGTGTAATATTGCTTTGTATTTCGAGGAACCAAGCACCAACATCACCAGAGAAGCGGTTACGGTAAGCCTGTGTTGACGACTCGATATCAGGCGCGTCCGGATGTTTAGAAAAGTTCATTGCATCCTCATACCGTTCCTAGATAATTGAGTAGATCTGCCGAACCTTTTCATGAAAAGCGCTAAAGCTATGTTCGGCTTTGATGAGTTTTTGAGCATTCTTCGCTAATTTTTGACCCAATTCAGGGTTTTTAATCAGAGTATCAATACCGTCCGCGATCCCTGCAGTCGAAGGTTCGACGAGACAGGCGTGCTCGTCCGTCATTACCTGAGTGTGCGTGGGTAAGCGTGTTGCGAGTACAGGAATGTTTGAATCCAAATAGCTGTAGACCTTCATCGGAGTGTTTATTCCTTGAGTGCGTGGTGACACCAAGATGTCGGCCTGTTTCATTAGTGCATAAAGATCGGAAACGGGTTGCTTGCCTAAAAAGTAAACCTTTTCCTGGATGCCTAGGTGCAAAGATCTATTTTGGTATTTTTCAATATCTTTAGTTTCACCACCGACTATAACTAAGTAAAGCTTTTCGGAAGTTTGATTGGCATTTGAAAAACCTTCGAGCAGCAAATCGATACCTTGGTAGCTTTCGAGGTTTCCTATGTACATCAGTATCTTAGTGCGAGTCTGCGTAGGTGCTCCAGTCAGCGCCTTTACGTCAATATTGCTTGAGGTTATCGGCGAACTTTTATCCAGTAACGAAATGTCTTTTAAAACTATTATTGGCTTTTTCTTAGGGTCGCGAAAAACGGAAATATCGCGCTGTAGTGCGTCGCAACAAGGTACGACTACCTTCGCAGTCCTTGCTGGCAGAGATTCTAGAGCACGAAGTAGTGTCTCTACCTTTCTGAAAAACGGAAATTTATCTATGACTTGAGTTGCCATAGAGGAATCCATGTCGTAAATGAAGGGCGTCCTGAAAATGGGGCAAACCAGCATAGCCATGAAAGCACTTTCTTCTACGGCATGAACAACGTCATAGCGGTTGCGAATCAACAACATCAAGAATTTCAGGAAAACGAAAAAATCCAAATAAATCTTTTTGGCCGAAAACCCTGGTCGGACATGCGCAACGTTGCCAAGGGGTTTTATTCTATGGGTCTTAACACCCTCGTAATTTCTATCAAGTCCCTCATGGAAGGTTATTAGGTCTATCTGATGTCCCGCGCTTGAAAGGCTTTTTAGCAGTAAATCCACCGCGATAGGTGTGCCTCTTTCCTGGTAAAAAGGATGCGGAGCCAGCAGAAGTATTTTCATAATAGGTCGCCGATTTCTATTCCATGACTACTTATAATAGTGCTCAACGAAGCTATGTGTCGGTTCGCCAACGGAAACAATAGTAGGTGTCCTCCGAAATCATCGGTAGCAGTACTCATATTGTTCGACCATTTGGTGAGCGGAGAATCGTTCTTCGAAGGTTCTTTTTGCTTGTTGAGCTATCGTCCAGCGCCTGTCTGGGTTTTCCAGCAATAACTGTATCGCGCTGGTAAAACCGGTAAGGTCGTTGCTTTCAACTAGAAGCCCCGTTTCGCCTTCAGTAACGATTTCTGGTGTTCCTCCTACTCGAGTGGCGACGGCCGGAATTCCCAGTCTCATAGCCTCCAATAGAGTCATTGGGGTGCCTTCGGTAAATGAGGGAAGTAGAACGATGTCCATCAGACTCAGGTAGTCGGCGGGTTGTGACTGGAATCCTGTAAAGATTACTGACGTTTCGAGCTGAAGCTCGGTTACCAGCTTTTCGAGGTTTTGTCGTTCTGGGCCGTCACCAACCAGGATCAGCTTTACGCGGAAACCCTGATCAAGCAAAGCTCTTTTGGCTCTCAGCATCAGCGCTTGGTTTTCCACAGGGTCCACTCTAGCAACGGTCCCGATAACGGTTTCTCCGGGCGAGATTCCCAGCTCCTCCCTCAAAAACAAACGTTTCTGCTTGCAAACCGTCAGTTGCGAGATGCCGTTGTAAATGATGCTGATTCTTTCTAATGGCAGGTACTCATATTCAACTAAAGCATCCCGGGTTGCAGAGGAGATGGTGACCAGTTTGTGAGATGTGCGAGCGATGAATGGGTTGAGGAATCTGGCCTTTTTCCGATGCTTGTCCAGATGAAAGCGACCATGCTCGGTGAACACTACTTTTGCTCTCGTACCCCAGTGCGCAAACCAGCCATAGGCGTAGAGTGAATACTGGTGGCAATGAACAATGTTGAACCGGCCAGATTTGATCAGTTTCCTGAGCCATAGAATTGTCCGCAAATCACATCCTGGGGCTCGTTGCCAGACGTGGTGCTTAATGCCGTGGTTAGCTTCAATATCCTTGCCAGTAGCGCCGATAGTGCCATCTATGCAGGCAATTTCGTTGTGGTACCTTGATCGGTCCAGGTTTGAGACCAACTGCCGTATGACTTGCTCGGTGCCGCCAAACCCCATGTTTAAGGTGACGTGCAGAATTCGAACAGGAGATTTAGTTAATTTCATGAAAGTTCAACCAAATTTCTACAGTCGATCGAATGCTTCAAAGCTGTGTCTCCACGAGCTCTTTGGTGCGCTGAAGTAGAGATAGCTCGTTGTCGCAATGCCGATTCCTACAGGGCACTTGAATAGTCACCAGCGCGAACCGGCTTTCTCCAGATAATGTGGCCGGGATCTGGAGCAGTTTGGCTCCCAGGTAATTCAGACTCCTTTTATTACCAACTTGGAACCATTGGGTCATAAGTACAACGTTTCGAGTGAGGATGTTGCGGTAAAGCAAAGCGCCTGGAGCAAGATTCTCTTCTAGCTGCCAAGTAGATTTGTCGTAAATTTGTGGCAAGTATGGCACTAGTTTTTCGTTGGACTTGGTTCTCTGGCTTTGGGCTAGAGAGATCCAGGCTTGCCCCGAGCTCCAGATTTTCTGATCGAGCTGTGATGGGAGGCTGATAGGCATTGGAAGGTTAGCGCTTGGCTCATGTGCCTTGAATTTCTCAAGTTTCAATTCCCAAGGACCGTTTTGGCCGTAGCTGATTTGCGCAAGGCTAAGAGCAACCGGGCCAATGATTATTGCAATGACAAGAGCTACAATACCGACTTTGCTGGTATTCCACGCACTCGTAATCGACGCGTCGCTGATGTTGCTTCTTTTGCGCACTGGCGAAAAGTAGAGAGCCGGAAGAATGAAAGCACCAAATACAATCCATCCCAAAGCTTCGTGATCGGTAAGTAGTTCGCTTTCCATGTTGGTTTCGTGTGCAACGAAAACCAGAATTGTTATTCGAACCCAATTGGCAAGCAAACCGATCAGCATCGCTGTCATTACCATGACTAGCCAGCCTTTCCACCGGAAATCATTTAGGATAGAAGTCATCATGGCCAACAAGATGGATATAGCGAAGTATCGGATACCAGAACAGCCATCGGCTATTATTAAGCGTCCGTAGGGCAGGGTGATGCTGTTCCCTTCTATCAGGGCGGTTATGCCAAACCAGCGTACCCATTCTCCAACCACTACACTGGCAAGAGAGACCAGTAGCGGCACAATGTCAGCCCAGAAAGGCAAAGAAAGGCTTAATAAAAGCACGTAAGGTAGAAAACTCAAGGTCCTGGGTAGGCCCAGCAAGGCCCATGAGATCGCGACCATCCCGACTGGAAGTATAAGAAAGGCAAAGGTATCAATACGGACTAGCTCAAGAAGACTCCAGACAATCACCGAACATATCAGGGAGATCCCTCCGAGCCAGGAAAAGCGTGAGCTTTTTTGTGTGAGAGGCTTTGGGGGATGGATGAGTAACAAAGCAATAAAAATCAAAAAAGTCGGCAGTCCATGCACCAGCACTTGCTCGAACTGTAACCATGCTTGAGCAAGCCGAAACCACGTCGGCCAGAACAAGACAATGGAAATTAAAACGACTACTAGATAGGGGCGGGCAAGAGGAAAATAATCCAGTGTCTTCCTTAACATCGTGGTGCCTGACTGCTGTCCAAATGTGTGTTTGTAATCAGAGCCACTCTATCCGATTTTTCAGTTTTCTGCTGCTCTTAGGATTTGAACAAGAGTCAATAATCACACCCGTCACACAAAGGGCCGGCCAATAAGGCCGGCCCTTTGCGATCGCCTTGAACTACTATCAGGCCTTACGACGACGGGCCGCGCCAAGGCCGGCGAGTCCAAGACCCAGGAGAGCTAAAGTCCCTGGCTCGGGTACCGGCAAATACTCGATATCAAGAGTAGATTTCTTAATGTAAAAATCGCCAAGCAGAGATGCGATTTTTACCGAGTAGCTTCCGTCCAATAAAGACGAGACTTCTAAGTCGTATTGATAAAGGCCGGTGTCAATTTCACCGATATCCCAAGTGCCATCCTCTCCGTAACCAATACCGACTTCGGGTATATAAGCATCGCTTACATATTTGCACCCAAAGAAACAAATCTTTTCATACTTGTCATCCTTGAAGGTCAGACCTAGCGTAGCACTCAATATGGTGTCTACGGGTGGGTTAAACAAAAAACTGTGGGTCCAACTGACGTAGTCACCAGTCCCATCAAGTTTATTTACGGTGCCCCAGCCGTGACCGTCATAATCACCGGGTTCATCCGTTCCCGTGGCGGTGAATTTAGTCACGTCTTGAAGCGAGATTGGCGAGGCGTAGGCCAGCGAAGTAACACCAAAAGAAAGTGCGATAGCGGCTGGTAATGCTTTCCATGTATTCATATTCTTCTCCAAAGCTGTCGTTGTTAACCTAGTCTAACAACCCGCGCAGCCCAGCCGTCTCTGAGAGACCTGTGGCTTTCCGTACCACCCTTGCGAGAGGCTTGGCTTCGGTGCACTCGTATTCCATTTCGCAGAGTACTAATTTCTTGAAGCCATTTTCGTGCCATTATTAATAGGTCCCGAAAAACAGTAAGTTACATCCTCGGAATGAGTGGGCGAATGAGCCCATGTAAAAGTTCTCGACAGTTTTTCGGTGTAACTTTTAGTCTAGGATATGGGCTTCAGAGGGATAGGTGAGCCTGAGGAGATACATGAATTAAGAAATGGATCTGGAAGGTCGCTTTTAAAGCTATTGGGAATCTAATAAACAATAATGGGTCAAAGCTACGATCAACTGTGTATAGAGCAATTAGATGCAACGAACCCCTAAAAGTCGGGGTTCGTTAGCAATCGGAGCAGGCCTTTCGGCAGGCTTTCTTGGTCACTTATGCTTTGATTAGGCGGACTGGCGCCGACGTGCAGCACCGAGACCGGCGAGACCAAGGCCTAGAAGAGCCAAAGTCCCGGGTTCAGGAACATGCACTTCGAACCGCTGATAAACTTTATCAGAATCGTTTGGGCTGGTAACCAGCACATTGGTAGATGAATAACCGTCACCGATGAAAATATTTGTTGATTCAACACCTGGGTCATACGTTGCGAGATCCAGATGATTAGTGAGACTCGAGCCCAAGGCAAATCTCATAAGCTCATAATTGGCATCTATGGTGAAATCGAAGCCATCGTAACCGCCCGAGTTGTTCGTGTATGCCTTCCAACCAATAATGTCGGACGAACCATACAGCAGTTGATCTAAATTGGCCGGCAAATCGAGGTTGCTAGTTATTTCATCTGTATAGGTGCCCGTTTCGAATGAGACTTTGGAGTAGGACCCTAGATTTTTATTTTCAAATGTTAAATCGCCAAACCACTCGACAATTCGCTGGTCTGCACCGGTGCCCGTCCAACGAACGGACCATTCACTTGTGTTATTTGCATCATTCCATATGTAGTAACCAGCACCTTGATTCAATGCAAGTGGTCCATCGGAAGTCGTGGTCCCAGTGTACTGAGGCGTTGCTACAACTGAAAATGACATCGCAGATAGTGCGATACCAAGTCCAAGCTTTTTGAAATCCATGAAAGTCTCCAACTTCTAGTGGCGTTCCATGCAGCCAGGCTATCTCGGAGAGACCCTTGGCTTTCCGTCCCATCCTCACGAATGGTTTGGCTACTTAAACCGAGGACTAAGTCCTAGTTTCGTCTGGATACATGCGAATGCCGTGCCATGGATCAAAATCGCATAAAAACAGTATGATAGCTATTTACTAACCGAGAGTGTGTAAAGTAGTTCGACGCGAACCTTGGAATTTTCGTCTTTTAAATCAGAATATTACATTGTTTTACAAAGTGAGTCGTAAAAGAGGCTGGCACTATATTTGAAGCGGTGGAGGGCACGTCACCGGTATAGTGTACCGGTGACCAAATTTGCGCACGGGTAAAGACCGGGAATACTTCTCAAAGTGCCTGCTGGACTGCTTCTAGATGCTGCGCGATTTGTTTGTTTTCCGGGTCGAGCTGAATAGCTTTTTTGATGTGCTCCTCTGCTTCCTTGTGCTGGCCGTCTAGGTGTAAGAGCCATCCGTAGGTGTCGAGCACAGCCCCACTTTGTGGCGAAATTTCTGTGGCTCGTCTGGCCATTTCTAGCGCCCGTTTGCGGTCTCTTTCGCGTAAAGTCCAGGCGAGATTGTTAAGAGCGATTGCATTTTCAGGCAGCTTTTTGAGCACCTGCTCGTAATGTGAGGCAGCCTCTTCCTCCATGCCTTGTTGCATAAGATACTCAGCCCTCGACAAGTGTGCAGCCGGGTTATCCGGGGCTTTAATGACCCATTCTTCTGAGTAGGTGTCGGCTTTGCCTGAATCAGTTCTGAGCGTGAAGTTAATCAGATCAGGAAGTACAGTTAGGTCAGCTGATTTTTGGTAGTAGGTTTCCAAAACGCTGATACCTTCCTCTGGACGGTCGGCTCGCAGCAATAGTTGTGCCCGTGCAAGTTCGGTTTCGCCGCTCTCGCCAAAAGTAGTTTCGACTTCTTCCAGAATATCGAGAGCTTTTTCGTTGTTTCCTTCGAGGGCGGCGAAGTTCACCGGAAGCAGTGCGAGGCGCAAGTTATCCGGTTGCAAGGCGATAGCTTCTGCCGCTTTGGAGCGTGCAGTTGTGTAGTCACCTGATTTGGCTGCTGCGCGAGCCTCGGCTGCCAGAAGTTCTACTGTCGCTTGACCAATTGAGACGGAATCAGAGTCTTGCCATCCCTCCAGAAGCGAGCGGGCCTGTGGGAGATCACCCTGCCGGATGCTAATCAGGGCCAAAAGTACGTCTGCGTTCTCGCTGAGTTCGGGATTTTTCTGGCCCACTGTATCGAGCCACTGGTAGATTTCCGAGCTGGAACGGTTGCGGGCTAAGACCCGCACGGCTTGCTGAAGGGGCTGAAGGGCATCTGGCTTAATTCTGGCAGCATCCACAAGAAGTGTGGCAGCTTCTTCGTTTTGGCCGGCCTGCGCATAAAGGTTGGCCAGAGCGACTTTCGGAGCCTGAAGTGCAGGGTTGTCTTCAACCAGCGATTCAAGGCGAGTCTTGGCCTTCCCAGTTTCGCCAAGTTGGGCATCAGCGATGCTTGCCAGGAGAACCGAGAATGGCTCGTTGGGATAGCCGTTCAGTAAAGAATCCCGGATTTCGGCAGCTTCTGAGGTTTCGCCTCGTTGAATAAGCAGGGTGAGATAGGCGCCTGTGGTATTCCAGTCTGAGGGGTCGGTAGTAAAGGCCATTCGAAGCTGGCCCAGAGCTTGCTCGGGTTCGTCATTGCGGAGATGGTGCTGGGCTAGAGCAAGTCGAAGCCTTGTGCGTTCCGGCTCATTGCTGATGGCCTTGCTGAGGCTGGCTACACCCGCCACTTCATAATCTGGCAAGGTAAGGGCAAGAATGCCATGCATGGCCAGTAATTCATTGTCGTTCGGCCTGGCTTTGACTGCACGCTCAAGGGTTTGGAGGGCTTCTTCACGGTCCCCAGAATCAACCCTGGCCATAGTCGCAGCCCGGATAAACCGGGTTGGTGTGGTTTCGGGGTCGACATTTTCGGTGAGTAACCGGGTTCCTTCATCACGGTCTCCCGTTCCGAGGGCGAGGGCGCCGAGCATCAAGGCAACCTGTTCATTGTCCGGGGTCAGCTTTAGCATATCCCTGAGTATGTTCTTGGCCTCTTCATAGTTCTCGTCCCTGATCGCCGCAATTGCGGCCTCGCCCTGTTCATTTGCACTGCTGTTAAGGTTTTCGGCAAGAATACGATTATATACCTGTGCTTCTGTGATCTTACCCTGTTCTGTGAGAACTCTTGAGAGCGCAGTTAGCAAATCCCTCCGGATTGGCAGGAAGATGTCGGAAGTGGGTAGCTCAGTGACGGCTTTCGTGAGTGTTTCGGATGCAACTTCCAGTTGGTTTTCTCGGTATTGGGCAATCCCTTTCCAATAGAGCACCTGTGCATTCGGGCCGTTTCGCGTGATCCATTCCTCGAGCTTTTTAGCAGCTTGCTCCGGCTGGTTAAGGTCAAGATGGCTGCGGGCAATACCTGTAACCGCTTTTACGTTGCTGCCGTAGCTGTCCGCCAAGTGACTGAACAGAGAGAGCGCTTCGGATGCTTCCCCCGATAGCCTCATCGCTTCTGCACGAATCAGAGAGACTTGGAGCTGTGTTTCCGGCGAACCAGGTGAATATCCGTCAAGAGTTTCTCTCGCGGATAGTTGCTTTCCTTGTTCCAGATAGGCTCTTGCCAACGGCAATATAACTTCCTGAGGGTGATCTGCCATCCAGGGCTGGAGAAGCTCTGAGGCCTGCTCTGACGCGCCAACCGCCAGGTAAAGTTCAGCAAGTCGGACGATGTGATCGACGTTGCTTGGATCTGCCTGAATCGCATTCTGGACTTCTAGAAGTGCGGATCGGAACTGCCCCTGATCCGCATAGGTTTCTGCCCTGGAAATATGGGATGTAGCTTCCGAAGAATCCGCGCTGTTGTTACAGCCTGTCATGATAAATGGCAGTAGTAGGGCAAGAGCACTCACCAACAGTAAACGAGGGAGTGATTTCGATGTCTGGTTCCATGGTTTCATTATTTTTCTACTCCTTGAACTCATTCGAGCAAACTTCATGGCCGTCGGGTTTGTTTACACTCCGGATGCTTCGGCCGATGTATCGATCTGGTATTTGTCGGTTAGGTTATAAAGCGTCGGGCGCGTAATTCCAAGAAGTCGCGCTGCCTGCGCCATATTAAAGCCTGTGGTTTGCAAGGCTTGGTTGATGGCATGGCGTTCGGCCTGTTCTCTCACGTATCGTAGGTTAATGTAGCTGGGAGCCGTGGGCTCGTCGCCATTCAGTTCGAGGTCCTCGGCTGTGACCCGTTTGCCATCTGCCATGATGATTGCACGTTTGATCTTGTTGATCATTTCTCGCACATTGCCTGGCCAGAGATAGGTATTAATGGCGTTTATTGCCTCTTCGCTAAAGGCAAGGTTAGGGCGGTCCATGCTCTTGCCGAGGGATTTCAGCAATGACTGGGCGATCACAACAGCATCGCCTTCACGGTCCCGTAAAGAGGGGACGTCCAACGTGATTTCGCTGATACGATAGTAAAGGTCTTCGCGGAACTCACCGCTATTGATCAGTTGTCGCACGTCACGGTGCGTGGCGCAGACCACGCGGACGTCCACGGGAACAGGGTTCACCGAGCCAACCCGATCAACGACCCGCTCCTGAAGAAATCGCAGCAGTTTCGACTGCAGCGTCATGGGCATGTCGCCAATTTCGTCCAGAAACAAGGTGCCGCCATTGGCACTTTCGATTTTGCCTTTCTTGGCTTGGTTGGCGCCTGTAAAAGAACCTTTCTCGAAACCAAAAAGCTCGCTTTCCAGCAGGTTTTCGGGGATCGCGGCACAGTTAATGGCCGCAAAGGGCTTGTCGACACGTGGACTCAGATCGTGAATGGCCCGGGCGAGAAGTTCTTTGCCGGTTCCTGTTTCCCCGGTTATGAGCGTTGTAACGTCTGTGGGGGCGACTTTTTCAAGGGTGCGGCATATTGCAAGCATCTGCGGGCTGGCGGCAACAATACCTTTGATGTTGGCGTTATTGCCCCTGCGGGCCAGTTCCCGGTTCTCCCGTTCGAGCTCTGCCAGCCGGAAAGCGCGGTTTACAACAAACGCCAGAATATCTGCGTCAAGGGGTTTCTGATAAAAGTCAGAGGCGCCCATGCCGACGGCCTTAACCGCATTCTCTTTATCCTCACGCCCGGTTACCACTACCACTTTGGTCATGGGCGACAGGCGCAGAATTTCTTCAAGGAGCTTGAAACCTTCGGTAGCGCCACCCGGATCAGGCGGGAGGCCAAGATCCAGAGTGACCACATCGGGTTCTTCCCTTCTCAAAGCCGCCAGTGCTGAATCACGCTCTGACGCCACGGTTACTTCAAGGTCTTCACTGAAACACCAGCGCATCTGGCTCTGCAGGCCTGGATCATCCTCTACGATCAAGAGTCTTCTAGTCACAAGAGCACCAAGTCCTTTTTTCGGAAGTTTCCTTATTGTTGATTCTTAACTGAACATTGACACTTTGCAATGCCGGTTTTCGGTACTCGCCTGAGGCGGCGACTAATTGGCGTTTTCGGTGGGGCTCTCAGCGCCAGAAACTGACCGGAATGGCATTTCCGAGAGCTGTGTCAGCTTCGCTTCCGCCAGGGGAATCCTTACCGAAAAGCAGGAGCCAAGCCCGGGTTCACTGGTAACATCAATGTTGCCGCCAATTTTCTGGATGTATTCTCTGGCCTGGTAGGCGCCAATGCCCATGCCAGTCAAGCCCTTGGTACTCTCAAACGGCTTGAAAAGCTGGCCTTTGATGAATTCTTCTGTCATTCCACTGCCTGTATCCTGGATGAACAGCACCACGTTGCCTTTGGCTATTTTCAGATTCAGAGCAATTTCACCTTCTGGGGGCGTTGCGTCCTGGGCATTCTGTATAAGATGCCCGAGAACACTGCGGAGCTGTTCAGAGTCCGCTCTGATCATTACTTGCGGCGGGCTGCCCTCAAGGTTCGGGGCAGGGAGCCGGTGCTGATGATGGGCGATCAGGTCCTGCACCAGTTGCGTGAGGTTGATGGGTATTTGTCTGCTTTCGTCTTCTATGGCGGGTTTGCGTATATGGTCGACCAGGTTCGACATCTTGCGGACGGCATGTTCGGTGGTGTTTATCATGTCGTCTATGAACGCTGGGTTGTTGCGGTGTTTCGGGGCATTTTTTACGAGCAAGGATAGCTGAGCGATAACCGTTTTAAGGTCGTGGACCATAAACGCCGAGGCTTTGCTGACCGCTTCAAACTGCATGGCACGGGAGAGGCGATTCTGTGCATCTGCCTGGGCCAGAAGGTTGGTAGTTTGGCGGGCAACTACCTTAATCAGGTCGAAATTCTCCCAGTTCAGTTCTACCCTGGCGTAGGGGTTGCCAACCAGAGCCATGCCGTAGAGTTCATTTCCAAGGTAAAGAGGAATGATCAGCCAGCCGTCGGGTGTTTTGGCGATGGCGTCCGGTATTTCAAGCAGGTTATAGCTAACGGGGTCCGCCTTGTATTCGTGCAGGTCTACAATCCACTCGCGATCCTTGAAAAAGCGAACCAGCTCGGAGTCGCTATCGATCATGGTGTATCTGGGAGTCGAGAGGTTGACGGCTGCCTTGAGGATGTAGGCGTCTTGTTCGCCAATCAACCAGATTGCGCCGGCATTGCTTTCAACCAGGCCCGCCAGCATGCGGATTACCCGTTGGGGCAAGGGAGGATCATCGCTGAGATCCGCCAGTTCCCGGGTCATTTTTAGCCACTCTTCCCGGTAATCGTATTTATAGTCGAAGAAGTTTTGACTGATCAGCACCATGAGTTTGGCGCGGATGCGGCGGGAGAGAAGGAGTGTTACTAGGAATACCAGGGAGATTGTAAAAAACAGGACCTGGAGGGCATCGCCCCAGCCGCCACCAATGACGCGGACGTAGTAGCCGCCAAGCGCCAGGAACAGGAGATAACCCCCTGCAAAAACCAAGGTGCCGGCGTGAAATACGGCTGAACGGGATAACTGGAAGTCTACTGGTTGTTTGCGGGTGTTGATGACGTTGACGGCGAACAATGGTGTGAGCAGGGCGTTTATAAAGCCACGGGCGTTCCAGAACGAATCGGCGACCTGGCCAAAAAGCAGTGCATCGGCATACATGAAAAAGTCAAAGGCAAAGATGGTGGCAACGCCGATACAGATATATTTGATACTCGAGCGGCCGAAACTGGGAGAGTTGCGCCAGATTTGCTCAACCAGTGAAAGACCTAATAGAGAGAGACCAAGTTGGCCCAGGAGTTTGACTTTGCCGGTAGCTACGCTTACCTCGGCAAAATGTTCCGTGAGGCCTATCCCCAGAAGAACAAAGAGCAAGGTCGCTGCGCTTGCCCCCAATACCTGTTTCACTTTGCCTGTAAGCTTTTTTTCGCCTAGACCGTCCTTCAATAGTGCAAATAGTAGGTAAATCCAGGCAGCATCCCGGATCAGTTCGATGAGATAGCGGAGGTTAAAGCCGGGGTATCCCCAAAGGCTCTGACTGACGAGCGAGGAGGCCCAGATTGCAGTTACTGTAGCCGCAAGCGCCAGCGCCCGATCGACGCCACGGCGAAGATATCTCGTTGCAACCAGTATCGCCAAGAGCCCGAACGTAATCGCCGCCAGCGAGTAGCTGAGTACGTCCATGTTGCTGAACATGTCAGAGTGCCTCGTGAAGAAGTCCTTTCCAAAGAATAGCTCTGTTTAGTTCCCAGCGTAACTTATGTAGCCGCTGTGGACCTAAACGGGCCTCTTGTTCTCCCGATAAAACCGGAAAATCTCCTTTAGCGGCCGCTTCGGCTCAAATCCGAACTCGTTAACAAACGCCCGCCCATCAATCACCACCGGATACTTGAAGAACGCCATCAGATAGGACGGAAAGCTCTTCAGTTTCAAGGTGCCGAGTATCATCTTCGGAACCATCGGCGGAATGGAAGGCACCT
>Ga0208300_100437_pt1 | contig 30849 bp, 26 predicted proteins | sample 23_taG_FD_184096 | JGI IMG/M metagenome (GOLD analysis project Ga0208300, IMG submission 184096) | Marine viral communities from Cariaco Basin, Caribbean Sea - 23_WHOI_OMZ (SPAdes) (version 2) | ecosystem: Environmental > Aquatic > Marine > Oceanic | place: Caribbean Sea: Cariaco Basin...
TCTCCGATGCCCGCCTGGCGAAACTGCTGGGCATCTCCGAGGTAAGCCTGCGCAAGCTGCGCCACGATCTGGATATCCGCCCGGTGTACAAGCGCGTGGATACCTGCGCCGCCGAGTTTGCCTCCGATACCGCCTACATGTACTCCACTTATGAGGAAGAGTGCGAGTCGGACGCCAGCGACCGCGAGAAGATTGTGGTGATCGGTGGTGGCCCCAACCGGATCGGTCAGGGTATCGAATTCGATTACTGCTGTGTGCACGCGGCCCTGGCCATGCGTGAAGACGGCTACGAAACCATCATGATTAACTGCAACCCTGAGACCGTGTCTACCGACTACGACACTTCCGACCGGTTGTACTTCGAACCGATCACCCTGGAAGACGTGCTGGAAATCATCCACGTCGAGAAGCCCAAGGGCGTGATTGTGCAGTACGGCGGCCAGACCCCGCTGAAACTGGCTCGCGGCCTGGAAGCGGCTGGCGTACCCATCATCGGCACCAGCCCGGACGCCATTGACCGTGCCGAGGACCGGGAACGGTTCCAGCAGATGATCACCCGCCTGGGCCTGAAGCAGCCGGAAAACGCTACCGTGCGCAGCCACGAGGAAGGCATCCTGGCAGCCAGAGAGATCGGCTACCCGCTGGTTGTGCGTCCGTCTTACGTGCTGGGCGGTCGTGCCATGGAAATCGTCTACGACGAGGAAGAACTGGTTCGCTACATGCGCAACGCAGTGCTGGTCTCGAACGACAGCCCGGTGCTGCTAGACCACTTCCTGAACGCCGCCATCGAGGTGGACATCGACGCCATCTCCGACGGTAAAGACGTAGTGATTGGTGGCATCATGCAGCACATTGAGCAGGCCGGCGTTCACTCCGGTGACTCCGCCTGTTCACTGCCGCCGTACACCCTGTCCCAGCAGGTTCAGGACGAAATGCGCGATGCCGTCAAGAAGATGGCCATCGAGCTGGATGTGGTCGGCCTGATGAACGTGCAGCTGGCCTGGCAGGACGGCGAGATCTACGTGATCGAAGTAAACCCTCGGGCCTCGCGTACCGTGCCGTTCGTGTCCAAGGCCATTGGTGTGTCCCTGGCCAAGGTGGCGGCCCGGGTGATGGCTGGCAAGACCCTCAAAGAGCTGGAGTTCACTCAGGAAATCATCCCCAGCTATTATGCGGTGAAAGAGTCGGTGTTCCCGTTCAACAAGTTCCCGGCTGTGGATCCGATCCTTGGGCCGGAAATGAAATCGACCGGTGAGGTCATGGGCCTCGGCGACAGCTTCGACGAAGCCTTTGCCAAGGCTGAATTGGCAGCGGGTGAATTGTTACCGCGGGACGGACGAGTATTTCTTTCTGTTCGGGACGAAGACAAGGCTGGTGCTGCCACAGTAGCAAGTTGGTTTGTAAGCCTGGGTTTTGAATTGGTAGCAACGAAGGGGACAGCCTCATACCTCCAAGGGCAAGGAATTCCGGTTGCGCGGGTCAACAAGATTGAGGAAGGTCGGCCACACGTGTTGGATATAATCAAAAATCACGACATACAGCTGATAATTAATACGACAGATGGGCGGGCAACTATTGCTGCTTCAGCCGAACTCCGGAGGCTCGCACTACGCGTGAAGGTTCCCATGGCCACAACGCTGGCTGGCGCAGAGGCCTACGCCCGAGCGATAGCCTCTGGAGACCTGGGTGAGGTGCGATGCCTACAGCTACTGGAGGCTGAATGGAGTAAAGCAAAAGCTTCTCTATTTCCGCCCGGGGGATAGTGGCTTCACGTTATCTCCAGAAGAGTGATGATTATTGTGGTGCTTTTCTTCCGGAACAATTTGGGACAGGCGTTTATCAATGCGCTCTAGAGCTTCGGCGATCCGAAGCAAAGTTTTGGAAGAACCGGACCACTCGCCAGTTTCACTTACACTGGAACTCGCAACAGAAGATTCTTTCCGTTTTCTAAGCGGGGCCTTGTGACTAATTTCGGTAGCGTCCTCTCCAAGCAAATCCTTCCTAATGCCCTTTAAATCAAAAGGATCGATGAAAGGGCGATCCTCGGAGTATGCACACATCATCATTCCATCACAGAGCTTGTTAATAAGCCGAGGGATGCCTTTGCTCAGGCTATGGATTTCCCGAACGGTTTCATCATCAAACAGTTTGTTTCCTCCATGCCCTGATACCAGCAGGCGATAGTCGATGTACTCAGCGGTCTCTGCTGCTGTAAGACCTTCCAGATGAAAGAATAGCTTTACCCTCTGAGAAAGCTGGGGGATCGCTGCTACAGACTGTTTCAACTCGGGCTGCCCGAGCAGGATAACCCGCATGGAGGGGCCTCCCATACTTTCCATACCGGTAAGCATGCGGATGTCTTCGAGGTTCTCGCGCGTCAAATTCTGAGCTTCATCGATAGTGAGGACCACAGGGGTGCCCTCAGAAGCCATGCGCTCCAGGTAGTCTGTTATCTGGAAAAGCATGGCAACTTTGCTGTCATCTTCAACTTTGATGCCCGCCTTCCGCAGGATCAGTCCGAACAGATCTTTGGACTCAAGGTTGGTGTAGGAAATGTTGAGTAGTTTAAGGTCGCCCTCAAGGTTTCTTATAGTTTTCTTGAGCAGCGTTGTTTTTCCCGATCCGATTTCCCCGCTAATGACGACAAATCCTTCGGAACTCCAGATTGCAGATGACATGTAGACGTATGCCCGTGAATGCTGCTGACTCATGTAGATGAAGTCATCTTCCGGAGTAATGCGAAACGGATGTCTGTGCAGGCCGAAAAATTCCAGATACATTGTCTGCTCTCGTCCTTCGCCTAGGCCAGGCGGATCATTTGATTGCTGCGCACAAGCGCCTTATCGGGCTCATAGGCATTATAGCTTTCGCTGACTGTCCCAAATCGAAAATCTTGCAGTAGTCGCTCAAGGCGACCGTAGCACTTGTCAAGATTCGTGTAATGACGGAATCGAGAGAACCAACTTGCATTATTGTACCTGGGCTGGTCTGGATCAATTTCCCAGGGATGTAAGTAAAACATCTGTGGGTGATCTCCGAATCCGGAGGCGTTACGGAACAGATAGCGGAAAACGGGATACGGGAACTGTCTGAAGTAGCCTCCGCCCGCAGCAGGTATCGCAAGGCCCATTACGTGGGCGGTAGTTAGCGGGAATTCTCGAATGATGTTCCCGTTGGCCGTCTCGATGGAGTAAGGAGCTGAGGGGGAATCGGGAATGCCGTAACGGTCATGCCGGATTGGAAAAATACTTGAGTCCCAGGTGAACCCCGCCTCGCTGAGTACATCGAGAGCCCAAAGTGACTCTCGCGTGATGGAATAGCTCGCAGCGCGATACCCGCAGACCTCTTTACCAATAATGTTCTCGAGGAGATCTTTCGAGCGCAGCGTTTCTTCCCGAAAAGTTCCAACGGACTGATTGTAAATCAGCTGATGACTGTACCCGTGAGAAGCGATCTCATGGCCGTGACTTGCGAGTTTCTTGATGAGTTGTGGAAATCTTTCAGCGACCCATCCCAGTACGAAAAAGGTGGCCTTCACATTGTGATGCTCAAAAAGCTCAAGCAAACGCTCGGTGTTTCGCTCTACTCGGCTGGGCAGGGCCTCCCATTGTCCCGGGCGAATAACATTGGAAAGGGCCGCAACGTGGAAATAATCTTCCACATCGATACTCATCGCGTGAAGCGGTGATTTTGCATCCGGGCTTGCCATGGGCACTCCTTCCCAATTCAACACCAACCGGTTGATTTTCACCCACTCGCCTGACAAATACAATCACGGAAAATCTAGAAAAAAATCTGAAATATAAAAATATGTAAAAGGATGTTACAAAAAGATACACTCTGGTTGAGATTGTGAGGTCCTCGGCGCAAAATACTAACTGAGGAAGTCGGTCCGGCAGTGTGGGTTGTTCCCTGTCGGCGGAATTTTATGTTGGTCTGTCGCTGAGTGTCGTACAGACGACAAGGAAGTTCAGCGTGTCGTATATACGTTTCCGAAAACATTATTTGCATCTTCCATATCTGGTACTTGGGGTACTGGAGTTCACGGTTCTCTTTGTAGTTTTTTCTCTTTTTACTCTCTTCCTGACGTATCTTGGGGTGGATCACGCCCCTATGAGCACAGATATTGTCTCAGGATTTCTGTTCGCCCTAATTCTCAGTTGCAGCACGCTTGCGATGGGCGGCTATCTGGCAATGGTGCACGAGAGCCTGACGTCCCTATTCTTCAGAACTATCGTAGCCTACTGTTTCGTTGGCGGGATTGGTCTTACTGTTCTCTATTCAGTTATTCCGTCGGCGGACCCCGGAAGCGAGAATCTCTTCGGCGTCGTAATGCTAGCGTCGATTGCAGTAATCGCGCTTCGCTTGGTATTTATTCGCTTAGTAGACTCAGAACAATTGGTCAGAAGAGTCATTATCTTTGGTGCGGGCGACTTTGCGGCAACGCTGCTTGATGAGTACGAGCGAAATATGCGTGCGCTGGGTATTCGGATTATTGGCTGCATAGCCGACAGTCCAACGAAAGTTATCGCAGAAGATAAGATTTTGCCAACGCCTTACGATTTCTATGAATTTTGCCGTCAAAACAAGGTCTCTGAGATCGTTGTTGCGCAACAGGAGCGACGTCGAAAGGAAGGCGGCGGGCTTCCAGTTCCCGAATTGATGGAGTGTAAGCTTCGCGGGATTGCCGTAACCAGTGGCCTCGATTTTTATGAACGTGAGCTGAAGAAAGCGAAGCTCGATATGGTGCACCCATCGTGGATCGTATTCTCTGACGGATTCAAGGCATCAAAGAGCAGGGCGTTTGCCAAACGCATGGTTGATCTCTCAATTAGCCTGACGCTCCTCGTTATTACTCTGCCCTTTATTGTTTTGACTGCGTTAGCAGTATTTTTCGAAACCGGGCGCCCAATCCTATACAGCCAAAAACGAGTGGGTATGCTCGGCAAAGAGTTTCGAATCTACAAGTTTCGCAGTATGCGCCAGGATGCCGAAAAAGATGGTAAGGCCCGATGGGCAAGCGCAAACGATAGTCGGGTTACCCGTGTTGGTGCTTTTATCCGAAATACCCGCCTCGACGAGCTTCCCCAGCTCTATAATGTCATTAGGGGCGAAATGAGCATTGTTGGACCTCGACCAGAGCGGCCGGAGTTTGTCTCTGAACTGAAAGACAAGATACCGTTCTATGATACCCGTCATTACGTGAAGCCTGGATTAATGGGCTGGGCACAGCTTAAATATCCATATGGTGCATCGATCGAAGATGCCAGGGGAAAGCTTGAGTATGATCTTTACTACTCGAAAAATCACAGTTTTGTAATGGATCTGTTGATTATGATTCAAACGGTTGAGGTGATTCTTCTTGGAAAAGGTGTGCGCTAGCGATGACAAACAAAACAACAGGAATTTGGAGGGCATTTATGGGCACTTTCACTACTATGCGGACCGGACTAGTCGTTTTGCTGGCTCTGATTCTTGGAGGTTGCTCTGGTATTCCTTCCTCTACGGATATGCCCCCTGTTTCCGAACTAGAACCTGAGCCCTACAAGATTGGTGTTGGAGACACCATCTCGATCCACGTCTGGCGTAACCCGGAACTTGGGCAGACTATTGTGGTTCGGCCAGATGGTTTTATATCCATGCCGCTTATGGGTGACGTGAAAGCAGAGGGCAAGCAGTCTGAAGCCCTGGCTTCGGAGATCAGTTTAGCTTTGGGGGAATATATCAGAACCCCTGAGGTCACGATCATGGTAACAAACCCCGCCAGCAAAGAGTTTCGCAACCGCATCCGGATTACTGGCCAGGTTGCTCAGCCTCAGTCGGTTGCTTTCCAGCCAGGAATGACCGTCCTAGATATCGTTCTGATTGCCGGGGGGGTCACCGATTTTGCGGCAGATGGTCGTGCGACTCTGCACCGCCAGATTGAGGGCGAGTACCAAAGCTTCCAGTTAGACCTTGACGCTATCCTCACTGACGGTGATATGCGGACCAACCACGCACTTCAGCCAGGTGACGTAATCAGCGTTCCCCGTAAGCAGCTATTCAGAGGTGAGCTCTAATGGACATCCAGTTCATTCTGGACGTTTTACGGGCAGTGAAGCTTGAACTATACAGAAAACGTTTTGCGGCTGTCATTGTTTTTATGGTGGTCACAGCTGGCGTTTTGGCTTTCGGATATGTGACCCCGAAGACATATACATCTGAGGCTTTGCTCTACGCCGATCAATCCAACATTTTGCAACCGTTATTGAGGGGGCAAGCAGAGGTAACCCAGATAGATCGGGTTAATGAGGCAAGAGAAATGCTTCAGAGTCGTTCCTTTTTGGAACAGGTGGCTCTGGATTCAGGGCTTATTTCCGGGGCCGAGATTGATCAGGTCCGTAATAGCGTGATAGCAGAACTCCGTAAACAGGTAAACCTGCGAGTCTCGAATCGCAATTTTCTTGAGCTCAAGTATACGAGCGGAGATCCAAATCAGTCATTCCAAGTTTTAAGCTCGGTTTTGGACATTTTTTTGGAGCGCACGGTCAGTAAGAAGCGATCAGAGAGCAGAGGTGCCTTCGAGTTTATCGATTCGCAAGTAAAGTCCTATCAGCGGCAGCTTGAGGAGGCTGAGCAGCGACTCAAGGAGTTCAAATCTGAAAATCAGGAGGGAACAGAAGGCAGCGTTCTCGCTCGAATTGAAAATCTTAGAAGAGAGATCGAAAACCTCAAGCTGGAAATACAGCAGACTGAATCCGAGGTTCGCTTAACCCGAACCCAGCTAGAAAAAGAGGAGCCGGTACGCAGAATTACAGTTGATCCCGGTCTATCCTCTGCTGAGCGACGTCTCGGGGCACTCAGGCAAGAAATGGACTCCCTTCTCTTGCGTTTTCATGAAAAGCATCCTGATGTCGTGAGTATCAAAGACCAGATTGCCGATCTGGAAAATCAGGTCTCTAGTCAAAGTGACGACAGCCGGGAGGGAAGCGTCACTGAAGTAATGGAAAATCCGGTTTACGAAAATCTGAAGATTCAGCTTTCAGAGAGCACCACACGGCTTGAGGTTCAAAAGAATAGGCTTACATCTCTGCAGCGCCTATTGGAGGAAGCATTTGAACGTTCTCAACGGGTTGCAGAAAACCAGGCTGAGCTATCAGAACTCACCAGGGACTACGATGTAACCCGGGGTGTTTATGAGGACATGTTGCAGCGCCGCGAGAAAGCCAGGTTATCAATGACTCTGGATGTACAGGGCGAAGGCGTTAGTTACAAGATCCAGGAACCGGCATCCTATCCCGCCCGTTGGGACGGATTGCAGCTATACCAAGTGGGTCTTGCTGGCCCCTTTCTTGGCAGTGCATTGGTACTCGGGCTGGTAACGCTGTTGGTTCTGTTGGATCAACGCCTTCGGTCTCCAAGAGGGCTGCAGTTAGCACTACCAGAAAGCATTCCGGTCCTTACGACTATTCCTCATTATAGAAGCACCTGGAAAGACCGCCTCTTCAGGAAGGATACCCTGGCCATTCTGTTTGTACTGACTGTTTTCATGGTGGGATATTTATCGGTTCTTGTGTTTAGTGTGATGGGGATTACGCCTGAGCAACTGATCAATAAGATTGCAGAGCTTACAGGGCTCGGGGGCAACTAATGGACGACAACAAGCTCTATAATGCGCTTCTGAAGAGCGAGGGGGAGCGCCGTCGGCAAGCGCAGAAGGAGGGAGAAGCGAAGTCTGAGGATCAATTTCGTACGGAGCGCCCCTTTGCTGGATCAGGCAGGGCAAGGCCGAACTGGGTCAAAGTGGATAACGAGCACAGCGAATATCCGCCTACAGTCTACGACTCGTCGATTTCTCTGGAGTTGATTGGAAATCCAAGGCCGTGGAGTCGTGAGCAACTACGCGAGAGGAAGATCATTTATCCCGGAATGCCAGATAAGGCAGTGATGGACGCATACCGGGAATTACGCATCCAACTAAGGAACCGGGCAGGCGAGAAGAGCTTTGCGGTAATGTTTAGTAGTCTGGGTAACAGAGGCAACTCTGTATTAACAGCCTTCAATCTTGCCGCATCTTTTGCTATGGACTCGCACACTTCTGCGCTACTGGTGGATTGTGACCCATACAATCAAGACCTATCGAAGCTCGTCTCAGTCGAAATGGAGTCTGGTGTGACTGACTATGTCGCAGACAAGTCCTTATCGATCAGAGATATTTTGTACCCAAGTGGCGTTGCCCGCTTGAGTGTAATCCCTGCAGGTACCCAGGTATCTTCTGCCGTAGAACTGTTTTCGTCTGTTCGAATGCGTGACTTGGTATCTGAGCTGAAATCGCGCTACCCGGATCGCTGCATTGTACTGAACGCCCCACCTTTTCAGGAGACGACCGAGGCACGGATCCTTGAAAGATTTGCGGACCAGGTTGTTTTCGGTATCCCGTTCGGAGATGTGACTGCTGAGGGGATCAGCGAATCCGTCGATGCACTCGGATCCGACAAATTCTCAGGCGTGGTTTTTCAGGAGTAAGCGAATGGAGCCTATGTCTGTGAAATTGTATCCTGTGCTCGCTCTCAGCCTATTCGGAGCTGGCCTTTGGCCTCTCTCGGCAGCAGGGCAGGGTCTGAGTGAGAACGTAACAGAGATTGCAGGAGCCGCGTCTGTACTTACTGCATTGACACACACCCGGATCGATCAGGGAACGACCACAGATTCGAATACGGAACCAAGTCTCGGAATTTCAGGCAATGTCGGTGGCCAACTCCAGAGCGGAGCAAACTCCCTGGCGCTTAAATACGGCGGAACGTTTGAGACAGAGCGCGACCTTGGTGATGGGGAACAGACAGAGAACAGCTCAGTTGTCGGCTTATCAAGGTTTTCGCACTTTGATCCCGGCAGCAGATTTGATTTTAATTTGGGTCATACAGTCAGCTCTGTCAGGAATGACACTGGATTCGTTGTAAATCCTTCGGAATACGATACTCAGAATACCTTAAATGCAGGGGCAGGAGTTCGTTTTTTTCCTGGTGAACTCTCGACACTTCGTTTGTCCGGCGAAGCTGGTAAAAGCTTCGGAAGCGGGCAGTTGAATGACAGGGAGTCTTTTACTGCTGCGAGTGAGTTTTCCAGAAGGCTCAGTGAAAGGTCTTCCGGAGGTGTAAATGTCAGTCGCAGCTGGTCAAACGATGACGATATCGACATCACGATTGATTCGGCACAACTCGTTTATAGCAACTTGTTGGAAAATGGGACCTTTCGCTTTGGTACGGGTGTCAGCCAGGCAGACACCGAGTACCCGGACGGTGTGCTCAAGGAGAGTGAGGCGGTTACGGGATTTTTTGGGCGGACCTGGCTTGCACCTGATTGGCAGACCTCTGTCGAGTACAACCGGAGACTCTCCGATAGCGCGACGGACCTATCTCTGGAACTGCCCGCAGATATCGAATTTATTCCGGATACGATTCGAATTCGGGACCTTGTTGTAAGTGACTCAATTCTGGTGTCACACAACACGTCTCGGTTGTGCAGTGCCTGTAATCTGGGGCTTGCGGCGGAAGCGGCAATACTGGAGTCGGAAAATACCGGCACCACGACTCACGAATACTTTGCAGCAATTGATCTAAGCTATCCGCTGACTTCGCTGCAGCGGCTGGCTTTCGCATATCGCTGGCAGGGAGATGCCGGTGAAGACGCTGGCACAGTGATAGAACAGATTCACCGATTCAATATCAGTTGGATACGTCAGTTGGCTGAAGAAACTTCGTTCAGCGTGGAGTTCGATCAAGCTTATCTGCGGAGTCGGCTCGCCAGAAGCGACGAAGAACAGTTTGTGCTTCGTCTTCGCTTGTCGAAGGGATTCTCCCTTGCAGGCCAGCCTCGATAGAGGCTCGGGAATATACCAGGAAGGGAAGCATGTTTGAACATAGGCGATATATTGGGTTATCGGCAGACACACCTCCACAACTCATCGTTGTTATAGACACCGAGGAAGAGTTTGATTGGAGCGCTGAACCAGATTGTGACGCAAACCAAGTCTCTGCGATGGCCCACATAGATCGAGTACAAAACATTTTCGATGAGTATGGGATTCAGCCTTGTTACGTGATTGATTACCCGGTCGCCAGCCAGCCCGAGGGATACCGGCTGCTGAAGCAGTTTGCCGAGAAAGGTCAGTGCGAGCTCGGAGCTCATCTTCATCCTTGGGTGAACCCGCCTCAGGGAGAATCACTGTCGCGCTCCAATATGTACCCGGGCAACCTGGCTGAAGGCCTCGAAAGAGAAAAGCTCCGCGTGCTGCGGGATACCATTGAGCAGAACTTCGGCCAAGCGCCGGTAGCCTATAAAGCTGGCCGATACGGCTTCGGGCCGAATACCACCCGCATTCTTCAGGAGCTCGGGTTCAATATCGATTTGTCCGTTTGCCCGCCGCTGGATTCCCGGGCGGATGGTGGGCCGGACTATCGCAGGCACAACGCACACCCGTTCTGGTTTGGTGGGGCAGACAATGCCATTCTAGAGATTCCCTGTACCGGTGGGTTTATCGGTTGGGCGCACCCGGTCGCCGTTCCGCTTTACGAGGCGGCACAACGGCTAGCCAGATTCAAGGCACCCGGTATTCTGGCACGACTTGGCGCGGTAGACAGGCTAATGCTCTCTCCGGAAGGGTTCACACCTTCAGAGCACATCAAGCTCACAAAGGCGCTCTATAACCGAGGCGTGCGCACATTTACCTGGAGTTTCCACAGCCCCAGCGTTGTGCCGGGCAACACCACCTACGTACAGAATGAAGCCCAGTTAAAGGCCTTTCTGGACAGTTTTCGCCAGTTTTTCGATTTCTTTTTCAACGAATTGGGCGGTCAGGCGTCATCGCCCACCCGCATTCGCAAGTATATGGAGAGCAAGGCATGAAGGTGCTCGGGATATCCCCGCTAGATAAAGACTCAACGGTCTCGATTGTAGAGGATGGCAGCATTCTCTTCGCGGCAGGTGAAGAACGCTTTACCAGAACCAAGCAGCAGGCCGGATTCCCGCGTCTAGCACTGGAGAAAGCGCTAGCTTACACCGGCCTCTCCATGAGCGACTTCGATCTGGTGTGTTATCCGTTCCTGACCTGGGAGAACGAGCAGAAGCTGTTCACCAAAAATTTTGAAGACGAAAAGATATTTATTAAAGCCTTTCACCCCAAGGACTTAGGCCCACAACTGAAAGAGGCCGTAAGCCGGGTGCCGGATCGCAACCAGCCAATTCACGGGCTTCAGCACCCAAATGCCATGATGGAAAAAGGGTTTCTGCATAACTCCTATTACAACATGGCAGGTATTCAGAAAATATCTTCAAACAACACGGCTCTTAAAGGTTCAAAGCGTTGGGGTGAAATGGCCACTGAGTCCTTCCAGCAATGGGAAAACGAGCTCACACAGGGTTTGAATGAAATGGGCTGGACCAAACCCGTCAAGCGCATGGATCACCACTTGTCTCACGCTGCAAACAGCTTTTTGTGCAGCGGTTATGAAAGGGCGCTTTGTGTGACTCTGGATGGCTATGGCTCCGGGCTTGCCGGCTCGGTGAGCGAAGCCCGAGGTGGCAAAATTCACCGCTTGCACGGGCTGCCATTCCCGAACTCACTCGGTACCCTATACGAACACGTCACTTCCAGCCTCGGCTTCAAGCCCAGCCGCCACGAAGGCAAAATTGTTGGCCTGGCTTCCTACGGCGACCCTGAAATTCTGGGTGATATTCTTCTCTCCCGCATCGAACAGAAACCCGGGGATTTCCGGATCTACGAAGCCAATAACGTGTTTTTCTCCCGTTACCTGGCCTCAAAGTTCCCGAAAATCGACGTAGCCGCCGCCTACCAGTACGTACTAGAGAAAGTGGCCACCAACTACATTCGCTACTGGGTGGAAAAAACCGGCATCGATACCATCGTGCTGTCTGGCGGTGTAACCGCGAACGTAAAACTGAACCAGCGTATTTTTGAAATCGAAGGCGTAAACCACATTTTTGTTTACCCGAACATGGGCGATGGTGGCTGCGGCACGGGTGCTGCGCTCTATCACAGCTGGCCAGGTGGTGTGAAACCTTCTATTACACATAGTTATATGGGGCCGGATTACACGGAAGCAGAGCTGGAAAAAGCCCTGAAGGCGGAAAATCTGCAGTATCGACGCCCGGAGAACCTGGCTGCCGAAGTAGCAGCACTGATTCACAGTGGCGAAGTGGTGGCGCGATTTGACGGCCGAATGGAGTACGGCCCAAGAGCGCTGGGTAACCGCTCCATTCTCTATCACGCTCGCGAGCCGGAGGTTAACCAGTGGCTCAACAAACGCCTGGGCCGCACGGAATTTATGCCGTTTGCCCCGGTCACCCTCTACGAAGCCCGTGAGAAGTGCTATCACAACATCAAAGGTGCGGAGCACGCCGCCGAGTTTATGACTATTACCTTTGACTGTACTGACTTCATGAAAGAAAACTGCCCGGCCGCCGTGCACGTGGATGGCACGGCCAGGCCGCAGCTCATTCAGCGGGAAGCTAATCCGGGTTACTACGACATACTAAGCGAATACGAAAAACTGAGCGGTATCCCTAGCCTGATCAATACCAGCTTCAATATGCACGAAGAACCCATTGTCAATTCCCCGGAAGACGGTGTGAGAGCCTTCATTCAGGGGGCTCTTGACTATCTGGCGATAGGTCCATTCCTGGTAAAACACCCGAACCCTGGGCATTAAACAGGTAACGGGTGTAGCGCCATGACAGCAGGACTGCTGACCGTAACAACAGAGCCAGCCGCCGCTTGTGAAAGCTTGCGCAATGAATGGCAGGATCTCGAACACCGGGCACAACCCATGGTGTTTCTTTCCTGGCAATGGCTTGGGTATTGGCTCCATGTTTACAAACCGGATGCTCTGGTACTTCGTGTGCGGGAAGGGGAGCGGCTGGTTGGCCTTGGATTGGTGGTAGAAACGGAAGAGCGCCGCCACGGCCTCCTGAAATCCCGTTGTCTGCGCCTGCACCAGACCGGGCTCAAACTGCTGGACCAGATTTGGATAGAGTACAACGGGTTCCTGGCTGAGCGTGGCAAAGAAGACGCGGTTGCCAAAGCTTGCCTGGAACACCTGTGCCGCAACATGTCGAGTTGGGACGAGTTTATCCTTGGCGCGATTGATGCCGATGAAGCCGATCGGTACGCCCAAATTACCGGTCTTTACAAGCATCTACGCTGGGAAGCACCCTGTTTTGGCGTGGATCTTGATAGCTTGCGCAGAAGCGGCGGGCATTATCTCGATACGCTGTCGCGCAATACCCGTTATCAAGTCAACCGTGCTCACCGGCTTTACAGCGAGCGTGGTGAAGTAAAACTGGTGCGCCCGGATTCCACAGAGGAAGCATTGGCGGTATTCGATCGAATCGGCCCGAGACACCTTGAACGTTGGGGCGATGGCCCGGACCAGAGCGGTTTTGCCAACCCGGATTTTGTGCGTTTTCATCGAGAGCTGATTCGGGGGCAATGGGCGGAAGGAGGTGTGGATCTGGTTTCCTTAATGGCGGGCGAAGAGGAAATTGCCTGCTTTTATAACCTGCGGCATAACCAGGTTGTCTACTTTTATCTCGGCGGCATGGCCGTTGAGACCGATAACCGCTTGAAACCGGGTTTATTGGGCCACAGCCTGTGCATCGAAGACTATCGCCATCACGGTTTCCACTATTACGATTTTATGGGCGGTGATGAGCGGTACAAGTCGAATCTCGGCCAGTTCCATCGCAACCTGGTTCAGATCTCCTTGCAACGCCCTCGCTTCAAACTAAAACTGGAGGACGTAGCAAGGCGGGCAAGAAACTGCTGGCTTGGGGAGGCAAGTGCAGGCAATGAGCGCTGAGCTTCACATCCGGGCCTCCAGATTTACCGCATTCCCGTCTGAAGAATACGACCGGTACGTTATAGCCCATTCTGCAGCCATCCCCTATCATCGTAGTGCGTGGTTGCAGGCGACTGAGCAAGCATACGGTCACACGGGTTGGGTGATCACCGCGCACTACAACGAAATACTGTGTGGTGTATTACCTTTGGTGGAAGTAAAACCGCCAATTGGCACCAGAAGCCTCGTGACACTCCCATTCTGCGATCTTGGCGGCGCACTTGCAGACAACGCAGACATCCGGGAACGGCTGATTGCTAGAGCCCGAACCTTGGCCAAAACAAATCGCATCAAAATCCTCGAAATACGTGAGGGTGGAAGCGCGCTGAACGCAGATAAAAATGGGCCAGGTAAACAAAACAAACAGAGCGCCAATGCACTGCCTGGAAGCACGAAGGTGCGCATGCTGTGTGAGTTACCAGAGAACAGCGAAGCCCTCTTTAAAAGCTACAAGCCGAAGCTTCGCAGCCAGATACGCAAGGCTGAGAAAAATGGGCTGAGAGCTGAGTTGCGCACAGATACAGATGCGGTAGATGTGTTTTATGAGGTATTCGCACAGAACATGCGTAGGCTGGGCTCGCCAGTGCATAGCCTGCAGTGGTTTCGGGAATTGAAGTCCGGCTACGGCGATCACATGCTGATTGGTGTTGTATTCCAAGCCAATAAGCCAGTGGGCGCGGGTATCGTATTGCTAGGAGGTAAAGAAGCCTGCATTCCCTGGGCATCCACGCTGGAAGACTTCAACCGGCTTGCGCCCAACATGCTGCTGTATTGGACCTTATTAAGCCATGTGTGCGATCTGGGATACGCCCGGTTCGATTTTGGCCGTTCAACACTGGATGAAGGCACCTACCGATTCAAAAAGCAGTGGGGTGCTCAACCTTATGAACTGACCTGGAAAAAATATTGCAGCGGCAAGCCAGACCTGCCGGTCAAGATTTCAAGCAGCAGCGGTGCATCCGTTACTCTCCGGCTACGGCCCCTGATTGAAAACATCTGGCGACGGCTACCGCTGTCGTTTGCCAACTGGCTTGGCCCAAAATTACGACGATACATTACCTTATGACGTTAGTACTGCTGTTAACTCTGCTTTGCCTTGCCGTACCCGTGTACGTCTATTTCGGGTACCCGGCCATACTTTGGTTGCTCACCCGGGGCCTCCCGGATATCACCCATCGCCGGGGCGAGCACAAACCTTCAGTGGCGCTGATTATCTCCTGCTACAACGAAGAAGACGTCATTCGCGAGAAGCTTCAAAACGCATTGGCGCTGGACTACCCGCAACAGTTATTGCAGATTATCGTGGTGTCAGATGGGTCAGATGATGGCACAGATGAGGCTGTAAGAGAGTTTGAAAACGACCAAATCCTTTTAATCCGGCAGGAGGGCCGGCTTGGCAAAACCATGGGTATCAACCTTGCCATGGAGCAGGTTGAAGCCGATATCACGGTTTTCAGCGATGCCAACGCCATGTACGACAGCGATGCCATCAGCAAACTGGTACGCAACTTCGCAGATCTGGATGTCGGTTACGTGGTAGGTGCAGCTCTCTACACCGACGGTAACGATGGTGCCAGCGCTCGCAATGAAAATCTATACTGGCGCTATGAGCTCGCCATCAAAGCCATGGAATCCCGCCTGCATTCCGTTGTGGGCGGCGACGGTGCCATATACGCGATTCGCGCCGACCTCTGGCAGCCACTGCAGCAGAAGGACATCAATGATTTCGTTAACCCGCTGCAGATCATTGCGCAGGGTTATCGTGGGATCTTCGAACCAGAGGCAAAATGTTTCGAGGAAACCGCGGGCGAATTCGGAAAGGAAATAGCCCGAAAGGAACGCATCGTTAACCGGAGCATCCGCGGCCTGTTGAGGGTAAAAGAGGTCATGAACCCCGCGAAATCGGGTGTTTTTGCTTGGGAAGTCATTTCTCACAAGCTCCTGCGCTGGCTGATCCCGCTATTTTTGGCTCTTGGTGTCGCTGGAAGTAGTCTTCTAGCCGCCCAAGGGCTCTGGCCTTTCCAGCTCATTACGCTGGGTGCTTTGATCCTGATTCTTTTTGCGTGGCAGGGCCACAGGAAGGCGGATAAGAATCAGCTGCCGTTCTGGAATTCAGTTCCCTATTATTTTGTAATGGTGAATCTTTTCTGCGTGAAGGGAATCTTTGCGGCGCTGAGCGGACATACGCAGATCACCTGGACCAGCGCACGGCCGTCGGTGGTCAATAATGGCGGTCAGATGGCTGCCAAAGGCGGTCAGCGTATATCCTGGTGGGCTGTCGCAGCGGTATTACTGACAATTAGTCTCGGGTTCGGTTATGTGCGCTGACCCAAGCAAGGAGCACCAAGACTGATGCAAAATCTGAATGTACTTCAGTTCATAACCCCAACCGGTTTTTACGGAGCCGAACGATGGGTGCTTGCGCTGGCTAATAACATGGAGCGGCACGGAATTACCTGTGATCTTGCGGTTACTAAGGAGGGCCATACCCAGGATCTCACGATAGCGGAGGTTTATCCTCTGGATGCAGGTCAGGTGCACTATCTTGAAATGACTGGCCGATTTGACTTACGGGCGATAAAGAAGCTCTGCCGGCTAATCCGCGAACGTAACATTCATGTGATCCACACCCACGGCTACAAGTCTGACATCATGGGCTTTCTCGCAGCAAAACGCACAGGTATAGCCTGTGTTAGTACGCCTCATGGTTTCCCTTTTAAACCTGGGTTGAAGCTTGCGACATTTCTCCGAATTGGATCCTTCACACTGCGATATTTTGACGCGGTAGTTCCATTGTCGGAGGAGCTCGTCCTGGATATGGCAGCTCTTCGCATTCCCGATCACAAGACCCGCTATATTTGTAACGGGGTCGATCTCAAGGAAATTGACCAAGTTCTTCGCGAGCTTAAAGTAGCCCCTCAGATCGGCGGCCAGAAGACCACCAAAGCTATCGGATATATCGGCCGGCTTATCCCCCTGAAAGGACTGGGTGATTTGTTGTCTGTATTTGAAGGCTTGTACAACAAGAGTCCGAATTTGGCGTTACAAATGATTGGGGATGGCCCTCAGCGCGCTGAACTTGAGAAGCAGGCTGCAGCTCAGAAGAGCCATAATGCAATCTCTTTTCTGGGGTTTCGTAGTGATCGGCTCGAACTGCTGGCCAATTTAGACCTCTTTGTTATGACATCCTCTTCAGAGGGTATTCCACGTTGTCTGATGGAAGCCATGGCGGTGGGTGTACCCGTGGTAGCTTACGATATTCCCGGAGTTGATCAGTTGGTGACTCATGGCGTGACCGGCATGCTCGCCCCTCTTGGAGATAAGGCAGCGTTGGAACTTTGTTGTCTTGAAGTGCTGGAAAACCCGGAACTGGCGCTGAAACTTGTTAACAATGCTCGTAGGCTGATTGAAGAGCGTTACTCGGCTGCCCGAATGGCGAAGGAATATCACAGCCTTTTCAAAGAACTGGTTGGCGATCCGAAAAAATCCACAGAACATTCAGACCAGGTTATCTGAGTATGTGTGGCATCGCAGGCTTTTTACGAACACCAACGACGCCACAACGGGACGCCCATGAGAGGTGGGCCGAAGCCATGGGACAAGCCATTATCCACCGTGGGCCGGATGCTGGCGACACATGGTTAGACGATCATGTTGCGCTGTCCCATCGCCGATTGAGCATCCTGGACCTCAGCGAAGCTGGAAACCAGCCTATGGTTTCAAGCAGCGGGCGGTATGTTATTGCGTTTAATGGTGAGATCTACAACTATCTAGAGCTAAAGGCAGAGCTGGAAAACCAAGGGTATGCCTTCCGCACTCGCACCGATACCGAGGTGCTGTTGGCCTTGTACGAGCACCATGGCACCGGTTGCCTGGAGTTTCTCAACGGGATGTTTGCTATTGCAATCTGGGACCGGCAGGCACAGCAACTGTTCCTGGCCAGGGACCGTTTGGGAAAGAAGCCGCTCTACTATTACGAGTGTGACGGGCAATTTGCGTTTGCCTCTGAGATCAAGGGGCTGTTGCCAGTTCCCTTTGTTCGCAAGGAAATTCGTCATGACGCCATCCGCGATTATTTTGCCTATCAGTACATTCCGGATCCGAAGACTATTTACAAGCATGTCCACAAGCTGCCGCCCGGATTCTGGATGGTTACCGATGGTTTTAATACCAAACAATCTCGTTACTGGGATGTCAGCTTTGCAGATCAGTCATCCAAATCAGAGGCAGAGCTTGCCGGCGGCCTGCATGAATTGATAGACGATGCTGTTCGCCTCCGTATGGTGAGCGACGTGCCGCTTGGCGCTTTTCTCAGTGGCGGCGTGGATTCCAGTGCAGTGGTGGGGTTGATGGCCAGTCATTCAAGCCGACCCGTAACAACATGCGCCATCGGGTTTGACTCGAAGCGTTTTGATGAGGTTGTGTGGGCCAGGCAGGTTGCAGAGCAGTTTGGGACAGAACACCACGAGTTTACTGTTCGCGAGAACGTGGCCGACAATCTTCAGAAGATTGCCCGCTACTTTGACGAACCTTTTGCAGACTCTTCCTTTGTGCCCACGTACTTCGTATCCCAGTTGGCCCGACAGAAGGTAACTGTAGCTTTGGCAGGCGATGGTGGCGATGAGAACTTTGCAGGGTACAGCAAGTACAACACGGATCAGACTGAAAACCAGCTGAGATCGCTGTTTCCGGAGGTTATGCGGCGCTTCCTTTTCCCCAGTCTTGCCCAAATATGTGGTTCTTTGCCAGCGACGTTCAAAAGAGCTGGCTCTTTACTGGATACGCTCTCCGTAGGTCCAGACGAAGGCTTCTACCGAACCAACTGTTTTTTTCGGCCCGCGGTCTGGAATGAACTGGCTATTGGCGAATTGAAACGGGAAACTCGCGGGTACGATCCCGGTGAGCTAACCCGCAATCTTTATCGCAACGCGGACGCCAGCGACCACCTTTCAAGGGTGCTTTACACAGACATTAAAAGCTATTTGCCCGGAGACATCCTCGTTAAAGTGGACCGTATGAGTATGGCCAACTCGCTGGAAACTCGTGCGCCATTGCTTGACTACCGGGTGGTGGAATACGCCGCAAGTATCCCCTCCGCGCTGAAGCTCCGTGGACGGGAAAAAAAGCACATCCTCAAGCAGGCTTTCAACGAAATGCTTACCGAGGATATTCTGTATCGCAAAAAAATGGGCTTCTCAGTGCCGCTATCACACTGGTTGAGCAACGAACTTCGTCCATTGGCTTCCGCCATGTTCTCCTCATCGAACAGTGTACTAAAAGACTGGTTTGATATGGGTGCACTACAGCAGCTCTGGCAGCGCAATCTGGGGGGAGATTACCGTTACACCCAGGAGCTCTGGGGCCTACTGTCATTTGGGCTGTGGTGTCAGGAGTGGAGTCGTTAATGAGGTATCAATTAATTTATGCCATTCGCCTGATAGCAGGACTCGCGGTCGTGCAACGTGTAATTTCAAATTCTGAACGCTTGGAGGCGGCGGAGTAATGCGGGGGGATGTAAACGTTGATAAGCCCATCCGGGTTTTGCATGTCACCCTGAACATGGGGATTGGTGGCACGGAACAGGTTGTTCGGCAGCTTGTAATGGGTATGGAGTCTGAAGGCGTAGAATTCGAAATACTCTGCATTGATGGCCATATAGGTGCTATTGGGGAAGGGCTTCAACAGGCTGGTATACCTGTTCATAAATTGAAGCGGATGCAGGGATTTGACTGGTCGTTAATTGCTGGTATCCGAAAGCGTTTGAGGGCAGGGCGGTTTGATGTGGTGCACTGCCATCAGTACACGCCTTGGTTGTATGGGTGGTTAGCTGCATTAGGGACACCTGCAAGAGTAGTATTTACAGAGCATGGTCGGCTTTATCCAGATAGGTATCGTTATAAAGCCATGCTGGTTAATCCTGTCATGGCAATGTTTACGACGACCATTGTGTCAATTTCAAGCGCAACAAAAGAAGCTCTCGTAAGATTCGAATTCATACCACGAAAAAAAATCCGGGTTATTTACAATGGAACCGCCGCGCTGAAACGTAACGATATAGAGGCGCAAAAGGTACGAGATAACCTGGGTATTCCTAAAGACGCTTTTGTGGTTGGCACTGTTTCCCGTCTTGATCCAGTTAAAAATCAAAGCATGATGCTCAGAGCTTTTAAAGAATTCAGTGAAAAATACCCGGACAGTTACCTATTGATGGTCGGCGATGGCCCAGACAAGGAAAAACTGATCTCGCTTGCCAATGAACTTGGACTTAGTGAGCGAACAATATTTACGGGTTTTATTAATAATCCCATTCACTATCTGTCAGCTATGGATGTATTTCTGCTTTCATCTCACACTGAGGGTACATCGATGACTCTCCTGGAAGCGATGAGCTTGGAGATTCCGTCGGTGGCGACTCATGTGGGTGGAAATCCAGAAATCATTGAAAATGGAACCACTGGAATTTTAACAGAGCCAGACAGTTCCAAATCGTTTGCAGAAGCTCTCGAAAAGCTGTGTCAAGACGGCCCTACTCGAAAGAGTATGGGAAGTGCAGCTCAGCAACGATTTATGGAACGGTTTAGTGCAAAGGTTATGCTTCATGACTATGAAGCGATTTACCGTGGACACTAAATGATTTCAATATCTCTATTATATGGCAGGAATGAGTAGAACGTGAGCAAATTTGCGCTCTTATTTATTTTTCTGTTCACGGCGGGGATTTTTTCTGCCTTGTTCATTACACCTGTCGCATCGGTACTGGTTTATCAGCTAGTTTACTTTGTCAACCCAGATATACGGTGGTGGGCGGCTAGTATTCCCGGTATTCAGTACTCTTTCATCGCCTCACTTCTGATGTTGGTAGTGTTGACGACTCGGTATAAAGAACTATCTCTTCAAGCCCAATGGAACAAGCAACCAGTGTTCAAGTGGATGCTAGCGTTGTTGCTCATGTATGGTTTTATGATCAACTTTGCTATCGTTACTGAAGTTCATAAAGCATTTACGCAAGATTTCGCAAAACGTGTAATCATTATTTTCGCAGCATACAAGTTGATCACTTCAGAGCGAGCTTTGAATGCCTGTTTGTGGGCCTATGTGGCGGGTGCTACCTATATTGGCTACATTGCGTACGTTGTTGGTCGGAATGCACAGGGCCGCGTTGAGGGTATTGGCATGGTTGATACTGGCGGCGATGGAAATTTGACCGCTGCCGCTATGGTTCCTGCACTGATCATTCTGACTTATATGGCGTGGATGGGTAACAAAAAAATCAAAGCATTGGCTGTTTTTTGTGGTGCCTTTATAGCGAACGGTATTGTTCTGATTAACAGCCGAGGTGCGTTTCTTGGCGTAGTCGCCGGTACTTTGTTCTTTCTGTTTTATATGATTTTTTCGCGGTATCAAAGAAAAGGCCAGCGAGGAACAGCCATTTTGATCGTTTTTATTGCTCTTGCCGGGACAGTTTACGTCACTGATGATGCGTTTTGGACGCGAATGGAGACGCTTCAAAATACTGAGGACGGCGGGAAAAGTGGCTCCCACAGAATAGATTTTTGGATGGCAACGTTTGATGTACTAGAAGATTATCCGCTGGGTGTAGGTATCCAAGGCTTCATCGAACTCAGTCCGAACTATCTGCCTGAACACTATTTTGAAGGTCGAAATATAGGAAAGGCAACTCACTCTACTTGGTTTCAAGTTCTTTCTGAAATCGGTTGGCTAGGACTTTTTTTTCTGTTATCGCTCCTTATTTCAACTTTTAAGCTATCCAGAGATACCAAGCGGCATTTGATTAATGTCGAAAATTACGATGCTTATTTCAAAGTATTGGCACTGGAAGGCGCTTTACTGAGCTTTTTGGTTACGGCCAGCTTCATCGATCGGGGAAGGTCTGAGATGCTGTATTGGCTGATCCTATTTATTGCGATAGCTTCCAATATATACTATCTGCGTTCCAAAGATCCGGAAGGAAGAAGGCTGAAAAGGGCGACTTGAATGAAGAATGATCTAGCACTGGTTTCGGTAATTGTTCCCGTATACAACCGAGCTCATCTCCTGACTGAAACTGTTGCAAGTATTCTCGCACAAACCTACCGGAACATTGAGATTATCCTAGTTAACGATGGCTCTACCGACAATTCCTTAGAGGTTATTAAGGCGTTGCAGCAGGAGAACCATGATGTGATTCGTATTGTCGATCAGAATAATCAAGGCCAGACGATCGCTCGAAACAAGGGGATCGAGCAATCTCATGGAAAATACGTTGCGTTTCTGGATAGCGATGACCTTTGGGTACCGGACAAGCTCGAGCAGCAGATACCTCTGTTTGATCGAAATGTTGGCCTCGTCTATGGTGGCGTCGAGTTTATCGATGAGTGTGGTGAAACCATAGGATTTGACCCCTGCGATCCGCACGTTCAGGGTGAAATCTATCCGCAGTTACTGGTTAAAAACCGAATGACTGGTGGATCTGTAGTGGTTTTACGAGAGGCGTTAGAAAAGGTTGGGGTGTTCGACCCGGAGTTTAGCGCGGCAGAAAACTGGGACCTCTGGCTGCGAATTTGCAAAGTATACCAAGCAAAGCTGGTAAACAAGGCAGTAGTCAAGTACCGGCGGCATGAGAGCAACATGTCGAAAGATATGATGTTAATGCTGAATGCCAAGCGGCAGATAATGGTAAAACATTGCGATCAAAAGTCGCCCAACAAGCTTATAGCACGTTATTCGAGACTGGCGGAAGCCGACCTTCTCTACAAATTGGGTGTCTATTACTTTTCACGGGAGCAATTTGGGGAAGCCATACGAAATTTTTCACAAGTAATAATGATCTTTCCCTTCTATGAAGACACACCAGTGCGACTCTTGAGATGCTTTCTGGGATGTAGAGGCAATCGTATGCTTCGAAAATTGAAAAAAGCGCACTGATGATGCTGGCTCCACTCGACTCCTTTATCTCAAGGCCAGTCTCGATAGTTCTACCAGGCTCGTATAAATGCCAAGTATAAAACAGGCCATCTTATATTCGTCTTTAGGGCGATACCTGCTCATGGCCATTGGCTTGGCGAGTTCCATGATCACAGCGCGGTTACTCTCGCCGGACGAGATTGGCACCTTTGCCATTGCAAGTTCGGTGGTGATGATCATGGCGGAATTTCGGATGCTAGGGGCAAATGCTTACTTGGTCCGGCAGGCTGAAGTAACGACGGAGAAAATCCGCTCAGCTTACGGCCTCACCATGCTGGTTTCATGGGGATTGGGCTTAGTACTTGCTGTCGCGTCTTTACCACTGGCAGGCTTTTTTGAGATAGAGGGCCTTGATGCTGTTTTTCTCATTCTCTCCATCTCTTTTCTTTTAGCACCTTATATCAGTATACCAGATGCTTTATTAGTCAGAAATTATCGTTTCCGAGAGATCACTACGATCAATGTAACCTCATCGGTGATTCAGCTTGCGCTGGTGATTGCACTTATTAAAAACGGCTTTAGTTTTTACTCCTTGGCCATTGCTCAGGCCGCACAAATTTTCGTGCAGTTCGTGCTGAGTCTGTACTTCACTCGTGATGTAAAAGTGTACGTGCCCAGGTTTACCGGAATGAAAGAGATTGTAAAACTTGGTATTTTTGTGTCGGTGGGGCATGTGGTGCGTAAAGCCCAGCAAACTTTTCCCGATATGCTAATTGGTAAGCTGGGTAGTCCCACACAGGTTGGGCTTTTTTCCCGTGGTCTTGGCTTTACAGTATTCATCTCAACCTTGTTGCTCTCCGGCGTTTCCCCGGTTGCATTACCCTATTTCTCCGAAGTCAAAAATAAAGGTCAGGATGTTGTGGCGGCTTACCGCCATGCTTCAGAGTTGATTGCTGGAGTGGTCTGGCCCGTTCTTGCGGTGGCAAGCGTCGCAAGCCTTCCGGCTATCCGGCTTATGTTTGGAGACCAGTGGGATCAGGCCGCGCCCATTGCCGCAGTGGCAGCTTTTTGGGCCATTCTTCGTTCTGCACATGTAATGGCTCCCAACGCAATGGTTGCGGTGGGTGAAGAGGGCTCCATGCTTGCGAAAGAAGTCATCGTTTTTGCGTTGTTTCTGGTGGCGACAACTATTGGGTACCTGCAGTTCGGTTTAATCGGTGTTGCCTACGGTTTTGTGTTTTCTGGCTTAACCGATTTCCTGGTGTCTTCCTGGTTCATGAAGCACAAAGTGGGCGTGGGTTTTCTGAGCTACTGTGCCGGAGTGCAGAGCAGTGCTGTTGTGGCCTTGGTTTGCTGGGGTGCAGCCAAATTGCTGAACTGGTATATACCCTTCGCAGATACATCCCCTTTTATGGTTTTGCTGTATATTACAGCTGTACTGCCACCAGTTTGGTTGGCTACCATTTTGCTGTTAAGACATCCGCTTCGCGACCAACTACTAGTGATCTACAACAAGCTTATATCCAAGATCTGACGATTATGCGCATAGGCGTGCTGGATCTAGGTGCCAATATAAGCATCCGGGTTACTCGCATACTGTTCAAGAAGGTGCAAAAGTTTCAGCCGTAAGGGCTGTCGTTTTTTTCCGCTACTCCATTTACCGAGGCGAAGCAACAAGTGAAGGAGAAATAGGGCCTGAATCGTTTTTTGGTTGAAGGAAAATTGGGCTTTCATCGGTTGGATGCATGCAGACAGTTCAGTGGCCAAAGTCGAGTTCACACTGGTCGGGGCCAGCGTATTCAGGGAAAGTGCCAGCGTGAACTCATCATATAAAGGCATGGCCGTAATCCCGAAATCTTCAAGGTCAATGACCGAGATCCTATTCTCCCCGAAGAGCAGATTACTCAGGCCAAAGTCCCCGTGCTGGAAGGTTCCGTCCCAAACCCCCAGTTTGTCCAACTCGTTAGACATTGAATCAGTAAACGTATTTAACGGGTATGCAAGCTCGGTATCCGTCTTACAAAACGCTTTGTAGGCTGTTCGAAGTGTGTCGCCAAGGTGTATTTGTGCTTTCCATTCAGGCACCGACGCAACACCTTCATGGAATTGTTGCAGTGCGTCTATGGCGCTGGTGCGGAGTTTCCCCCAAGGCTCCTTTGTTGCCAGGGATCGTGGCAGGTTAAACCACGGTCTCCCTTCGGCACCTCGCTGAACAGAGTAAACGGAATCGTTGTGTTCAAACAGGCCGATTGTCTCAGGTACCAGAGCGTTGGTCACTCGGTGAAGGCGACAACTGAGTTCATGGGTAACTTGGCCGCTTTTCGAGTTTGCAGGGCGAATCACGAAACAGGGGGCATCAGACTGATCTAAAAAAACAAGGTAGACCGGGTGCGTTGATGAAACGCATGCTATCGAAATGTTCCCTGTAGCTGCTTCCCGACCGGAAATCCTGAGGATAAGGGATTCAATATCTTGCATCACGCTTTTGCCCGAATCACTATAGCCACGCCGCCCAACATGGGATTAATTTTAGTCAACCTGGCAACAAGCAATCTAAGATAACCGCTGAGCCCACTCGGACCTTCGGGGAGTAGCTTTTCTACTACATACGTCTCTGCATGGGACTGCAGCTCAAAAACGACGATGGGCTGCTTGGTTGTCGGATAAATACCATAAGCTTTTGAAAAAAAAGAACCTCCATTTGATAGAAGCCGGGAAAGAATGCGGATTTTCGTAAGCGTAGAGATTATCCGCAGTAACTTGAAGAAGTTGTTCCTTTCATCATCGATTGTAAAAACTATGCACATAGGTTGAGAAGGGTCCCGGGAATGCTTCGCCACTTCCGCAAGAGAACGAATTTCTCTAAAGTTTCTATCATAAATGGGTGAGATCCCGAAACAGGCCTCTAAATAATCCATTATGGGTGCTTCCGATTTTTGTGTCTGTCTGGCTTCTCGACGATACTATACTGAAAATCGGCTAAACGAGCAGCTCTTTATCGGGGGCCTGTGGTAATCATCCCAGCTAGCCCGGATTCCCCATAGCTACCCGACAAGTCTCGCAGACCGGCGGGCGTCCAGTCCTCATAGATAGAGCCGATAGTCGTGATGGCAAAATGGCCCTTAACGATGGCTTCTTAGAACTGGCTAACCATTGCGGCTTTTTTACTATTACCTGATGAACTATTACAACAGCCAACGTGTCTCATGCATGCAATGACGGCTTGCCACCCATGGTTACGAAAGATAAACTAAAAATAGTGTCCGGCACTTGGTGATCACTCTAAAATGAGTCCCCTATCGGCTTTGAAGGAGTTAGGCTTCCCTAAATTTTCGAATGAAAATTAGAAACTCAATTTTTTTAAATTATTGGTTTGAGGAAGAGATATGGCTCTTAATCGAAAATTAGGCTTTTTGAGTTCGGTTGTCATTGCTCTTGGAGTAGCTTCAGCAGCGAATGCGGAAATTCTTTTTCAAGAAGACTTTGACAATCAGCCGGACTGGACGAGTGGGATGCACTCAACAGATATAGTCCAGCGTGCGTCTACTCACACTATCCCCAATGACTGGTATTCAATCCGTCAAGATCCTACGTGGGCACCGTCAATAGGCGACACAGATAAACACGAAACGATTGAGATTCTCGCCTCCAATGCAGATAAAAGCCGTAGAGGAACCGGAAAAAGCATGGTGAGTTGGCGTGAATCCTACGATGATGGAAACCAGAGATGGACTTCTGAATCCATCATGCTAAAGCATTTCCCAGAAGGGTATGACCAGCTCTATGTGGAATTCTGGATTCGTTTTGACCCGAACTGGTCCCGGTTACACGTAGAGGGCAAGCCTGCTTCTTACTCAAAAATATTCCGAATTTCCAGCTGGAGCAAACAGGGCAGCGAGTTTGAAGCATTCTCTTCAGGTAATCTCGGCCCCATGGTGGTCTGGGATCACAAGATAGACGCTTACGGTCTTCGCAATAGCATCTCGTTTCGCGGAGGGCCACACGGTGACAACTACAGTTTCAGCGAGGGAGATATACCGGGCCTTCCGAGATCACTTGTTGGCCTTGGCGGCTTAAGCTTGAATTTTACGGAGAACTTGGCTTATATGGGGCCAGGCGGAACGAGGTCGTACATTGAGGACCGGGTAAACGGTGGCGTAGTCCCCATAGGCACTTACGACACGGTTCAGCATGACCAGATCTTTGGGCCTGGGGACTCTTGGACGAAGATGGCTTTCTTCGTTAAGATGAACTCTGCGCCAGGTATAAAAGATGGGGTGTTTCGGCAGTGGCTGAACGGCCACCAAATATTTTTCAACACGCAAATCCCTTGGATGAGGTCATCAGACACCAAAGACACGAGCGCGAAGTGGAATATCGTAGCCTTCGGAGGCAATGACTCTTTCCTGTATTACCCAAATGGGGACAAACGGGAAGAATGGTATTCTATTGACGATATTGTTGTGAGAACCGATATCCCTGATTATGTAGATTCGGGTGTCAATGTACCTCCGGAGCCCCCCGGAGCCGTGGATATTAAATAAATGAAGTTATATATCTCCAAATACTTTTGCCGAGCCCAAAAACGCGTCCGCTTAAGTAGGTGAGATCAAGAAGATAAATCGCGGGTAAGTTGGGCAGATTACGAAGGGTATTTCTTGATCTGCTCAGCCTTTTGAATGTGAAGATTGAAGGAATGCCCGCGATTAATCCTGTTGCGAGAATGAGACCAGTGATGTTCCGAAAAATAATGCTAAAGAGTACGCAGATCAGTCCAATTATAAAAAGTATAAGAAAGTAGAATGTTGGATCTTTTGCTGTTTCTCTCCAGTTCTGAAGGTAATTTTCGGAATGCCACACTTGTCTTAAAAAGAAGTTTTTAAGAGAGGTAGGGTTACCGAGATGAATAACATTAATTTCTTTCGTCATTTTCACCTGATAATCTCTATTTTTCAAAGAAATTGATAGCCTCGTATCCTCTCCTGAGGTAATTTTTTCATCGAATAGTCCCACTTCGAAAAAAATAGATTTTTCTATAAAAATACAGCATCCTAAAAGCTCTTTTGGTGGAGTCTTGTTCTCCAGTAACCATGCTTTCTCTATCCAGTTGGGATCAGCTCGAAGGTCACAGCCACCGCCATATACTGTGTCTTTTGTCCGCAACAGTTCAGCTCCTTTAGAAAGCCAGTCGGTGGGTGCAACGCAATCGGCGTCTATGAACGCTAATAGTTCTCCTTTAGCTTGCCTAGCCCCCGCGTTTCTCACAGCTCCAACCGGTCCAGATTGTTGGTTGATAACCTTGACTCTGAACGTAATCGCAATTTCCCGTGTCTTGTCCTTTGAGTCATTGTCGACAAAGATGATCTCGTATTTGTCTTTTGGGTAGTCTTGGGAAACTAGCGACTTCAAGCATTGTGATATATGCTCCTGCTCATTGTGGGCTGGAATAATAACACTTATAAACTTTAATCCCATTTGTTATCCTTTAATTCTTGATTTGACGGACTAAACTTTCAGCTTTTATTATGCTCAATATTCTTGATTCATTTTAATATATGGGTGTTAATTCTAGATTATCGATCAAAGAATCAAATTGGCTAAACGGGGCCTTACATTTTCGAAAATTTTGAGTGTTCTAGGTAACTCTTTGAACCGTGCCCAAAGGATATTTCGTATTCATCGAGGTTGATTTTGCGAACAAAAATAATGCGCATTGATTGCTATCCTTAGAATGTCTTTCGGAGCACGCTTTTAAATTTTCCGTTGGGACCGCGCGGTATTGAAGTTACTTTCTCTATGGTTAGTCGAAGCGTCCCGCCGGTGCGGGCTCTAAAGTTATGTTGCAGTATTTCTATCTCAGCTTCTGGCAACGCGAAATGGCTGATGACCTTGATGGTGCAATGATCCGGAGCGTCTTGAATAACCTGTGCTTCTGATATCCCACTCAATCCTTTGAAGATGTGGTCAATCCGGCCAATTTTTCTGCCGTCCGGAGTCTGGATATAATCATCCACCCGACCATTGATTGTTTTCAGTTTCTGAACTAGCGGTTCGGAGTTGCTTTCTGTCGGTCTCTCTGCCGTATCGCCGAGATCATACCTGAGTAGTGGCATTGTTGTGTTAGTTAGTGACGTTGCAATTAATCGCCCGGCTCTTTGATCATGATCGTGCCCTTGGAGTTCGGTGATGCCAATGAGGGGGTTTAATCGATAAATCCCATCCTTGTCCTGACCAGCAAAAAGTACGTACTCGGCGGTTCCGTAATAGTCGCTAACCTTACAATCGAATACTTCCTCGATAGTTGCTCGTTGCCATGAAAGAAGCGTCTCAGAGTTTGTGACAATCGCTTGGGGTCGGAAAGCTGGCGCGATGCCGGCTTCTCTGTATTGGACTGCAAGATCACAGATTGCCGAGGGGTACCCGATCAGCTCCGCCGGCTGATAGCAGTCAAGCTCTGCCCGGTACCAAGGAAACGTCCGGCTATTCAGGTGGTAACTGGAAAACAGCTTCTGGTTCTCGGCCCGGTTCATTCTGGCAAAAGGCGGAGTCATCTTGCTCGCTGGTTGAACCATACGTCCCGCAAAGGTTGCCCGCCTCGCACCGAATGGAACGCCATGATGTTCCTCGTGCTCCACAAGCAGAGCCATCGCAAGTTTATAGGTCTCTTCATTCACAATCAGTGCCAGTGGTGTTCCGGTGCTGCCGCTAGTGTGCTGAAGCATGAAGGGTTTCGTACCTGGCTGCTGAAACAGATGGGCATGCTCTTTAACAATCTGCTTCTTCAGAACTGGCAACCGGGTGATGTGTTCAGTAGCGGTAATGTCATTTTCATGAAGCCCATACTCGGCAAACTGGCTCTGATAGTAGGGGATACTCGAACGGCAGTGCTTAACCATTAGGTGCAAGCGTTCACTTTGATACGCTTCGATCTTTGAAGGACTCCAGGATCTGCAGTTGCGAACCTGTTCTAGAAGCTCGCGATAACGGGGGCCTGCGTAACGCTTGCGATAGAGCTTGTATCCATAGGCGGACACCAACATATTCTGCAGAAAGATTGGTGATCGAAAATAAATTGCCTCTGAAATTGCCCTCATCATTCCATCTCCTTTCTGAATTCAGGCGAGGGCGGCGTGTTGGGTTTGAGCCGGTTATTGATACATTTTGCGGGGTTGCCCACCAGGATGTCACCCTTGGCTGAGGGTTTTGTCAAAACGCTACCTGCTGCAAGGATGCTGTGGTCCTCCAAGCCCGCCATAACCAGTGACGTATTGCCCAACCAGCAGTCAGAACCTATCCGGATTTTTTCAAAGACACCGCCTTGGTCTCGAATGGGCTTTTGACTGTCCCGAAACTCATGCTGACGACTTCCACTCAGAATATGCACGCCGCTGCCGATCAGAGTGTTTTCACCGATCTGGCACATACCGATATTGCACTGGGAGCCGATGTATACGCCCCGACCGATGCTAGTGTCTCGATGGGACAAGGTTGTAAGAAAACCGATGGAAATTTCATCTGAGGTGCCCGGGCAGGCCAAGCGATAGAAGGCAGCCCTAAAATAAACACCTGTCTTGCCAGGCACCAGGCTTATAAGCTGGGAAAACGTGGTGAAGCTGTCGTCAGTCCGCGTCAGAGCCCGGATAGCGAGAAAAGCAGCAAAAAGAGGTAAGGCGGCCACGAGGAACAACCCCTTAAGAGACCGCTTGATTATAGTACGCAGGTTCATTGCCAACTCCTCTTAAATGGCGGAAACTGCCCTAAAACCCTGTGCTATACAGCAACACTCTATCGGGAATTTGCAGGATTCAGAAGCTTACCCTGAAAGTCCCGACCCCACAAAGCACATGATTCGCTGCAACCCTTCCCGGCGCCGCAAAAATGCCAACATGATGAGCAAGACGGTAGTCAGAACTACAAGTAATGGTGTAAACACCCCTGTTTCAGTTGCACCGCTGATTAGAGTTTTCCGCCCGTTGGTGTTTCGCCAGGTATTCCCATGGCGTCAGGTCTTCCAGTGAATCGTGGGGACGTTCATCGTTGTATTCCGTCA
>Ga0208300_100439_pt1 | contig 30696 bp, 12 predicted proteins | sample 23_taG_FD_184096 | JGI IMG/M metagenome (GOLD analysis project Ga0208300, IMG submission 184096) | Marine viral communities from Cariaco Basin, Caribbean Sea - 23_WHOI_OMZ (SPAdes) (version 2) | ecosystem: Environmental > Aquatic > Marine > Oceanic | place: Caribbean Sea: Cariaco Basin...
GAACGCAAACGCGAAAAGCTCCAAACCCGGTTTCACCGCTGAAGGCAACATTGCGCTTGCCAATCACATCAAGGAATTGCTCGGCAGTGGTAGCCAGATTACCGATCGCCATAGCGGCCAAAAACGCCCGATCCTCGGCTCGGACATTGCTGTGCTGGCCAGGGGCCATTCCCGCTTAGGGAAGTTTGCGGAGGCGCTTCGCAATGTTGGAGTAGAAGTGCAAATCCAGCAACCAGGTTTCCTGGCGTGCGAATCGGTGCAGTGGGTACTAAGTGCTCTGCAAGCGCTCAACAATCGACGGGACCACTATGCCTGGTTGGATCTGCTCACTTCCCCTTTAATAGGTGGCCAAAGCACCGAAAGGCTCAGCGAACTGTTGGCCAGCTATGACCCGAAAACAGCTTTAGAGCACAGCCTTAAAAATCTATTAGAGCCACTCGGTAATTCATTGCGGAAGCAGCCGGTGAAAAACCAGTTGCTCACAATCATTGAAGAAGCGCGCTTGTTCGAAACCCTGAACAGCCACCCGCAAGGGCTTCAGTATCGAGCTAATCTGATCAAGCTCATTGGGCTGGCTGAAGAGTTTGAAGTGCTGCAACCGGAAACCCTCAACGCCATGGGTATTGCCGGCAAAAACGCATCTACCTTTCCGGTGTGGCTCAACGAAAACAAAGACAGCATTGACGAACAACCCACCGCAGATCCCCAGGCTGAAGACGCTGTGGTGCTGAAAACCTGGCACTCCTCCAAAGGACTGGAGTGGCCAGTCGTGATGGTGCTGGATGCGGAAAAAGCCAGTGGACCGCGGTTTCCAAGTATCAGCATGGCCTACCCGGCTGGCGGAATCGACACCATGCTGCAGCAAAGCTTTGTGCAGATACTGCCGCAGTTTGATGATAAGGCCACCAAGGAGCGATTTACTGAGCTGCTCGGGGGCGAGCAAACTGAGACCGACAAAAATCTTTACTATGTGGCGTTAACCAGGGCTCGGGAACAGCTGATATTGCCTTCGTGGGAAGTCTTTAAAGACGGCTCAATGCTCACCTATCTCGAACCAATCCTAGGCGCCAAGACAGAACTAGGCGACAGCACCCGTTATAAAGAAAATCAAATGACGCCGACAGCGGCCAAACTGAATGATAGTGGCGGAGAAATTACTCAACGAATCGGACTGCTGTCGATGGCAAACGACGAGCCCAAAAAACTGAAACAAACAATCAGTCCGTCTCTGGATAAGGGCAGAGATCTGAAAGAGGTGCCGCCGACTGAACTCACCAGCTACAGCCCGGCGCTAAACCTGGATGCATTCAAAGAAATTCCGGCGAATGAGGTGGGGGCCTGGGTACACCGTTTGTATCAGGTTTACTTTTTGCAACCGGAGTTGCTGGATAGGGCCATGGCTATGAAGCCGGGTTGTGTTGTGAACGGATCTATAAAGCAGCATCTTATTGATCACTTGAAAGGCCTTAAGCAGCATGCGCTTGGACCAACCATGGGTGTACAGAGTTGTCTGTGTGAATTGCCTATTACGAGTAAAAATGTCAAAGGGCAGGTTGTAAGTGGTGTCATTGATTTGTTGTTAGAAACTTCCAGTGGCCGATGGTTGGTTGACCATAAAACCGACGGTCGTACTGCATCTGCGAAGTATTGGTCACAGTTAAATTTCTATGCAAGCAACGGGGAGGGAGAACCTGCGCGCTTAGTGATCAATTGGTCGAAATTTGGTGAGTGGGAGGTCTACAAACCCGATGCAAGGCATGACTGATCTGAAAAATTGCCACAAAACAGTGCAGTGCGTCGTAATTCAAGTAGGATGAGGACCTATCTCTGGAACAGGCAATAAGTGAAGGAATTCATGGCTGAACAGGCGCCTATGAAAGCAACTCCCAATACCGCTGTGCTAGCTTCTGGGGCAGCGACGCTGCTACGCCAGAACGAGCGTTTTGTCTTTGTATTCGATTCGTCTGATAAGGCAGCTGAGTTCGTTAGTTCAATTGCCAGTCTTTTATACAATTCTGCTTTGAATCTCGTTATCACCTCAACCAAAAGGACCAAGCGTGATGATCTGACAGCGTCAGAAATCAGGTCCCGAGTTGAAGCGGGTACTGTTAGTGGTTTAGAGATCACCTTAATGCTTGATCATGTTCAGGCTGATGTCGCGGTGACAAAGACAGGAGAGCAATCTGCCGAAGTTATTTTGGAGGTGCCTTTTCAACCTTTGGCCCCTGCTGAAAGGTTTTGGGTTCAATGTGACCCGGATGTGCTAACACAGATTCGAATGCTGGCTCTACCTGTCATCTCTGGAGCATTTACTGTTGAGGCGATCCACGGGTTTGTTGGACTTTGTACGAGAATCGGCGGGTTTCAATCGGCCAGTGTGATGACAGCAGATGGAACAACTCTTGAGTGGCAAAGTAGTAGGACCTCTCCAAAGGCCTTGCCAATTAAATCATCCATTAACGACACGACCTGGAGTGTAGCCGACGAGGATGACCCATCAGCGCAAGCATGGTTTTTTGGTGATCTTAGCTTAAGTCGAACTTCACCAGATGAGGTGTGGTGGTCTGAGCTGGACGAATTTGCGTCTGCACCAGGTAGTTCTCTACCTGAGCTTCAAGAGCATCTATCTAAGGTCTTTTGCATTCCTTTCGATTGGAGCATTGACGATTTGAGTAGTGCGCCCCAATTGCCAGATGCGGTTATTCCAGAATCCGGAGTTATAGCAAGGGTTTTGCCGACGAAAACTAAGCTTTTGCTGGCGGTGGACTTTAATGAACCACCACGAGTCATCGCAGATGCACTGCTTCACCTGTGTGGCCATGCCGAGCTTGGTCATATCAGACCTGGCGATGCGTTCGGACATTGGGACACCGTAGAAACAGTCAGCCATGATGAGGCGCACCGGCAGTGGGATAGGGATGTAAACGCTCTTCTGAACAATTATTGCCAGCGCCCAACGGTTCGAAAGGTTACGTCAATTGAAGAATGTACCCCGGCAGAGAAGGCATGGCTGCTTCTTCAGGGGCACATTGGTCAGCTGGTAGGGGAAGCGAGAACACTGCACCCGCATGCCGAGAATTATCAAACCGCAGCCTACCAGCGCCAAGCAGCTCAACGTCTGGTCTCGCAATTGGAAGACTACGCCGGAGCTATGCTCTGTGACGGGGTGGGCCTAGGCAAAACTTATGTAGCAACCACGGTAATGGTCCACTACGCAAACGCCTGGAGAGACAGGCTTGCGAAAATGAAACAATCGGCAGGAGAAGATCCCTTTCGGATCACTGTCCTTGCGCCTAACTCAGTAGTGAGTACCTGGCGGCGGGAGGCGATTCCACCACTTGCAACTCACGGCGTTCCCGCAGCTACAGTTCGTGTGCTCTCCCATACCAAGTTATCGCGGATTCTTCCTTCCAGTGCAATCCTTGAAGGCAAAGCCGAAGACCTCAGCGATATGGAGCATCTCTTACTGTCTGACCTGGTTATTGTAGATGAGGCTCATAACTTTCGCTCAGTCGCTGCCAGACGAACGTTAGTGCTCCGTGACCTGCTTAGGCTTCAGCCTCGCAAAGACATAACTCGGAAAGTATTGCTGCTCACGGCCACTCCTGTGAATAACAGCCTCGAAGATTTAAGGCAACAAGCCTCGCTGCTGTTTTCAAAACCGTTGTGGTTTAACGACAATCAGACAGCAGAAGGTTATCGCAATCGAGTTCCGCGGGATATCGAAGAACGCATGAGAAAAGCCCGTGCTGGTAAAGGTGGTGACGTGGCATCGTCACTGATACACGGAAATTCTGAGGGCCGGTTTTCGATAGCAGATTCCTTCCGGGATGACCTTCAGTTTGGTGTGCAGATCCCCCGTATCGGAGATTACCTCAAAGAGCAGGAAAAACTCTTGCAGGAACAACAACAAGCTGTTCGTGCGTCTATGATGGCTAAAACCAGAGACCCGAAATCTCCGCAGGTTCGGGTGGCATCTGAGCTTCTTGATCGAATCGTGGTTCAGCGGTCACGAAAACTGTGTAAGCAAATTGAGCGTGAACAGGGCTCCGATATAAAACTCCTTTTCCGCCCTGACGCACCACCGCCGGAGAAGTTGGTCTATGAAGATGTCTATGACGACACCAGGGATGTTCTCGCGCATTTTTTACCGTTATTTGATGTGGGTAAAAGTGAGGAGCGGGGTACCAGAGCACTTTCACTGAAAGTCTATATGTGGTCAGACGTCCGCGATGGTATCCGCGATGCTTCTGAGACCACATCTGTGGTCGGTCTTCAGCGTGTTCTTGTTCTCAAGCGCCTTGAAAGTTCTCCGGTCGCGTTCCTGATTACGCTGCTCAGGCTTGTTGCACTGTACGCTCATCGCTTGCAGCAATTGATGAATATGTGTCACGAACTTGGTGACCGTAAGCGTGCAGCGGAGTTGGAGCAGGAAGTCAGCCAAGGCCTTGAACAACTGGATCTGGTAGCCCGCGACCGGCTGGACTTGCTAATCACTGGAAAAGTATCTTCCAGCGGAGTCCAGGAAATTCTCGAGCGTTGGAGTAAGGCGCACACCAGCAGCCGTCCGGTAGCAGACACCGACGACAGTCCGCTGCCTCAAATGGAACTGTTTGAACGCGAAGATGAGCAGACTTTAGGGCTTCGTGAACAACTGACCCGCCTATGGGCCCTTCGGGAAGATCTCGAACAGGACTTTCAGACTTTGCTTGCGGTTGCGCCGGGGCTGGCCGACACCGTGTTTGGTCGCTTCGAACGTGAGGATTGGCCGCGGCAATTTATCGCAGGGGGATCAAGCATCAGCTGGCCAACCTCTGCGACGTGGGGTTTAAGAATAGTAACGGACGCGAAGCTAAAGCAACTCGTCGCAAGATTGCTGCGCGCACGCAAAGATGATCAAAAAGCCATCGTATTTTCCCAGTTTACAGACACACTTGCTTACATTGAATCTGTCTTCAACGCTACAAAGGCCATGGAACGCAACGAATGGCGTTTAGCCTTGCAAGCACTCTCGCTCGACGTTGGAGCTACTGTTAGTGAATCAGATGTGAAGTCGTTCATTACTAGAACTGCCATTGTGAGCGGTGAAACGGAGGATCGGGATGCCGTTATCAACGCATTCGCTCCTTACTATCGGTTGGGACCAACGGCTCCCAATTCACCCGATCCGGACATGCTCGGCGCAGAGACTGAAGCATGGCGGGATGGATGGATCAGAGCCATTGAGTACCCGCGTGATGTACTTCTTGCTTCAGATGTACTTGCCGAAGGGGTAAACCTCCAGGATGCATCTTTGCTGATTAATTATGACGTGCACTGGAACCCTGTGCGGATGATTCAACGTGCAGGGCGAGTTGACCGTCGTTTAAATCCTGCCGTTGAAGAAGCCGGCTCGTTTCCCGATCTTGAAAGGCTGGCGGCCAAGCTGCAAAAGCCTGTACCACGTTATTGGTGGCACAGACATCAGGATGCGGCACCACTTACCGTGAATCTGCTCCTGCCTGACGATCTCGAGGCTGAGTTACAGCTTCGGGAGCGAATTGCGAACAAGACTTTGGCCATCGATTTTACGCTTGGCCTGGAGCAGGGTACCGGTGCAGAGGCGGAGTGGATGGAAGACTACCGTTACCAAGGTATTTCAGCATTAAATGCCTGGCAGAAGGACCGGGCCATTGAGCGGGTTGCAGGCTATCAGGAGAGGCTACGTCGGCTGATGTCTGAACGCGGCATTGCATCAGAATGGTTAGCTCAGTGGAACGGCTGGCTTAGGGAAAAAGGTGCGAACGATGCTAGCCCCATTCTGGCGTGGGCGAGATTGGGAAGGAAGGGTGGTGAACCAGCCGACTATACTCGACACCTTAGGCCATTGGTGCATAACGAAATCCCTCACTGGCTCTGGACTACAGCAAAGCCAGTGAAATCAATGCTGAACTTCTGGCTGGCATTGGACGGCCAGACATTCCCCGCTTCGAGCCGAACAGATCTCGAATGGTCTGAAGATGCCTCCCGTCCTCTGTCTGCTGAGGATCTTTTAGGTGCAGCTGTTCAGCTTATAGACGCGCCTTCCTCTGATCTGGAAGAGCTGGGCCGAGAAGTCGGTCGGCCGATCATGCAAGGGGCTCCAGCCATAAGCGCCGGTTTTTTGGGTACAGAAGTTGATCGCCGATCCATTCAGGTTCGGGGATTCCGCATTCTCCAGCTAAAGACCTTGAGACCAGAGCAGCCCCTAAAGGCTCCAGAGCAACAAAAGAAAAATGTGCGAGATACCCTGGTTCAGGTGTCTGGCCACCAACAAGATACTACTGCGCAATAGCGAGGAAATATGCTGAGTAAAGAAGATTTCGTTCGACGCATCCTGGATGGCGCCCCAAAGGTTGATAAGGCTGACTCCTCGCCAGACTCAGATGAGGGCATGTTAGCTGGCTTCGACGCATTTGACGTCACCGAGGATACTAAAGGCGAAAGCCAGGATGCCCGCTTTGCCCAGCTGTTGCTCGAGGAAAGTGGCTTTGGGCGAGGAGAGATTTTGCCCAGAAATGAAGTGGTTCTGGGTGACCAAAAGACGAACCGTTTCCTACCCCACGGTGTGACCTATTGGGCAAAAACCACTGAGCGCCCGTTTCATATTCTGCTGTTTGATCTTGAGCTCAAAGGTTCTGATATTTTAAGCAACGGTTTCTTTCGCAAGAACGATCAATTGGAGGATGCTCTACACCGGATTGTGCAGGATGCGCTTGAGGGCTTTGAAAGAGGCGGTGAAGGTCGCACTGCAGACCGGAAACAGGGCGCCCAGATAGAAACTCTGTGTGTTGTTTCGGTCACTGACGATCGGCGGGACGGGCCAGAGCGCCAGCTGGTCTGTTTCGGTACTAAATCCACAGAGACTGCGGTCTTGGAGGTATTCACTCTTAGGGAAGCAGCTCGTGACTGGGATCGCCCGCTGGCAGAAGAGCACCTTGCGCAGCTATTTGAACGTCATTTTAAGCGCCTTGCTACAGGTGCCCGGTGGCAGGATGCATTCGTTTCCGGGGAGGAACGAAAAAAGGCGCGTCGTCTCATGGATGCATGTGCCCACTCGACACCTGATGAAAAGCAGCTCCAGACTTCCATTCGTGATCTACTGGATGAGATTGCCGGAAGTTTCGGCCTGCGTCGTAATGGGGGGAAAGGGGGCCACCGCTTGGTGATGCACGCAATGCCGGAAGATCACAGCATCGCCGTAGATCCCAGAGATGCTCGGAAAAATGGATTCAAAAATCCGTTTCAGGGGATTCGGATTTTCGACGCCGATGAAAGATTGATCGGTTATATTGTTTATGTCTTGGATAGCACCGCGGAGGCGGAGCAGTTACGAAGCCAGCTCGCTCAGAACAACCACTTTCACAATGTTCTAGTTGTCTACCCAGAGAAAGCAGGTGCAACCCTTGAGTTATGGCAAGGCCCAGAGAGGCTTCGTGGCCGACTCATTAATGGTACCCGCCGAAGCCGTTTCGACGGAGAGGGGGGTGTAATACAGCTACTTTCGCGTTTCTTTGTGGTCAGTCGCAGCGCCATAAAAACGCCGGGACATTTGGCTGCCGAATTGGCTTGGAGAGCTCAGCACCTTAAGGTACTGGCGATTGATGAGCTCCGGAAAGAAGATAATAAACCAGAAGATCAGCGCCCACTGCGAGATATTCATGATGTATTCAATCAGGCTCTTGCGACGCTGGATGAAACTCAGTTTGCCGATACCTATGCTCAGACTATCACGTACGGATTGTTGGCCGCTCGGTGGTTGTCAAGCGGCAGAAAGGACGTCCGTTTCACCAGAAAAAATATTGCTTCACTCTTACCATCGACCAGTGCGTTTCTCCACGATTTGTTTCAACGCCTTGTCAATTCTCGATTTGATCAGAACCTGAGTTGGTTGCTAGATGACATCACGAGTCTTCTATCCAGGACCATGGTGGCGGAGGTTTTCAAGGGTGAGCAAGACCCATCAATTCACTTTTATCAAGACTTCCTGGATGCCTACGATCCGCAAATTAGGCGGCGCATGGGTGTGTATTACACTCCAGAGGAGGTGGTTGAATACATTGTCCGTTCACTTGATCAACTTGCCCGGGAACGGTTAGGACTGCGCCTTGGCCTAGCAGACTCAATTAAGTGGGGTGAATACGCTCAGAGCCGAGGAATAAAAAAGCCGGAGGGCGTAAATGACGATGATTTTGTCGTGCAGATTCTCGACCCTGCGTGTGGTACCGGAACCTTTCCGTTGCAAACTATTGAACTGATTTTCGAGACAATGATTGCCGAATATGAACGGCTAGGTTACGACGACGAACGCGCTGCCGCTGAGTGGAAAAAGTATGTTCGCAATAGCCTATTACCTCGGGTAAATGCTTTCGAATTAATGATGGCCCCCTATATCGTGACTCACCTACGGCTCGGCCTCGCTTTAGAGGAAGGGCTCGTGGCTAAGCGCGCGCAGGCAATGGGATTTGAAGGTGAGGCAACCAAGAACTATACCGAGCGTTGGGGCTTCAAGTTTGGAAAAAAGGATCGCTTGAGAGTATTTCTAACGAATACTTTAGAACTTCACTCAAATCATCAACTCGACTGGCTGAGTCCTCATGTTGTTGAGGAGGCTCGAGAAGCCGAATCGCTAAAGATGGACGCAGCCATTTTGGTGATGATGGGCAATCCTCCATATGAGCGAATTTCCGCAGACAGAGATACGACCGCAGATTGGATCTTGAAGGGCAAAGTGCCTGGGCGAACGACAGATAAGAGTCTTTTCGATGATATTCGTGATATTGCGCGAGAAAATACAATATTCAGTCACCTTCGTAGTCTTCCAGATCGTTATGTTTATTTTTGGCGCTGGGCGCTCTGGAAAGGTCTGGAACAAGCTGATAGGCCCAATCTTATTGGGCTGATTACGAATAGCACTTGGTTAAATGGCCCCGGTTTCATGGGGCTGAGAAAAATCGTTCGAGAGCAGGCTGATGAAGCTTGGAGTATCGATTTGGGAGGGGATAATCGTGGAACTTATCCTGAGCCCAACATATTTCATATTGAGACTCCTGTCGCCATTACTACGTTGATTCGTGAGTCGACCCGAGACACGAGTACGCCGGCGGTCATGCACTATTACAAAGTCAATGCCGAGTCAGTGGGTTTGAAGCTTGAGCATGTGTCAGCGTTAGCTGAGTCACCTTTTTACGCCGATTGGAAGCAATCAAAAGATGGCTGGCTAGAGACTTTTGTTCCTGTAACTGGAGAGGCTTCTTGGCAGGACTTCCCTGCGCTCAGTGATCTTTTCCCTTGGAGACAACCTGGTTGCCTTGTTTCTAGAACTTGGCCTATTGCACCGCATAAGAAAACCTTGGCTGAACGTTGGCGGAGTTTTGTCACCTCACCAGTTGAGGAGAGACCTTCACTGTATGCAACCGCTAAAACCGGTCGCAATATCTTTACTAAGGTTCCGGGCTATCCAACACTTGCTAGTCTGACGGCAAACTCAAAGCATGAGCCTATCGTGAGATATTGCCTAAGAAGCTTTGATCGCCAGTGGGTTTTTGAGGATCCACGTCTCTTGAAAACTGAGTCTCCGTCGCTCTGGCGAACCTTATCAACCGAACAAATTTACTTGTGCTCGTTGATGAGCGTGCCAATTGCTGCTGGTCCGAGTATTACGGCTACTGCTTATGTTCCTGACTTTCATCATTTTCGAGGCTCTTACGGCGGTAAAGATGTGATGCCGCTCTATCGAGACGCTGCCGCAACTCAACCCAATATCACAATGGGACTCCTGAACCAGTTAGGAACGATACTGAATATTGAAACACCGAGTCCAAAAGATTTTGCTGCCTACGTGTATGCTTTACTCTCTGCATTACGCTACCAGGAGCGGTTTGCTGAGGCTCTGAAAACTCCTGGCCCGCGAGTTCCGCTTACACGAGACGCAAAGCTATGGGCAAAGGCGGTGTCTGTCGGTAAAAAGCTGCTTTGGATGCACACTTACACTGAGCGCTTTAGGGGTCCTGAGGAGGGTCGAAATGACAATCTTCCCGAAGTATCGGGACTAGATTGGGTTGCTTCAGTTTCTGTCCCGCCTCAGAACTCGACCGATATCAACTATGATCCCGATGAACAAGTCCTTATGGTGGGCAACGGCAAAGTTAAAGGTGTGCGCCCGGACGTTTGGAATTATTCCGTAAGCGGAATGCAGGTAGTACCCAAGTGGTTGGGTTATCGAACCGCACGGGGAGCTGGTCGAGCAGCTAGTTCAAGTAGTCTTCTGGATCAGATTCGCCCTTCCGGCTGGCTTGATGAGTGGAACGATGAGTTGATTGAGCTGCTGACCGTCCTAACTATCACAATGGATCTCCAGTCAGAGCAGGCGATGATTCTTGATGCAATATGCCAAGGCGCGCTGATCTCAACCGATGAACTTCCTCAACCAATAGATGCTGAACGTAAAGAGCCTAAGATCCCGCGTAAAGACATCGGAGATTCGACCGCCCAGGGTGCATTGTGGAGTTGACAGTGAGTGAAATGAACTTGGATGCCCAGTGGAATTGTTTTCTGAAAGAATGGCCGGCCGAACGCGTTCGGTCAATGGCGTTAGAGGAATACACTAATCTCAATCGCAGCGACGCCTTCGTTTACTGGATCGAGAGAACAACCGAAGAGCTTGGAAGCATCCGAGGCGGCTCTGCGTTCAAGTGGGGCATTTATCAGCGTAAACCCGATTCAGATAAACCACGGGCTCCAGGAACTGCCTCAGATGAAGCCTATAGTTGGTATAAGCGGTATGGAAATACTGCCGAAGAAGCCTTTCGAACCATTCGGGAACGATTGGTAGAGGTCATCGAAGCAATACAGCAGGGGGATCTTGAGAGAGTTGACGGTACAGAAGTTTGTTGGCCAATGGTGAAATGGAAAATTGCCTTTCTCTATCAGGATCGAGAGTCTCCGCATATCCTTCCTGTTTTCCGAGACGACAAATTGTTCGATCATTATCGTCTCGCCGCGCCTGGTGCAAAGCGTAAAGACGTCACTCGTGCAGTTATGTACCCCACGCTGCTTGATCGTTATCGAGATCGTGGGGATATTTTTGATATTGCCCGAGTCATTTGGGACGAAGGAGAAAAGCCGAACGAAAGCCGTTATTGGGCTCTTCCACTTCATGTCGCCATATCCGCAGACGAAGCTAGAAAGCTTTGTAAGTTGCCTGAAGTAAACCCCGAGGATCTTCCTGGTCTCGTTCATGAGATGTTGGTCGACACTGAAGTGCGGGTTGGCGATGAGGTGGCACTTCTTGTTGGAGATACGGTGAGGGCTGTCGGGAAATTTGTTTCCGCTGAGCCCGAGGTCTATGCATGGGCTCAGCAGCCTGTGGAGATAAACCCAGACCTAACCGTTATACCTGCCAAGGTTGTTGAGCTGGATGCGTCTGAACGGGAATCGATATGGGGTGAGCTTGAGCAGGAATCACCCCCAGGAGAGGTTCAATACTGGAAAATATCTCCTGGTCAAAATGCCCACCTCTGGCAAGAGTGGAAGACCAAAGGTTATGTTGCCATTGGTTGGGACAAGTTTGGAGATGTCTCTAAGCTTGATCGGGCCGGATTCGAACGACGGATGCGGGAGCTGCAGGAAGAAGATGGATACGGCTCTGCAGGCCCTCGACAGGTCTGGCGTTTTAGGCAAATTCCAGTGGGCTCTAAAATCGTTGCTAATCAGGGCACTGGCAAGTTGTTGGGTGTTGGCACAGTAACGGGGCCCTATGAATATCACCCTGAGGACGGTGAATATTGTCACCGCTTGCCGGTTCATTGGGATGATCTCACTGAGCGTGTAATTGATCGCGGCGGCTGGCGTCGAACGCTTATCCAACTGGACGAGTCTGAATTTAACAACCTTTTAGCCCCCTCGGTCAGTGAACATCAGGGAACGCTTGAGGCAAAGACTTCAGAACCAAAAGCTGGTAAGTGCCCTGAGCCTCAATCGATTATTCTCTTCGGTCCACCGGGCACCGGTAAAACATGGACAACCATAACTCGTGCACTTCAGTTAATTTTCTCCGAGGATGAGGTTAAAACCTGGACCGATGATACGCGCGCACGCCAGTTTCGAGAGCTTCAACGGAAAGGGCGTATTGAGTTCGTAACTTTCCACCAGGCTTATGGATATGAAGAGTTCGTGGAAGGGATTCGGCCGGTCATGTCGGAGGATGCAACAGAGCAAGTACGGTATGAGCTGCACCCCGGGGTATTCAAGCGAATATCTCTTCGCGCTGCAGCTGATGGCTTGCGTGAAAAAACGGGATCGGATTCCTCTGCTCGATTCACCTTGCTTTGGCACGAGCTAATGAATCAGATTGATAACGAAGAAATCATTGCTGCGAAAGGCCAACAGGGAAACGCGTATACCCTTACTAAGACTAAGCGTGGAAATCTGCTGATTTATCGTGCAGGTGAGGATGGCGGCGAGGGCGATGCTAATGCTGCAGGACAGACTGCGTCAGAAAAGAACGTGCAGTTGCTATGGAATAACAAGGAAATTCTGGGGCCGGTTGACCAATGGACGTATCAAGCGGTAAGCGACATTTTCAGAAGCGAACGGAATACCAGTGGAGGGCATCACTATACGGCTTATTGGATTGCCATGAAGCTTCTGGAAGAGATTGATGCGGAGCTGCCAGCAAATTCATCGGATCGGCAATTTGATCATGTCCAGCAGGTTCAGGAAGCACTGGATCGTCCTCAGGGTGGTACCGTCGATTTCCGCTTTAATGACCAGACGCAACCCTATGTTTTGATCATTGACGAAATCAATCGGGGAAACGTTAGCAAGATTCTGGGTGAGCTGATAACCCTGCTGGAACCTGATAAGCGGCTGGGTGCATCAAATGAACTCAAACTGCCGCTGGCCTACTCACCACATCACCGTTTTGCAGTTCCCCAGAACTTGCACGTCATCGGAACGATGAATACCGCGGATCGATCGATTGCTTTGATGGATGTTGCGTTGCGGCGTCGATTCCGGTTTGAAGAAATGCTTCCCCAAAGCGGCGTTATTCGAAAAGTGCTGCGTGATCATGTATCCAATACAGCATTAATCGACCTCGTTTGTGAGGTGTTCGACACGATGAACGCTCGAATTCGTCAGGTCTTGGATCGAGATCATCAAATTGGGCACGCCTATTTCCTGAAGGTTAGAAATCTCGGGGATCTTCGGGATGTATTCGCGGATCGCATCATTCCTCTGCTTCAGGAATATTTTTATGGTGCTTGGGATCGCGTGTGCATCGTGTTGGGCTGCCCCTACGATGAGGACGGAACTCCGTTGAGGTCTGGAGTTTGTATCGATTCTGAATCCAGGGGTTATCGCTCTCCGATTGTTGAGGCAGTAATTGATGACAATCAGTCAGTACTTGGGTTTGGGAGTGATGAGTACGAATCGAGCGTTGATCTCCAAATCACAGACACGTTTGGATCTGCTATTGGCAGACCTAAACGGGCCGATGAAGATTTATTGGAGTATTTTCTCGGGCTGCTTAACCTCGCTCCAGAGGAATGGAGCCAATGGGAAAGCGCCTACTTCGCTGGCGCTCCAGAATGAGAAGAATTTCTCTCAGGGAGCGCGGCCGAATTTACCGCCTCAGACCCGGCCGAGCGCAAGGTCCGGATAGTCTGGATGCGTGTTGGCTGGATTCTCGGATATTCGATAGGCTTATGGCCTTTGATCGCTCCCGAAGCGATGGGGCTATTTTTGACTGGCGCATTGATGAAGCCAGAGTTGGACAGTGGGTGGGGGTAATTCAAATTTCTGGCCTACTCCTTGAGCTGCTCCCAAAAATCGATAGTACAGGTGACGATGCGCAGGAAGGTGTTGTACTTGCCCGTGACAATTTATTAGTCATGCTGGGCGAGGCGGGAAAGGTGCCTTTGCGGTCCAGGGATCTGGCCAGCCTTGGTACCCGTAAAGCCGAGCTTCATGAAACCCTGATAACGCTGTTTGCCAACAGACTCAAATTTGAGCTGCTCCGCGGTTCTGACCGGGGTTACATATCGGAGACTGCGAACCTGCGAGTGATGCGCGGTAAGCTTGATATTAGCCGCCATCTTGCGCGCAACGCTGCGAGACGAGAGCGTTTCACCTGCACCTTTGATGAGTTTACGGCTGACACTGGATTGAGCCGGGTGCTCAAAGCCACTTGTCGAATGTTGCTTAAACGAACCAGGACCCATGAAGCCCAAGAGGCTCTTAGCCATTGCATTCTGCTGATGGACGATGTCTCGGATGAGGCAGATGCCCGTCCGTTGCTCGAGCGTGTGGTACTTACCCGACAGAATGAGCGTTTTACTGATCTTTTTGCTTTTTGCCGTCTCGTCTTGCAGCAGTTGTCGCCGACGGCAGCCGGCGGCAAGCACGCTGTATTCTCATTGCTGTTTGATATGGATAGAGTTTTCGAAGGCTTCATTTCGTCCATGCTGAAGCGCTCAGCGCGACACCTGGCCGACGGTACACGAATTTTCCCGCAGGCGCGCACACGTCGTCGTTACCTCATGACCGGTGATCAAGGTGGCGTTCTGCACCTCAAACCAGATCTTCTAGTGGAAGGTCCCGCAGGGCGATTAGTCATCGATACCAAGTGGAAACGCCTTGGTTCTTTGACTCAACGCCGGAATGCGGGTGTGTCTGCTGCGGACCTCTATCAACTATATGCCTATACAAGGCGTTACGGGGTTGGGCGTAGCGTGCTGTTGTTTCCCCAAATGCCTGGCGTGGTGGAACGTAATTTTGAGCCACTTGACCCGAATGGTGACAGTGATGGTTCCGGTGTTGTGCTTAGATTTATTCAACTGCACCGTAACCTTCGTAACCGCGCTCAATTTCGCGCAGTAGTGGACGATCTTGCTGCTCTGCTGCGGGCAAATCTCCATCCACCGATTAGTTTGGAGCAATGTGGGGGAGGCATCTGATGTACACCGGTATGCCCCGTCAAAGAGCCTCTTTTGATGTCCTATTGGAAACTCTTGCTCAGGCCCCGATTACTCAAACTGAGTATGAATTGCTTCGCACATCACACTGGAAAATGGGGCAGGATGCCCGACTGCGTGAGGATCCCCGCTTCCGACTTTCTCCGTGGCAACGTTGGATGAGCGCTGAGCACTTCCTGGTGAATGACGCTTTGCACAGGGAACTCCGTTCTCAAGGCCGTGGCAGTATTGGTTTGAACGAATTCCTTGATGAATATGGGAAGCTTATTGGTTGCCGCTGTGTCTTTTGTCCGGGGGATTCAAGGTTTGTGCTTCAGAACGAGGAAGTGAGGCTTTCGGCGGCCGAGCTTTCAGATCAGCCTGTTATTGAGTACGAAATCGGCGAGCTGGAAAAGTATAAAACCCACCTGCCATTACATACCCTGAAAGCTGCTGCAGCTTCTGAACCAGCAGGAGAATGGGGACCCGGTACTCAAGAGCAATTAATTGAGACACTTGGATGGATCAAGGTTTCCACTAATCGTAAAAGCTTTAACTCCCGAATGTTCGTGGCTCAGATTGAGGGCCACAGTATGGATAATGGGCGCAGTGGCCTCGCAGACGGTGGTTATGCCATTTTTGAGCTCTGGCCGTCTGGAACAAAACAAGGTTTGAACGTGTTGGTGCGGGGATCATTCCATGATCCTGAAACCGGTAGCTATGCCGTCAAGCGATATGTTGGTGATCAGCGAGACGAGAAACTGCGTCATCACGAGGTAAAGCTGGTTTCCCTGAACCCCGATAAAGATCGTTATCCGGATATTGACCTTCAGCCTGAAGATGATGAAGCCGTGACGATTGTCGCCAGGGTTGTTCAGGCTCTGGTGCCAGCGGATTACAGCTGCCGACCAAAGCATACAGGCCGGAAAGGCCGCAGAGATCTGGAGAGCGAGGAAGCTCTAAAGAATCTTGGTAAGCGCTTGGCCAACCGTAAGGCGAATTTTTTTGGTGATGTCGGGCGGGGAGAGAATGACGACTGCAAACCGGACCCATCAAAGTGGAACAGTCAGGTTATATGTCTTGATGCGGGTGCCGGCGGATTGCAGCTGGAGATTGGGCCGCTTCATAACCTATGGAAGTTCGTAAAAGTGCTCGTTGCCCGGTCTGCAACCGGGGAGAACAGGCAGACGTTAGCATCGAACGCAAGGTGCCGTCAGGTTAAGGTCGCTGCGTTACCCTCGGATGGTGCATGGACATGGAGCGCCGAGGGGTTTGAAGATGACCCTGACGTTGATTTGTCGAGCCTGGACGTGCCGGGGGTGCCGCATGATCGTGTGAGCGTGTTTCATGTAGGTGCTGATGGTGTTGGTCGTCTGATGGCCCGGAGTCGTTTATCGGCGGGGCAATATTACCGTCTAATTCTGCCACCTGCGATTTCGGAACGGATCGATATTTCCTTGGAGGGAAGCACCTTAGCTGACGGGTGGAAGCTAATTGAGCTTGAGTTATCAAACAACATATCTGAGCAACTGATGCGAGATCTTGAAATTCTCGGTTTGATGCTCGGTAAACCGACTCCTGCTTTATCGTTTGCGCTACCAAGTTTGCCCGATGAATGGCGATCCAGCAGAGGCGGGGATGCATTCGCGGTTTTTGCGTGCGAACGAAAAGAGAATGTTACGTCGATCATTTCGGTCGAAGGCTATGATGCAGAATTCAAAGGGGAGGTGCAGCTGTTCGTGCTCGGGCCTGATGGCCTGAGCCAAATCTCGTTGCCTGCAGGCGATAATATAAAAATTGAACTTTCAAGTTTAACAGCCGGGCAGTATTTATGTTCGCTGCTCCATCAGCGCACACGAATGCAACCGGCATACCTTCCTTTCGAAGTCAGAGCAGAAACTGAGGCCCCACCTTCAGCAGATTGGGCTATCACGGTGAACGGCAAGCAGATAAAGGGAGCGCCTAATACCCTGGCGCGCGCTTGGTATGGCGATCTTTCTCTTGTTCCAAGTCAGTCTCTATTTTTGCAGGGAGCTCCTGGTTGGCCTTTTCGTGTGTTGTGGCGGGATATGTCAGATGATTACATCAGAACGTTGGAGTTCGATGCGAATGGGCAGTTGGAGGCATCGGATCTGCTAAGTCTGATAACTGATCGGGCACAGCGAACACTTATCGGTGATCTTGTTCTCGACTTTGGTGAGCTTGGCGCCGCTGTTTTTGAACACCAGAAACAAACCACTCCTCAGAGTATAGCCGCCGGTTTGGAAGAGCTGACAAGAGCAAAATCTGATCTTGTTCAGAGGCGGGCTGGTGCCTTTACGCAGCTTTTCCCACTCTGGTTCGAGCCGGTGGTCGAGTGCCTTGGCTATCAGGCTGAGTTCGTGGAAGAGCTCGTCGAAGATCCCGCACCACAAAATGCAGCTTTCGCTAAACTTCTTGTGATTGAGAGGCTTCCCGAAAGGATTGTCTGTCGCTGCAAGCGGGGCCTAGTGATGTTAGAGGAAATGGAGCCCGAGTTAAAAGACGAGCTTCTGGAGTGGATCGACCGGATGTGTCTTCGTTTTGAGGTTGACACTGTATTGATTAGCACGGGACTGCAATGGGCTGAACATAGGCGGCGGAGTAGGTTGCCACTGAAAGTCTGGGAATTGGAGAAGGTGCTGCTGAGCGAAGAGTCGTTCATTGAGTTCCTTCGAGACGTGGCGGAGGGCGTTTGATGAGGTTGGCAATCATTTCAGAGGATCAGTTAGCTGACCAAATTGCAGACTGGTGGGGCGATCCTAGCGCTGATGAGGCATTGCTTGACCTCATTCGTTCAGAGGTAAGTTCACGGCGAAGCACTCCAAGATGGGCTACGCTCAGGCGTTTGGAGCGTATCCTCGGTGAGGGGAGGGGCGACCTTAGATCGCGGCTTCTTGAGCTCTGCGAAACACTTGAGTTTCAAGGAGACATTATCTGTTCCACAGGGGGCATTCTTCATTCTGCTCCGGTACGCGGGGTTCGCCTTCAAAAAGGCGTTCATAGGATTGTATGTAGCCTTCCTACTAAAAGGCTGGTCAGCGTTCTTCCAGGAAAGCTCGAAATTGACGGTGTATGGCGACTTCACCGATTTGATCCCGTCGAGGAATTGTTGGCAGAGGAATCAGTGCAAGCGCTCGGTGGTGCCGTTGTCTCTGCCGAGGCTTGGGCGGGGCTGAGCTTGGCTCCAGTGGCAGATCAAAAGTGGTTGGAGACCCTGGGTCAGAGGTTGGACTGGCAATCTGAGTCTGTAGGTAGCCTCGAACGTGATGGCCCGCTGGACTGGCAAGCTTTAGTTTTTTTCTCGGGGAGAACCGGGTGGTCCAGAAAAGCTGGAAGCCATGCGCAACTCTGGCGTGCTCGTTCACTTGTTGGGCGCTGGATTTGGGCGTGGACGTTTGCTGGCCAATCACCTGCAACTGGCGCGTTCGTTCGACTAACAGGGGATGAGGCGAGCCGATCGGTGTTCGCAATTGGGCGCATCAATGAATGTCCGGTTTCATCAACCTTGGCTAGAGGCGATTCCAATGCCTATCTGAATCTTTATGAGTGGTTGCCGCGGGCTGAGTATCGATATCTGACTGCGCTTGGAAGTGTGTCCCGGATTGACAAGTATTTTAGGTGGTCGATCCCGCTCCCAAGAATTGACGATGCGGTTACTACGCTTCGAAAGCGACTCGGGCTTGAGGTGAAAGAGAGCTTATCACTATGAGTAAACGCCAGATAACCATTAAACCGTCATGTATGCGTGAGTTACTTGCGTTTCCCTCCGATCGTTCAGCATCGTTGTGGGAAAAGATAAATTGGCTTACTTCGGACCCTATTCCGGACGGTAAGGTTAAAAAGAAACTTCGGGGCGGTGACGGGATTTATCGCATGAGAGTGGGAGAACACCGGGTGTTCTACCGCTTTGGAGAGGATTGGGTAAGCCTGCTTGGTATTCGAAAACGCAAGGAAGATACGTACAGAGCAATTCCGGAAGGCCCAGAATCGCCTTCACTTCCCCCCGATTCTGATGATGATCTCGATGAGCTTTTGGAACCGACTGGCCCTTTGGAGTTCAAGTTCGACCCAGTTTCGAAATCCAGTCCGCTGCCGCTTGCCCTGACCAAGGAATGGCTAAAGGAGCAGAGGGTGCCAGCTTCTGCATTCCCATTCCTTTTACGTTGTAAAACAGAGGAAGATCTTCTGGAAGCCCCAGTTGCTTCAGAGGTGCTTGCGCGAGTTATTGACGCAATCTATCCCCCAAGTCTGGAAGCCGTAAGCCAGCAGCCTGATTTGGTTGTTCCTTCTACAGAGCACTTAGTGCGTTATAAGGAAGGTGACTTGCTGGGCTTCCTATTACGACTAGATGAGGAACAGGTGCGGCTCACCAGCTGGGCAATGAAAGGCCCCACGATGGTTCGTGGTGGAGCCGGCACCGGGAAGAGTACTGTGGCACTTTATCGTGTTAAGGAGGTTCTTAATCGTGCTGGCGCAACTGGTTCAGAAAGGGTGCTTTTCACCACCTATACCCGTGCTTTGCTGACGGTAACGCGGCAGCTCCTGGAACAGATTCTGAGCCCGGAGCAGATGACTCAAGTCCGGGTGGCAACGGTTGATCAGATTGCACGTGAGGTTGTTGCCGATCAAAGGCGATTGAATGATTTTGAGTCAGACAATGATGCCTTAAAACGTCTGAAGAAGATTCGCGAATCTTTTCTTCCCACAGCCCCGTCAAGTTTCGAGGTCAAACTGCGAGAACGCGCTTTGGCCAGGTTGTCGGATAAGTACATTCTGGAGGAGTTTGACTGGATTATTGATGGTAGAGGACTTAGTAGTCTCGAGGAGTACAAAAGTGCCCCTCGGCCAGGGCGCGGGGTTGCCTTTCCGGAGCGACTCAGAGAAGCCATCTGGGAGTTGCATCAAACATTCACGAAGCAGTCTGCCGCAGAGCGTTTTCCAGCTTTGAGAAATGAAGCACTAAATTATGTTCGAGTTGGCAATTGGAAGGTGCATTGGGATTTCGTGTTTGTAGATGAGGCGCAAGATTTGAGCCCATCTGCGCTTAGTCTTATGGCTGAGGTTGCTCGGAAACCCGAGGGGCTTTTTTTCGCTGCAGATTCTAAGCAGTCACTTTATTCTCGTAATTATGCGTGGTCTACGATGAATCCCCGGCTTCAATTCCGTGGTCGTACTGCTGTGCTTAAGAGGAATTACCGTTCGACAAAAGAAATAGACCGCGCAGCTTTTACTGTGCTTCGACCCGAGGCCAATGAAGTTCTTGAGGCCTCCAGCAGCGTTCATGAGGGGCCGCTGCCAGTCCTTGTTCGCGGTGTTGATGTAAGCGATGAAGCGGTGTGGGTTACGCGTTTCATTCAACAAATGTCACGACATCTCCACCTTCGAACTAGCGCTGCGGCAGTGCTTGTGCCCGACAGTGGGGTCGGCCATCAGCTCGCAAAGGATCTTACCGACACCGGTCTACCCGCAAAATTCTTCTCTGGCAGAGAATTGGATCTGGCCTCCGATATGGTCAAAGTTATTACCCTTTACAGCGCCAAGGGTCTCGAATTTCCAATCGTGGTTGCTGCGGGTTTTCATGAGGGTACTTATCCAGTAGCCGAAGATTTCGACGATGTAGAACTATTTAATGAGCGAATGCGCCACGAGCGGAGGTTGCTCTATGTCGGTCTCACACGAGCGATGCGTGGACTGATGCTTTTGGAGCCTTCCGGGTGTCAGCATGAGGCCCTTTGTGAACTACATACTGATGACTGGCACGTGGAGAATGTTAAGTGACTAAGCTCAAGCTGGCCAAGTACACCGAAGAAGATATGCGCCTGCTGGATGTGGGTGATGCAGAGTTTCTGCGGCGCAAGCTCGAGCCTGATGTGACTTTGGATTTTACAGGCGTCGCGGAGGTGTCTGCAGCTTTTCTGGATGTGCTACTCGAAGGTGAGACTGCAGAATCAATTGCCGATCGTATCGAAGGGATGAGTTGTTCAATTGATCAGGCCCTTGCAGCCTGGGTAGATCGTGCAAACACTAAGGTTTCACCAGGGGAGCGCGCGCGGCCACGGGCGCGAATCAGGGTTACTAAGCCAAAATCGCCACTGGTAGCACTTGAGCGCGCTCCAGTTACTGATGATAGATTCACGCCGACTCGCCTGATAAAGCGACTCAGTGATTCCCTTCGAGGCTACATAGAAAGTGCCTATCCTCTTAGTGATCCCATTCTTGTCCAGGCCCGAAGGAGGCTGCTTGAGACGGAAGCCGGCGGTCATTTGCTTTCCCAGGAGCCGTTCATTGAAACAACAACTCGGTATACTACTTCACCCCGCGGGTACAACGAGCTTGGATTGTCGAGTCACATTGGTGAGTTTTTCTCTCGACTCTCTGAAACTCCGACTGGAACGAGCGGTCCAGAGGATGACCGTCGAATACTGTATTCAAGTATGTACGGTCATCAAGAGAAAGCGTTTAAAGAGTTTTTGGTAGAAGGGAAAGACGTAGTCGTTGCAACTGGCACAGGTTCGGGCAAGACGGAATGCTTCTTGGTTCCGATGCTTGGATCTCTCTACGATGAGGCACACCAGAGGCCTGATTCTTTTGAATTGCCGGCGGTTAGGACGCTTGTTCTCTACCCTATGAATGCGTTGGTGAACGATCAGCTCTCTCGACTTCGACTACTTTTCGGTGAGCAAGCTGTTGCAGACGGATTTTCGGAACTCCCTGCCGGACGTTTCCCGCGTTTTGGCATGTATACAGGGCGAACACCTTATGCCGGCCCGCGGAAAAGCGGCAAAGACGGTGACCGCGTGGCACCACTGCTTGACTACTATCTCGGTATGGATCCGGAGCTTGAGCAACACCTTAGGTCTTTAGGACGTTATCCTGCAAAGGACTTGCATGCTTTTTATGCAAAGAGTGAGGCAAAAAAGGCTGTTTATAAATCTGGCGACCGTGCAGGAAAAGAATACATCCGCCATAACTGGGATCGCCGTTTGCAAACGTCGCCGGGTGATCGCGAACTGTTGACTCGGCACGAAATGGTTCACGGTGTTGGAACACTGCCGGGGCATTCTCCAGATATTCTGGTTACCAACTATTCAATGCTTGAGTATATGTTGATGCGGCCATTTGAGCGGCCAATTTTCGACGAAACTCGGCGGTGGCTAGAACGAGACGATGCGCAATTACTGTTAGTTGTGGATGAAGCCCACATGTATCGAGGCGCTAAGGGCGCGGAAGTTGCGTTCCTGCTTCGTCGCCTTCGAGCGCGGCTGGGAATTCATGACCAGCCTCACAAACTACGAGTTATTGCGACTAGCGCATCGCTGGGTTCTGATACCGATGCTCTATCGAATATTCGACGATTTACAGCAGATTTAACCGGGAAAACACCGGATGACTTCGTTTCTGTAACTGGAACGCGCAAGATCCCAGAACCGGCGGCCCCAGCGCAGGTTCAAGAGGCAGATCTTCTCGCATCCCTGGATCTGGAAGTTCTGAGCAGGTCGCTGACTGGAAAACAACTCCAGGAATGTCTTGGTCCAGTCTTAAAGTTTTACGGCAGGTCGACAGAGTCGGCGGACGAGACCAAATTGCTTGGCCTGCTCTACGAAGCCTTGTCTGAACGCCCTCTTGTCAACCAACTTATTCAGGAGGCAGCGGGAAACGCCCGAGCGCTCAGTGAATTGGCGGAAGCCGTATTTCCCGGCCATGCGGAGCAGGAGCGAGCGCTCCAGGCTCTCCTATCTCTTGGAACTTTAGCGCGGCTCAAACCTGGCGATCCAGGCCTGATACCAACTCGGGTCCACGGTATGTTTCGTGGCTTACATGGAATTTATGCTTGCGTTAACTCTTGTTGTTCCGGTCGCCAAGCTGAGCCTGGGCACGAAGCAGTCGTTGGCAAACTTTTCTCTTTCCCAAGATCAACTTGTGATGCATGTGGAGCGAGAGTATTCGAGCTGGCCTCCTGTCGTTCATGCGGAACGCCCTACATGTTTGCCTATTCGGAGAAAGGCTCGCTCAGTGATCTTGAGTTCTTATGGGGGGAAACAGAGGGCAACCTGATGCGGTTACAGCTCTTGCCTGTGACTCCACGCTATCCAGATCGCACTGAAGAACTTCGGGTGCACCTTAAAACCGGTTACCTCGACCCTGGAATTCGCTACGCTGAAAATGAAGTGCGAAGTCTTCATGTTTGGGTTGATGGCGATGGAAATCGCGAACTTGATTTCGGCCGCTGTGCGATGTGTCAGCCAGGCGCCCCTTCCCGTAGTCGAATCTTCGATTTCAGAACTCGCGGTGAACAGCCTTTTACTGCGCTTATCGAAGCGCAATTCGCTGAACAGGCCCCGCAGAAAATTGATCCAAAATTACCGAATCACGGCCGCAAAGTACTTGTGTTTAGCGACGGGCGACAGAAAGCGGCTCGACTTGCTCCAGCTCTCGAACACAGCCACGCCCGTGATTTATTTCGTCAAGTTATTGCGATGGGAGCTCACGAACTTCGAACGAAAGAGCAATTGACTGGAATGCATTGGTTGTACCCAAGTGTAGTTTGGCTATGTGCCAATCAGGGTTACAACCTCTTTCCATCAGCAGATGAAGTCGAATTCCATAACCATTTTCAGCGGGTTAAAGGTAAGTCACTCGATGAAGCAATTAAGCTGGCCAATCGTGGCGGACTTCGCCCAACCCGCTCCTTCGCCCAGGCACTTTTCAGTGAATTAACTGATCGATATTACTCATTGTCAGCATTGGCGCTTGGAACTGTGGAGGAGGATCCGGATCTTGACCATGTCTTCGAGGATTTCCCTGACGTTGGGCTGGGTAATGATGCGATCCGCGTACTTTTTCGAGCTTGGGTTCGTCTGCACCTTGAGCGCAGAAGTTTCCGCCCTGATGGTGCGGAACTCAGGGACTTAGGCGAGGGCTGGGCTGGCCCTGAGGGAATCAATGCTGAAAGGATGACTCATGTTTTGCCGAATCGCTTTCAAGAATACATCTTGGAAGTGTTGGATGGCGATGACCACGCAGCGGATAGAGTGGCAGCGTGGTTTAAGGCGCTTGTTCGAAACAGTGAAGTGATGGACTTTGAGGGTGATATGTATTACCTCAGGCCTCTTGGCCTGAGTCTGAACTTGCGGCTCGATTCACCTTGGCTCCGTTGCGTTGATTGCGGTCGAATCCACCCTGAATCCCTGCAGGATATTTGTCCTGGTTGTTGCGGTTCGCTCACTGATGCGGAACCCGCTTATCTTGATGCTAGAACCGGTTTTTACCGAGACCAGGTCCATAGAGCTTTTGATCCTGCTTCTCTTGAACCTTTCGGACTTTCCGCCGCTGAACATTCAGCACAGCTTACAGGTGGCTCTCAAGACAGCGCCTTTAACAAGGTCGAGGAATATGAGTTGCGGTTCCAGGATATTGCGCTCGACGATAAGCCACCCATAGATGTACTCAGTTGTACCACAACAATGGAAGTTGGTATCGACATTGGGGCACTGTCTGGGGTTGCGCTGCGAAATGTGCCCCCACATGTTGCTAACTATCAGCAACGAGCGGGTCGTGCCGGTCGGCGAGGTCGATCTATTGCATCGGTTGTAACATATGCCCATGGCACATCGCATGATGCACATTTTTTTGAGCACCCCGCATCTATAATTTCAGGTGATGTCCGTGCTCCCATCGTGTATGTAGAGAATCAACAGGTTTTGGAACGTCATATTCATGCCTATCTGGTCCAGCGATTCTTCCACGAACGGGTGCCTACAGACACTCGTTCAAACGCTTATCTTTTGTTTGAGTCGCTCGGTACCGTCGAGCAATTTCTGTCGGAGGCCCATCCCTCCTCGCTGGAGCGGCTCGAAACCTGGCTTACGGAAAATGAAACAAAGTTGCACAAGGAATTGGTTCATTGGGCACCGACATTTTCCTATGGCCTGGAAGAGGAAATCCCGGAAGTTCAGCGGACGATAAGCGATTCTGTACCACGACTGAAAGCTCGACTAAGAAACGTCTTGCCTGTAGGTGAGTTTTCTCGGCGCGAAGAATTTGAAGGGCTTGAGAGGGAGGCGCTTGAACGCCGACTTGAGGAGGATCTGCTGCAGACTCTTATTGGGCGTGCAGTATTCCCTCGCTACGCGTTTCCAACCGATGTCGTGTCATTTTGGGTTTCAAAACAAAGAAAGCCAGGGGATCCGACGGGTCTCAGGACATTTGAATATGAGCCGCAACGTGATCTGCAGCTGGCGTTATCAGAGTACGCCCCTGGGCGAAGCCTTACCATCGACAAATGGCGGTTCGAATCGGCAGCATTATTTTCGCCGTACGAGCCGACGCCTGAATCGACACTTGCTCGCCGTCAACCTTATACAGCATGCCGTGCCTGTAATTTCGTCAGTCTAGACGGCTCTGCGTTTGCATTGACCTTGTGCCCCTGCTGTGGAAGTGATCAGCTTGGACACGCCGAGTTCATTACCCCCGCGGGTTTTGCGCCGGATATCAACGCGAAAAGGGAAGTGGATAGAGGGCAAGCTATAAGCTATGCAGGAATGACTGATCGCGCCCGGCTGGAAGTTCAGGATCCCCCCGAAGATTGGGATGAAGTGTATTGCAAGGGTCGACTGCGTCTCTGGACTGGCGGAAGGATGCTTGCGGTAGTCAATAAGGGTGTAGGGGAGCGCGGCTTCCGGGTGTGCCCTGATTGTGGACGTTCTGAACCTGAGTACGGTCCCGGGTTTACCAATACGTCTCTGACAAAGGGTGGAAATCCTGTACAACACTTGCATCCATTAGAAAAGGGAACAATCTGTACTGGTGTCGCTCAGGGACCTTTCTACCTAGGCCATCGTTTCCCTACAGATGCACTTCTTTTGCGCTTGAAGGTTGGCGATCCTTTACGACTGGGTACTCCAGCGGCCCCGGGGTTGCTGAATAGAGCTGTTCGCATGGCTCTGACCTCTTTGGTAGAAGCCATTTCTCTTGCGGCCTCTCGAGAACTGCAGATTGACGAAGGAGAGCTCTCCGGGTGGTGGACGCCAGTGCTTGGTGGGGCCGGGGACGAGGCCCAGTTATATCTTTATGATCTTCTCCCTGGCGGTGCTGGCTATGCAAGAGCGGTTGGCGATTCGCTTCAACAGGTTCTTGATGCGACGGAGACCCTTTTGGCAACGTGTAATTGCGCGTTTTCATGTTATCGCTGTATTCGTCATTATGGTAACAACTGGATTCATTCGTCATTAGATCGACACCTAGCACTTGCTCTTCTGCGTCATGTCAGAACGGGAGTTGTTCCTGTGATCAGTTCTGATGAGAAAGCCGAAGCGCTTATTGGCCTTCGAGAATATCTCGGGTTACAGGGAGTTTCCGTTGAAGAAGCGGCATGCGTAAATGGAATTGTGGTTCCGATGAAGTTTAAATCGACCTCAGGTGAAGTCTGGGTTGATGTTCATCATCCGCTAGTTGATCCAACTTTATGTCCTTCGGAAGTAAGTGCCGCTGCCGAACTTGAATTTCAGGAAGTAGTTGAGCTCGATGCTTTCACGCTCGTTCATGACCTTCCCGAGGCAGTACGTCAGCTCCAGCTCACGGGAAATGGCATTGCATGACGAATTTCTATGAGTTGGAGGAGCCAACACGATGGGCAGGCCCTCCTGAAAATTTTAGTTTTTCTAGCTTGCAGGCTATTTCAAGCTGTCCCCGGAGGTGGCAACTACTGAATTCTGAGTGGGGTGAGTATGCTCGCTTTCCGCAGAGGTTACAGCCCAAAGCACTGGAAGGTACGATCGTACATGAAGCAATCGAACTTCTGGTGCGGGCCCTGGGAAAGCGTGGTTTGCCAAGTATAGGTTCAGATGCTTTTCGTGAGGCACTGTCGGAAATTGATTTCTGGGGCCATTTTGCTCGCGAAAGCGAAGGATGGAACAGGCGCCTTGCACAACACCCGCGAATGGGTCCTTTTTTTCATCTAAAAACTCCAGCCAGAGAGTTGGCAAACCGTGCCATTCGTCTATTCCGTGAGCAATACGAACCTCTGGATTCTGGCGAGCGGATCCCGATTACTCCCAAAGAAGTTCAGGTTGGAAACCTCGATTTTCTGAAGCTTGTCGAAACTCGAGGCGCTATTAGTGAAGTTAGACTGGAACACCCGGACCTGCCGTTCCTCGGCATTATAGATATGGTTGAGCTCAAGAATGACGGCATTAAACTTACGGAGTTCAAAACCGGGAAGCCTAAGGAAGAGCACCAGCTTCAGCTTAAGCTATACGCGGTGCTCTGGTGGCGGACAACAGGTAATCTACCAACCCTCCTCTCTTTGCAGTATATGAATGATTGTAAGGATACCCCTGTTTCTGCTTCTGGGCTTGTTACTGCAGAAAAACATCTGGCTGAGAGTATTAATGAGTCACGCCGGGTTTTAAGTTTTAAGCCGGCCGAAGCTCGACCGGCTAGTGAATGCGGTTACTGTCCGGTGCGCGCCCGTTGCACCGTTGGTTGGCAAGCCCACCAAGCCCGTATTCGCCATATGATGTCCGATACAACTGATGTGGCTCTAACAGTGGTAAATGAGCCGGCCGCGACGGGATTTTCTGCCGATCTGGATGGAAGAGAGGTTAGTGTGGTTTTCGAAGCTGGGGTTGGTAAACAGTTGATTCGAATTGAGGTGAGTGACCACCTTCGCCTCGTGGATGTATTGGTACGAGATGAGGGCAAGACGTTCGAGATTCGCCCTTGGACCGAGGTCTACCGAGCTAGTAGCCGGTAGACTAGAGTCGCTTGATACCGGGCAATTGCGTCATTATGCGAATAGGACAGAATAAGTCACGACGTGACTTACATAATACGGCGGCGTGAATACATAAAGAAGTTTCGATCGATGCTGGCCGTTGTAGCAGTCTTGACGATCTTTTCCTTAGTTTGAGATTGAAAAATCAGACATCTGTTGCGGTGATCGATGATGCGAGGGCCAAGCGAAAATCTACCTTATTTACCATGTAACATGAGATAACTATGAATTATGAAATATCGCTTCCAATTCTAGAGGATTTGAGCGGCTACAAAGAATTACTCTTTTTGGATCCGTCTTCTCCTAGGAGCCAACGAGCATCACTTGATTTGATTGCGCAGTACTTCAAGAAAGAATTCAGATACGACCATAGGCAATATGATGCTGACGATCACAGAACTGACTGCACCGGTGTACTCATATGTGAGAAGGCAATGGATCTAGTAAAGGACTCGGATCATTTCCCTAATAGAGTTATTGGTGGTGCATGTTTTTGGGCTATAGACTCAAACAATTACTGCTTAGATTGGGTTTGGCTGCATCCTTTTGCCAGAAATCGACATAAGTTGAGTGAATTGTGGCCAAGGTTTAAAGAAAAATACGGTTCTTTCACCGTAACACACCCATTATCTGCTCACATGGAATCATTCCTAAAGAAACATCAATAAATCAGTGTGTCTACCGTCTTATTACAGAAGGACGTCCAGAGGCGGTCACTGAACTCGCCGATATGGCGAGTTAGTGGGGCTGCCGATCCCAGATCGGTGCGATCTATTTATTTGAGGCATTCAGGATGGACGGTATAGTTTAGAAATGATTACGCTAATCCCAACTTTCAGGGTAAGCCTTTTGGTTCTAGTATTTGAAGTTCACTGCCGTCCCTTCTGGCCAGCCACCGCCGAAGTTGAGGGCTATTGTCGATATCTGTCGTCACAACAAACCAGTCTGGCTCTCCCTCGACCCGCTCAATCTTCTGATCCCGGCCAATAGGCCGGTTAAACAGCGCCTCTGCCAGTGGCCGCTTAACCCGCATGACCAACCGCAAAGAGCCTTCCATACCCAGAGCGAACTGCTGGGCCAGGTCAGGTTCCAGAGAAGTGTTGTTTAAGCCGAGGCTGGACTTGGCGGTTAGGATTCGATGTAGGGGTATCAACTGGATGCTGTCATCCATCGTTTCGGCATTGGGATTTTCAGCCAGGAGGTAGAGGATTTCTTCCTGCAGGAGCATTCGCAGGGGTAGTAGTCCATTCAGCTTGGTTTCCCCATCCAGAGTTTTTATGATCAAGTCCAGCTTGTCAGAATCTCGCAGAGCATCCTCCACGGCACTTTGCACCTGTTCATTGATCGGTGGAGACTCCGGGCGCATGGGATCTGGCAGGTATTGAATTAGCTGCATCCATTGCTGAGCATCACGGTTCTGTTCTGCCGTTGCGGATGCTTGTTCCCAAAGTGAGTCCAGCCGCTTGAAAACGCCCCGGGGCAGGCGATTGTAAGCCTGCTGTTTAAGCAGGGTTAGCGCCAGAGCGGCATCGTTATTGTTGATGAGTGTTTCGGGCAGAAGGCCTTTCAGACTGGTGAGGTGCCAATAGCTGGTTCGGCCGTTCAGGCCCTGCTGTTCTCTCCGGTGGATGGCTTGCGGGAATGTTTCAGCCAGGCTGACAAGGTCGCGTTCCACGCTGCGCTTGCTGGTGGAGTAGCCGTGCTTCTGGAGAAGCTCATAAATCTCTGTGGTGGACTTTCCCAAGCCGGGGCGCGGCAGTATCTTTAGTATGTCTATTTGCCGTTTGAGCTGGTTCGACATGTCGGTGGTTGCTTCCCTTGGCTCAGGCTGCTTTTGGCGCCATTTGAATCAGCTTTGTGGCAAGTTCTACGATGCGGTCTTTGTCTGTTATAACCTCAAGCCAGGCTGCGGGGATATCGTTTTTGCCATAGTGGCAACCGGCGAGTTGGCCGGTGATAGCTGCAACGGTGTCGCAATCGTCTCCAAGGTTTGCGGCGAGTAACAGGGCTGCTTCCAGTGAGTCTGTTGTTCCGAAACACCAAAGCGCAGCTTCCAGGGTATCTACCACGTAGCTTTTCGCTTTGATCAGCGCGTCGGATTTTTCCAGATAGTCCCCTTGGGCAAGCGCTGCAATCTTTTTGCTTTTCCAGGTTTCGCTTTTGCCGGCACTGAGGGCCGCAGCTTTCGGCTCATCCCGGAGTAGCTTGTGAATAACCATGGCCAGTAACTCACTGGCCTCCAGACATTCTTCGGCACCATGGGTGGTCCTGGTGGATTCCTTTGCCCAAAGGCGGATAAGCTCCAGGTCCGGATGCGCGGCGAGCACTGCTGGAAGCAGGCGCATCAAGCCACCGTTTCCTGCAGCCAACGGGTGTGTGGATCCTGCAAAGGGTTCATCGGTGTATTTGAACTTTTTTAGGGCCGCCCCAAGGGTATTGCCTGGCGCCAAAGCCAGTTCACTGGGCCAGCCTTCCTGGCGGTCGTAAAAGCCCTCGTAGCGGCGCATTTGATCGGCCGCATCAAAACCGTTCCTGGCAACCAGGCTTTCTCCCAGGCACAACGCCAACCCCGTATCGTCCGACCACTGGCCTACAGGCAAGTATCTCCGGGTGCTGTTCATGTCTTTGATGTCAGCGCTGCCACGGGGGCTGAATTCCACGCCGTTGGCCAGTGCATCACCGCATGCCAGCGCCAGCAAGCCGCCGATGGCGCGTTCGTTGAGAGTCATGGAGTATCCGGTTGCCTGTGTGATTGGAAGCATTGTTAAGTTCGCCAGTTTACGGATATCCGCCCATGTTGCGTATTCCGGCGAACGTGACCGGTCATTCCGGGGATCGTGACCGATTTGCACACGGCCATCACGCTGGAGTCGATTTTGTACTCTGAGCGGTCACGATGGGTCAACCGATTCCGTCTTTTGTATT